>Ga0187865_1000258_pt1 | contig 75744 bp, 74 predicted proteins | sample June2016WEW_11_1_2_FD_132989 | JGI IMG/M metagenome (GOLD analysis project Ga0187865, IMG submission 132989) | Peatland microbial communities from SPRUCE experiment site at the Marcell Experimental Forest, Minnesota, USA - June2016WEW_11_100 | ecosystem: Environmental > Terrestrial > Soil >... | reverse complement strand
GATTGGCCTCGCCAGCTTGTGGAATCGGGGACCCGAATTCCAGCGCGGGTTGTCCGTTTCCCCGGTTTACCGCCTCTCCGCTTTCCCGGTTCCCCCTATCCCCCTGTCGCCTTGTCCCCGATTCCTCGATTCGCCGTTTCTTCATTTCTCTCCTGCTTCCCTGCCCCTCCGCCCCGCCCCTCCCTCGTTTTGCCCACTTTGCCATTGACAGCCCGAGCGGTAGTGATACCATCCGCGCGCCTAGGCAGCCTTTGTCAAAGGCCTTATACGCGTCCCGGAGGCAGGGCAAACTCACAGGAGGGAAGAGGCATGAAAAAGGCTTGGGTCGTGGGGACGATGGTCTTGGCGCTCCTCATCGGGGGGGCCGCCTTTGCCAGCGAGCCGATCAAGCTGGGGATGTCCACCTGGCTCGGCTATGCTCCGTTGTATCTGGCGAAGGAGAAGGGCTTCTTCCAGAAGCGGGGCATCGAGGTGGAGGTCGTCGTGATCGAAAGCCCGGCGGATCGGCGGGCCGCCTTTGCGGCCGACAAGATCCAGGGCATGGCGACGACCGTGGACACCCACGTGATGACGGCGGCTGCGGAGAACCCGATCCCCGTCAAGCAGGTCCTTGCCCTTGACGATTCCCACGGCGGCGACGGGATCGTGGCCAAGAAGGAGATCAAGACGATCAAGGACCTCAAGGGGAAGACGGTGGCCGCCCAGCTCGGCGCGGGGGCCAGCTATTTCTGGCTCAACTACGTCCTGAACCAGAACGGCCTCAAGCTCAGCGACCTTAAGGCCGTCGACATGAAGGCGGGCGATGCGGGCGCAGCCTTCGTCGCAGGCAAAGTGGATGCCGCCGTGACGTGGGAGCCCTGGCTCTCCAAGGCCAAGGAGACGCCCTTCGGCAGCGTCCTGCTTGCCAGCGACAAGACGCCCGGGATCATCGTGGACTCGCTGGCCTTCAAGCCGGCCTTCCTGAAGGCCCGCGGCGCCGACGTGAAGATGATCGTTGCCGCCTGGAACGAGGCGGTGAAGTTCGCCGCGGAGAATCCGAAAGAGGCCGATGCCATCATGGCAAAGTTCACGGGACAGAAGCCCGAAGAGTTCACCAAGGAGAAGGGCGGGGTGAGGTTCTACGGTGACAAAGAGAACAAGGAGTACTTCGGCACCGCGCAGAAGCCCGGCCTGCTTTACACCGTGACTCAACGCGCCGCCGACCTCTGGTTCAACCTGAAGTTCATCAAGACCAAGCCCAAGGCGGCCGATTTGATCGACGGGTCGTTCCTCTAGTCGCCTGGGTCGCCGGGCGGCGATCCCCGGCGACGTGAAACGCGTTGCGTTGCCGGCACGTACGGCGGCCGCGGAAGGCGCTGGCCGAGGGCCGATTGGCACTCCCTCGACTCGCGGCGTCCGTACGTGCCGGCAACTCGTCTCGCTGACACGTTGGACACCAATGCCCGCCAAGGACCAAGAGCAGTCCGAGAGAGCCCCCCGGAGATTTGGTGATCTCTTCAATCCGAAGGAGCCCATTCCCCCGGGCCTCTACCTCGTCCTCAGTCTCAGCAGTTTCGTCTTCTTCCTCGTCATCTGGTCGGTCCTGACGTACGGCGGGTTCGTCGACGCCCTCTTCCTCCCTTCGCCAGGACGGGTCTTCCGGGCCGGGGTTGACCTGTTCCTGGAACTCAGTTTCACCACCGACATCTTCAACAGCACCTACCGCGTGATGGTGGGGTTCATCATTGCGGCCATCATCGGCGTCCCCCTGGGATTGATCATGGGAACGTTCCAGGTCGCGGAGGCCCTGACCGAGCCGATGGTCGGCTTCATCCGCTACATGCCGGCCTCTGCCTTCATCCCCCTGTTCATCCTCTGGCTGGGGATCGGCGACGTCGAGAAGATCGCCATCATCTTCGTCGGAAGTTTTTTCCAGCTCGTCCTGATGGTCGCGGTCGTCGCCAAGAACGTGCACACGGACATGCTGGAGACGGCGTACACCCTGGGGGCCAGGCGCTTCCAGGTCATCCGGAAGGTCCTGCTTCCGGCCAGCCTCCCCGGCATCCTGGACACCCTGCGGATCATCATCGGGTGGGCCTGGACCTATATCATCGTCGCCGAGCTGGTCGCCTCCGCGTCGGGTATCGGCTACATGATCATCAGCGCGCAGCGCATGCTGCGCACGGGAAGCATCATCTTCGGAATCCTCACCATCGGGATGATGGGCCTCATCACGGACTACTTCTTCAAGTGGCTCTACAAGAAGCTGTTCCCGTGGGTGGAGTGAGCGCGTGGAAGAACTGACCAAACTCCACATCCAGAATCTCTCGAAGGTCTACCGGTCGGACGGCCGCGAGGTGGTGGCCATCGCCGAGATCAACCTCGCGATCCGGAACAAGGAGTTCGCCACCATCCTCGGCCCCTCGGGCTGCGGGAAGAGCACGCTCCTTCGGATCGTGGCGGGGCTGATGAGGCCCACGCGCGGCGTGGTGCGGCTCGACGGGAGCGCCATCGGCGGTCCCGGCCGGGATCGAGGGATGGTGTTCCAGAGCTACACGCTCTTCCCCTGGCTCACCGTGATGGAGAACATCCAGTTCGGCCTCGGCCTCTCCGGAGTGTCAAAGGCGGAGCAGGAGCAGATCGCGAAAGAATTCGTCGAGAAGGTCGGCTTGCGGGGGTTCGAAGGGGCCTACCCCAGGGCGCTGTCCGGAGGGATGAAGCAGCGGGTGGCCCTCGCGCGGGCCCTGGCCAACAACCCGGCCATCCTCCTCCTGGATGAGCCCTTCGGGGCCCTCGACGCCCAGACGCGGTCCCTCATGCAGGAGCTCCTCACCCAGGTGTGGGAGGAGCTGCACAAGACCATCCTCTTCGTGACCCACGACGTGGAAGAGGCCGTCTTCCTCTCGGACCGGGTCTTCATCATGACGGCCCGACCCGGGCGGATCAAGGCGGAGATCGGGATCCCCCTGGAGCGCCCCCGCAGCTACGAACTCAAGGCGTCGGAGACCTTCCTCACGTTGAAGCGACAGGCCCTCACCCTCATCCGGGAAGAAGCGATCAAAGCCACGCAGCACCAAGAGTAATCCCGCACCCCCCCTGCTTCCCGTCGCCGTTTGTCCGTTTCCCCGTTTCCCCAATGTCCCTCCGCCGCCTCTCTCTCGAGCCCTTTTGGCTTGACACCGCGCCCCCCGGCTGCTGTATGCTCAAGCTGCCTTCGAGACGTGCCCGGCCCTATGCCAAGAGGGGTAGCCAAGAGGCGGACCGCGGCAGGGCAACGCCCAAGAGGGACCAAGATCTTTTCGGTGCGGGCGGGCCCCTTGTTGCCGGTGACGCTGCCCATGGAGTCGCTGTCTGCTGGTCGAGACACGAGTCGGCCCTGCAGACCTGCCGCCACCCTCCGGGGCCGGGGCTATAGGAGATCATGAAACGCAAGAAGGTACGCAAGGCCATCCTTCTCGCCCTGCTCGGTATCCTTGCTTGCTGTGGTGTTGTCCTCGCTGTTCTGTTTCTCCTTCTCCATTCCCCCTCACTCCTGAATCGTCTCGCCAACACGCTCGGCTACGAACTCAGCGCCCAGTCGATCTCGCTTTCGCCTAACCTCTCGGGCTCCATTTCCGGCCTCAGCATCAAGAGCCTCGGCGATGACCGCATGACGTTGGTCGCCTCGAACGTCACGGCCAAAAACTCGCTCGACATGATCCTGCAGGGTGAGGTTGACAGCCTCGTCCTCCAGAACCCGAAGCTCACCTTCCGGATCGGCAAGCAGAAAGGGGGGCCATCTGACCTTTCCTTCCTCAAGAGATTACCCGGCATCCGCCTGCTCGACATCCGGAATGCGGAGGCGCGGTTCCCGTTCGAGGGGGGGCAGCAGCAAGTGGAATTGACTGGCATTAATCTCACGATCAAGGACTTTTCGTCCAAGACAGGCGGCAGCATCGCGTTCCAGGCGCACTTCGCCTTTCAATCCGCCGGCGACCCGGCAATCGCGGCAAGCGGCAACATCAACGGGAATTTCCGACTCGCGGGCGTATATCCGAGGCCGTATGGCAAGGGGACTGTCGAGGTCGCCGTCGATTCCGGGAAGTATGCCAGCGGCGGCCGGACCATCTCTCTGAGCGGCCTTACCCTTGCAGCCGATATGGCGTATGACCAGCCAACAGAGAGTTTTGCGATCACCGCGCTGCGCGGAGCCAGCAAGAACTTCGGGAGCATCCAAGGTACGGCAAAGGCAGTATTGCGCGGAGAGGTGCCATGGAGCGCGGCGTGTTCGCTGGCCTCGATTGATTTCGCACAGGTGTTTGACGTCATCAAGCCGCTCCTCCCGGAGGAGTATCACGCCTGGACGTTGCAGGGAACGGGAGCGGTCGAAACGCGGTTGCAGGGAACGTATGCGAGTGACCGGCCTTCGCTCAACGGCAGCGTGACGTTTTCGTTCAATCAAGGAGGATTCAGCTCCCCTGACAGCACGAAAGCGGCTCAGGGCGTGAGTGGTAGGATCATCCTGAAACTGCAGTATGCGCCGGAGCAAAAGCTCACGTTCAATATCCGTTCGGAGCAGGCCGACGGCGAGTATCTTTGGGGGAAGTTTTACAGCAACCTCTCCGGCCAAAAGGCATCATTGGCGGCGGACGGCACCCTTTTTTTCGGCCGCGACCCGCGCTTTGACCTGAACGGGTCGCTGGATGTCTTCCAGACCGGCGAGTACTCGTTCAGCGCCGACGGGACAACCCACGACTGGGGCGCCCGGATCACCGTCGCCGGCGTCTCGCATGAGGCACTCCTCCAAAAACTCTTGAAAGACTACCTCAAGGAGCTGTCGCCCGGCCTCGCGACTCTTTCCATCACCGGAACCTCTTCCCTCGAGACCGTTATTCGGCATGACCGCGCCGCAACGTCAATCGCCGGAACGTACCTGATGGCCGGCGCGACCCTCAAAGCTCCGGACATGCCCTTGGACATTCAGGAGATCGCGGTGGACCTGCCCTTTGATCTCGTTTCCCCGTCATCCGGCAGGAGCGCTCCGTCCTCTCCCGCGCGGCCAGGCTTCATTCGATTCAAGACCATCCAAAGGAAAAGACTCTCCATAGACGATCTCCAGATTCCTCTGACCATCGCCCAGAACACGCTGGACATCCCGGAGCCGGTCGTTGTGCCCTTCTTCGGCGGACACATTCGCCTGTACGGCGTGCAGGTGGACGATGTGCTCTCGCCTGTGCGCAACCGCTTCGGTGTGAAGATAGAAAACGTAGACCTCGGCCGCATGACCCGAAGGCTGATGGGAACGGAATACCCGGGCACGATCAACGCGGATCTCGGTGTGATGCACTACGAGAACAACCGGATCGCGTCCGAGGGAAGGGCGGTGATCCATGTCTTTGGTGGTGAGATTGAGGCGACCAACTTTTTTGCGGAAAACATTACCGCATCCTCACGAAGGTTCGGGGGCGACATCACATTCAGGAATATCAACCTCGAAGAAGTGACGAGGAAGATCGCAATCGGCAAGATGGCGGGGATCATCCAGGGATCGCTCAAGAATCTTGTGGTGGAATACGGCCAGCCGGCGAGCTTCACCCTGGAGGTCGAATCGGTGGAGGCACGGGGGATCACACAGCAGATCAGCATGGATGCGATCCAGAACATCTCGATCCTCGGTACCGGCGCAGGCAGCGCGTTGAACAGGGGGATCACCCAGTTCTTCAAGGAATATCCGTACAGCAAGATCGGCTTTCGGTGCGTCCTGAACAACGATCAGTTCTCAGTCAACGGCACAATCCACGAAGACGGGAAGGAGTATCTGGTGCGGCGCGGATTCCTCCGCGGGGTTGATGTCGTGAACCAGAACCCAAATAATGTCATAAGCTTCAAGGATATGGAGGAGCGCACGGAGCGGATCTTCCGGTCGCCCCAGGCGGAACCCGTCGGGGTCGAGTTCAAATAGGGAACCGATGGGCCGGAGAGACAACCGAGGAGCGTCTTATCTTTGGTTCACTCGAGGAATGTGGGCCGTCTGCAATGTCTTACGGAGGTTCCCATGACACGGAAAAAGCGGTGGTTTGTCTGGGCGTTGATGGTCTTTCTCGTTTCGTGCGTCACCGTGAACATCTATTTCCCGGCAGCAGCCATCCAGAAAGCCGCTGACCAGATCGTCGATGACGTTCGCAAGACACCGGAGCAGAAACCCGAACAGAAGCAGGAGCAGAAGCAGGACAAGACGAGCTTCTTGGAACGGCTCCGGTTCGTAAGCTTCGGCCCGACCAAGGCGCATGCCGCGGCTGCCGTAGATGTCAATGTCTCGACCCCGGCGATCCGCAACCTCAAGGCAGCGATGGCCAACCGGTTCCCGCAGCTCCAGCCGCTGTACGGTAAAGGCGCGCTGGGCGAGACGAACAACGGACTCGTGACGATCCGCGACACCGGCGCCCTCTCCCTCAAGGAAAAGGCGGACCTGAACCGGCTTGTGGAGCAGGAAAACGCGGACCGCCAGGCGCTCTACACCGAGATCATCAGGGCAAACAATCTCGACATGGGTAAGATGGGCAAACTGCAGAGGCTGTTTGCGAATAGCTGGCGCGGCAGGTCGAGCCCCGGTTGGTGGATCCAGCTTGACAACGGCCAGTGGTCCAAGAAATAGGCGGTGCTGGCGACGGGGCTCGCCGAAACGGATGGGCTGCGGCCCGGGCCCCGTGGGTCCTCGGGGCGGTCGTCATACTGGCTGGCTATCTCTGGCTGTTTCCCGGAGCGGCAGGGTTGCAGGAACGGGTCCAGATCGTGGCTTGCATCGGTACCAGACACCTGTGCGAGGCCGAGGGAATGATTTGACCGGGCATATCGCTGCATGCTGTTGCTCGGCTCAGGGGAGGGGAGGATACACAGCTAGGGAAGAGGGGGCCTGCAGAGAGTCAGTCGAGATCAGAGTGAAGGCAGCAAGGGTTGAGGGGGGTTCTATGCCCGATGGTCCGGAATTCCCGTTCTGAGAAGCAGGTGAAAACGAAGCGCTGGTGTCCCGAGTTGGAATTTCGCTTACTAATTCGGCGGCCTACGGCGCCACCCCTGCGGGCGCCGGGCTCCGTCGAGAACCGGCCAGCCTTGCTCCGGCGCCGCCGCCAGGCTACCCAGCGCAGACGCTGGGTACGGGCGCGTCGCGCCGTGGAGTGTAGGGCTAGCCGGCAACGGTGTCCATTTTCCCCACGGCGTCCCGAAGCCGGCTGGCCGGGTACCCAACCCAACGGGTTGGGTGTGGCCCGGTCGTGCTCGGGGTGCCTCCGCAGGCCTTGGATTTGTTCGCAGATTTCTAACTCGGGACACTAGAGATTAATCGTCCGCCTCGCCATGGCCCGCTCCCACTTCTTCTCGTACTGCTCATCGAACACGAGCGCCTCGTCGGCCGGGACGACCACCCACGCCCCGGCCTTGATTTCCCCTTCGAGCTGGCCGGAAGACCAGCCGGCATAGCCCAGGGCGAAGAGGCTTTTGCGTGGGCCGGTCCCGGTCCCGATGGCCCGGAGAATCTCGGGCTGCGATGTGACGGCTATGCCGTCTTTCACGACTTGGGTCCCCTCGATCGCGTAGTCGGTTGTATGCAGGACGAACCCCTGCGCCGGCTCCACCGGGCCCCCGTAGTGGATGAGGATCTCTCCGTTGACCCCCTTGCCATCCAACCCGAGGCCCCCCAAGAGATCGGCGACAGAGGTTTCTCCCATCGGCCGGTTCACGATGAGCCCCATCGCCCCGCCCGCGTCATGGTGGATTACGTAGACAACAGTCCGGACGAAACGTGGGTCGGTGAGCTCGTCCGTCGCGACGAGGAATTGCCCGGTGAGGCCGGCAGGCGGCTCGGATGCACCCCGGACGCTTCCTGGGACGGCTGACGCGCCCCCCACTCCCGCCGCAATCAACAAGACGAGGGCGCCGAGCACTCCCCTCCGATATCCCGCGCCATCCATGCGATTACCCGTGCGATTACCCGTCCGCTCGCTCGAGAGCCGCTGGCCCGGTCCGGGGATCATCCCCACATCCTGTGAACAGAGGCAAGGAACCGAAGCGGATCCCGGCGCCGGTACTCGCAGAACTCGTATCGCAGCCTTGGAATCCCTCCCCACTTCTTTTTGAATCGCCGGATGCCGTCGTTCACCCCCAGGCCGAGGTGAATGTAGCTCTTCCCGTGCTCCCGGGCCAGTGCGACCATGTCGGCAAACAGCAGGTCCGACGCGCCCGCGGCGTACCGCCACTTGGAGTGGCAGCCCGCCACGTACGTGGCGAACTGCGCCGCCGCAAGCTCGACCACGTACAGGGCGACCGCGGCCCCCTCCCTGTCCCTGGCGGTCAGCACGACCGCCGTCTCGGATGACGCCACGTATCCCGCCATGCTGAGGAACAGCCGTTCGATGCGCGGCCCCGGCTTTTCCCGGTCCAGAAATTCCGAGAGGAGCTCCCCGTGGTCTCTGGTGATCTCCCTGCCCCGCTCCACCGTCAGGGCCCTGGACGCCTTTTGCACGATCCGCCGCAGGCGGGCCTTGGGCTCGAACCCCTGAAGCGCCAGCGGGTAGTAATCGTCGCTCTCTCTCGCCTGGCAGAGCTGCGCCACGGAGGCTGGGACATCGGGCGCGACGAACCATAGATGCTCGGGGCGGAAGGACGTGATGGTCCCGGCGATCACCCGGCCGAATCCCTCGTGATCGAAACTGCGGGCCAAAGGATAGCCGACGAGAAGCACCGAATTGTCCTTGCTGAATCCCACATAGCCATCAATGAGAAACGGCTCCCCCTGCGAGATGCCGGTCATGAGACCCACGATGTGCTCCGGCACGTAGGCATGCGCGAGGATGTACCGCTCGTCGTCGGGCGAAATCATGGCCTCGGCAACAAGGGGGAGGTTCCGTGTATCCCAAGGCTGCCAGATGCCGCGCGCCCGCGGCTCATCGTGGGCGCCTGGCGCGGAGCACACAGGGGCCAGGCCAGCAGTCAGTTCCTCCTCCGAAGCGGTCCAGAGCTCTACGAGCCCGGTGCCCGACGGGGACCCATTGCAGAATCTCGCGGCGCCCGGCCGCCGGCCTCAGCCCTTGAGCATCTTCCGGAGGACCGTCTGGAGGATCCCGCCGTTTCGGTAGTAGTTGATGTCCACGGGGGTGTCCAGCCGGGCCGTGGCCACGAACGAGCCCTTCGTCCCGTCAGGTCGCTCCACCTGCACGGTGACGTCCTGGCGAGGCGTGAGCGTCCCGCTGATTCCCAGAATGGTCAGCCGTTCCTTGCCGGTGAGCCCCAGGGATTCGGCGTTCTGGCCCGGCTTGAACTGCAGCGGCAGGATACCCATCCCCACCAGGTTGCTCCGGTGGATCCGCTCGAAGCTCTCGGCGATGACCGCCCGGACTCCGAGAAGGAGCGGCCCCTTGGCGGCCCAGTCCCGCGATGAGCCGCTGCCGTACTCCTTCCCGGCGATGACCGCCAGGGGTGTCCCCTCGCTCCGGTACCGCTCGGCCGCATCGAAGATGTCCATGCGCTCGCCGGAGAGGACGTGGATCGTGACGCCCCCTTCCACGCCCGGGACCATGAGGTTCTTGAGGCGGATGTTAGCGAAGGTCCCCCGGGCCATGATCCGGTCGTTGCCGCGCCGGGCCCCGTAGGTGTTGAAATCGGGCTTCGTGATGCCTCGGGAGATCAGGTACCGGCCGGCCGGGCTCTTCTCGGCGATGTCGCTCGCGGGCGAGATGTGGTCCGTGGTAACTGAGTCGCCCAGGACGGCGAGCATGCGCGCCCCCTGGATGTCGGTGAGCGGCGCCGGCTCCTTCGTCAGGCCCTGGAAGAAGGGCGGATCCTGAATGTACGTGGACGCGTCTTTCCACTCGTACAGATCGCCCTCACCTGCCCGGATGGCATTCCAGGCGGGGTTCCCATCGAAGACGTTGCCGTACGTGGCCGCGAACATCTCTCCGCTGATCGTGGCCTCCAGGTCGGCAACCTCCTTCTCGCTGGGCCAGATGTCCGACAGGAAGACCGGCTTGCCGTTCCGATCCGTGCCGATCGGCTCGGAGGTGAGGTCCACGTCCGCCCGACCGGCCAGGGCGAACGCAACGACCAGGGGCGGTGACGCCAGGTAGTTGGCCTTGACGTGCGGGCTGATGCGCCCCTCGAAGTTCCGGTTGCCCGAGAGCACCGCGGCGGCCACCAGCTTCCCCTCGTTCACCGCCTTGACCACCGGCTCGGCCAGGGGGCCGGTGTTGCCGATGCACGTGGTACACCCATAGCCCACCACATGGAATCCCAAGGCTTCCAGGTCCTTCAGGAGCCCTGTCTTCCTGAGGTACTCCGTCACGACCTTGGAGCCCGGGGCCAGGCTGGTCTTCACGTAGGGCGGCACCGCGAGCCCGCGCGCCACCGCCTTCTTGGCCAGAAGCCCCGCCCCCAGCAACACCGAGGGATTCGACGTGTTGGTGCAGCTCGTGATGGCCGCGATGACCACGGCCCCGTGACCGATCTCTGCCTTCTGCCCGTTGATTTGGATCGCCACCTTCTTGGAGGCGTCCTCGGCGGCGAGGCCGAAGCCCCGCTCCTTCACGGGAGCGGTCAGCACCTGGCGGAAGCCGGCCTTCATCTGGGCGAGCGGCACGCGGTCCTGCGGGCGCTTGGGGCCGGCCAGGCTGGGCTCGATCGTGCCGAGGTCGAGCTCCAGCGTCTCGGTGAACTCCGGATCCGGCGTCCCGTCCGTGCGGAAGAGGCCCTGCTCCTTGGTATAGCGCTCTACCAGGTCCACCTGGGCCCCGCGCCCCGTCCGGCGCAGATAGTCGAGGGTCTCCCGGTCCACCGGGAAGAAGCCCATTGTCGCCCCATACTCCGGCGACATATTGGCAAGCGTGGCCCGATTGGGGAGGCTCAACTGGCTGAGGCCGGCGCCATAGAATTCCACAAACTTCTCGACGACCCCCTTCTTCCGAAGGATCTGGGTCACGGTCAACGCGACGTCTGTGGCCGTCACGCCCTCCCGCAGGCGTCCCACGAGCTTGACCCCCACAACCGGGGGCGCTCCCATGTAGAGCGGCTGGCCGAGCATGGCGGCCTCGGCCTCGATCCCGCCGACGCCCCACCCCAGGACCCCCAGGCCGTTGATCATGGTGGTGTGCGAGTCGGCCCCCACCATCGTGTCGGGGAACGCCACGACCGCCCCATTCTGCTTTCGCGTCAGCACCACCTTCGCCAGGAACTCCAGGTTCACCTGGTGGCAAATGCCCGTGGCCGGCGGGACCACGCGTAAGTTGGCGAAGGCCTTCTGGCCCCAGCGGAGGAACTCGAACCGCTCCCGGTTCCGCTCGAACTCGATCTCGCCGTTTCGCCTCAGCGCGTCGGGAGTGCCCGTCACGTCCACCTGCACGGAGTGATCGATCACCAGATCCACAGGGACGAGCGGGTTGATCTTGCGCGGATCCCCGCCGAGGCGCTTGACCGCCGTGCGCATGGAGGCCAGGTCCACCACGGCCGGCACGCCGGTGAGATCCTGGAGGAGCACGCGCGCGGGCATGAACGGCACCTCCACGGCTGTGGGCGTGGACGCGCGCCAGCCCGCCAAGCTGCGGACATCATCCGCCGTGACCAGCTCGCCGTCCACCGAGTGGAGCACCGCCTCCAGGAGGATCTTGATGGAGAACGGCATGCGATTGAGGCCGGGGGCGAGGCCCGCCCTCGCGAGGGCACTCAGGCGGTACAGGGTGACCGAGCCATGACCGGTGTCGAGGGTGCCGCGGGCGCCGAAGATGTCGGATTGCATGATCATCCCCCGTGTGCGGGAGCGCGACGGCTCCCAGCACTCTTGAGCCTGGGTCCACTCGCCGGGAGGCGGGGACGGCCCCGCGAATCATCCGCGAGGCAACCCATGGCCGTGTTAATCCATCATAGCCCAGAAGTTCCGGGGGAACAAGTCGGCTCCCCCCTGGCGATTCCTGCCGCGCGTCGCGCCCGGATTGCCCTGCCGCTCACGGGCGGGCCAACGGGCGTGCCGTCTCCTCCTGGAGCAGGAACCGAATGATGCGGACGAGAAGGTCCGAGTCCTGAACATAGGCGGTGTGACCCATGCAAGTGGTCAATACGGTCAACGTAGGGGATGCTGGGAGGCCGGTGGCGCTCTCGGCCGTCACCACCCCGTCGCCTGGAGCGGTCGCCTCGGCGAAGAGGGGATGATCGGTCTGGCCGCGCGTCAGGAACTGCACGCCGTCCGCCGTGGCGATGGCGCGCGTGGGGGTCGGGCGGCACCCGCCGCCCACGACAAGACGGGGCACCGCCTCCTCCGCAGGGTGGCGGCCGGCCAAGCTTCCCTGAAGGGCGAGCGACCGGGCCAGCATGGCCTCCACGAACCGGAGGCGGCCGGCATCCTGCCCTCCGTCGGGGAGCCAGCCGCGATCGACCCAGGTGCGGAGGGTGTACAGCGGGACGCGCCCGTCGCCACTCACGCCGACGAGGAGCGGGACCCGCCCGTCCGGCTCGGCCTGCGGCAGAAGCTGCCACGCCATAGGCATGGTGAAGACGGCGTCGCGCAGCCCGAGGCTCAGAAGCCCGAAGAGGTTGAAATCCTCGAGCAGAGTCCGGAACGCCAGCACCGACCCGTGAAGGGGCGCCCCCAGCAGGACCGCGTGATCGGTCCCCTGCCCGCCGGGCGCATTGACGGCCGCCGCCAGCGTTTCGTCCGCGACGGGGCAGTCCCGATTGCGCACGACGTCGCGCCCTCCGTAGAGGAGGTAGTACCTGGCCACGACCCCCCCGAAGCTGTGGGCAACCAGGTGAACGCGCGACGCCCCGGTGGCGGCCCGTATCCGCGCAATCCGATCCGCCAGGACGCACGCGCTCTCGGCAAGGTCGCGGCGCCAGTCATAATAGACGACGAACAGCGAGGCGACCCGCATTCGGTCTTCCCGCTCGGCCGCGGGATTCTCTGGATAGTTCTTGTCGCGGGGTTGATCGGGATTGCCCCGGACGTACCCCTCCTCGCGGACAAGGTGGTCAACCAGCCCCTGCAGCCCCCGGACATCCGTCCTGCGAAGCGCGCGATCGAGCAACGCCGGGGCGTCCATCGCCCCGATCCGGTCCGCCGGGAAGCGGGGATCGCCGAGGTGCGCCACGGCCTCGGCATCGGTCCGGAGGGCCAGGGCGGAGAAGGGTGCCAGGCTGCCGCCCCGGAGCACGCCGGCGACCTCCCGGCTGATCCCGGGAACCAGGACGATCGGGACCCGGTCGCGGACGGGTCGCTGCGGGAATTCGGCCTGAATCCCTTGGGAGCCCCGACCGCAGCCCGCCAGGCACACGACGAGCGCGAGGAGCGCCGGAGCCACCCGTGCTCCGCACCCGCGTTTGGGGTCAGACATTGGTAATTTGCTTTCTTGCATCCGCGTCATGTTGGTCAGAACCACCCGAGCCTTCTTCGTCCTCGGGCCCCCAGGATAGAGCTTTACGTGCCATTCGTTCAAGAGGTAAAGTAGCGTGCCAATTTGATCCGTCCCTCACAGCGCTTCAGTCACCTGCCCGCGGATGGGGGCCAACGACATGCCGCAGGTCGACCAGATCGAAGTGATCGCTGCCATCGGGGCCGGCGTAATGGGAAGCGGCATCGCCCAGACCTTCGCCCAGACGGGCTATGCCGTGCATCTCCAGGCCAGGCGCGAGGAGACACTGCAGGCCGCACGCGACCGGATCACGAAGAACCAGGAGGCCATGGTGCGGGCCGGCCTTCTCACGGAAGCGGTCGCCCGGGACGGCCTGGCCCGTATCCGCACCACCACCGACCTGGCCGAGGCGGTGCGGGGCTGCCAATTCGTCATCGAGAGCGTGCCCGAGGACCTCGCCGTCAAGCGGGAGGTCTTCGCCGCACTGGATCGCGAGGCCCCGCGGGAGGCCGTCCTCACCACGGACACCTCGGGCCTCTCCGTGAGCGCCATCGCCTCGGCCACCACGCGTCCCGAGGTTGTGGTGGGGTTTCACTGGATGAACCCGCCGCACCTGATGCCGCCGGTCGAGGTGATCCGCGGCCAGCGCACGGCCGACGCGGCCATGGACCTCACCTGCGACCTGGCACGGCGCATCGGGCGCATCCCCATCCGGGTCGAGAAGGACGTGCCGGGCTTCCTCTGGAACCGGCTGCAACTGGCGCTGGTTCGGGAGGCGCTCCACGTCGTGGAACAGGGAATCGCCTCTCCCGAGGCGGTGGATCAGGCCATCAGGGCCGGCCTGGGCCTCCGCTGGGCCGCCGTGGGGCCCCTCCGCCTCATGGACCTGGGGGGCCTGGCCACCTTCCATGCCATCGCGGGTTATCTCTACCGGGATCTGTCCGCGGCCCAGACGCCCCAGGGGATCCTGGCGGACAAAGTGGCCTCGGGCGAGGCGGGAGCGCGGGCCGGCCGCGGATTCTACCAGTACCCGGCCGGATGCGCCGACGCCGCCATCGCCGCGCGGGACGCCAGGCTCTTCGAGCTGCTGAAGCTCTTGCGCCTGCCGGCCTTTCAGGACACGGCATTCACAGACGCGCACCGAACTGTAGAACCCTGACCAACTAGCCTGTCGACCGCTTGACACACAGGGAGGGAAACCATGAACCCCATTGACGCGATTCTGATGGAGATGTCCCAGGAGGCTGCAACAACCCGCCGGCTGCTGGAGCGCGTGCCGGCGCAGCACCTTGCCTGGAAGCCCCACACGAAGTCCATGACCATGGGTCGCCTCGCCACCCACATCGTCGAGATCCCGGGCTGGGTCTCGACCATCCTGGACCAGGACGGCTTCGACATCGGAGCCGGCGACCACACGCCCCAGACCGCCGGCAGCGTCGCCGAGGTCCTGGAGATGTTCGATCGGAACATGGCCATGGTGGAGGCGGCCATCCGACGCCAAACCATGGACCGGCTCTCGGCCACCTGGCGAATCACCAAGCAGGGCCAGGTGATCCTCGAGATGCCCCGCATGGGCGTGATCCGCTCGCTCTTTCTCAACCACCTCATCCACCACCGCGGTCAGCTCTCCGTGTACCTGCGGCTCAAGGACGTGCCGCTGCCCTCCATCTACGGGCCGACGGCCGACACACCCATGTAACGATGGCGGCGTCCCGATTTCGGACCAGGCGGGATTCCGAGAGGGCAGGGGGTGAGAACCGTAGGGAATGGTTGACAGGCTCCGGACTGGCGTTGTGCGTCACGGCGCCAATCCGGAGCCGTTGAAGGTTGCATCGCAAGGACCCTTGGATGTCTTTCCCCCGGACTCGGTGAGGCACTGCCAGGAGACCGCTCGGAAAACGTGATCTCCTACCGGCAAACCGGCGAATTCTGCCCGGCGACTGGCCGCCATGCTCCTCTTATCGGGTGGTGAAGATGACGAGTTGATCGTCAGCTGCCATGACGATGCGCGGTGGCGTTGGTGATCGGCCCCTCCGAGATGTGGCGGCAGGCGAGCGAGCCGCCCATTCCCCCCAGGTCCGGCCGGCCGACCCCACCGGCCTCTGATACACCGTCGCCGCCCCATCGCCTCCGCCGTCCCCTCACGCAACCTTGATCAGCAGGCCCGCCTCCCCGTCGACTTCAACGAGATCGCCCGATGAAACGAACTCGTACGGATCCCCTTGGGGGAAGCACAGCATAGGGATATCGGCCAGGATCGCGCCCTCGACTAGGTTGGGATCGAGATGCCTTGTATTGATAATGGCGGCAGGTTTCTTTCCGCGCTTCGCAAGGAGGCGCAGCATCATGCACCCCCCGGATGACCCTTTGGCTTCAGGATACAAAAGGATCTTTCCCGCCACGCTCTCGCCGGCGTGCGGATTCCCCTTGGCTACGACCTTTCCTTCCTCGTCGATCTCGCCCTGAAAGGATATGGGGTCACGGAAAACCAGCGCCCTGCCCCTGGTCCTTCCAGGCAGGATTCCCTTGAACTTCATCGCCCTTCCCTGGTCCATTTGCCTATCCCTCCCACCTGCCGTTGATCGCGGCCTCGATACACCGCTCCACCCTGTCCACTATGATTTCACAGCCGATGGTCGTCTGGGCATACTTGGCCTGCTTGACCGAATCGGTGAGCATGGTCCGATACGCCGGCCCCGCGACTCCCCGCTTCTCCAGCGCGTCGAGCCGAAGGAAGCTGAGCATGGGGCACGTATCACAGACGAGCACGCCTCCGGCCTCGCTGATGATGTCGGCGTACCCCATCCGCTCGGCCATGGCGAAGGCCATCCGGTTCGTGCCGATCCAGAGGGTCGTGTCCCCGTGGACTTTTCGGCCCTCCAGCAGCCCGGCCGCATGGCGGATCTGTTCTACGGTGTATTGAGGACAGCCCAGGAACACGAAATCGATCGCGGCACCTTTCGCCGTGTGGAGACGCGCCAGGGTCTCGTCGATCTCCTTCTGAGTCACCGTGATGGTAGCCTGAGATCTGTTCCCCTTGAGCGCCCTCTCGACCGTCGGGGCCTCCGGCGTGATGCCCGGAACGTGATACATGGCCACGGTTCCGGACGTGGCGAGCGCCGCGCCGAGCTGCATCAGCTCCTCCTGTCGAGGCTGGTGCAGTCCCGTAAAGACCGGAACGCCGCTGCCGACAAGAGACCCGACATAAAAACCCACCGCCCCGTAGTCGGTGGAGTCCCGCAATCGCGCGTCCACCGAAACAAGGTGGGTGCCCTTCCGATTCTCGTCGAGCAAGTATCCGATCTTCGGGTATTTTCCCGTCAGCGCCGCGTACAGCACAAAATACCCGCACCGGTTGGTTCTCGCGCCCAGGACGGAGTTGAAGTAAATGATGGCGGCGGTCTCCATGCTGGCGATATAGCTCCCCGCCGGAGGCACGTATCCCTGGGTGAAGGGCACGCAGGTGTAGGTCGAGGCGATGCCCATCCGCCGCTGGATGCCGAGGAGCCTCATGTGCTCCTTGACCAGCTCGGGCGGGGCCGAGATCGCTGCGGGATTCCGCAGATCGACGGGGATCACTTCGCTCGTAGTCGGGACCACGACCTTGGCGCCCCTCTCCGCCAGTTCCTCGAGGTAGTCAATCTCGCCCTCCCGCAGGGCGGAACCCGAACTCATGTGGGCGTAAATGATGTCCACCATCTCTTCGCCATCAAAGGCATCGCCCAGCTTGACGAGATAGGACATGGCCTGGGCCTTGGTCTCGCCCGCCTCGCCATTGAGGAGACGCAATTCTTGATCGGTCAGTCTCATAACGGCTCCCTGGTGAGAAGGGAGAACAGAGGGATCGTTCCGGACGTCCTCAGGACTGCCCCCGGAGAATCTCCAGGGCCATCGAGACCAGGAAGAGGATGCCGTGCCGGAGCGCTTTGTCGTTGAAGTCAAAGCACGCGCTGTGGAGGGGAGCGCTCCCCTCGCCCATCCCGAGGCGAAACAGCGCCCCCGGGAAGTTCCGGATATAGTAGGCGAAATCCTCCCCGCCCATGGAGGGATGGGCAAACTCGGCCCAGTGCGTCGGGCCCAAGACCTCCGAGGCGACCCGCTTGCCCAAGGCCACCATCTGGGGATCATTGATCGTCGGGATGTAGGGCGACTTGTAGGTCAGCGTGAATGAGGCACCTGCCGAATCACACACCCCCCTGAGAACTCTCCGCAGGGCGGCGACGATCCGACCTTTGAGCTCGGGCTTCAGGTAGCGGGTCGTGCCTTCCATCTCCACACCATCGGGAATGACATTGCTGTTTGTCCCGCCGGAAAAACGGCACACACTCACGACCACGGAGTCCAGGGCGCTCACCTCGCGAGACACGATCGACTGGAGCGACTCGACAACCCGTGCCCCCGTCAGGATCGGGTCGACGGATTCCTCCGGACGCGAGCCATGCGCCCCCTTGCCCTTGATCCTTATGGTGAAAAAATCCGAGGCAGCCAGCATCACTCCCGGCTTGGAGCCGATGACCCCCGGCCGCAGGCCGCTCCACGCATGCAAGGCAAACACCGCGTCGGGTCTCGGGGATCGAAGAACCCCCTTCTCCACAAGCCGCCTGCCGGCCGCCACGATCTCTTCGCCCGGCTGAAACACACACCGGACGGACCCGTTGAACTCCTCCCGCAGCCCGTTCAAGATCAGCGCGGCACCCAAGAGCATCGTCGTGTGACCGTCGTGGCCACAGGCATGCATGCAGCCTTCCCTTCTCGACGCGTGGGGAAGGCCGGTCTTTTCCTGCAGCGGAAGGGCATCCATGTCGGCCCGCAGGGTGACGTTTCTCCCGGGCCTCTTTCCCCGCAGGACGACCACCACATCGGTTCGGAGGAGCGGCTTCAAGACCTCGATCCCGGCGGCCTGCAGCCGCTTCCTGACAAGGGCAGCAGTGTCGAACTCTTTCAGCGCAATCTCGGGATTCTGATGAAGGGTTCGCCTCACGCTCACCATGTCGGGAAGGATCCCGTCGATGTCGCGCCTGAGTCGCTCCAGGCGACGGGCCGTTGCCCTCGGAACAGCGGACGCTGTGACCATACGACCTCCTTCGTTCTGACTCACGGAATTTAGTGGATTTTCGTACGCTGATCGTGGCGAAAAGGAGGCGACCGCACTCCGCTTCCTGCAACAGGAGCTGGCTGTGGGAGGCGCAACAGACCGCCCCGGGGATCGCGCGTTGCCGCCGGAGCGCATCTGATCCCTGGAAACTCAGGGATCACACTAGCGGAGAATGCCTCGCGCCAAATGCGGTTGTCAAGGGGAATTCCGCCCCGTGGGGATTCCCCGACGGCCACGTTACGATCGGGTTTCCCCCATTCCCGCGAGGCGCAGCGCCGAGCCGGCTTGAGCGCCGAACCAGAGGCTCCGCGGCTGGGGGATACGGGCGACGAAGGGCTCCGGACAGTCCAGCATGATCGCGGTCGGTGGAGCAGGATCAGGAAATGGATCAGGCTCTTTGAAGACCTTTCCCCGATTGATCTTGGATACATACAACTCGCGACCTCCCGTTGACACAATGATTGGAACGTGCCATAGGAGCTTTTCGAGAAAGCTTGTGAAATAGTTTTCGGAATGGTGTGCAGAGATTCCCCTCGCGAAAGAGCTGGCTTCCCCAATCAGAGCTATTCGCCGGTCATGGAGGCGACTCACCCAGTGATGCCCCCTGACATGAGCTTCCCGGCTATTCCCGGAAAAGAAACGATTGACGGCCGGTACATTCCGGCGGAGCTTGACCCGCATGTCTTGACGCTCTCATTGCGCAACCGTTAACGCATGGTGACCGCACAACACCAAAGGAGGCGCCCATGAACCAGAATCCGCAGGAACGCGAATCTGCCGTTGCTGGCATCGCCCGACGCGAGTTTCTCGGCGGGGCCGGGGCCCTCGCAATCGCCGCGATCGGTGGCGGGTCGTTGCTCACGGCGCCCAGCCGGTCGGCCGAGGCCCAGGCAAGCGGCGATCTGTCTGGCGATCTCGTGGTGTGCGTTCCCGGCGGCGCCTGGGAGACCACATTCCGCGAGACCATGGCCAAGCCATTCAGCCAGAAATACCCCAAGCTGAAGCTCCACATCGACCTGACCACTTTCACGGCCCAGGTCGCCAAGCTTCGGGCGGCTCGCGGCGTGAAGCCCCCATTCGATGTAGTCCTATTGCTTGACGAACAAATGGATGTGGCGGTCCGCGAGGGCCTCATCGACCTCTTCGACGCCAATGAAGCGCCGAATGTGAAGGACCTCTACACGGTCTCCATGCCGGCCAAGTGGCAGAAGGGCGGAAAATTCTACGCGATACACCAGAACTGGGGGCAGCTCGGCATCACGTACCGGATCGACAAGGTGAAAACGCCGCCGAAGGAATGGCTCGATTTCTGGAAGCCGGAATACAAGGGGCTGGTCGGTATGCCCCCCATCAGCTACGCCGTCGGCCTCCAATTCTTCATCGCCACGATCCACGCCCTGGGCGGAGACGAAAAGAACCCGGCCGACGTGGACCGCGGCTTCGAGAAGATGAAGGAGCTGAAGCCCAACGTCGCGCAGCAGCCGGCGGACCCCGGGGCGATCCAGCAGCTCCTGGAGCGCGGCGACATCGGACTCGTTCCGCTCTATGACGGCCGGGCCCACGGCCTCGCGGCGGCCGGGCTCCCCATCGGCTTCAGCTACCCGAACAAACCCGGTCCGGTTGCCAGCGGCGCCGCCATGGGGATCGCCAAGGGCACCGGGAATCGCGCGGCCGCACTTCGACTGATCGATTTCCGGCTCTCCCCCGAGCCACAGAAGGCTTTCTGCCAGGCGATGTGGTACGCCCCCTCCAACAACAAGGTCAAGCTGGACCCCAAGTACGCGGCCAAGGTGGCCTATGGGACGGAGCACTACGCCAAGTTGCTTTCACCGAACTACGACGTGGTCGGCGAGAAGCTTGGCGAGTGGACACAGCGCTGGGCCGCCATCTTCACCAGCTAGACCGGTCGTCCCCGACGTGCTGAGCGCGGCCGACATGGATATCGACGTTCAGTTGCGCGAGGTCTCGATGCAGTACGGGTCCACGCCGGTACTCTACGGCGTGGACCTGGATGTCCACAAGGGGGAGTTCCTGTCCCTCCTCGGCCCCTCGGGTTGCGGCAAGACCACCACCCTGAACATCATCGCCGGCTTCCTGACGCCGAGCCGCGGAACGGTCGGCCTGGCCGGCCGTGTGATCAACGACGTCCCCCCGTACCGCCGCAACATCGGGATGGTGTTCCAGAGCTACGCCCTCTTCCCCCACATGAACGTCTTCGACAACGTGGCCTTCGGCCTGAAGATCCGGCGCCTCAACCCGCGCGAAATTGCGCGGCGGGTGGAGGAGGTGCTGGCCCTCGTGCAGCTCGAGGGCTATGCCGCCCGTCCGATCCGGGAGCTGTCCGGCGGCCAGCAGCAGCGGGTCGCCATTGCGCGTGCGCTGGCCATCGACCCGCTGGTCCTGCTCATGGACGAGCCCCTGTCGAACCTCGACGCCCAGCTCCGGCGGCAGATGCGGGTGGAGCTTCGCCGGCTGCAGCGTCAGGTCGGGATCACGACGATTTTCGTCACGCACGACCAGGAAGAGGCGCTCACCCTGTCCGATCGGCTGGTCGTGATGAACAAGGGCCGGATCGAGCAGGCGGGGACACCCGTCGAGCTTTACCGCAAGCCCCGGACGCCCTTCGTGGCGCAATTCCTCGGCCACCCGAATTTCCTGTTTGGAGAGGTCGCGGAGCGGCGCGGGGCGGCCACCGCGGTCCGGGTGGGGGGCCAGATCATCTGGGCGACCTCCGATGAGCCGCTGGCCGTCGGCGCCCCCGTCGCCGTCGTGCTCCGGGCCGAGAGCGCGACCCTGCATGCCTCGCCGCCGCCGGATCGCATCAACGCCCTGGCCTGCACGATCGATTGCACCATCTATCTCGGCACCAACGCCGAATACGAGGTCCGGTTGACGGATGGGGCTCGGATCCGGGTCGTCGAACAGATCGCCAGCGGCATCCCCTCTCATACGGATGGACAGGCGGCCGCCGTCTGCTGGTCCCCCGAGGACACGATCGTCCTGGCGGGCTCCCGGGAAAGCCTGGCGGAGATGGGGTTGTGAACCGGCGGTGGCGTCACCGGCTGGCAGTGGCCGGGCTGCTCGCCCCGGCGGTGATCGTCCTGGTTCTCGTGTTCGTGCTCCCGTCCATAGACCTCTTCCGGCTGAGCCTGGGGTGGATGGATGCGCAGCGCAGCATCCATTCGGATGTCTCCCTCTCGAACTACTGGGAGTTCGCCCGGAACCCCTATTATCACCGGATGGTCTGGGGCAGCCTCAAGCTGACCGTCTGGGTGGCATGTCTCTGCCTGCTGCTGGGATATCCGGCCACCCACTACATGATCCACATCGAGTCCGCGATCTACCGGACCGTCCTCTATGCGATTGTAGTCTCGCCGCTTCTCATCAGCGTCATCGTGCGCACGTACGGCTGGGTCGTCCTCCTGGCCAACAACGGGGTCGTGAACGGCACGCTCCACACCTTCGGGCTGATCGACAAGCCGGTCCGGATGCTCGGCACGTTCGGCTCGGTGGTCATCGCCACCGTCCACGTCCTGCTGCCGTTCATGATGCTGCCGATCGCGAGCGCCCTCCAGGGGCTCGATCCCGCGCTGGAGCGGGCGGCCCAGAGTCTCGGCGCCACCCCCCTCCAGACATTCTGGCGGGTGACCCTGCCCCTGAGCATGCCGGGTGTCCTCGCAGGCACCAGCCTGGTGATCGCGCTGACGCTCGGAATCTTCATCACGCCGCTCCTCGTCGCGGGGCCCCTCCAGCCGCTCTTCGCCATCGGGATCTATTACGTGACGCTCAGCCAGTTGAATTTTCCGCTGGGGGCCGCGCTGTCCTTCATTCTCCTCGTGTTCACGCTGGCGGTGATCGGACTCGTGGGCCGCCTGCTGGGAGCCATCAACCGGAACATCGCCTGACCATGCGCCGATACCTTCGACCCGCCGCCGCCCTGCATGCCTTCAGCGTGCTGGTCTATCTATTCCTGCTCGCGCCGCTCGTCGTCGTCGTGCTGGCCTCCTTCAACTCCGCCGATTTCCTCTCGTTCCCGCCGCGCGGCTTGTCTTTCCGCTGGTACGTCTCCTTGTGGGAGAGCGGGGTCTGGGGGGACTCGTTCCAGTTGAGCCTCATCGTGATGGCGGTGGTGACTCCGCTCGCCCTCCTGATCGGAACCCTCGCGGCGTATGCCCTCGTGCGCTACACCTTTCCGGGAAAGGGAGTGATCACGACGCTGATCATGGCCCCCATGGTGATGCCCCAGATCGTCCTGGGCATCGCCCTGCTCGGCTACTTCAGCAGCCTCGGGCTGATCGACTCGCTGGTCGGGCTGGTCCTCGGCCACGTGGTCGTCACCCTCCCGTTCACCGTGCGGCTGGTTTCGATCAGCGTCCACAACCTCGATCCTGTGTTGGAGAGGGCGGCCCTGAGTCTGGGCGCAACCCCCCTTCAGACGTTCCGCAAGGTGACGTTGCCCCTTCTGCGGCCGGGGCTGGTGGCCGGCGCGATCTTCGCGGCGATCCTCTCCTTCGGCGAGCTGGCCGTCACGCTGCTGATCGCCGGCGCCAGGACGACGACCCTGCCGCTCAGGATCTTCAACTACACCGAGTACAATTTCGATCCGACCATCAACGCGGTCTCGACCATCTTCGTGCTGCTCGCGTTGGTGCTGATCATCGTTCTGGACCGGCTCATCGGGCTGGTCCGGATCAAGTGACTCCGGAAGCGTGCCGAGGGGGTCGCAGGCTTCCCGGCATGCGGCCGGGCGCGGCCCGGCAACCCTCACGGTCGCGCGAGGTGCCCACCCTGGCGACTTCCCCAATGGCGAAGATCCAGGATTACCAAAGGAGACCGAACGGTGAGTGCGAATAACATGGAACGTGTCAAGCGCCTTATGGCGGCTGCCGAAACGCGTGGATTGGATTGGATCCTGTGCACCCTGCCGGAGAACATCTTCTATTTCTCCGGATTCCGGACCTTGTTTTACACCCGGTTCATCGGGGTCCTGGTTCCGGTGAAGGAAAAGCGTGAACCTGTTCTCATCGTTTCCTTCATCGATCGCAAGATCGTCGAGGAGAAGCTGTGGTCGCCCCACTGGTTCAACGAGGTGGCCGTCTGGGGCCCCGCGCCCGACGACCGCTATAAGACCCACTGGGAGGCGCTGAAGCCCTATCTCCAGGCGGGGATCACCCTCGGCGTGGATGCCATTCAGTACGATTTCTACGAGCAATTGGTCCAGGTCTTCCCCGGCCTCAGGGTGGTCAGTGTCCAGAGTGACATTCTAAACATACGAATGGTCAAGGACGAGGATGAGATTAGAAAAGTGGCCCGAGCCTTCGCCCTGACCGAGAAGGTCATGGCCATGATCCCGGGCTGGCTGCAGAAACCCATAACCGAGGCTGAGTTGGCCGGCGAGATCTACCGGGCTGCACGGATGGAGGGTGCCGAAGAGGCCTTCTATCCTGTCCTGGTTTCCTGTGGGCCCAAGATGCTGGCCCTTCACGCACCGGCTCTTCCCCGACCGATCAAGGAGAACGAACTGATCCGCATCGCCCTCGGCTTTCAGGTGGACGGCTACGGCTCGGATGTGGTGCGGATGTTCTGTAAGGGGCGTATGCCGGTGGAGATGGTGCCTATGAAGGAGGCCTACTTCGCCGCGGAGGACGCAGTCTTCGAGATGCTCGAACCCGGCGTCCGCTCGTCCCAACTGCTCAAGAAGGTCGAAGAGGTGTACCGCCGACGGGGCTGCCTGAAGAATTGGCTCAACAGCATCGGGCATGGCATCGCCTTGACCATCCACGAGCCTCCGCGGATTGCCGGCGCGGACGACACGGTCATGCAGGAGAACATGCTCTTGGCCATCGAGCCGATGCTGTTCTGTCCTCCTCATGGCGCCATCGCGCATTGTGACGGCGTGAGGATTACGGCCAAAGGGTGCGTGCCTCTGTCCTCGGCAATGCGAGACGTCATCACGGTCTGATGGCCGGCAGGGCGAGCAGCAGGAGGCAGCAGTCGGGATCGCACTGGCGGATTGAGACGGCCCCGGCGATCGAGATCCCGGGGCCAGGGATGCGAGGATCGCGCCGCGGCTAGGCCCCCTCCGCGGCCATGAGCTTCGAGAGCAGCAGGCGCTCCACCGGCTTGCCGCCCACGAGGTGCCGGTCTACGATCTCCTCGACGTCCTTCGCGGTGACCCGACCGTACCAGACGCCCTCCGGGTACACCACCACCGACGCCCCGAAGTTGCACGGCCCGAGGCAGGTGGTCCCGTTCACGGCCACCTTTTCCCAGAGCTGGCGCTTCTCGATCTCCTCTTGAAACTTCTGGAAGACGTCCCGCGACCCCTTGGAGGCGCAGTCCCCCTTGGGATGGCCCGGCGGCCGCTGATTGATGCACACGAAGACATGATGGCTGTAGTTGAACACGGGAGGACTCCTTTCAGCAAGTGTCGCGCCCCGGTCGTGGCGGCGGGGCGCGGGCGGGCCTAGCGGGCGGCCGATTGCCGGAGGCGCGAGACCTCCTCCGACACACGAGCACAGGCGTAATCCACCTCTTCCTCGGTGTTGCCGCGCCCGAGGCCGAAGCGGAGGCTGCTCAAGGCAAGCTCGTGACGGAGGCCGAGCGCGCGGAGCACATGACTGGGCTCGATAGAGCCGGTGCTGCACGCCGAGCTGGAAGAGACCGCCACCTCCTTCAAGGCCAGCATGAGGGTCCCTGCGTCCACACCCTCGAAGCTCACGTTCAGATTGCTGGGCAGCCGGAGCGTAGGATGGCCGTTCAGGTGGACGCGGTCCAATCGGGCCTGGATCCCGGCCCACAGCCGTTCGCGCATGGCGGTGAGGCGCTCGGCCTCGGCGGCCATGACCTCACCGGACAGCTCGCAGGCCTTGCCCAGCCCCACGATGCCCGGGACGTTGAGGGTGCCGCTCCGCCGTCCCCTCTCGTGGCCTCCCCCGTCCATCTGCGCCACCAGCTTGACGCGCGGCTTCCCCATCCGGACGTGCAGCGCGCCCACGCCCTTGGGCCCATACATCTTGTGCGCGGTCAACGACAACAGGTCCACCCCGAGGTCATCCACATTGACGGGGATCCTCCCCACCCCCTGCACGGCGTCGCTGTGCAGCAGAACCCCGCGTTCCCTGCAGATGCGTCCGATCTCCGCCAGGGGCTGGATCGTCCCGATCTCATTGTTCGCCAGAATGATGGACACCAGGATGGTCTTGGGGGTAACGGCCTTGGCCACGTCCTCCGGGTCCACCAGGCCGCATCCGGTCACCGGAAGATAGGTGACCTCGAAGCCCTCCTTCTCGAGGCGCTTGCACGGGTCCAGGACGGCGTGGTGCTCGATCTGGGAGGTGATGAGGTGGTTTCCCTTCTCCCGGTAGGCGTACGCCACTCCCTTGATGGCCAGATTATCCGACTCGGTGGCTCCCGAGGTGAAGACCACCTCCATCGGCTTGCAGCCGATGAGCTGGGCGATCTGGGATCGTGCGGTCTCCACCGCGGCCTCGGCCGCCCAGCCGAAGCGGTGGCTCCGCGAGGCGGCGTTGCCGAACTGTTCCATGAAGTACGGCCGCATGGCCTCGAAGACCTCCGGCGCCACCGGGGTCGTCGCGTGATGATCCATGTAGATGGGAAGCTTCAGTGCCATGTGCTCTCCTGCAATCCAACAAGGCGGCGATGAGCCAATCCGACTGATACCCGTCCGTCCCGATAGATCTTTAATATGGAGAGTCTTTCCGCTGGCAAAGTGGAGCGTAACTGAACAGGAACGATGAATCAACCCTCAAGTGATTCCCGGGTCAAGAGAGGCAGGGGGTACTTATGAAAGTTGTTTCAGCATGCCAGCCCGCGACTTGATCCGAGACGGGATCGCCTGCCGCGCGATCGCTGCGGGAGATGGCACGACGAATAGAGAGGTCCTGGCCCGTTCTCCCGACTGCGTGACCCCGCCCGGCATCAGTATCGGGAGGCAAGCAGGATCCTGCCGGTTGTGGCTCAACCGAGCAGACGTCCCTTCACCGCCTGGAAGCGGGGATCGCGGAGGCGGTCCAGGTCGGCCCGGACGTACCCCAACCCGTAGACGCACAATTCGAAGTTCTCGGAGAGCTTGCGGAAGAGGGGCGCCGAGTCCCCGTAGGGGCCGTACGTGAACTCGGCGACGATCCGGTACGAGCGCTTGCCCACCTGGACGTAGTCCAGGAGAGCGTCGGGCGAGATGATCACCTTGGAGGTCTTCAGTCGTCGGAGGAACTCGGGGAAGATCCCGGTCATGAACAGCGTATAGTCACCGATGTGCCGGTGCACCTCGCGCTCGCGGTTTATGCTTTCCGCTCGGTGCAGCAGATCCCCCTCGGCGAGCATCTCCGCGACCTCCTCCACCCGCCGTCCCTGGGCGTTCCGGATCTTGAAGAGCCGATCCACGTGGACGAAGTCGGTGAGCACGTCGGTCAGATATCCGATCACCTCGGCATCCGGCCAGCCCAGGTGGCCGGCGAAATTCTCTTCGGTCAAGCTGGCGAACAATCGAGTTAGCGGATGCCCTTTTGGAACTCTTGGTCCCATCCCTTAGCCCCCTCCGGAACTCTGTATTCATTCGCAGATTTCGCAGATTACACAGATTATTCCGAAACGCCCCCCTATGAAATCTGCGGAATCTGCGTAATCTGCGGATCTTCGTGAGTCGTTGCAGCCGGTCTTTCTCGTTTTCATCTTCGGGTTACTACGAAGACGAATCTTTGAAGCTTGATCTTCGTCCCTTTCGAGCAGGTGCGGGGCCGACGAGCGAAGCCCGCGCGATGGCCCCGGCCCCGAACCGGTCCCGGATCGCGTCCACCGTCCGAGCCAACTGTTGCCGGGGATCGGCTGCGGGCCGAAACAGGTCGAGCTGGCCCCGCAGGGGCCTGGTCGCCGGCGTGAGGTGCGTCGCCGTCACCCCCAGCAGGCGGACGCGCTTGCCCGTCCATCTCACCCGCTCCAGTTGTTTCCATGCCTCGCGGAACAGGTCGTCGCTCACATCCGTCGGATGGTCCAGAACGGCGGCGCGCGTCACGGTGTGGAAAAGGTGATCGCGAAACTTCAGCGTCACCCCGCCGGCGAGGTATCCATCGTGCCGAAGACGGCGGCCCACCCGATCCGACAGCTCCAGGATGGTCCGCCGGATGTCGTCGCGGTCATCCGTATCCTGGTCGAAGGTAGTTTCGGCCCCGATGGATTTGGCCTCCTGCTCCGGCACGACCTCGCGGTCGTCTATGCCATTCGCCAGTTCCCACAACCCGTGGCCGGCATTCCCCAGGATCGTTTCCACCTGCTCGGGACGCATCCGCGCAATCTGGCCGATCGTTTTCAGGCCCACCCGGCGCAGGCGGGCTTCGGTCTTCGGTCCCACGCCCCACAGGCGCGAGGTCGGCAGGGAATCCAGGAACCCGCGCTCGTCGCCCGGGGAAACGACGACGAATCCGTCCGGCTTTCCCAGGTCCGAGGCGACCTTGGCCAGAAACTTGTTGGGGGCGAGGCCGATGGAGGCGACGAGGCCCAGCTCCGCGCGGATGCGGGCTTTCAGGGTCCGGCCGATGGCCTCGGCGGGGCCGTACAGGCGCTGGCTGGCCGTGACATCCAGGAAGGCCTCATCTATGGAGAGCGGCTCCACCAAGTCGGTGTAGTCGCACAGGAGGGCGAAGATGCGATCCGACATCTCGACGTATCGGGCCATCCGGGGCCGGACGTAGATGGCCTGGGGGCACAACCGGTAGGCCTGCGAGATGGGCATGGCCGAGTGGACACCGAAGGGTCGCGCCTCGTACGAACACGCCGCAACGACCCCCCGGCCCTTGCCGCCCCGAGGGTCGGCGCCCACGATGACCGGCTTCCCTCGATACGCCGGATGGTCGAGCTGCTCCACCGACGCATAGAAGGCGTCCATGTCGAGGTGAATGATGGACCGGATCGGAGGCATGGCTTACCGACAATGAAAAATGAAAAACCGACAACCGAAAATGATCAATTGGAAGACCGCATTGGTCGGTTGTCCGTTGTCGGTTTTTCATTAGGACCTTCCGCCAGCTCCTCGAGACGCGCCCGCAATGCATCCATCTTGGGCGGAATGGGCCGGCTGACGAAGCGGCCCAGGTCCAGGACCCCGATCTGCTTGAGGCCGTGGCCGCTCACGGTGCAGACCACCAGATCGTCAGCCTTGATGACGCCCCGCTCCTTGAGTTTCAGCGCGGCGGCCGCGGACACCACGCCGCCGGGCTCGCCGAAGATCCCGGTTGTCCGGGCGAGGAGCGACTGGGCCGACCGGATCTCATCGTCGGTCACACCGACCGCAACGCCGCCGGAGGCGCGGACGTCGAGGAGGGCGCGCGTGGCCAGGGCTGACGGCTTCCCGACGCGGATGCTCTCGGCGATGGTCTCCCCCGCCTCGACCGGTGTGACCTCGTCCGCGCCGCGCTCAAAGGCGCGAACCACGGGGGCACAGGCATCCGCCTGGGCCGCCACCATGCGCGGCAGCTTCTCCACCCAACCCAGGCCCTTGAGCTCGCGGAATCCCTTGTAGGCCGCCACCACGCCCGCCCCGCCGGCGGTACAGTGACACATCCAGTCGGGAACCTCGCCGTCCAGTTGCTCCCACGTCTCGAAGGCATACGACTTCTTCCCCTCCAGTCGGTACGGATTGCTGGAGAGGCAGTCGTACCAGCCGAACTCCTCCACGGCAGTCCGGTAGATGCTTGCCACCTGGTCGAACGACCCCTCCACCGGAATGATCCTGGCCCCATAGATAGCTGCCTGGGCCACCTTCTGCGGGGACGTGTTCGCCGAGATGATCACCACGGCCTGCATGCCCGCCACGGAGGCGTAGGCCGCCACCGAGACCGCCGCGTTCCCCGTCGAGACCACGGCTGCAGTGGTTATCCCGAACTCCTTGCCCTTGGAGATGCCCACCGTGTTGCTCCGGTCCTTCAAGGAGCCCGTCGGCAGCAGCGTGTCATTCTTGATGAAGAGCCGCTCGAGGCCCGTAGCACGGGCCAACCCCTCGGTGTGCAGGAGGGGCGTATAGCCTTCCCCCAGGCTCACGATGCAGGAGAGATCCTCCACCGGGAGGAACTCGTGCCACTTCCAGATCGTGGAATCCTGCCGCCGGAGCACCCTGTCCTGGAAGTCCACCGACAGGTGACTCAAATCCACCTGGACGTCCAAGGCCATCCGGCACTCGGGACAAGCAAACTGGCGGTCTGCGGGCGAGACCTCGCGGTGGCACTTCGGACACGCAAGCGTTTGAACTTTTCCCATAGTCTCCTCGGCTTTCGTCTCAAAAAGATGTCGGCGCTCCTCTTACCCTCTCCCCTCCTCTTTCATCCTATTCTATGCCAGCCGACCGCCTTTCCAAAGGGCGATCCGCTCCTGCGGAACCATTCGAGACCATTTGTCCGAAAAGGTATGGACACCCTTCGGCCCAAGAATTCCAGAGCTGCATCAGCAAAACCAGCCCGTTTGCCACAAGAAGGTATTCGGCGCCTCTTCCGCAGGGGTAGCGGAAGGCAGGGCGTGCCCGTCGCGCAACGCCTGGCCTGCCACGGCTACCGCCGCTGGGACAAATCGCGAACCAGATCGTCGATCGTGGCGGGCAGGTAGTCCTCCGGGTTCACGGCGGTGCCGTTCTTGCGCACCTCGAAGTGCAGGTGCGGCCCGGTAGCCCGCCCCGTGTTGCCGACGCCGCCGATGGCCTGCCCCTGCCGGACCGTGTCGCCCTCGTGCGCGACGATGATGGACAGGTGCGCGTACACCGTCCGCAGACCATGCGCGTGCTGGAGGACGACGGCCTCGCCCAGCGGCCCCTTGGTCGCGTTGGCATAGATCACCTCCCCATCCAGGGCGGCGACGACTTCCTGATAGGAGGGCGAGCCGATGTCAATTCCCGCATGGAACTTTCCCCAGCGGGGCCCGAACGGGGAATTGATAGGCCCCACGATGGGCCAGACGAGGTCGGCATCCGTCTTCACGCGCGGGCGCGGCGGCTCCGTGGGAGGGGGCGGGGACACGACTTCCTCGCTGAGGGATTGCTCCAGCACCTCGCGCTCTTGAGTCGTCAGCGGCCGATAGGCTTCGACCTTCCTCACCGACTTCGCCCCGGGGATGAAGAGCCGCTGCCCAACCTTCAGGGTGGTGGAGGGCTTGAGGTGGTTCGCCTCCATCAGGACGGCCACCTTCACCTGGTAGGCCTGGCTGATCCGGAAGAGCGTCTGGCCGGCCTCCACGACGTGCGTGACGCCTTTCGGCTCCGCAGGAGGTCTAGCGCGTTTCTGGGCTGCGACGGCTGCGGTGGAGGTGAGAAGGCCGAGAAGGATCAGCAGGGAAAGGTAAACCAGAATCCGTCGGAAGTAGAGCGGCTTGATTCCTCGCGCAGGAGTCCGGCGCCAGGCCGGTGATCGCATCGCGGTCATCGCCCCCGAATATACCGGGAGGATGTCGAGCCGTCAATAGGATGCTGGCGCGCTTGCCCCTTGGGGTTTGGCGTCAGGCGTCCGTGCCGCCCGTGCAGGCGAGCGCCGGTGGATCGTCGAACGCCCTGGGCGGAACCGCGCGGGGCGGGCGCGAGAATTCAGGCAGGGGGAAGTCCTCGCCCCTCGCCTTCACCGCGGCCTTCTTGTCGTCGGTGAAGCCGATCTCATCGTCGGTGAGGTAGCACGCGGGCTCCGGCGCCCAGGGGTCGTTATATACGAGGTCGGCGCGGACCCTGAGGGCGCCGCCGCAGGCATCGAACCACTTGCAGATCCCCGGCGCGCAGCGTCCCTTGATCTTGGCCCGCCGGTTTTTCAATCCCGCCATCAGTGGATCCGAGGTGTCCGTCCATATCCGGCTGAACGGCCGCTGCCGCACGTTGCCGAAGGAGTAGTGCATCCAGAACTGGTCGGCGTGGACGTTCCCCTGAAAGTCGATGTCCGCGATCCCGACGCCCGAGCTGTACAGCCCGCCCCCGTTCCAGGTGAGAAGCTTCAACACCTGCTCCGCCCGCGCCGGGTCCTTCTTCGAGAGCTTGAGGTAGAGGTAGATCCCGTCCACGTGGTTGTCCACGGTCAGGATCTCTTTGCTCAGGCCGCGCCTGTGGAAGTCCTCGGTCCGCTCCAGGATGATGTCAATGGCCTGCCGCGTCTCCTCCCGCGACAGGTCGTCCCCGGCGATCTGGCCGCCGCGGCCGGAATAGACCAGGTGGTAGAAGCAGGCCCGGTCGATCTGCTCCCGCTCGATGAAGTCGAATATCCCGTGCAGGTTCTGGAAGTTGTGCCGCGTCAGGGTGAGGCGTAGCCCCACGCGCTGCCCGACGGCGACGGACGACTTGAAGCCGCGCACGGCCCGGTCGAAGGCCCCGCCCACCCCGCGGAACTTGTCATTGATCTCGCCGATTCCATCCAGGCTGATCCCGACGTAGGTGAAGCCGGCCTCCTTGATCTTCCGCGCCGCGTCCTCAGTGATCAGCGTGCCGTTGGTGGACAGCGTGGGCCGGATGCCGAGCGACCGTGCGTAGCCGACCAGCTCGAACAGATCGGCCCGCGCCAGGGGCTCGCCTCCCGAGAAGAGCAGCGCCGGGATCTGGAATCCCGCCAGATCCTGGATGAGTGCCTTGCCCTCCTCGGTCGTCAGCTCGCTGCTGTACTTCCGCGCGTCGGAGTCGGTGTAGCAGTGGATGCAGCGCAGGTTGCACGTCCGCGTGACGTTCCAGACCGTCACGGGCCGCCGCTCGGCCGCGGTCCTGGAGGCGGGCGGCGCGTCCGCGCTCAAGACGGGACCCTGCCCGCCATGCCCGTAGCGCAGGCCGTCGCTTTCCGCCGTCCCGCCGCAGTACAGCTTGCTGACACTGATCATTGGTCCCCCTCAAGGCCACCCTGCTGGACCATGGATGACGAATGGGGAAAGGCTAACCCGGGCAAACCAGACGCAAATCCTATTCCACCAAGCCGGGAAGGGCAACTTCTTTGGAATCAAGTAACTACAGGCGATGCCACGCACCTTTCGCCGAGGTCCCAAGTGCTCTACGCACTTGTGTCCCGAGTTAGAAGCTCGCTGACAAATTGAGGCCTTCGGGGCCGCCCGGAGCCCGCCGGGCCCGCGGGTCAGCCGGCTTCGGGACGCCGTGGCCTCGTGAGGGTTGAATCTCGCACCAATCCTCCGCCCACGGCGCGACGCGCCCCGGAGGGGCGGCGGCGCCGGAGCAAGGCTGGCCGGTTCCGGGTACCCACCCGAGAGGGTGGGTGCAGGCCCCAGGTGGGGGAGGGGCGGTCCCGGAGGCCGTGGATTCGTCGCTGGACTTCTGACTCGGCACACTAGCACCGGTTCAACTTCCCGCTACGAAAGCTTCAGACTCACCGAGACCCCGTCGCGGATGGGGAGGATCGTGGTGTAGAGGTCGGGCGACTGGAACAGGAGGCGGGTCAACTCCACCACCCCTTTCGTCGTCGGGTGGGAGTGATCCCGCACGACGCGTCTCCCCCAGAGCATGTTGTCGGTGATGAAGTACCCGCCACGGCGGACCCGCGGGACCGCCTTATGAAACGCCGTCGGGTACTGCTCCTTGTCCACGTCGTTGAAGATGATGTCGAATTCGCCGGGCAGCCGATCCAGGATCTCGAATGCGTCCCCGACCTCGAACCGCGCTCGGCAGCGCACGCCGCCCTGCCGGAAGAACTCGCGCGCCTGGGCCATGTTTTTTGCTGAGCCCTCGGTGAGGATCAATTCGCCATCCTCCGGCAGGGCTCGGGCGAACCAGTAGCCGGAATAGCCGAACCCGGACCCCAGCTCCATGATCCGCTTTGCACCGATGCTCTTGGCCAACAGGCAAAGCAGTCGCCCAACGAGGGGACCCACGATGGGAAAATCTCCTGCTCGCGCCTGCCGCTCCATCTCGGCCAGGACGGCGTCCCGGGTGGTCTCCAGGCCCTCGAGATACTTCTCGATATGCGGGAAGACGATATCGCCGCCGCGTCCGCGCGGCTCCGCCTCATCTCTCATGTTAGAAGATCTTGGCGCCAAGGGGCACCTCCTTTTCCAGGAAGAATGAACCGCCATGATCACCCAGCCCCCCCGTGGCGTTCTTGTCCGCCATAGGCGGCTTGGCGGTTCGCGTTTTCCCTCGAATGCCTCAGGCCCGCATGTTATATTGGCGCGAACTCCCTGATCGCCCTTGGCTCCGCGAAGGGGACCCCGTGACGGCAAAGACCCGACGAATGCTGGAGATGACACTGCTGGCCTTGGGCCTGGGCCTGGTCGGGGTCGCGGTCATGACCTACCTGACGTGGCCAGCTAACACGCTCGGCAACTACGTTCGGGACCGGCGGAACCGTGAGGCGAACATCCGTGCCATCACAATGCGGATCGGAAGCGAGGCCGATCCTTTCGAGCGACGATTCTACCAGGCCATGCTGGCCGAGGAAAGGGGCGACTTGGGCGAGGCCATCCGGGGCTTCCAGTCCCTTCGCGACGACGCGCAGCCAGGAACGAAGCTCCATCTCAGGAGCGCCCTCCGGCTGGGACTCGCCTACAGTCAGAACCGTCAGCCGGACCACGAGCTGGCTACGTACCAAGCCCTGATGGACCAGTATCCAGGCCCGAGCCGATTGAGCCAGGCGGCCTTTTACCTGCGCCAGGGCGACAGGGACCGGGCCCGAGCCCTGCTCGACGAGGCGTTGGCCCAGGATGAGAAGGACGGCAGTCTGGGCTCCGATCGCCAATTCGCCCAACGTCTCCGAGCCATAGCGGAATCCAAGAAACGCGAGGGCTCCTCCCCCTCGCGGTGAACCACGGAGCCGAATGTTCTGTCCGGTGTGCGGCAGCGAGTACGTGGCGGGCATCCAGACCTGTGCAGACTGCGATGTGCCGCTGGTCCCGGATCCCCCGCTGGGCCAGGACGAGGACGAGATGATCTTTGACGATCCCGTCGTCCCCGCCATCGAGGTATGGAATCCCGCCGAGGCCGAGATCGTCTGCTCTCTTCTCCAGGCGCATGGGATCCCCTGCATCCTGAAGGCGGAGAACCAGTACGCCGTTGACGCGACGTACACGGTCGGGCCGCTGGCCCGCCGGCGCATCCTGGTCCGTGAGAGCGATCTCCCTCGCGCGCAAGACATCCTCCAGGCCGCGCCGTCGGCTGACTCCCAGCCGGAAGGCCCGGGCGGCGGCGAGCCCGCCGCCCTCCCGGAAAAGACGGAACCGCTGCCCGCTGACAGCTGAAGGCTTTTTCCATGATCTGCAATGCGCCGGCCTTCCACGAGAACGCCGCCCTCTTCGGGCACGATGCGACGCCGCGCCTCCTCGCCTTCGAGCAGGAGGGTGACGACACGATCCGCGTCTTCGCGCGCACCGAGGACGGGCGGACGGCCTCCGAGGTCCGCCCCTTCCGCCCCTTCGTCCTTCTGGCCAGCACCGATCTTCTCGCGGGATGGGCCAGCGGCCATGACGTGGAAGGGCTTCGGGGTGACGGCCTCTACCGGTTCCTGGTCCTGTTCCACGACTGGGGCGACGCCCTCCGGGCCCGGACCCATCTTCAGAAGGTCACGGGGAAGGCCCAGACAGCGCCGGATGCACCTTACCTGTTCTTCAACGACCCCATCCAGCAGCACCTGATGCTGATGGGGCAGACCCACTTCCTGACCCTCTCTTTCGGGGAGCTGCGCCGGATGCAGTTGGACATCGAGACCTACTGCGCTGCCGGCTACGAGTTTCCCAACGCGGCGCGGGCCGAGGACCGGATCACCGCCATCGCCTTGACCGACAGCACGGGGTGGGAGCGCGTGATCTCGGGCAGGGCGCTCGCCGAGCCGGACATGCTGAAGGAGCTGGTGCGCGTCGTCCAGGAGCGGGACCCGGACGTCATCGAGGGCCACAACCTGTTCCGGTTCGACCTGGAGTACATCGAGGCCCGCGCGCGGCGGCACAAGCTGAAGCTCGCCCTGGGCCGGGGCGGGGGCCTCATGCAGGGGCACCCCTCGCGCATGCAGATCGCCGAGCGCGCCATCACCTACCGCAAGTACGAGATCTTCGGCCGCCACATCATCGATACCTGGATCCTGGCCCAGCATTACGACGTGACCGCCCGCGAGCTGGAAGGGTTCGGCCTCAAGGAGATCGCCAAGCATTTCGGCCTGGCCACCCAGGACCGGACCTATATCCTGCCCGAGAAGGTCTCGTGGTACTTCGATCACGAGCCGGACACCCTGTTTCAATACGCCCTGGACGACGTGCGGGAGACGCGCGCCCTGAGCGAGATCCTGAGCCAGAGCTACTTCGTCCAGGCGCAGATCTTCCCCCTCTCGTACCAGAACGTGGCCCTGCGCGGGAACGCTACGAAGATCGACGCCCTCCTGATCCGGGAGTACCTGCGCCAGCGGCGCGCCATCCCCGCCCCGGAGCCGCCGCAGGAAGTCCTGGGCGGCCACACCGAGATCGCCTACCAGGGCGTGGCCCGCCGCGTCCTGCACTGCGACGTGACCTCGCTCTACCCCTCGGTGATGCTGGCCTTCGGCTACTTCCCGCGGCGCGACAGCCTGGGCGCCTTCGCCTCGCTCCTCGCGGACCTGCGGGCCTTCCGCGTGCAGGCCAAGCACCTAGCCCGGACGGCCGACACGGAGGAGGGCCGCGCCTACTACGAGGCCCTGCAGGGCACGTTCAAGATCCTGATCAACTCCTTCTATGGGTACCTCGGCTTCACCATGGGGCACTTCAACGACTACCAGGCGGCCAACCAGGTGACGGCCAAGGGCCGGGAGTTGATCCACGCCGTCATGGCGTGGTTGAAGGAGCGCGGCGCGCGGCTGATCGAGATCGACACCGACGGCCTCTACTTCGTGGCGCCCCCGGATGTCCGGACGTCCGAGGACGAGGACCGCCTCCTTGCCGAGATGGGCGCGATCTTGCCCGAGGGCATCAGCCTGGAGCTGGATGGGCGCTACCAGGTCATGTTCAGCTACAAGATGAAGAACTACGCGCTGCTGGATGAGGCCGGGCGCCTCAGCATCACGGGCTCGGGCCTGCGGTCGCGCGGGCTGGAGTTGTTCCAGCGCGAGTGGATGGAGGAGATGTTCCTGCACCTTTTGCGGGGCGAGCCGCAGAAGATCCGGGAACTCACCCGGCGCTACGCCGAGGCCTTCGAACAGCACACCTTGGACGTCCGCAAGTTCATGAAGACGGAGACGCTGCAGGATTCCCTGGAGACCTACCGGGACAAGATCAAGGGCAGCCGGCGCAACCCGGCCGCGGCCTACGAGCTGGCCCTGCGCTCGGGCCGCCCGTACCAGCCCGGCGACCAGATCTCCTACTACGTCTCCGGCACCTCGAAAAAGGTGAAGGTGCACGAGGCGGCCAAGCTGGCCGGCGAGTGGGACCCCCAGAACCCCGACGAGAACGTCGAGTATTACAAGGCCAAGCTGGTCGAGCTCTCCGAGAAGTTCCGGCCGTTCTTTGAATCCAGCCAATGAAAGGAAACCGCCAAGACGCCATGACCGCCAAGAACCCGAATCCTTTTCTCGATCAGAGAATCCGAAACTGCCCCCACAGACCTTTCAGAAACCACCTTTTTGAGAATCGCCTGTCTTGTTCCGATCTTGGCGTGCCGGGTACCCAGCGCCAGCGCTGGGTGTCCATGGCGGTTAGACAGTAAGCATGGACCGAAGGAAGTGGCTCGTCGTGGTCGCGGTGGATATGGCCATGGCCTTGGCGGCCCTGGACAACACCGTCGTCGGGACCGCCATGCCTACGGTGGTGGCCAGCCTGGGCGGGCTCAGCCTGTTCAGCTGGGTCTTCTCCATCTACCTGCTCACCTCGACGGCGGCCCTCCCCATCTTCGGGCGCCTGTCCGACGTTTTCGGCCGCCGCAACACGTTCGTAATCGCGATCTGGATCTTCACGGGCGCCTCGGCGCTTTGCGGTCTGGCCACCGGCATGGTGTTCCTGATCGCGGCGCGCGCCCTCCAGGGCATCGGGGCCGGCGGCACCTTCGCCCTGGCCCAGGCGGTCTTCAGCGAGATCTTCCCGCCGCACGAGCGGGGGCGGATGCAGGGCTACCTGGCGGCCGTGTGGGGCATCTCTGCCTTGATCGGCCCGCTGGTCGGGGGCCTCATCGCCACATACATGGGCTGGCGCTGGACCTTCTTCGTCAATGTCCCGGTGGGCGTGGCCGCCAATTACATGCTGGTCGTGGGGCTCACCGGCATGGCCAGCAAGGGCACACGCCGCGCCCGCCGCGGCCCGGTCCCGCAGGAAGGCTTGACCAACGAGGCTTGTCTGGCTAGGCTTGTTGAACTGTGTGGTCGACGATCCCTCCCCCTGTGAGGAGCTTACGATGAATTCAAACCTTCTCGAGACCCGCGTGGAGAAGCTGACGGCGCTCCTCGAGGTGGGCAAGGCCATGGCCTCGGAGCGGAACCTGGATCGCCTCCTCCAGTTGATCCTGAGTGATGTCACCAAGGTCATGGAGGCCGACCGGAGTTCCCTCTTCCTCGTGGACCGGGAGCGGAATGAGCTCTGGTCCAAAATCGCCCAGGGATTGGAGGTTCGCGAGATCCGCATCAAGATCGGCATGGGCATCTCCGGTTACGTCGCCCAGACGGGAAAGACAGTCAACATCCAGGACGCCTACAATGATCCCCGCTTCAATCAGGAGACGGACCGCCGCACGGGCTACCGGACGGAGACCATCCTCTGCGTCCCCATGCAGAACAAGATGGACGAGGTCATCGGCGTCCTCCAGGTCCTGAACAAGCGGGACGGCGCGTTCACCAAGGAGGACGAGGACCTGCTGTTGGCCCTGTCCAGCCAGGCGGCGGTGGCCATCGAGAATGCCATCCTGTACGAGGATATCCAGAAACTCTTCGAGGGCTTCATCAAGGCCTCGGTGTACGCCATCGAGTCGCGGGATCCCACGACCTCCGGTCATTCGGAGCGGGTGGCCATCCTGACCGTCGGATTGGCCGAGCACGTGGACCGGGTGGACTCCGGTCCGTACGCCGACATCACCTTCTCCGCCGAGGACATGCGGGAGCTGCGCTACGCCTCGCTCCTGCACGACTTCGGTAAGGTCGGCGTGCGCGAGCCGGTGCTGGTGAAGGCCAACAAGCTGTACCCGCATCATCTGGATATTGTGGCGGCCCGCTTCAAGTTCATCAAGAAGACGCTGGAGACCGCCTACCTCCAGAAGAAATTGGGGCTGGCGCTGACCCTGGGGCCGCGGTGCCAACGGGAACTGGCGGCCCTGGATGAAGAGCTCCAGCGGAAAGTGGCCGAGGTGGACGACGAGTTCAGGTTCATCCTGGAGGCGAATAAGCCCACCGTTCTTCCCCAGGGGGGATTCGAGCGCATTCAGGAGATCGCCGCGAACATCTTCGTGGACATGGACGGCGCCAAGGTTCCCTTCCTCACCACCAAGGACGCGGAGAACCTCTGCATCGGCAAGGGCAGCCTGAACCTTCAGGAGCGGCTGGAGATCGAGTCCCACGTCACCCACAGCTACCGCTTCCTGCGCCAGATCCCCTGGACCAAGGATCTCCGGCGCATCCCCACCATCGCCTACGCCCACCACGAGAAACTGAACGGCCGGGGCTATCCCAACGCCCTGCGCGGCGATGACATCCCGCTCCAGGCCAAGATGATGGCGATCTGCGACGTCTACGACGCCCTGACGGCGGCGGACCGCCCTTACAAGCGCGCCCTTTCCCCGGAGCAGGCCCTGGACGTCCTCGGGATGGAGGTGAAGGACGGCACCCTGGACGGCGAGCTGGTGCGCATCTTCGCCGAGGGCAAGGTCTGGTCCCTCACGGTCGGCATGCGCCCTGGCGCCTGACAGGAGCGTTCAGCCGTCACCGGTCAGCTCCGGGACTTGAAGGCCTCCGAACCGGATGGTCCATCCACGTGTCTGGGGATTCGCCGTTGCGGCCGATCGCCGAGTGCGGAACGCTGGAGGCGGATCCAGCGAGACACCACCAGGCAAAGGAAGGAACGAAGGGAAAATTCAGCCGCGCCAGCCGGCGACCTGGATGACCTCGCGGGAAGGGAGCTTCAGGCAGGTGAGTTTCCCGCCGTACACGCAGCCGGTGTCAATGCCGATCCGGTCGGGCGCGAGCAGCACCTGGCGCAGGGGCGTGTGCCCGAACACGACCGGCTTGGGGAACCGGCCGATGAAATTGAAGAACTCCTGCCGGATCCACACCAGGTCGTCCAGCTTCTGCTTGTCCAGCGCCAGCATGGGGCGGATGCCCGCGTGGACGAAGAGGAACTCGGGCGTCTCGTACATCGGTCGCAGGGCGCGGAAGAAGCTGATGTGGGCCGGAGGGATGCTGGTGAAGTCGCCCCCATAGCTTCGCAGCGTGGCGAGGCCCCCGTTGGGCAGGTAGATCCCACCGTCGTTGCCGGACAGGTAATCCAGCAGCATCTTCTCGTGGTTTCCCAGCAGAAAGACGCAGGGGTACGGGAGCGTGAGCAGGTACTCCACCACTTCGCGGGACTGGGGGCCCCGGTCGATGTAGTCGCCGATGAAGATCACCTCGTCGCCGGGCCGGGGCGCGATCTTGGCCAGCAGGCGCTTGAGCGGCCGCAGGCACCCGTGGATGTCCCCGATCACATACGTCACCGACTCATCCGAGATGGAAACCGGTTCCTTGGATCGCTTCGGCATCAGCCGATATCCCTCGCCAGCTTGCCTATTCACCTCTCCGCCCTAGGACATGAAGTTCCCGCCGTTCACATCAATCGTCACCCCCGTCACGTACGCCGCATCATCCGAGGCCAGGAAGGCGATCACCGTCGCCACCTCCTCGGGCTTCCCCAGGCGCCCCAGCGGGATGTTGGCCAGGATGCGGGCCCGATCGTCGTCGGGTCGGAGCGCCCACTTCTTGGCTACGCGGTCCACCAGGGTGGGGCCGGGCGCGACGGCGTTCACCGTGATGCCGAACGGCCCCAGGTCCTGCGCCAGGTGTCGGGTGAGGCCCAGCAGTCCCGCTTTGGCGCTACTGTACTGGGGACCCGACAGCCGGCTCACGTTGCGGCCCGCCACCGACGAGACGTTCACGATCCGGCCGGACCGCTGCCGCTGCATCGCCGGTGCCACGGCCTTGCAGCACAGGAACGCGCTCTTCAGGTTGGAGCCCACCGTGTAGTCCCAGTCCTCCTCGGTCACCTCTTCGAGGAAGCGGAGGTTGGTGCCGCCCCCGGCGTTGTTGACCAGGATGTCGATCCGTCCGAACTGCCGGAGCGTCTCGCCGGCGAGCCGCTCCACCACGGCTGGATCGGTGACGGTTCCCGCCACGACGACGGGCGGCTTCCCCACCGCTTGGACTGCGGCCTGCGCCGCCTCGAGACGTTCCATCCCGCGGGCGTTCAGGACTACCTGCCCGCCCTCGCGGGCGAAGAGCAGCGCCGCCGCCTTCCCGATCCCATCCGAGGACCCCGTGACGATGGCCACCTTCCCGTCGAAGCGCATGGCACCTCCAGGTCCCCTTCCTCTTTTACCCGCCCCCGGCCTCAAGCCGGGGGTTGCCGGTCCGGACGCCTCGATCCACCGGCTACGGCTTCCCTCGGTCGCGCCCCTCGACGGCCGCCCACAGGATCGCCAGCTTGGTGAGGCCGCAGGAGATCCGATCGTCCTGCGCCATGGCCAGGGCCTCGTCGGAGGGGAATGCGCGGATCTCCAGCTCCTCGTCCTGGTCGGCCGGCAGCGGGTCGGCGACCAGCCTGTCGGCCACGAAGATGTAAATGACCTCGTCCAGGTACGCGTTGTTCGGCCAGAATCCCCCCAGGCGTCGCAGGCGGCCGGCGCGGTAGCCCGCCTCCTCTCGGAGTTCCCGCTGCGCCGCCTCTTCTGGCGGCTCCCCCGGCAGGATCCCTCCGCCGGGGATCTCCCACGAGAAGTCTTGGGTGACGTGGCGGTATTGCCGGACGAGGATCACGCGGTCATCCGGGAGAAAGGGCAGGATGCCGACGCTGGCCCCCAGGCCCATGACCGGATAGACCTTCTCACGCCCGTCGGGCAGCTCGAGCGCGTCCTCCCTCACCACGATGTGAGCCTGCCGATACAGCGCCCGCGTTCCCAGCCGCTTCCACGCTCTCAGTTCCCTCACAACCATTCCCCCGGCGAAGCCGTCTGCGAAACCCTGAGTCTGGATCTTCTCCAAGTCGACGCATCCACCAGTTGACCAATCGACTGCCTCTATCCCTTGGCCAGCACCTCCCGCAACGCCTCCACCTGCCCCGGCTCGCCGCAGACGATCAGGAAATCTCCAGCGTTGAGAGGTGAGGAGGGCCTCGGGTTGTATTCGAAATCCCCGTCGGGTCCCTGCCGCTTCGCGATGACCACCAACCCCACCCGGTTGATGAGATCGAGCTCGGCCAACGTCTTGCCCACCACCGGGGAGCCGGCGACCACCTCGGCCTCCTCCACCCGCAGGACGCGGTGGGGATCCCTGAGCATCGAGTCCAGGAAAGAGACCACCCGGGGTCGAATCATTTCGGAGACCATCCGCAGGCCGCCGATCTGGTTCGAGGAGACCGCGGCATCCGCCCCCGCCTTCCGCAGCTTCGGAAGACTCTCGTCCTCGATGAGTCGGCTGACGATGCGGATGTTCGGATTCAATTCTCGCCCCGTCAGGATCACGAAGAGGTTGTCCTTGTCCGAGGGCAGCGTGGCGATCAATCCCCGCGCCTGCCCGATGCGGGCCCGGGTCAAGACCACCCCGTCGGTCGCATCCCCCTCAATGACGGGGATCGGGCCAAACCGTTCCAGATGCTTGCACCGGGCGAGGTTCTGTTCGATCACCACACAAGGGGTCCCGGTCTTCAGAAGTTCCTCGACGACGTGCTTCCCCGTCTCGCCCGCTCCGCAAACGATCACGTGCCCGTTTAGCCGTGCCAGCGCCTTTTCCATTCGTCGCTTCCCCAGAATATCCTTCAGCTCGCCTTCAACGATGAACGCGGTCACCACGCTCAGCCCGTAGGCGAGCGAGCCGGTGCCGCCCAGGATCAGCGCCATGGCCACCAGGCGGCCGCCCGTGCTGAGGGGATGCACCTCCTGGAAGCCCACCGTGGATAGAGTGATAGTGGTCATGTAGAGGGCGTCCATCAAGGACCAGCCCTCGACCAGGATGAAGCCGATGGTGCCGGCCGTGAAGACCGCCAGAAACAGGACTCCGATCTGCGCCAACCGCTTTTGCAGACGCATGCTGGAATGCCGCCTCGGGCGGCCGGAGGACCCCGCCGGCCCGTCGGGTGTGAAGTCGGCGCGCCTCAGGCGAAGAGCGACAGCGGATCCTCGATCTTCAGGGGATCCTGAACGTAAAAGGCTTGACCGAACCTCGCCCCGATTTGCGCCCCCAGGTAGCCCGCATTGGCCTCCAGCCGGGTGGGGAAAAACTTGGGCCGATCCGGCCGGTCGAACTGCGACTTATGGTTGGCCAGGGCCTGAATGGCCTGGGGAAACTCGTCGTCCACGGGGACAATGAGGGTCGGCTTCAGAAACGGCGGGAGGAAGTAGTACAGGATCTTCTTCACCGCATGGGGGCGGCCCTCGGCCGGGAACTTCTCCAGGTGGGCGAAGTTGACCCCGTGCGTCACCAGGTGCCCGCAGGTGATGTGATCCGAATGGCCGCGGCCGCGGCCCGGCTCGATGCCGTAGTAGGGGGCCAGCACGATCTCCGGCCGGTACTTCCGGACGATGGACGCGACGGTGACGCGATTCGGATGCGAGTCCTCGAGGCGCGTGTCCCCCATGTCGAGGACCTCCATAGCGTCCAGCTTGAGGTCCCGCGCCGCCCGGCGCGTCTCCTCGCGCCGGATATCAGGAGTGCCGCTCCCCATCTCACCCTCGGTCAGGATGACCATGCCGGTGCGGTACCCGCGGTTCTTCATCTTCAGCAGAAACGCCCCCGTCCCGATCTCGGCGTCGTCGGGATGCGGGCCGAACGTCAGAAAGTGCAATGGCTCTGTCATGCGATGTCCTCTTGTGAGATACGGGTTGGTCCGGACGTCGGATCGAGTCCGAGCCAGGGCCGGCGTCTCCGGATTCTGATCGACAGGTTTGCGATGGACCGTGATGCATGCCGACGAACGGGGCTGCCCCGCGTCGCCGCGGCGGGCCCACGGGCAGGGACGCCGCAGGAAGATTATGAGGGAAGGAGGAAAAAGTCAATCCGGGAGAGGGGGTCGCGGCCTGCGCACCTCAGAGTGTGTGAAAATATCGGCGAATCGGCGCCAAGTGCATTTTTCACCCACGGAGAATCAACAGGTTACAGTCGGGCTCTCGGCCCGGCAACGATCTCTTCACACACTCTCAGACCCGGGCGAACTCGCCCAGCATCGGCGCCTGGACGCCGGGGATCCCCATCGCCGTCAGGCGCTGGCCCAGGGGTGTCATCTGCTCTTCTTCCCCGTGGACCAGGAAGAGCTTCCGCAGCGACAACCGGCACCCCTGCACGAAATCCAGCAGGTCGTCCCGGTCCGCGTGGGCGCTGAAGGCGTCCAGCACCACCACCTCCGCCTCCAGCGAGTGCTCCACGCCGAAGATCCGCACCGCCGGGGCCCGGTCGGCGATCTTCCGCCCCAGGGTGTTCTTGGCCTGGAACCCGATGATCAGGATGGTGTTCCGCGCGTCCTCGATGCCGTTCCGCAAATGGTGGAGGATGCGCCCCGCCTCGCACATCCCCGAGGCCGCCATGATGATCATGGGGCCCTCCCGGTCGTTCAGGGCCTTGGAGTCCTCCAGGGTGCTGATGTAGGTCAGGTTCTCGAATCCGAAGGGATCGCCGTTTGACCGCATGAAAGCATGCATCTCCTCGTCGAAGCACTCCGGGTGCAGCTTGAAGATCTCGGTGATCCGGACCGACAGGGGGCTGTCCACGTACATCGGGATGGGCGGGATCGCCTTCCGCAGCGCGAGCCGGTGCAGGGCGTAGACGAACTCCTGGGTGCGTTCCAGGGAGAAGCTGGGGACCAGGATCTTCCCCTTGCGGGCGACCGTCCGGTTGATCACGTCCGCCAGCTGCGCCTCCATCCCGGCCATGGGCGCGTGCAGACGGTCGCCGTACGTGCTCTCCATGATCAGGACGTCGGGCGGCTCCGGGATCTCCGGATCGCGCAGGATGGCCATGTTCCGCCGGCCCAGGTCCCCGCTGAACACCAGGCGCAGCCGGTCCGGCGCCCGGTCGATGTCCAACTGGACGATGGCCGACCCGAGGACGTGCCCCGCGTCCAGCAGGGTGCAGAGGACGCCGGGCAGCACCAGAGCCGGCTGGTGGTAGGCCAGGGTGCGGAACTGCTTCAGCGCCTTCAGGACGTCGGCCTCGTCGTAGAGGGGGACCACCGGCTCCTCCAGTTGGTCCGCGTGCTTCCGGTTCATGAAGTCGGCGTCCGCCTCCTGGATGTGGGCCGCGTCCCGCAGCATGACGCTGCATAGGTCGCGGGTGGCCGGCGTGCAGGTGATGGTCCCCCGGAACCCCTGCTTCACCAGCGTGGGGATATTGCCAGAGTGATCGATGTGGGCGTGCGACGGGACCATGGCGTCCACCTGGCGCGGATCGAAGGGCAGGTGCCGGTTGCGCTCGCTGGCCTCCTTGCGCCGGCCCTGGTACAGCCCGCAGTCAAGCAGAAGGCGCGTCCCGTCGAACTCCAGCACGTGTTGCGACCCGGTCACGTCGCGCGCCGCCCCCGCGAAGAAGATTCGCATCGGTCACCGTCCTCCTGCATTCTCGTGATATAATGATGACCCTTCAGCCGCACCCGCTCGCCCCATCCGGAGCAGAGAGACATGGCCAGGACCGCTGGCGACATTGATCGGATCGTCCGGACGCTCACGCGTACCAGCCGGCAGTGGAACCCCACGGCCGTCGGCGCCGTGGCGCAGGATTCCCGCGATCCGTTCCGCGTCCTGATCGCGTGCCTCATCAGCCTGCGGACCAAGGACGAGGTGACCGCCGAGGCATCCGCCCGCCTGTTCCGCCTGGCCAGGACGCCGCGCGCCATGGTGAGGCTGCCCGCGGCCCGCATCGCCCGGGCCATCTACCCGGCTGGGTTTTACCGCACCAAGGCCCGGACGATCAAGGGACTGTGCCGCACCCTGCTCGCGGAGCACGGCGGCAAGGTCCCGGACGATCTGGAGAGGCTCCTCGGCCTGAAGGGCGTGGGCCGGAAGACGGCCAATCTCGTCATCACCATCGGCTACGGCAAGCCCGGCATCTGCGTGGACACTCACGTCCACCGGATCAGCAACCGCCTCGGAATCGTGAGTACCAAGATCCCGGAGGAGACCGAGTTCGCCCTCCGCAAGCTCCTGCCGCGCCGCCACTGGATTCCCTACAACGACCTCTTGGTCACCTTCGGGCAGAACCTCTGCAAGCCCATCTCCCCGCTCTGCAGCACCTGTCCTGTACAGGTCATCTGCCCCCGGCTCGGCGTAACGAAGCATCGGTAGATTCGAGGCGAAAGATCCCGAGGGGCTTTCCGAGAGGGTAGGCGAGTACACTCCGCGGGTCAATCCGAAACTCGAAGGCGCCCCCTTCCATCACCCGGAGTCGCGCGTGACGAAACGCATCAACGCCCTTACGGCTGCGGCTCGAACAGGTCCTTGGTGCCTGCAGGTTCGGCGCCCGATTCACGCAGGCGATTCACCAAGGCGTGCGCCCGGCGGGCCGGCTCCGGGATCCGATATCCGGCCGTGCACGCTAAAATGGTGGCCACGGCCCTCGCCAGACTGATCCGGTGTCCGACCGAGACCAAGACGGGCTCCGCGCCCTCCCGGGTCCGGACGGCCGCCCCGATCATCTCGCCCGCATCCACGAGGTCGCTCACGCTCCCCCGGCCGGCTCCGGGCGGATCAAAGCGTCCCACGAGGACGCTCTTGGCGAACCCGATGGTCGGCAGGTCCACGAGCAGGCCGAAGTGACAGGCAAAGCCGAACCGCCGCGGATGGGCGTAGCCGTGGCCGTCGCAGATCAGACAGTCGGGCCGGGTGGTGAGCCGCTCCCACGCCTGAAGGCCGGCCGGCGATTCCCTGAAGGACAGAAGCCCCGGGATGTAGGGGAACCGCGCCTGGGCGCGGACGCCGGCCGTCTCCACGACCTGGAAACCGGGGAGCCGCATGATCACGACGGCGGCGAACAGCCACGGCGACCGCTTATCGTAGGAGACGTCCATGGCCGCGATGGTTCGAAACGGAGCCGAAGCCTCATCGCGGACGATGAGCCGCGCGCGAAGGTCCTGCTGGATCCGGACCGCTTCCTGCGGTGAAACGTCCCAATCGTGCAGCCGCCGGTAATCCATCGACGTGTTCCGGAAGAGGATATGGCGCCGCCCGACTTCACTGGCGCCAGGCTGACAGGGAGGTGCCGACCGGCGCCTTGGGCGGGTCCACGATGACGCGACCGTGGAGGAACGAGTAGTACCGGAATCGGGCCGGCATGTGCGATCCGACCGAGCTGATCAGGACCGCGAGCAGCAGGAGCACGACCCGATGCTCCCACCAGACGCCGGTCGCGATCACGACCGCCAGCTTCAGGATCACCATGACGCCCTTGCCCAGGTAGATCCAGCGGCAGGAATTGTACAGCTCCAAGAGGATCAGGCCGATGCCGCTGGCAATGGTGAGGTAGAGGAACAGGATCAGTTGGTACGCGGGGATCTCGAAAACGTGCCCCCCCAGCAGGATGCCGGAGGTCATGAGGTGCGCGGTCCGCAGGGCGATGTTGATCCCCCGCTCGCCGGGGATGTGCCGGGTCGTCGGTGGAAACAGGATGGCGAGAAGCGTCGAGGCCATTGGCGTTTTCCAGTCACGGGCTCGCCCGTATCCGCGCGCCGATCAGCTCTTGGGGAACTTGGGATGCGACTTGATCCGGCGGATCTGGGCCAGGTGCTTCGACTCGTGGGCCCCCTCCAGGGCCAGCCATTGATAGAAGTGCAGGTCGCCGAGCTGGAAGTGGCGGATCGTGACGTTCCCGACCACCCGGCCATCCGCACGGCTGCTGACCTCCAAGAGGCGCTCCCGGCTCTCCCCGAGGCTGGAGAGGAGGTGCGTGATCGGCCGTCCCGGCGAGGGAAGGACGGACTCGGGCGCGGCGGCTGGCGCATCGAACATCTCTCGGTCGAGCCGGTGCGGCGGTGGCTCCATGCTGCCCGGCTCACCGATGAGGCCGCGGCCCGCCGCCTGCTGCAGGATCCGGGAGGCCACACGCGCGATGCTCCGTTCCGCTAACGACAGGTGATCCAGGATCTCGCCGATGGACCACTTGCGGGGCGCGGGCTGAAACGCGAGCTGCGCTTCGGACAATCCGCGGACCTCGGCCAACAGCGCCTCGCGAGCCGCGGCGTTCTCCTTCCAGATCTCCTGGAGCATCGTTGACGCCCACTGCATGGCACCCCCATCTGCACCCATGAATCCTCCCATCCGCAGCCGGTCACGAGGAAGCTGTCGAACCGTATGTCACAATCCAGGACGTACCTTCTTCCAGTACGCCGCCAGGATGCGATCCACCAGCCCCGGCCACACGGCATTCAGGACCACCATCAGGCGCACCGGCGGATAGACCATCACCTCGGCCCGGGGCCGGCGGGCGCAGCGCAGGATGATCTCCGCCACCTGCTCCGCCGAGTAGACCGGGCTGGTCGGATCATGCTTCACGGGCGAGCGGGCTCTTGCGACCGTAAAGAACTCGGTCGTGGTCGAGACCGGACAGATGACGCTCACGTCGATGCCCGCGTCGGCGACCTCCAGACGGAGCGACTCGGACAGGGCCACCTGGGCGAACTTCGTGGCGGAATACACCCCGCTGCCGGGCGTCGCCCGCTTCCCCACGACAGAGGAAATATTGATGATGTGTCCTGAACCCTGCGATCGCATGATGGGCACGGCGGCCTGGATGCCATAGATCGTGCCCATGACATTCACCTCGAAGAGGTGCCGGACTTCCTCCACGGACATGGATTCCAGCCGACCAAAGTATCCCAGCCCCGCGTTGTTCACCAGGATGTCCAGTCGGCCGAAAGCCGCCACCGCCTCGCCGACCAGGCGCCGGACGTCCTCCGGCCGGGTCACGTCGGTCTGAAGGGCGCGAGCCTTCCCTCCCGCCCGCTGGATGGCCTCGGCCGCCTCGTGCAGCCGGTCCGTGCGCCGGGCGCCCAAGACGACCCGCACGCCCTCTCGCGCAAAGGCCAGCGCCGCCGCCCGCCCGATTCCGCTGGAGGCGCCCGTGATCACGGCCACCCGATCCTTCAGATCGCAGCGCATTGCCTGGCGTTCTCCACTCGTCCCGGCGACGCTACAACAGCCGCACCACAGCGTGGTCGCCGTCAATCTCTACGAGGGCGCCGCGGCCGCCGTTGCCCACGGTGCAGTTCACCACGGTGGTCCCCTCGTGGATCACTATGCCGGGGGCCTCGTGGCAGTGGCCGCATAACAAGACCTTCGGCCGGATTCGCTGCAGCGCGTCCAGATGCTCGCGGAAGCCGATGTGCCGCCCCCCGCCCACGTCATCAAGCATCCCCCACGGCGGCTCGTGGAGGACCAGGACGTCACACGGCGTGGCCTGCGGGACGGCGCGGCTCGACAGACCGACAATACTCACGCCGTTAATCTCGATGCGCTTTCCGGGCAGGCTCTCGGCATGACTCTTGGCGATGCCCGCCTCGAACGCCTGCGCCACGTCCAGGTTTCCCGGGATCGCCAGGATCCGGCCCGGCAGGCTGTCCAGCACCCGCCGAACCTCGGCCGCGTCCCCGTAGGTCGTCAGGTCGCCGGCGACAATGATGGCATCCGGGGCGTGCCGGCCCGCCTCGTCGCAGGTGGCCCGGATCGCCGCCCGGCCACTGTGAATATCCGCCACCGCCAGAAACCGCACCATTGAACCACCGGATCCACAGATTACACAGATTCACGCAGATTCTTTTCGGAGTCCCTTCCGGAATGAAATCTGCGTAATTTGCGAAATCTGCGGATTGCTTTGAGTCCTCCTCCGGGCCTTTCACGCCCCGAACTTGGTCAGCCGCTCGGCGTGCGCCATGACGAGCGGCATCAGCTCCGCCGCGCGGACGTGGCCGATGCTGCCGGTGCGGCACTCCCGCTCGGTGAAGCGCGGCGCGCCATCCGGCCTGCACCACTTCGAGTGAAGCAGCACCGGCACCGGATGCCAGCTGTGCGCCTTGAAGGCCGCCGGCGTCGAGTGATCGCCCGTCACCACCAGGACGTCGGGCTTGAGCCCGAGAAGCCGCGGGATCTGTGCATCCGCCTCCTCGATGACGGACACCTTCCTGTCGAAGTTTCCGTCCTCGCCGGCGCTGTCGGTCTTCTTCACGTGGACAAAGAAGAAATCGAAGTCGGCATACACCGATTCCAGGGCCGCCATCTCATCGGCGGCGGTGTCCCCGGTCTTCACGGCCTGCATCCCCACCAGCTTGGCCAGGCCCCGGTACATGGGATACACCGCGATGACAGCCGCCCGCACACCGTAGATGTCCGTAAGCTTCGGGAGGCGGGGATACTTGGAGAAGCCGCGCAGGAGAACCATGTTGGCCGGATGCTCGGAAGCCAGCACCCGCTTGGCCTCGGCCACAAATTGGTTGGCGATGTCGGCTGCGGGCTTGGCCTGTGGCACCTCCGCGTGGACCGGCAGCGGCGCCTTGCCGACCTGTTGCGGGTCCGTCTCCGACAGGCCCTCCTTCAAGCCTTCGCCTCGGAACAACACCACGAAGCGATGCTCCCGCACCGGCCGCACGATCAACTCCACGCCCGGGACCCTGATCTTCTCCAGCAGTTGCGCGAGGCGGGCGCACACATCGGTCGGAATGCGACCCGCCCGCCGGTCGGTGATCAGGCCGGCCGCATCCACGCTGCAAAAATTGCCGCGGGCGGCCAGGTCGCGTTCGGTCAACGTGAGGTCAATGCCGACCGCCTCCAGGACGCCGCGCCCGATCCGGTACTGGAGCGGGTCGTAGCCGAAGAGGCCGAGGTGGCCGGGTCCGCTGCCCGGCGTGATGCCTGGGGCCACGGGATCGGCCAGCCCCAGGTTGCCCGTGGCCGCCAGCGCATCCAGGTTCGGAGTGCGGGCCGCCTCCAGCTCCGTCTTGCTGTCGCCCGCGCGCGGCAACCCACCGAGACCATCCAGGACCAGCAGGACGATCTTTGTCTGGGCGGGAATGGCCAGAGCCTTCAGGTCCTCGAGGGAGACCATCGGGAATCCTCCTGTGAATCGAAAAAACGCTGGCATGCTGGCAGGCTAGGATGCTGGAACGCCTCGAACTGCCCTGCCTCCTCGCCTCCACGCGTCCCAGCCTTTTGGGGGGGCATCATACCAACACTGACAGGATAACGTCCAGCCCGCAAGATCGTGCTCCTGGACATTGTCCGGCGCCCCTTACCGGCTGCCGTGGCCCGCCATCCGGCGCGCGGCGCGGGCCTTGCGCCGCCGCTCCGCCGCTGCCATCCGCCGCCGATCCTCGGCCGTCGTCGTGACGAGGGGAGGAACGCGGAGGGGCTTCCCCCGCCGATCCACTGCCACATACACGAGGTATGCGGAGGCGGTGTGGGCCACCTTCCCGGTCAGAAGATCCTCCGCCTCCACCCGCACCCCGACCTCCATCGAGGTCCTGCCTACCGAGTTGGCCGAGGCCTTGGCCGTGACGAGATTCCCGACGTACACGGGCGCCAGGAAGCTCATGCTGTCAATGGCCGCGGTGACCACGGGTTTCCTCGCGTGGCGGAAGGCGGCCATACCGCCCGCCTCGTCGAGCATGCGCAGGATGACCCCGCCGTGCACCGTCCCCATGAAGCTGGCGTCGTTTGGATGCATGACACGCGAGAGGATCACGTTCGAGGCGCTCACCGGCTGTCCGCGCATGCAAAGACCTCCTCTGCTCAACCACTAAGACGCCAAGGCCTAAGGAAGAATGCACTGGACGCTATGATGAAAACAGAAACCACGGCCGGAGTACAGGCCGTGGTGTTCTTGGGAATACAGACAGGGAGAATGCGGCGCGTGCGTCCCTCACTTGTGCGAACAGAACTCGGCCACCTTGGGCCGGACCAGGCGGGCAAAGTCGGCGTAGTCCATGGTCACCAATTCTTGGTGGTTCCCCGCCTGGAAGACGATCCGGGGGACCTTGGCCAGCTCCTCGTCTACGTACACCTCGAGGCCGTAGAGATTCCCGAAGGCCGGCATCGCCCCCGTGTCACAGTCGGGGAACAGCCCGGCGAACTCCTGCTCGCGGGCGATGGTGATTCCCGGCATGCCGAAGATTTTCTCGAGACGATCCACACCCACCCTGCATGCGGCCGGCAGGACCGCCATCAGCATCCCCGTGCCACGCTTGACGATGACCACCTTGGCCATGGCCCTGCCGGAGACGTGACTGGCAGCGGCGATCTCCTGGCTGGTGAATGCTTCCCGGTGCGGGCTGACTTCGTATTTGACGCCGCGGGAATCGAGGAACTCCTGCAACCGCTTCACCATCGCCATGACGCACCTCCCCCAGGCATCCGCCTCGCCCCGGTTCCACTGCTGGTTAGGTCACCGCATCCTCTCTCGCCTCTTGGTTCAGATTGCTCCCCCCGCGTCGAATCGGCCGAGAGATCCCCCCACTCCACCAGCGTCTTTCCTCTCTCGGCTCTCAGACTCTACCACCTTCCTTCGCCGAGTCAAGCTCCAGCCCACAGGCGCCTCCCCGAGCTCAGGCCGAAGGCGACATCAGGGGGACGTGGTAGAGTAATTCAACTTCTTTTCGTTTCTCCCGAACGACCTTTTTGATCGTTGCGACCCTAGCGTAACCGAGCATACCGTACCAAAATACAGCAGGGGCTCCCGGTAAAGGGCCATCAACCGTGCGCGGTATTACACCACCCAGGACGCCCTATCGCCCCCTGCCTGCTGGGATGGGAGTTGATCACTCGTAAAGTCTCTTGAGTCTACTCCGCCCCCTTGGCGTGCCTATCGGCCGCTTTTCCGAGCCCTCCGTGCCCCGGTGGCTACTCCTCTTGCCTCTCGGCCAGGTCCGTGGCCATGAGGACGGCAGCCTCGTCCGGGTCGCGGTAGTAGCCGGTGAATTTGCCGCGCTGGTCGAAGCCCGTGCTGCGATAGAACCGCTGGGCGGATCGGTTGGACGCCCGCACGCGAAGCCACAGGAGCTCGATTCCGCTCCGCCGGCAGCGACGGATGATCCATTCCAGGAGGGCTCGGCCCACCCCTCGGCGCCGATGCTGTGCCGCCACGGCAATGTTGATGATATCCGCCTCACCCCAGAGGGCGCTCACCTCGATCCCGACGTAGCCCAGCACCTCTCCGCTGCCGGAATCCTCGGCGACCCACAGGCCGCCCCGGGTTGGCCCGCCCTGGCCGAATACCCGCAGCAGCTCCCTGAAGGCTTGCTGCGGCCACGCGTCGGCGCCGAAGCAAGCGGCTTCCATGGCGACGGCCTGCTTTAAATCGCGCGTCGTCATCGGTCGGATGTGGACGCGCGCTTGCGACCGCCTGGCGGTCATAGGCACCCCCCCTTACGCCGACCAGGCCACGCCGAATTCCACCCCCACCGCGCGCACCTCGTCCCCCGCCACGCCGCTCCCCGAGAAGCCGTCCTGGATGCCGGGCGGAGGGTTCACATGCCTTGCGCGGCGTTTTTTGCCGTGCGAGGCAAGATTGCCGAACATGAATGAACCGGGCTAAGTGGCGACCGGCAGATGGAACCGGAAGGTCGAGCCCTTCCCCGGCTCGCTCTCCACCAGCACACGGCTGCCGTGGGCCTCGACGATCTGCTTGACCGCGGCCAGGCCGATGCCCACGCCCCCGAACTGCCGCGTGGTCGAACTGTCCACCTGGTAAAACCGCTCGAAGATCTTGGCGTGGAGCTCGGCCAGGATGCCGATGCCGGTGTCTTGCACGGCGATCTCCACGAGCATGCTTCCATCCTCGGCGGCCACCGGCCGCGCCCTCACCGTCACTCGCCCGCCGGCCAGCGTGAACTTGGTCGCGTTGTCCACCAGGTGCGTGAGGGCCATGATCAGCTCTTGCCGGTCCGCCATGACCGCAGGAACGCCCCCCGCCACTTCGTTGGCGAGGCTCAGCTTGCGCTCGACGGCTTTGACTTGGAACGGTTCCATCACCAGGGCGACCAGGGGGGGGAGGTCCACGGGTTCCCGGTTCAGCGCCATCTCCCCCTCGTCCAGACGGACGAAGAGCAGCAGGCTCTCGACGAGAGATAGCAACCGCTTGGCGCTGGTCGAGATCGCCTGCACGGCCCGGACGCAGTTCGGCGGCAAAAGTCCCATGCTGCCGGAGAGCAGGATGTCGCTGTACCCAAGGATGGGGGCCAGGGGAGTGCGCAGCTCGTGGGAGATGCTGTTGAGGAAGTCCGACTTCATCCTGTCCAGGGTCTGAAGCTGCGTGTAAGCCCGCTGGACCTCGTCATAGAGCTGGGCGTTCTCCACGGCCACGGCCGCCTGGGAGGACAGGCTCGCCAGGAGCTGCTCGTCCAGCGCAGAGAAATCCCCGCCCCGCTTGTTCAGGACCTGGAAGACCCCGATCACCTGCCCCCGGGCGTTCCGCATTGGCGCGCACAGGATATTGCGGGTGCGGTAGCCCGTGCGCTTGTCCACTTCGGGGTTGAAGCGCGGGTCGGTGTAGGCATCGCTGATCCGGATCGGGGTTCCCGAGCTGGCCACCGTCCCCGCGATGCCCGCGGCGAGGGGGATGCGGATCTCCTGCCGGTCCAGCCCCTCGGCCACCCGTGACCACAGTTCGTTCCGGGACCGATCCACCAGGAACACGGTGCTCCGTTCCGCGCCGAGGAGGTGGGACGTCGTCTGCGAAATGGTCCGGAGGAGGGCGTCCAGGTCCAGCTCGGAACTGATGGCGGCCCCGACCTTCATCAGGCGGGAGAGCCGGTCCACACTGGTGCGGAGCCCGTCGTAGAGCCGGGCGTTGGCCAGGGCGACGCCCAGTTGGGGGGCGAGGAGGAGGAGCGTTTCCTCGTCCTCCGGCGTGAAGTTGCCGGTGCGCTTGTTCAGAAGTTCCAGCACCCCCAGCACATCCCCGCGTTGGCTCTTGATGGGGACGCACAGGATCGTGCGGGTGCGATAGCCGGTCGCCTCGTCAACGCCCCGGTAGAAGCGGGGGTCGGCGTAGGCGTCGTCCACCACGATGGATTCGCCGGCGGCCGCCACCAGGCCGGCCACGCCCTGATGCAGCTTCAGGCGGATGGCCTTGCCCGGAAGCCCCATGGCCATGGTTGTGTGCAGGTCGCCCGCCTCCCTGTCCAACACGTACAGCGACCCCCGCTCCGCCTCCAGCAGGGAACACGTCTGCCGCGTGACCAGGTCGATCAGGCCTCCGAGATCCGTCTCGGCGTTGGCCAACCGGCCGATGTCCAGGATTCCCCGCAGCCGTTCCGCTGAGATCGCAGATGGCATGCCCGCCCTCCGCCCTTCCGCACGGCGACCCGGGCCGGAGATATCCTGCCCGGGCCGACGGCCCGATCTACCGGTAGAATTCCGCGCGATCCGTCGCAATTACCTCGACAGTGGTGCGCCGGCCCTCGCGCAGGATGCTGAAGGAGAGCGGCGCCCCCGCCTCGTGCTTCCACATCTCCTGGTACAGCTCCGGCCGCGTCTCCACCTCGCCAAGTTGACCGCCACGATCACGTCCCCCTCGCGGATCCCAAAGCGGGAGGCCGGCGCCTCCGGGACCACCCCCGCCACCACGATCCCCGACTCCGTCGGCTGGGCGAAGAATCCGACCCAGGCTCGCCGCGTGCGCCCCGGCACACCCCCGAAACGAAGCAGGTCCTCCCGGTGCTCGGTGAACAGGTGAACCGGGATCGCCAGGCTGAAGCGACCCACCTGGCCCAGATTGAGCGACGTGACGCCCAGCATGCGTCCGCGGGTATCGAACAGGGGCCCGCCGCCCAGGCCAGGATTGAAGGCCGAGGTCTGGATGGCCGAATCCAGCATATACTCCCAGTAGGCGTCGAAGGGCCCCAGGTCCGTGACGACCCCGCTGCCCACGCGACGGGCCGTGGGATCCGCGCTCGCCAGGATGAACACATCCTGCCCCACGGCTAGGCCTCGCGAATCCCCCAGGCTCGCCGTGGGCCGGTCGCGGACCGGGATGGAGAGCACGGCGATCCCGCTCTCGAAATCCTGCGCCACGATCTCCGCCGGGAATTTGCGGCCGTCGGGGAACGTGGCCTCGATCTCCCGGCCCCCCATGACCACATAGGTCACCGTCAGGAGGAGCCCCTGTGGGTCCACCAGGGTGGCGGTGCCCATGCGCTCGTCTCCCAGGACGGGGACCGAGGCATGCTGGCTGGGGACGCGGACGTGGAGCGTGAGGGTCACCGGGACCAAGGCTCGGACCAGGCCGACGAGGGCGTTCATGAGTAGTGGGGCGTGCGGGTGTACGCGATTCGGAACCCCGCCGGAAGCGGGGGCAGCGGCCGGATCAGTGGGGGCGCCCGCGGGAGCGCTCGCCGCTGGCCAGGGCCATGTCCACGGTGTTCGCCAGCGTGCTCTTCCCGTAGGGCTTCGTGAGGCAGGCCACGGCCCCCGCGTCGAAGGCCTTCCGGTTGAGGTGGGGATCGCCGCTGGCGGTGAGCATGATCACGGGGATGTCCTGCGTCGTCGGATCCGCCTTCAACAGCCGGCACACCTCGTATCCATCCATCTTGGGCATCATGACGTCGAGGATGATGACGGCCGGCTGCTCGGCCTGGGTCCGCCGGATGCCCGACGGGCCGTCTTTGGCGCTGATGACCTCCAGGTCGCTCCGGTCCAGCGTGAGGGCGTGCGTCGCCAGGACGCACAAGTCCTCGTCGTCGTCGATGATCAGGATCTTCTTCTTCGCAGGTTTCTTGGTCTCGCCCATGTCACCACACTCTAGGCCACTGAGGCCCTGGACGCTTCTTCCGGCGGCGGCGGATCAGGACGCCAGCGATGCTCTCCGCATCCTCGCGATCGGCATGCTCGGCGGCCTGCCATTCATCAGAATGCCGCGGCAACTTCGGCGCCTGTGTCCGCGGGCCCCCACCGGAACCCCTGCCATCCCCCGCGCCGCGGCCGTCCAGAGATCGGAATCGGCCTCAGTGTCCCGCATGCTCCAGGAACCGCTCGGCATCGATGGCGGCCATGCAGCCGGACCCGGCTGCGGTGATCGCCTGCCGGTACACCCGGTCCTGCACATCGCCGGCCGCGTACACGCCTGGGGCGCTGGTCCTGGTCCCCTCGTACGTCTTGATGTAGCCGACCTCGTCCATCTCCAGGAGGCCTCGGAAGATCTGCGTGTTGGGGGTGTGCCCGATGGCGATGAAGACCCCGTCCACCGGCCGCTCCGTGAGGGCCGAGGTCTTGAGGTTCCTGATCCGGACGCCCGTCACCTTCCCCTGGTTCACATCCAGGATCTCGTCCGGGATCGAGTCCCAGGTGAAGTCGATCTTGGGGTTCTTGAAGGCCTTGTCCTGCATGACCTTGGAGGCCCGCAGCTTGTCCCGGCGGTGCACCACGGTCACGCGCTTGGCGAACTTGGTCAGGAAGATCGCCTCCTCCATGGCCGAGTCGCCGCCGCCGACGACGAGGATCTCCTGGTCCTGGAAGAAGAAGCCGTCGCACGTGGCACAGGTGGAGACCCCGTGGCCCATCAGTTTCCGCTCCGACTCCAGGCCCAAGAGCCTGGCCGAGGCCCCCGTGGCGATGATGAGCGTCTGGCACTCCTCCACGGTCCCGTCGATGGTGATCCGGAACGGCCGCCGGCTGAGGTCCGCCGCCGTGGCGCTGCCGCCCCGGAAGCCGGCGCCGAAGCGCTCTGCCTGCTTCCGCATGGAAGCGATCAGGTCCGGACCCATGAGCCCATCGGGGAAGCCGGGGAAGTTCTCCACCATGGTGGTCAGGGTGAGCTGTCCGCCGGCCTCGTGCCCGTCCACCACCAGCGGTTGGAGATGGGCCCGGGCCGAGTAGAGCGCCGCCGTCAGTCCCGCCGGCCCGGATCCGAGGATGATGATCGGGTGCATCGTTCAAAACTCCTTCCGGGTGCCCATGCATCCTTCGCCATCCCGCCGGGCGCTAGTATATCTCACGAATCCTTCCCCAGCGCTCTTTCAATGTCTCCAGGGTGAAGTCGGGCGACTGGCACAATTCGACGATCTGCCGATCCTGCCGCTCCAGCCGCGCCGCGGCCGACGCGACCTCCGCGGCGATGGCTGACGGGATGGTGGTGACCCCGTGCTTGTCCCCGTGGAGCAGGTCCCCCGGGCTGACCGTGAGGCCCCCCACCCGCACCGGGATCCCGAAATCCACCAGGTGGACGTAGGCGCGCGACACCAGCAGGTGGGCCGCGAACGCGTGCAGTCCGAGATCATGCATGGTGTCCAGGTCCCGCACGCCGCCGTCGGTGACCACCCCCGCGCATCCCAGCGCCTTCTGGATGTTGGCGGTCTGCTCGTCCCAGTACGCGCCCTTCACCACGCGGTCCAGGTCCTGGAAGACGATTACGCGCGGCTTCGGGATCTCCTGCAGGTAATCCCACCAATCCAGGCGGGAGACCTGGTGTCCCTCGACGGGAGGCTCGTCCGTCACGATCCGGGCCGTCGCCGCGTAGCCGACCATGACCCCCAGGTCCGGAAAGAGGCAGCGGATGTCCGAGGTCATGAATCCCTCGTTCCGCGGTCGCACGTTGAAGGTCTCGATGGCGTTGCAGACGGCGGGCGTGCTAATCTTCCGCAGCGCCTCCAGCTCCTTGGCCAACAGGCTGATGGCCATGTGGTACCTCCCCGATGCTGTGAGGCAAAGGGCCGCTTCCCCGTCCCCGATGGGCCCCAATCCGCCTGTGGCGGACCGGCCTAGGGTCGCGCGTCCCGGAGCGCCGCCGCCGTCTTCGACACCGCCTCGTCCAACGCCGCCCGCAGGCCGCGGCTCAGCGCCTCGACCGTCCCCTCCGGGTTGCGGACCTCGACCCGGACACGCTGGCTCGCCACCTCGCGCAACAGGCTCCGCCCGTCCCGGTCCAGGAGCTCATACTCCAGCTCCACCAGGCCGTACCAGGCGTCCCCCTCGTCCAGCTCTTCGAAGCGCCGCAGCCGCGGCTCCAGCCGGTAGGCTGGCACCTCTCCCTGGCGCCACGACACCACGCGCTGGAAGCGCCCGCTCCTCGCGAACTGGTCGAAGAGCCGGTCGTTCACCATGTCCACGGGCGGCGACTCCCATCGCTCACGGACGTAATACTGCACCTGGTACGGCGAGGTCCGATAGATGATCCGCTCCTGATGGTACGGCTCGGGGGCACGAAGGCGCATGATCCCCAGTGTCAGGGGCAAAGGACTGTTGGCCGAGGGCCCGGGCAGCGGATACTCCACCCGGAAGTAGCGGATCTCGGGGGCCGCGGCGCAGGCCGCCAGGAGGAGTACGCCCACCACGACTCCACCGAAGACCAGCAGTCCTCGGACAGCCTTGCCAAGTCCATCGCGCGTGGCAGTCCGCATCACTTCCGTGTCTCCTTCGAGGGGCGCGAATCCATCCCGGGCTTCTCAGGGAGATCGGCCGGGAAAAACGCGCTCCAGGGCCGCTCCTTCAATGACTGGGTCAGTTCGCGGAGATTCTGGCTGCTGCGCCTGAGGTTCGCCAGCGTCTCTTCCAGGGCGTCGCTGTTGTCCAGGACGGTGCGATCCACGTGGCCCAGGGTCTGGTCCACGCCCTGGAGCGTCCGCTCCATGCTGGTGAGCAGGCTGCCCGCTCCCTCCAGGTCCCCCTTGAGCAGTCGCACCGCCTCGCGGAGATCCTCCCGGTTCTCCCCCACCAGCCCCTGCACCGTCTCCATGGTCGTGTCCATCCGGCGGGAGGTCGCGGTCAGGTTCTCCAGCACCGCCCGGACCGATCCGCTGCTGTCCCGGACCGCCTGGTCGAGGTTGGCCAGGATCTTTTCTACGCGTTCACGGTTGGCCGGGGCCACGAAGGCGTCGATGTGTTCCACGGTCACCTGGGTAACCTTGGCGACCTCGTTCAACCGCCGCCCCAGATCCACCACGTCCTGTTTCAAGATCCCGGCCGCATCGGCCAAGAAGGAATCCGCGCTCTCGGTGACCTTCTGCAGGCGCTGCAACAGCTCTGCAATCTGAGCGGCGTCGCGCCCCGGGATCTGGCTGCCCGGCGGGATGCGTTGGGTGTTGTGCGCCTCGGTCGAAAGCTGCAGGAACGGATCCCCCAAAAGCCCCATGGTCGCGATCGTGGCCCAGGTGCCCTGCGGGATAGCGATCCCCTGCCGGACGCCCAGCGTGATCTCCACGCGGGCCGTGTCCTCCGGCGGAATGCGCAGGCTGAGCACCTTGCCCACCTTCAAGCCGCCCAGGCGCACCGGCGTCCCCGGCTCCAGTCCGGTCGCGGAACGCAGGCGGACGGTGTAGTGGTCGTAGCGATCCCACAGGCTCACACCGCTCACCCCGATGATCAGCCCTGCCAGGACGACCAGCGAGACGGCGATCAGGATGCCGGCTTTGAGTTCGTCACGTCCGCGAGTAACCATGTCTATGTCCCCACCAGGGACTGCAGGTACGCCTCGGCGTTCTCGTGCTCCGGAGCCGGGCGCCTGGCCAGGAAATCCTGCACCCGCGGGTCGGCCGAGCCCTTGAGATCATCGAGCCCGCCCTCCACCAGGACCTTGCCGGTCATCAGCATGACCACGTGGTCCGCGATGCCGAACAGGCTGGGCAGTTCGTGAGTGACCACCAGGATGGTCATGCGAAACGTCTGTTTGAGCTTCAGGATCAACTCGTCCAGCCCCGCCGCCGTCACCGGATCCAAGCCCGCCGAGGGCTCGTCGAAGAACAGGATCTCGGGATCCATGGCGATGGCCCGGGCCAGGCCCGCACGCTTCCGCATGCCGCCCGACAGCTGGGCCGGCATGAAGTCCTCGAAGCCGGCCAAGCCCACGAGCTGCAGCTTGATGCGGGTCATGATCTGGATGGTGGAGGGCTCCAGTTGAGTGTGCTCCAGGAGCGGAAGGGCCACGTTCTCCCCCACCGTCATCGAGTTGAACAGGGCCCCGCTCTGGAACAGGATGCCCATGCGCCTCCGGATCTCGACCAGCTCCTCGTCTGAGAGGCGGGTGATGTCCCGGCCCTTGATGAGGATCTGGCCCACGCTCGGTCGCTCCAGGCCGATGATATGGCGGAGCAGCGTGCTCTTCCCCGAGCCGCTGCCACCCAGGATGACCGTGACCTGTCCTTCCGGAACCCGGAAGCTCACGCCGTCCAGGATGCGCCGGGTCCCGTAGTGGGTCACCAGGTCCCGGATCTCAATGATCGCGTTCGGAGCTGGCATAGAGTATCGTGCGCTCGCCCCCGCGGACGAGCCCGAGGGTCGTCGCGCTAACCCAGCACGTAAAAAATCAAGGTGAAGACCAGGTCGGTCGCGATGATCAGAAAGATCGAAGCGACGACCGAGGCTGTGGTCCGCCGGCCGACGCCCTCCGCGCCCCCCTCCACGCGGAAGCCCTGGTAGCATCCGACGCCGGCGATGATCCCGGCGAAGACCCAGCTCTTGATCAGGCCGCTGAAGATGTCCTTGAGGAGCAGGGCGTGGAGTGTCTGCTCCAGGTAGTTCGCCACGGGAATCCCCAGGCTTAGCCAAGCCACCGCCACCCCACCCAAGATGCCGATGACATCCGCCAGCGTCGTGAGGCAGGGGAGCATGATGGCCATGGCCACGATGCGGGGCAGGGCCAGGAATTCCACCGGGTCCAACCCCATGGCGGTGAGCGCGTCCACCTCCTCCGAGACCTTCATCGTGCCCAGTTCGGCGGCGATGGCCGACCCGCTGCGGCCCGCGATGATGATGGCCGTCATCAGCGGCCCCAGTTCCCGGGTGAGCGAAACGCCCACGAGGTCCGCCACGTAGATGGTGGCGCCCACCCGTCTGAGCTGCGTGGCCGCCTGCAGCGCCACGATCATCCCCACGGATCCCGCGATGAGGAAGACGATGGGGAGCGACTCCACCCCGATCCGGACCATCTGGCGAGACGTCACGGGCCAGCGGAAGCCCTTGGCGGTGAAGGGGGCCGAGGCCAGCCGTGCCGCCACCCGGATCAGCAGGCGGTATGCAGCGGCGAGGTCGTCGCGGACCGAGAGCGCCCGCCGCCCCATCCCCGCCAGAAGCTCAGCCATGACCCCCATTCTTCACATGCATTGGACTCGCCACCGGCCCGAAGGCCCCGCATAGAGCTCTCAACGTTCAACGGCCAGAAAGCCGGGCTCAGGACCAGAGGCGGGGATCGGCGTCGACTCCGAAGGCTGACCGCTGACAGCTAGACGCCGTTTCTAGCCCTGGGGACCGGCCAGCGCCCGGGCCGCATCCGGGTAGATCTCGAAGACCTTCTCCAGCTTGGCGAACTTGAAGACCTCCCGGACCGCGCCCCCGAGGCCCGCCAGCCGGAAGGTCCCACCGTAGCCCCGGGAGAGCTGGAGGCCCTCCACCAGCGTGGCGACCCCCGAGCTGTCCATGTACGCCACACCGGAGAGGTCCACCACGACCGTCGGCGCCTTGGCCGACGTCGTCTCCACGATCGCCTCCCGCATCCGCGGAGACGTGTACAGGTCCACCTCGCCCCGGACCTCGATGATCGCGGCGCGCTCGTGGTTACGGACGTGGACTTCCACCAGGCCCCTCCGCGCCTTCCCGCAGGTACTTCACCAGCCGCAGCACCATCCCCTCCCCCTCGGCCGACTCGTACACCACCTCGTCCATGCACGCGTGGATCAGGTGCACGCCCAGGCCCCCGGGGCGGGAGGCATCCGGCTCCTGGGGGCGGATCGAATCCGGCGGCACCTTCTTCCCGAAGTCCCGCAGCCGCACCTCCAGCCGGTCCGGGTACAGGTAGAGCGTCGCCACGATGGGCTGCCCGCGCTTTCCCTCGTAGCCGTGGACGATGATATTGGCGCAGGCCTCATCCACGGCGAGCTTCAGGTGATCCACGGCTTGCGGCGTGAGGCCCGCCAGGTGGCCCACCTGGCCCACCGCGGCCCGCAAGACCCGCAGCCAGCGCGGGTCGCTCGTCAGGCGAATCTCGAGGCTCTCCGTCTCTGCCATGCTCAGCACCAGGTGACCTGCACGAGGGTCAGGTCGTCGTGGCGCCGCCCCTCGGCGGTGAACGCGTCCACCGCGCGGAGGATCGGCTGGACCAGCGCGGGCCCGGCGGGGGCGGAGGCCTCCACCACCTCTACCAGCCGAGGGAAGCCGAAGGCCTCGCCGGACGCGTTGGTGCATTCCACCAGGCCGTCCGTCAGCAGGATCAGGCCGTCCCCGTGCTCCAGGGACAGCACGGTCTCGGGATAGGTGGCGTCCGGCAGGATCCCCAGGGGGGGACCGCCTTCCAGGTCCACCACCTCGGCCTCGCCCGTCCGGCGATGGTACCAGAGGAACGGCACATGGCCCCCGTTACTCACCCGTACCTCGCCCGTCCTCACGTCCAGCAACAGGTACTGGGCGCTGACGAACATCCCGCGCCGCGCCTGGGTCGCGAGACCCAGGTTGATGTCGTTCAGGATCGCCTCGGGCGAGCCCAGTTTCTGCCCGGCGAAGCGCAGGTCGCTGATGAGCTTGGCCATGAACAGGGCCGCCGGCACCCCTTTCCCCGAGACGTCCCCGATGGCGGCCGTCAGCCGGTCGGGGTCCAGGGACAGGAAATCGTAGAAATCGCCGCCGACCGCCGAGGCCGGGATGCTCTTGGCGTCTACCTGGAAGCGCTGGCGCGGGCAGGTGGGGAAGCTGGTCGGGAGGAAGCTCTGCTGGACGATTGTCGCGAACTCGAGCTGTTGCTTCTCGCGCTCGCGCTCCAGGAGGACCTTGTGCAGGCGCGCGTTCTCGATGGCCACGGCGACCAGCTGGCAGAAGGCCGCGAAGATGTCCAGCTCGTCGGGGCCGCACCGTTCCGGATGGGCCAGGTTCATCACCTCGGCCACGCCCACCAGCCGGTCCCGGACCACGAGGGGGCCGCACAGCAGGTTCCTGGTGACGAACCCGGTGGTGGCGTCCACGCTCCTGGCCACCCGCGGGTCCGTGGCCGCCTCCCGCACCCACTCCACCCGGCGGGTCTGCGCGACGGTCCCGGCAATCCCCTGCCCCAGCTCCAGCGTGATCTTGGGACGCAGGGACTGGATCAGGCCGCCCTTCTCGCCCAGGGCGACCTCGAACTCCAACTTGTTCGTCGCCGGATTGTAGAGGAGGATGGCGCTGGCCTCGGCGTTGGCGACGCCCTGTGCCTTCTCCAGCACCAAGCGCAGCACCTCATCCAGGTCTAGGCTGGAGGTGAGGATGGCGCTGGTCTCAATGAGGGCGCGGAGTCGCTGGACCTTCTCTTGCAGCCGCGCGATATCCGAATGATCGCTCATGGCTCCGTCCCGGAGAGGGCCGCCCCACCGAATGCCGGGGTGAGGCGCGAGAAGCGACGCTCACGCTAGCAAACATCGCCCGGCCCGTCAAGCAAAGGCGAAGGCTCGGTCGGGCGTCGGGGACCCGGGGCCCGGGGAAGTCCGCGGTGCCCGGCGTCGCTGGCCTTTGGGGTGGCGCCCCATGCCATGGCGGCTATAATATCGCCTCCCGGGCAGCATCCAGAGGGGTTGCCCCGGCGGAGGCGTTGATGGCCGCTGCACCGCTCACGATCGAACTCATCGGCGAACTGAAGAGAGAGGTTGCCGATGACCTGACGCACCGGGCGCGCCGGCTTGGATGCAGGTACGCCGACCTGCGCCTGGAGGTCGTCGAGTCCCAGTTCGCGTGGGCCGAGAACGGGAGCTGCAAACAGAGCGGTCGCGACGACGCCCTGGCCCTGGGCATCCGGGTCATCGCGGGGGACAGCATCGCCGCGCCCGGCTACTACGGCCAGAGCCTCGGCGCGGCCGATCGCGCCCGCCTTGGCAGGGTGATCCGGGACGGCCTCGCCCGTGCGCACGCGCGGGCGCTCGCCAATGCCCGGGGGAAATCCGCCTCCCTGGCCGCGTTCCCCGATCTCACCGCCGCCCTCTGGGACACCCGGCTCGCCCCCGTCCCCGCGGGCCGGGACACGGTGCCGGCCGTCTACGACGTGGATCCCCGCTCGGTCCCGCTGGCGGACATCGTCGCCCTCGCCAACGAGGTCGGGAGCGCGCTGCGGGCCATGACCTCGGTCACCTACAGCTCGGTCGGCGCCCTCACCCAGATCAGCCGGGAACTGTTCGTCGGCACCGAGGGCGCCGTCATCGATCAGACCTTCGCCCTCACCCAGGGAACCTGCTACGTCGTGGCCCAGGAGGGCCCGGTCAGCCAGGAACTGTTCGATTGCATGGGGCACCAGCGCGGGTGGGAGGTCCTCACCCGCGGCGTGGAGGATCCCCCCGGCAGCCCCTTGCTGTCCTTCCCGGACTTCCGCACCTTCGCCACGGACCTGGCCAAAGATGCCGTCGCGCTCACCCGGGCCACGCCGGCGCCCACGACCGACGACGGGGTCGCCGTGGTGCTGGACCCGCACTTCACGGCCCTCCTCGCCCACGAGATCATCGGCCACCCCACCGAGCTGGACCGCGCCCTGAAGATGGAGACGGGATACGCCGGACGCTCCTGGCTGCTCCGATCCCTGGATGACACCCAGATCGGAAAGCAAGTTGCCTCTCCCCTCCTCACCGCGTTCTCCGATCCGTCGCTCCCCGGCTTTGGCCACTACCGCTACGATCACGAGGGCGTGCCGGGGAGGCGCGTCGTGCACATCGACCGGGGCGTCTTCCGCGGATTCATGAACAGCCGGCAGACCGCCGCCATCCAGGGCGGTGAGCCGAACGGACACTGCAAGGCCACGGACCCTTCGCTGGTCCCCCTCATCCGGATGTCCAATACCGTCTTCGCCCCGGGGGACCGGGACCCCCGCGACATCATCCAGGAGGTCGATCACGGCTACTACCTGGTCGGCCACAAGACGCCCTCCATCGCGGAGTCGCGGGAGAACTTCCGCATCTCGGCGATGAAGGTTTACGAGATCTGGCGGGGGGAACTCGGCCAGCTCTTCCGCGACGGCGGGATCATGGCGGACAGCCGGGCGTTCCTGATGCAGGTGGATGCCGTGGGCAGCGATTTCCGCCTGATCCCCATCCCCAACTGCGGAAAGGGACAGCCCATGCAGACGAAGCGCGTGGGCAACGGCGGTCCCACCTTGCGCAGTCGCGCCATCCTCACGGGGGGCGCCGCATGATCCCCACGCGGACGCTGGGGGAGGCCGCCGCGGAGGCGCTCCAGATCCTCCGGGGGCAGGAGGATCTCTTGGAGGGCGAGGCTTTCGTCGCCGCCAACACGTCCCTGGTGGCCCGGGTGCACTTCACCTCCCACATCCCGTGCAACGGCGTCGAGGAGCCCAAGTCCCTCGAATCCATCGGCATCGGAATCCAGGCGGCCTTCCGCGGCGCCGACGGCCCGCGCATCGGATTCGGCAGCGAGGGAAACGACCTCACCCCGGAGGGGATCCATCGGGCGCTCCTCAAGGCCCGCCAGTCGGCGGTCGTGGACCCCGAGTTCGTGTCCCTCCCCCGCGCGACGGGCGAGCGTCGCCGGCTCCGGCGATACCACGATCCCGCCCTCCTCCGCCTCTCGGACGGTGCCCTGGTGGAGGCGGGGTGGAAGGTGATCACGCGCGGCCTGGACGTCTTTGCCCGCTCGCCGGAGCTCACGCGCCTGGCCGGATCCCGGGAGGCCATCCCGCGCCTGGGCCTCATCCTGAGCGGCGACGTGACTATCCTGCAGGAGCGGATCGCCATCGCCTCCAGCTCCATGCCCGACGTCCAGACCGACGAATCCACGCTCATCCTGAGCGGCCTCACCGCCATGGTCGAGGCGGCGGACGCCAAGGGGAGCGGCTGGAGCACGGGGACCCGCCTCGACGACTTCACAGGCGATGCCGGCGCCGAGGCGGCCGACAACGCCATCCGGGCCATGGGGGGAGTAGGCGTCCCGGGCGGCCGCTACGCCGTGGTCTTCGGCCGGCAACCGGTCGCCGACCTCCTCAACAACCTGGTGCTCCCCTGCCTGTCCCTGGGGAGCTTTTACAGCGAGACATCGGCCTTCCAGGGGCGGTTGGGAAAGCGGGTCGCGAGCCCGCTCCTCACCCTCTACGATCACGGGGCCCTCCGGGGCGCCACGGCCAGCAAAGGGATCACCTGCGAGGGGCTCCCCACGGGGAAGACCCGGCTGATCCAGCGGGGGAAACTCGTGGGTCTTCTGGCCAACTTCTACGAACAGCAGCGGATCTTGAAGGATCCGCAGGCCGCCGCCAAGCTGGGGAAGGATCCCCGGACCGCCCCCAAGGCCCTGGTGCCAAGGAACGGCTTTCGCTTCGGCGAGGGCGGCGGCCGCCGCTTCGAGGGTCCGCCCGGCATCTCGCCCACCAACATCCTGGTGGAGAGCAGCCAGCCGGTCTCGCAGGACGAACTGCTGGCCAGGGTGGGGGACGGACTGTACGTCGGCCGCATCTGGTACACGTACCCGATCAACGGCCTGCGGGCGGGGGATTTCACCTGCACGGTGGTGGGCGACTCGTTCCTCATCCAGGACGGGCGGCTGGGTTCTCCCATCCGGGCGAACGCCATCCGGATCAACGACAACATCCAGCGAGTCCTGCGCGCCATCCTCGGGATCACGGCCGACCGCCGCGAGACCACGGTGTGGGCCGCCGACGAGGTGATCCACGCCCCCGAGATCGCCGTGACCGACGTCCGCGTGGACGCCATCGCCGAGCCGCAGGGACCCGCATCCTGAGAGAATCTGCGCGTGAAATAATCCTTGACACCGGAGGCGTTGCCCGCTATCCTCCGCCCCGTTGCAGGTCAACGTTCCGTTGGTTGCTTTGGAGAGAAGGACCGTAGGAGCAGAGGCCGCTCCTGCGGTTTTTGCGTTTCAAGGGACCGAGCGCCCCGCTGCGGGGCGTCGTAGCGAAAGCAGGAAAGGAGGTGTGGTAGATTGCGAAGCAAAGGAACTGTGAAGTGGTTCAACGATGCGAAGGGCTTTGGCTTCATCGAACGACCTGACGGTGAGGATGTGTTTGTGCACTATTCCGCCATCCAGGCCAACGGCTTCAAGACCCTGAACGAGGGGCAGGCCGTGGAGTTCGACGTGGTGCAGGGTCCCAAGGGCCTGCAGGCCTCGAACGTCACCAGGGCGGCCTAACACAGCATCGCCACAACCAAAAGGCCCCCGGGGCAATCCCCGGGGGCCTTTTTGCTTTTGGGAGGATCGGGTCAGATAGACTCTGGAAGCTTCTTCCCGCAGCCGGGACAGAACGCGGCGTCGGCCTGAGCCCCGTGTCCGCAAGCCGGGCACGTTTTCCCCTCAGAGGCTTTCACCTCACCCTTTGGCTCCGGCGGCTCCGGCTCCCGCTTGTCCGACGCCTCCTTGAATCCTTTGATCGCCCTGCCCAGCGAACTTCCGATCTCCGGCAGCCGCCCCGCCCCGAAGACCAGCAGGGCGATCACCAGGATCACTATCAGTTCCGGCATTCCCAGTCCGAACATGGACTCCCCTTTCGCCCCGCCGTGGACGGGCGCTTCAATGATGGCTCATCCTACCATTTCTGGCACGAGCCTTGTCAAGGAAATAGCGGGGGGACCTCAGGCGCTGAGCGTCATCTCGCGGTAGATGGCGGCCGCCTTCACCACCTGCTGGATCTCGACGTCCTCCGTGCCGGTGCGCCTCTCCGGCGCCTTCCCATCAGAGAAGGTGCTGCCCGCCGTCGATCCTGAGGACCTCGCCCGTGATGAAGTCGCTCTCGACGAGGTACACGACCGCCCGGGCGATATCCTCGGGCGAACCGAGCCGGTCCAGGGGAACGCGGCGGACGGCGCGCCCCCGCTCCTCGGGGGAGGTCCCATCCGGCAGGAGGACCGTGCCGGGGGCAATCGCATTCACCTGGACATGGGGAGCCAGCGCCTTGGCCAGCCCGGCGGTGAGGGCGATCACCCCCGCCTTCGAGACCGAGTAGGGGAGGTACTCGGCCCAGACCTTCTGCCCGGCGATGTCCGTCAGGTTGACGATCTTCCCCTGACCCTGGCGGAGCATGATGGCCCCGATCTTCCGGCACAGCAGGAACGGCCCCTTCAGGTTCACGTCCAGGAACCGATCCCAGTCCGCTTCGGTCAATTCCTCGAAAGGCGTGCGGTAGAAGATGGCGGCGTTGTTCACCAGGATCTCGATCCGGCCGAAGGCTTGCATGGCGGTCTCGACGATGCGGTCCACGTCCGCGGCGACCGACACGTCGCCCTGCACCGCCACGGGCTTTCCCCCCGCCCTCTTGAGCAGGGCCAGGACCTCCTGTGCCTCGCGGTCCGAGCCGCGGTACTGCAGAACCAACTCGGCGCCCCGCTCGGCCAGCGCCAGGGCGATGCTCCGCCCCACGCGTTTGGCCCCGCCCGTCACCAAGGCAACCTTCCCCTCGATGTCCATCGAGCTCCAAAAAAGGACCGCATCATCCGCAGATTACACAGAATAGGGTAGAGCCGAGAGCCAAGAGGGAAATCTGCGTAATCTGTGGATAGAGCCAGCTCGATCTGCGGTTCCGCTTGAACGGACAGGGCTCATCAAGGCTGGGCGCTTCTGCGAGCCCGCTCCAGCGCCTCCGCGATCGCCCGCCGGGCCAGCCCCCTCACCAGTTCGAAACGCCCTCCCGTCGAGCCGGAAGCGGCGAGGGCGCACCGGGCCGCCAGGTCCCCCGCCTCGTCCAGGACGGCGTCCTCCAGAACTTTGCCCGACAGGAACCGCTCCGCCTCCAGGGCTCGCAGCGGGGTCGGGGCCACACCGCAAAGGGCCAGGCGTGCCCCGCAGCAGGTGGCGCAGTCCTGCTCCAGGACCAGGAACGCCCCGATCCCGGTGACGGCATCCGGCTGTTTCCGGGGGATTGTCCGGAGGTAGGCGCCGTTGGATCGCGGCGGGGGGGGCGGGAAGCGCAGATCCACCACGAACTCCCCCGGCTGCAGAATGATCCTCCCTGCGCCCGCGAGCAACGCCTCCACGCCGAGCTCTGACCAGCCATAGGGGCCGAAGACGGCGGCGGAGGCCCGCAGGCAGATGAGCGGAGGCGCCATGTCCGCCGCCGAGATCGCGTGGCCCAGATTCCCCCCGAGGGTGGCGCTGTCCGGTAGCTCGCCCGGAGCCACGGGGACGGAGCCATCGGCCAGCATGGGGTAGAGATGGCGGACGGGCGGGAATTCAAGGATGGTCCGGAACGGGACGGCCGCGCCGATCCGGAGGCCGCTCCGTTCGTCGTAGTCGAGACGGTTGAGCTCGGGGATCCGCGTGAGATCGAGGACCATGGACAGCGTGCGATGGCCCTCGGTCACCTCGGCGATGAGATCGGTGCCGTCGGCCAGCGGCCGGGCCTGGTCGCCCGCCGCCAGGAGCAGGGCCGCCGCCTCATCCAGTGTCTCAGGCGAGAAATGCTCGACGTCCGTCATGCCAAGTCCGCTCTCTCGCAGGTAGCGGGAGGAGGTCTGCGTACCACGTTTCGAAGAAGCCGGCCAGCAGCGCCGCGCGTCGATCCGCTGTGGATGCCGCAGTTCCGCGTAGGCTAGCACGACCCGACGGGACCGTCAACGCAGCCACCCTGCGAAGAAGCCGGGGACGGCATCCGGCGGCGCCGGTTATCGAAAGCCGGCCAGATACTCCGCCAGGGTTCCGGTCTCACGCTCGCGGAACGCCACGGCGATCCGGAGCTGCTCCAGATACTGCTCCAGCGTCTTGCCTCCCAGGGAGATGTTTCTCGACGTGAAGAACCGCCGCACATCCTCCTCCAGCGCTGGTGTGGCGAGGGCTGTGATCCCCTCGCACATTCGCCGCAGGCCGCCCGAGGGGTACTGGCCCTCCATGGTCTCCCAGTTGTCCTTGACGAATCGCCAGGCGAACTCCCGCGCATCCACACTCATCAGGAGGCTTCGCACGAGGTAGGGTGCGTCCTGGGTGCGCACCTCGCCGCTCATCGTGAGGGCGAGCGTCCGCCGCAGGAGCCCCGCGTCGCGAAACCCGGCCAGGGAGTACAGATATCGCTGTTCCTGCTGGGGCGTTTGCGCGGTCTTGAACTTGTCCAGAAACTCGGCGTACTCCGCCTCGCCACCGCCGTGGGCCAAGACGGCGATCACGGCGGCAATGACGTCCGGGTCCACGGATGACGGATCCCGGCGATGCGCGGCGTACAGGTCGCGCGCCCGCGCCTGGATTGCCTGGTCGTTCCCCAGCGTCCCGATCGCCCGCAGCAGCTCGCCGCGGAGCTGGCGGATGGTCTCGTCCTCGCCCGGCGCAGGGGCAAAGCCGAGCCGCTCAGCCGCCGGGCCCAGCCGATCCCGCACGAACGCCTCCATCCGCGAGCGATCGCCCGGCTCGATGACCCGGTAAAGGTAGGCGAAGGATGCGAGGAGCGCCGTCCAGACGTTCCGGTCGGCCTCCTCCCGAAACCCTGCCGTGAGATCCAGGTACTGGGCGGCAAGGGTCAGGCCGGCGAGCGTCAACGCCCAGGCATCATTGATCAGGTTGAATCGTTCGACGGGCGTCAAGACTTCAAAAGGCGCATCGACCAGTCGCCGGAGCAGCTCCGGCGCGTACCGCACCCGGTAGAAGCCGTGGCCGCCTTCGTTCACCACGACCCAGTCGGGCCGGCCGGGCAGCTCCACGCGTTCTTCGGCGGAGGTGAGGAGCAGCCGCCTGCTCTGCACATCGCCCTTCACCCGCACCGTGAAATTGATGGGCACCTGCCAGAGCTCCGAGGCCTCCGACCCGTTCCCAAGATACGTGAAGCGCCGCTGGGAGAAGCGGAGCGCATTCCCCGAATCGTCGGTCGTGACCGTCACGAGGGGATAGCCGGGGCGGAAGATCCATCCGTCCATGACGGCCGGAATATTCTCGCGGGAGGCCTCGCCGAGGGCCCTCCAGAGATCATCGGTTTCCGCATTCCCGAATCGGTGGTCGGCGAGGTAGCGGCCCACCCCCTCCCGGAAAACGGAGGGACCGAGATATTGCTCGACCATGCGCAGGACCGCCCCGCCCTTCTCGTAGGTGAGGACGTCGAACATGGCATCCGCGTCCTTGGGGGCCACCACCGGAAACTCGATCGGCCGGCTCGAGGCGAGCCCGTCCACGAGCAGGGCCGCGGCCCGGGACACGCCGAAGGCGACCCAGCGCCGCCAGGCCGGCCTCCAGGCATCCACTGCCAGCATCTCCATGAACGTGGCGAAGGCCTCGTTGAGCCACAGGCCGTTCCACCACGCCATGGTCACCAGGTCGCCGAACCACATGTGGGCAATCTCGTGCGCCACCACGTCGGCCACGCGCGTGAGCTCCCCATGGGTGGCGGCTCCCTCGTCCACCAGGAGGGCGGTCTCGCGAAACGTGATGGCCCCCAGGTTCTCCATGGCCCCGAAGGCGAAGTCCGGGATGGCAACCAAGTCCAGCTTGTCCCCGGGATACGGCATCCCGTAGTACTCCTGGAAAAAGCGGAGCGAGAACGCGGCGATCTCCTGGGCGAACCGGGCCAGGCGCGCCTTCCCCGGCGTGCACCAGATGCGGATCGGCGTGCCGTCCACCCGGACCGCCTCGGTCGCCTCCAGCCTCCCCACGATCCAGGCGACCAGGTAGGTGGACATCCTGATGGTGGGGGCGAAGCCCACGGCCTTCTTCCCGGTCCCGGGGATGCGGTCCTCGCCGATGACCCGGGTATTCGAGACCGCCGTGAGGCCTTCTTCGATGACGAGCGTCAGCCGGAAGACGGCCTTGAACGCCGGCTCGTCCCAGCACGGGAACGCCCGGCGCGCGTCCGTGGCCTCGAACTGGGTGACGGCCAGCACGCTCTCGGCCGTTCCGTCGTCCGCCGCGGCGAGCTTCATCATGCTCCGGTAAAACCCGCGGAGCTTCTCGCTCAGGACGCCGGCGAAGGTGAGCGAGAGCCGCCACGATCCGGGCTCAAGCGTCTGGGGAAAAACGAGGCGGGCCCGCTCGGTTCCCTCCTCCAGCGTCGCCGCCCCGCGAAGGGTCGTGCCGCGGCCGTTCCGGATGGTGACCTCGCGCAGCGCGAGGTCGGCCGCGTTGAGCATGATCTCGCTCACCGGCTCCTGCACCGTCACCCCGACCGTCTCGGCACCGGTGAAGGTCCCCGCACGCAGGTCGGGCTCGATCCGGATCTCGTAGTGGCTCGGCACCACGCTCCGCGGCAGTCTGTGGGAGTTCATCTCCACCTCGTGCAGTTTCGATGGCGAGGAAGATGGATCAGTGCTTGAGCGCGCGCATGAAGGCCTCGACCTCGGCCCGCCGGGGGAACGAGGTCTGGGCGCCGCGCTTCGTGCAGGCCAACGCGGCGGCCGCGTTGGCCAGCGGGAGGGCCTCTTCCCACGTGCCGCCGGCCGCCAGGCCCACCGCCAGGGCCCCGTTGAAGGCATCGCCCGCCCCCGTCGTGTCCACGGCATCCACCGGGAACGCCGGGAAGTGCAGGGCCGACGTCCCGTCGCAGGAGAGGACGCCCTGCGCCCCAAGGGTGACGATCACCCGTCGCACCCCGCGGGTCAAGAGATGCTGGGCCGCCCGGGTCGCCGTCTCCGGCCCCTTCACGGCGACGCCCGTCAGGATCTCCGCCTCGACGGCGTTGGGGGTCAGGCAATCCACCAGGGGAAGCAGCCTGTCAGGAAGTTGCTGCGCCGGGGCCGGGTTGAGGATCGTGAGGACCCCGCGCTCCCGGCCGGCGGCGAGGGCCCACTCCACGGTGGAGATGGGAATCTCGAGCTGGCAAAGCAGGACTTGCGCCCAGGCCAGCAGGGAAACGTGTTCCCGGGCCTGATCGGGCAGCAGGTGGAGGTTGGCCCCTGAGGCCACGGCGATCTGGTTCCGCCCCTCGGCATCCACCATGATCAGGGCGACCCCGGTGGCCGCATCCTCGACGTGAATCAGTCCCTCCGTCGGAATCCCCTCTGCGCGAAGTTGATCGGTGACCTGGTCGCCCTGGGGGTCCTGGCCGACGCACCCGACGAAGCGGACCTCCGCCCCCAGCCGCCGCGCGGCCACGGCCTGATTGGCGCCCTTGCCTCCGTGGCTCATGTAGAATCGTCCGCCCGTGATGGTCTCCCCCTCCGACGGAAGCCTCGGCGCCGCCACGGTGAAATCCATGTTCGCCGAGCCGATCACCAGAACACGAGCCGCTTTGGTCATACCTCACACCCCGAGGGAAACGGTCCCGCACTCGAGGGCGTCTAACCCTCGTATATTAACCGGACATCCAGGCTATTGCACGATTGGATCTTGCGTGGTGGCGTCGCGATCCTCGCTGGTGGCGTGGATCACTCCCGTAGCATCCATGTAGAAGCTCCGCTCACGGGGCGCGACTCGATCGACGCGCCTCGCGGTAACGGAATATGCGGGAATCTTGCCGCCGGCCTCCGGCGGGGACGGCGCGTAGGTGAAGACGTATCCTGCCTTCTCCCCGGTGGGCGGGAGCGGCTCAAGACATTTCGTTGCGTCTGGACCCAAGAGGTCGAGGCGCGCCGGAAAGCCCTGCCCTGGGTGGCCGGCGGCGTATGTCGTCGCACACGCGTGGAGTTGCTTCAACCAGGCCGCGGCCTCTCCTGCGTAGTGACGCAGGCGCTGCTTATACAAGACGGGACCGCTAGCTGAAATGATAAGCGCCATCACCGCGAAATAGACCAAGGGGTCCACGACACCCCGCGTGAGCAGCGTCCAATCCCCCTTCGCATATCCGAGGGCCCTATACATTGCAACAGCGCCGCCCACCAGGATCGCCTGCACCGCAGCAAACAGCGCAAAGAAGCCAACCCAGTTCCAGTTCGGCCTCACATCACTCAACGTGGTGAAGACACCCAGCCCGGCTAACAGGAATAACACACCGCCCACCGCGCCGGACGTTCCACGAAGATCGACGAATAGCGGTTACATTCAGGGAACGACAACCCGCAAGATATGGTCTGGGCCCGGGCTGGATGGCCCCGGTTCTTCCTCCGACCCTTGTTCCCTCATGCTCGAGGCTACTTCTCTCGGGGGGCGCCCGGCGCCGGGATCTCGCCACGGACCTTGTCGGTCATCTGGGGCGTCACGTCGCGGTAGACCTCGGCCGGTGGGGGGCTGGTGGGCGAGCTGGTCGGGGGGGTGACGGGATGAATCGAGAGCACGTCCGATCGGGGGATCTCGATCGTCTCGGCCGGCTTCTGGATGCGAATCCGGTCGCCGATGGTCTCCGTCTTGTCCGCCCGGATCGTGCGGCCGTCTTGCAGGAAGATGATCTCCTCCGCAGGCGCGGTGGCTGCTAATGGTCCGGATGCGGTCACCAGGACAAGCAGGCCGATCGGCAGAAGAAAGCCCCTGCCCGTCTCGGCTCTCGACTCTCGGTTCACGGCTCTCCCCTCAGATATTCGACCGCGACTGGGCCCCGTCCACGTTGAGGCACGCGCCGGCCACCCAGCTCGCCCGCTCGGAACAGAGGAAGACCACGACGTCCGCAACCTCTTCGGGCCTGCCGAAGCGGCCGGAGGGAATCTCCCCTTTCATGAACGCGGTGATGCCTTCCGGATCGGCCCGGAGGCGCCGGTCCCAGGACCCCCCGGGAAAGAAGATGGAGCCGGGCGCGACACTGTTCACCCGGATGTTCAACGGCGCTAACTCCCGCGCCAGCGATTTGGCCAAGCTGATTTCGGCCGCCTTCACCGCATTGTAGGTTGCAGTCCCGCCCGTCTCCCGCCCCCAGATGGACGAGATGTTGATGATCACCCCTCCGCCGACCTTCCGCATCTCGGGTACGACGAGGCGGCTGAACCGAACGGCCGCCATGACGTTCAGGTCTACCGCGGTCTGCCAGGCGGGATCCGCCGTCTCCAGGAACGGCCCCGCCGTTCGCGCCCCCCCCGCGTTGTTGACCAGGATGTCGATGCGACCGAAGGTCCGTACAGTCTCTTCGACGACCCGGTTCGGATCCTCGGGCTTTCCGATGTCCGCGGCGATCGCCAAGACCTTGGCCCCCGTGGCTCGCAGCTCGACCGCCGTTTGCTCCAGAACCTCGGCATCCCGTGCGCACAGAGTCACCCGGCAGCCCTCGGCGACGAGGCCCGTCGCAATGGCCTTCCCAATTCCCCGGCTGGAGCCCGTGACGATTGCCGCCTTGCCCGTCAGGCGCAGGTCCACACTGCCTCCCTCTGCGGATCGTGGATGGAACCTCAGTAATCTATTATGCCACGTCTTCTAAGAAACTGACTGCCCGGCGGCAGGCACCAGTTGGAATCCGAGCGCCCGGGCCTGAGCATACAGACGGGATTCCAAGCGCTTGCGATACATGCCCTCGTGCTTCGCGAGCTGGCTCT
>Ga0187865_1000255_pt1 | contig 76532 bp, 60 predicted proteins | sample June2016WEW_11_1_2_FD_132989 | JGI IMG/M metagenome (GOLD analysis project Ga0187865, IMG submission 132989) | Peatland microbial communities from SPRUCE experiment site at the Marcell Experimental Forest, Minnesota, USA - June2016WEW_11_100 | ecosystem: Environmental > Terrestrial > Soil >... | reverse complement strand
CGATTCCAAATGGCAAAGGCGAACATGCCGCGCAGGTGTTGGACGCAATCCGCGCCGTACTCCTCGTAGAGGTGGATGATGGTCTCAGTATCGCTGTGCGTGCTGTAGCGGTGGCCGCGCGCGATGAGTTGCTCGCGCAAGGCGAGATGGTTGTAGATTTCGCCATTGAACACGATCCAGAGCGTGTCGTCTTCGTTCGAAATCGGCTGATGCCCGCCCGCCACATCGACAATGCTGAGCCGCCGCATGCCGATGCCCACCGCGCCATCCGTATAAAAGCCTTCGTCGTCGGGCCCGCGATGGCGGATTACGCGGCACATTTCGCGCAGAGCCGCGGCGCTCGCCCGCGCGTCCCGTCCGAATTCAAGAATCCCAGCGATCCCGCACATTTAGTGTTTCTCCGCGTAGGGTGACGGACTGCGATTCGACGAGTTATGACTCAACTCCGTCGATGAAGAACGCGAGTCGCCCGTCAGCTCCTCGAACAAACGCGTAACCGAAAACTCGCCCGGCGCTGCGTTCATCACTGCATCCTGCTTGCACCACTCGAAAAATGCGCCCGCCGCCTTCAGCAGAGGCTGCCCCTGCCACGCGACGTGCGTCCCTCCGACCACGACCAGGTGCGCGAGTTTCTCTTTTTCGATGCGGCAATACAGCACGCGCGCGTCCGAAGACCACGGACCGAAACTCCACGCCTCGTCGCCAAGCGCAAAAAAGAATCCGTCGCTTTCGTCATGATAGTCGAGTTCGTAGACCTGTACCGCCGCCTGCGCCATGCTAGCCAATCGTGGTTCGATGCGTGTTTCGGCGTTTGGTTCGCCTTCCTGCCGGATTGTGCCGCGCCGTGGTACCAGCGCAGTCGCCGTCTCTGCCGGCAGCAACACCCGCGCATAGGATCGCACCAGCGGCGCGGGCTGGAACGCACCGTAAGCGGGCGAGAGCAGGGTCCTGCTAACTTCCGTCGCCGTATGCCAGACCGTTTCTTCCGGCACGATCAGGCTCAGTGCCGATTCACCAGAAGCAGCGCCAACTCCCGATATTTCCACCCGTCCCAGGCCGGCGGTTCGAACTTCGAGATCGGGCGCGAAGTGCCACCGTATCTCCAGTTCATGTTCCGTTTGACCGAGCACAACATCGCGTACCAGCCACACACCGCCCGCGATCTTCAGCACGTGCCGCCGATGTACAACCGGATCGGCCAGCCGCTCATATCCATTGTGACTGCCCACAAAGTAAGTGAAGCTTTTCCCCACTATCCAGTTTTCCGCTTGCGTGGTCGGAATGTGAGTCCATGAGAAAGGTTCGTCCGCAACCGCCTGGTCGACTCCATCCACGCACACCGTGTTGTGCGCACCTGTCCCGCGAAATGTGTTCCGGTCCGCCGGATCTTTCGAAATGTAGACGCCGCTCCCAGAGTCCACCAGCCAGCGTTGTCCATCCATGGTGAGGCGCAGGCTGAGTGCGTCGGCATGTCCGTGCCCCGAGCGGCCCACGCCCTGCGGACCGGCATCCACCACCATCGCCTGCGCATACGGCTGCGAATCCGCCAGCACGTAAAGGCCGCCGTCGGGAAAAGCGACCGAATGCGCCGTCGCGCTCGCTTGCGCGCTCGAGAGTTCCTTGACGGCTTGATTTCCAAACAACCAGATCGCTTCCTCCGTCAGCCGCGGCGCAGAAAGCTCCCTCGAGTACATCACCGCGCCCAGCGCCAGCGGATCTGTCATCTGCTCCGTCCGGTTGCGCCGGGATTCCACACCCGCCCGCCATCATCATCGCCGAAGCCTTCCGCCGGTCCTGCCTGCGCGAGCGCTGCCACTACATCCAGCATTCGTCCCAGCACCGCGTCATACGCCTGCGGAATTTCCATCCCATTCCGGGCCGCGAGTAGACGCGCATATAGAAAGAAGTCGAGCGCATAAACGTGGTAGTACAGCGATTGCTCGAAGTAAACGCCATCGGGACGCACCTGCCGCCCTGCCTCGTGCAGCACAATCTGCCACCCGGATTCCTTCCAGCACGCGGCCCCCGGCATTTGCGGATACAAAGTGCCGAGAAAGAACAGCGCCACCGCTTCCCCCAGCAGGTGCGTGTTCGGAGAAAAATAAGTAGATAGATAGCGCTCAATGTAACGCCCGTGAAATGCGAGCGCCGGCGATATTTCCGAGCGAAGTGCCGCGCGAAACTCCGCGTCTTCGGCCGCTCCCGCCAGCAACTGGTCCACCCAGATCCACGACAAACCGCGGAAGGCAACCTCCAGCGTGCTTCCCCAGTTGATCCCCAGCGGATACGGATTGGCCTTAATCCAGCTGCGCCACTGCGCCATCAGTTCGTGGACGTACTTCTCGTCTCCACTCAGCAGCCGCGCTTTGGCCAGCGTTACCAAGTGCTGGTGCCGGTTCAATTCCCAAGTGACCTTGTGGTCGCCCACCACCGCGAAATCGAGAAAAGGAATCTTGAACCACGGCTCCAGTGGCGCACGCTTGCCATGTACCGGATCGAGATGCCAGTCGATCTCTTTGTCTCTGTCACTGCCGCAGTCAAGAGTGAAGTCAAGATTTTCGTAGCCCAACAATCGAAAACGATGGCCGCAGATTTCATCGGCCTCGCGCAGAATTTCAGCCGCTTCGTCGGGCAGATGTTTGCGCAACAACTCCGCGCTCTCTGAACCTTCACTGCCAGAAAAGAAAAATTGCCCCGGCCGCGCCGCCGAATCCGCGTTCAGCCGCACCGCCGCATTCCGCACGCCCATCCGGTGCATGAGCAGATCGCTCTGCTTGTGCAATGCCTGCCCGACGCGCACCCGCACCTCTTCCCAGTCCATCCGGGATACGCGCGCCAGCTTGCTTTGCCATCCAAAAGCCATCGGATTTCCTTATCTTACATGCTGAAAAGGCCGCTCTCGACCCACCCGTTACCCCTGTAACCTCGCTAATCCTTGACTTTGACCGGGACTCTGCCCGCCGCAGTACGATTGAAGTTGTGGGCAATTTGATCCCATCACGTTCCCACCCGGTGGAAATAGTTGTCCACCTTTTGCCCCGTCGCCGGACTGGACTTCGGCGGCTTTTCAGGATATTCTGTAACATATTGAAAATAAGGATGTTGTTGTCTGCGGTTGAGACCGTCCAGCACCCCAATGGAGAACGGCTTGCTACCGCTTAACTGGGGGTTGGTATAGTTCGAAGTGGGGAAATAGTGCCACGCCGTAGCCCCCAGCAGGCTGCTGAAAAACTAGGGCTTCGTATCAGGGCATCGCTTTAGCGATGCCGTAAGTTCTTCGAAATTAAATGCCCCTTTAGGGGCTGGGCGTCGACATACGGCTCTTTCCGCAGCCTGCCAGATACTCGATTGCCAGGAGAATTCGCTTGGGCTTGTCCGTTAGCATTTTTGGGTTGGGATACGTCGGATCCGTATCGGCCGCCTGCTTCGCCTCCATGGGCCACAAAGTCATCGGCGTCGACGTGAGCCGCGCCAAAGTTGAGATGCTGGACTCGGGCCGAACCCCGATCATCGAAGCGCGTATGAGCGAAATGGTCGCCGAAGCGCACCGGGCCGGCCTTCTGCACGCGACCACCGACGCCACCGCAGCCGTGCTGAATTCCGAAGTCTCGTTCGTCTGCGTCGGAACGCCCAGCTTGAAAAATGGCAAGCTCGACCTCAGCCACATCGAGCACGTTGCCCGGGAAATCGGCGCCGCCATCCGCCAGAAAAAATCGCCGCACGTTTTTGTTCTGCGCAGCACCGTGCTGGCCGGAACGACCGAAACCGTCGTGCTCCCCATCCTGGAAAAAGAAAGCGGCAAGAAGTGTGGACAGGGTTTCACCGTTTGCTATAACCCGGAGTTCATGCGCGAAGGCAGCGCCGTCGCCGACTTCCTGAACCCGCCCTACACCATTCTCGGAGCCAGCGACACTCACCACCTCGCGCCGCTGCGCGAACTTTACAAGAACACTCCCGGCACTCTCTACGAGACGACCATCCCAGTCGCCGAGATGGTCAAGTATTTTTCCAACTGCTATCACGCGCTGAAAGTCGGCTTCGCCAACGAAATGGGAACCATGTGCAAGCATCTCGGCGTCGACGCGTACGCGGTCACCAAAATTTTTACATCCGACACCAAGCTGAACATTTCTCCCGCATATCTTTCGCCGGGCTTCGCCTTCGGCGGTTCCTGTCTTCCGAAAGATCTGCGAGCCATCACTTACAAAGCCAAAGAACTCGATCTCAAGCTTCCTTTGCTCGAATCCCTTATGCCGAGCAACGCCGAGCACGTCGATCGTGCCGTGGAAATGGTGATGAGTACGGGCAAAAAGAAAATTGCGCAACTTGGCCTGAGCTTCAAAGCCGGCACCGACGATCTGCGCGAGAGCCCGCAGGTGCAGCTAATCAAGCGTCTCATGGGCGAGGGTCTCGAAGTCAAAGTCTGGGACGAGGACGTCTCTCTCGGACGCCTCGCCGGTTCCAATCGCCAATACATCGAAGAGGTTATTCCGCACATCGGATCGGTCCTCTCTGCCGACCTCGAAAGCGTACTGCGCACTGCCGAAGTCGTGATCCTCGGCAACAAATCGGCGAGTAAAGATCAGCTTGCCAAGTATCTTCGGCCCGAGCAGATCGTGATTGACCTCATCCACCTGGATAAGACACGGCGTCCGGAAGGCGTCCGAACCTATGAAGGAATTTGCTGGTGAGAATTTGCCGTTAACGATACGACTGGAAAAAGAATGAAGTTCTATCCCATCGACATCAAATCCGCCGACTGGAAGCGCCTCGACCGTTTCGCCGACCGCACCGTCTTCCAGACGCGCGAGTGGCTGCAATTCGTCGCCGAGTCGCAGAACGCGCAGCCCGTGCTGGCCGAGCTGCGCGAAGCCAGCGACGTCCTCGGATACTTTACCGGGCTCACGTTCTCGAAGTTCGGCATGAAAGTTCTGGGCAGTTCGTTCCCCGGCTGGACGACTCCTTATATCGGCTTCAATCTCAATCCCGGCGTCCCGCGCCGCGCCGCGCTCGAAGCCCTCGAAAAGTTTGCCTGGGACGATCTCAAGTGCCTGCATTTGGAAGTCTCCGATCCGAACTTCACTTTCGAAGACGGCGAGACCGCGGGATTCAAAACCGAATACTACGCTTCCTACCGCACCGACCTGACCCGCTCCGAAGAAGACTTGTTCAGCGGCATGGAAAGCGCTTGCCGTCGCTGCATTCGCAAGGCGGAAAAGAGCGGCCTAAAAATCGAAGAGGCCCACGACCTCGCTTTCGCCGACGAATATTACGAACAGCTTAAGGATGTCTTTGCCAAACAGTCGCTCGTCCCCACCTATTCCGTGGAGCGTGTCCGCTCGTTGGTTCGTAACGTGGAGCCGAGCGGCAATATCTTGCTGCTTCGCGCGCGCGATCCGGAAGGGAAGTGCATCGCCACCGGAGTCTATCCCGGCTTCAACCAGATCGCGGAGTTCTGGGGCAACGCCAGCTTCCGGTCGCATCAGAGCCTGCGCCCCAACGAAGCCTGTCACTGGTACGCCATGCGCTACTGGAAAAAGCGCGGCGCCGCGATCTTCGACTGGGGCGGCGAAGGCACTTACAAAGAAAAATACGGATGCACGCCGCATCGCGTGCCATGGTTCACCAAGTCTCGTTATCAGATCGTGGGCGCGTTGCGCAACGAGGCTCGCAACATGTTTGCGCGCAAGCAAAAATTTCTCGGATGGCTGCAAGGCAACCGTTCCGCCGCCGAACGCAGCCCGGCCGAGGAATAAGGCGAAGAATACAGGGCGAAGATGCGCTACGAAGATCTGCGGGCAAAGCAGCATCGCGAACTGGTGCGCGTCGCGCAGATTTTGCTTTCGCAGGCACAGACGATACACTAACCTTTCGCGAACTCGACCGGCGTCCTCCACGTGAGCCGTTTGCGTGATTGTGCGATCCGGTAACCTCTGGGCCCATGAGACCTCCGGTGTTCATCGTTGGCTGTCCCCGTTCAGGAACGAGCTTCCTGTATCACCTTCTGCTTTCGGCGGGAGGCTTTGCCGAGTTCCACACGCAGATGAACGTGTTCGATGTGCTGGAGCCCATCTTCGGCGATCTGAGGGTCCCAGAAAACAAGAAGAAGATGATGCGGGAGTGGCTGGGGAGCAAGGCGTTCGAGGTTTCCGGGCTCGATGCGTCCGATCTGGAAGCCAAGGTGATGGCCGCGTGCAACAATGGCAGCGACTTCCTCCGTATCGTCATGGAAGAAGTAGCACGTAAGCAGGGAGTGGACCGCTGGATCGATTCGACGCCCACCAACATCCCGCACATGCTGCGCATCAGCCGCGATTTTCCCGAGGCGCGATTTATTCACATCATCCGGGACGCGCGCGACGTGGCGCTCTCTCTCGACAAACACCACTGGAGCCGGCCGCTCCCTTGGGATAGGAAACGCAGCCTGCTGGCGGCCGGGCTCTATTGGGAGTGGATCGTGCGCAAAGGCCGGAGATTTGGGGCGATGCTCGGGCCGAAGTACATGGAAGTGCGCTACGAAGAACTAGTCGAGCAGCCGCAACAACCCCTCAAGAGGATTGGCGAGTTTCTCGGACACGATCTGGAGTACGCTCGCATCCGGCAGGCCCGTGTCGGCTCGGTCAGGAAGCCCCTGACCGCGTTCAAAGAGGAATTGCAGGAAGGACGTTTTGCTCCGGTGGGTCGCTGGAGAAATAAGTTTGCGGAAGATCAACTGGTGTGGTTCGAAAGGCTGGTAGGGAACTATCTGGTGGAGTTGGGATATCCGCTCTCGCACTCGAGAGATGCTTCGGAGCGCTCATTGGCAGTCCGGACAGTGCGCTTTGAGTACGAGAACTTTTACGACTTCAAGCAATGGGCGAAGGTAAACACCGTTCTCTCCCGCTGGATGGTAAGTTACTCAGCTATCCTGATTGATAAGTAGGCGGAATATTTCCGCTGATTGAACTCGGCCACCGCAGGCTCGTGTTCGGGACGATAGGGCTGGATGACGATGGCCATGAATGAAGGGTGTGAGCGTCTGGTCGATCTTTTTTTTGGATCGATCTAGTGTCGTATCCCGCAAGTCCGCGGCATAAATCCATACTGTCATCCTGAGCGAAGCGAAGGACCTATGCATTTGAATTCGCCATGCACAAGGTCCTTCGCTTCGCTCAGAATGACAACTTATATACCTTATCGCGCGACCGACTGCAGCTTCTCGACCAGCGTCGCAAATTTCTCTCGGACATTCCTGGTTTTGACTTTAGTTACTAGTTGGTAATGATGGGGTACCCCCTAGATCCAGGCGATGCGCCGGCCTCCGAATGCTACGGCCGGCATGGGCTGCCGCGCGACAATCGCTCCCAGCGCGCGCGCCGGCGAGTGCCTGCTCCAGATTGTCCACGACATAACAAACGTGGTGCAGGCCGCCGCCTGCGTTCCACACCGGGTATTGGCCGGTGGTCAGCATGTTGTTGGTGAAGACCAATCCATACATTGGCTGGTTGCCCGCCGTATTTCCGATGACCATTATGTGACTCTCGGGATACGGGAAGGCGGTGATGTGGTGGTTACTGGCGGGGTTCCCCCAGCAAGACCGCGCGCAGGCGATCGTAGGCGCGGTTTCCAAGCACGCGCTGCGCGCTGCGGCGGGCCTGATGCTGAAGGCGTTTCTTCCACAACCCGCGGCCGTGGCAGGTGGCGCCGAACTCCTCGATGGTGAGGTCACGCAGCATGGCTACGCGGCTGAGTTCGTAAGGGCTGGTGCTGGACGAGTTCGCACAAAACTGGCTGTTGGCAACGGTGGCGAATCCGGCGTGGCGTGCCATCTGGAGCGTGCGCTGGTTGTAGCGCCCTCCGGGACAGGAGAAGTGTTCGATGGGGTGTCCGACGATTTCTTCGATCTGGAGCTTCGCATCCACGACTTCGCGCTTCAGTTCCGGTTCCGGGAGATCGGAGAGATAAGGATGCGTCATCGAATGGCAGCCGATCTGAAAACCCTGCGCGTCGAGATCGCGCGCCTGGCTGGCACTGAGGTAACCGGGCGTGCCCAGGAATCCAGCGGTGAGGTAGAAGGTTGCGTTGAAGCCAAACTCGCGGAGCACGGGCGCGGCGGCGATAAGGTCGGTCTCGCAGCCATCGTCGAAGGTGATACCAACGCTCGGCTCGGCAGCATAGCGAAGAGCTTCGCCGACGTTCAGGCCGCGCCAGCCGGATTCTTTCATCCACGCCATCTGGCAGCGGAAGGTTTCGACCGGCAGAATGTAGCGCACGTAACCGGGCTCGGACTGGCAGAGCTTGCGGCCAGCGAGCTCCAGCTCGTGGTACATCAGGAACACAATGCGCGAGGCAGCCATGATATTTCTGAGGTTAGGGTTGCTTGTCGGCGCCGATCGTCTGAGAGTGCCGGTCGAGCAGGAGGAGCAAGGGATCGCGCAGAAACGGGCCCCCCGCCAGCAGGCCGGAGATCAGCGGATTTTTCTGGTTGCAGCGGAGCGGAGAATTGTCGAGCTTCAACACCCAACCTCCGGCGCTTTCGACCAGCGCCGCCCCGGCGGCAACGTCCCACTCGTTTTTCGGAACCAGCGTGAAGGTAAGATCGGCGCGACCGGCGGCGACCAGTCCGAGTTTGTAGGCGACCGATCCCATGGGACGAATGTTGAACTCGGCGGACTCGAACTGCTTCCACTCGCCGCGCTTGACTTCGCTGCGACTGGCAAGCACGAGCGCGCCGTGCAGGTCCTTGCGCGGGCTCGGTTGTGCGGGCTTGCCGTTGTAGGTCACGCCGGTTTCGCGCGATCCGAGGATGAGCTCATCGGTTGCCGGATTGCAGATTCCGCCAGCGACGGGAGTTCCATTCTCCACCATGGCGATCGAAACGCAGAACTCGGGGATGCCTTGCACGAATTCGCGCGTGCCGTCGAGCGGATCGACGACCCAGACGCGCGGTTTGTCGAGGCGAGTGAAGTCGTCCACGGTCTCTTCCGAGAGCCAGCCTTCGCCGTCGCGCAGAAGAGTCTTGCGCAGAATGTCGTCGACGGCGCGGTCGGCCTCAGTGACAGGATCGTGTCCAACTTTGTATTCGGTTGCAATAGCGCCGGGAGTGAAGCGGTTGAGCACAGCCCGCGCCGCTTCAAGGGCGGCGTGAATGCGTTCCAGAGTTTCCGCGGATGAGGATGAGGTCATTATTACTCCCTAATCAAGGTCTCAGGTCTCAGGTCTCAGGTCTCAGGTGTCAGGTCTCAGGTCTTGGTGCCGGGTTTCACTCTCTTCGCCAGTCGCCAGATGTCGTCTGAGACCTAAGACCTGACACCTGAGACCTAGGACCTGAGACCTGCTTTCTCACGCCCACAGCATTCTTGCTCCCGTCATCAGCAAAACCGTGCACAGGATTCGGCGCAGCCAGAGTACGGGAACGCGCGTGCTCAGATGCGAGCCGAGAATTCCGCCGGGGATCGAGCCGATCAGCAAGGCTCCTACCAGGTGCCCGTCGACGTTGTGCGCCCGCAAGTGCAACAGGCTGGTGACGCCGGTCAGAATCACGGCATGGGTAATGTCGGTGCCGACCATGACTTTGGGCGCGAACGAATAAAACAAAAGAAGCATCATCATGATGATGCTGCCCGACCCGACCGAGGTGATACCAACCAGGAATCCGCCGATTAAGCCGATGAGACTCATGCCGGCAAACGATTTCATGGTCGGCTGACGCTTGGCGAGACGTTCCTCAATCCTTCCCTGGAACAGAAGCAGCGTGGGAATCAATACCAGCAGCAGTCCGACGGCGGACTTGATGAAGTCGTTGACGCCGTTGCCATAGACGTGACGCAGGTGCACCAGAAAAGTTACGCCAAGGTAGGAGCCAGGAATGCTGCCGACCGCCATCGCCAGCACGACTTTTCTCCGCACCGTGCCTTTGCTCAAGTGCATGATGCTGGCGGGAATCTTGGTGAAAAAATTGAACAGCGCATCGGAACCGACGGCAATGATGGCGGGCACGCGCAGGCCGAAGATGAGCATGGGCAGCAGCAATACGCCGCCGCCCAGACCCGTCAACCCGATCAGCGTTCCGACGACGAAGCCGATCAGCACTTTGAGTAGCAAGAATTCCATGCCGTCTTTTTTAGTTCTCGGTTCTCAGTTGTCAGTTCTCAGTAAAACAAAACCAGGTTAAGGAACCGAGAACTGGGAACCGAGAACTGAGAACTGCCTCTAGCTGTTGCCGTTGGCGCCGACAAAGCCCTCGCGCTCGAGGTGCAGAATGATGGTCTGCGCCGCTTCCTCGGGGCTCAGCTTGGCGGTGTCAATCACGACTTCGGCATCGGCTGGCGCCTCATACGGATCCGAGATGCCGGTGAATTCCTTGACGATGCCGGCGCGAGCCTTGGCGTACAAGCCTTTGCGGTCGCGCTGTTCACACACTTCGATCGAAGTCGCTGCGTGCACGAGAATAAATCCGCCGAACGGTTCAATCATCTGCCGCACCGCTTTGCGCGTCGCCTCATAAGGAGCGATGGGGGCGCACACCGCGATGCCGCCATTCTTGGTGATCTCGGAGGCGACGTAGCCGATGCGGCGGATGTTGATGTCGCGATGCTCCTTGGAGAATCCGAGTTCGCTCGACAGATTCTTGCGCACCAGATCGCCATCCAGCAGCGTGACCGGACGTCCGCCCATCTCCAGGAACTTGGTGATCAGAGCGTTGGCGATGGTGGATTTGCCCGATCCCGAAAGCCCGGTGAAGAAGATGGTGACGCCCTGCTTGTGCCGTGGCGGATAGCTGCGCCGCAATTCCTGCACGACTTCGGGATAAGTGAACCACGCCGGGATGTCACGGCCTTCGTTCAAGCGCTGGCGCAATTCCGTGCCGGAGATGTCGAGTACCTTAGCCCCCTTTGGCACTTCATCGGACGGGATGTAGCGGTCTTCGTTCTGCAGATACACCATCATCTGGAAGGGAACCATTTTGACGCCCATTTCCTTCTCATGCTTCTTGAACAGTTCCTGGGCGTCGTAAGGACCGTAGAAGGGCTTGCCGTCGGTATCTTTTCCGGGACCGGCATGATCGCGGCCGACGATGAAGTGCGTGCACCCATGATTCTTACGGATCAGGCCGTGCCACAACGCTTCGCGCGGTCCGCCCAATCGCATGGCCAGCGGCAGCATCGACAGCTTGACCGTGCCATGCGGGTACTTGGAGAGCAGCAACTGGTAGCAGCGGGTGCGGACGAAATAATCGACGTCGCCCGGCTTGGTCATGCCGACCGAGGGATGGATCAGCAGATTCGCCTCGACTTGCTTGGCGGCGCGCATGGTCAGTTCGACGTGAGCGCGATGCATGGGATTGCGCGTCTGGAAGGCCACGACGGTGGTCCAGCCCAGACGGCCGAATTCGGCGCGCAGGTCGGCGGGCGTCAGGCGCAGCGAGCGGAAATCATAGTGCGCCGGAGCCTGTAATTCTTCAATCTTTCCGCCCACGTACCAGGGATTGGATTTGTTGATGGCGTAGTCGGCGCCCGGGTGCGCGGCGCTGGTGGAATTGAAAACGGAATGGGCTTCGGCTTTACGGTCCGGCTGCCAGACATCTTCAACGCTGAGCACGGCGAGCATCACGCCTTCGGGATCGCGCAGGGCGATCTTGCTGCTGCCCGGCGTCAGTTTCCTGGCCAAGTCCTCGCTGACGTCGAGCGTGATCGGCATGGGCCACAGGGTTCCATTTGCCAGCCGCATGTTGTGGCAGACGCCCTCGTAATCGGCGCGGTTCATGAATCCACGCAGCGGCGAAAAGCCGCCGCTCATCAGCAGTTCCAGATCACAAAGCTGCCGGGCCGTCAGGTCCCACGAAGGCCAATCTTTGGAGTGCGCTTTTAACTCCGCGGCGCGCGCGGCCGGCACTTGCAGCTGAACAAGTTCTCCCCCGTGTGGGGCGATAAGGTGACCCGTCGTTGCGTTCAAAGCAGTATTCCTCCCGGATGTTCTAACTAAAATTTATGCTGAAATCAAAATCACTTGGGGGGGCTCTATCTAAGCTCGCCCTATTTGCCGTGCTTCGTCAAGCTACCCGTTGGGGCTGGAGGTAACCGCTGGAACATAAACGGAGCCACGAATTAAGATCGGTACGCCGGTGTGAAATCCGGCCGAAAGTCAATGGAACATGGGGAAAGAGCAATTCGCCTTCCGAAAGCCAGCCAATGGCCCACTTCTAAACCATTACAAACAATAGCTAAACGCCATTTTACCTCAAATTAACCCAGTCCGCTGCACCGGTGTGAAGCAGATTGCAACCTTGCGCCCAAGTCTGGGAATGAAAGTGCGCTGTGAACCCCCAGCGCGACAGTCGTGGCTCGTTGGTTATTGCTCATTCTGATATTCCGCCGAAACGACGCCCGTGTGGGCCCGGGTCTCTGACCCGGGCAGGCGGGGCAAAGCCCCGCCTCCGCACCGGTAGAGACGGGGCAAGCCGCGTCCCTACAGGACACCGCCAACGCTACCAGGAGTGCTTCATCGCACGGGCAAATTTCTGCGCGGGCAGTGTGTTCAGCACGTCCTCTTTAGTGAGCCAGGCGCGCCGCGCCTGCGTGACCCCGTAACGCAGTTTTTCCATGTGCGAGATGTGGTGGGAATCGGTGTTGATGACGATTTTCACGCCATGCTGTTTGGCCAGGCGCAGATGAACGTCGCTCAGGTCGAGCCGATCGGGATAAGAGTTCAGTTCCATTGCCACTTTGTGTTTCGCTGCCGCTTTGAGAACCGCGTCGAGATCGAACTGGTAGGCGTCGCGGCGCAGCAGCAAGCGTCCGGTAGGATGCCCGATCAGCGAGGTGTTGGGATTGGCGATGGCCTTCAGCAACCGCTCGGTCATGGTGGTCCGATCCTGGTTGAACTGCGAGTGCACGCTGGCGATGACGATGTCCATCTGTTCGAGCACCGAGTCGGAGAGATCGAGCGAGCCATCGCCCAGTATGTCAACTTCAATCCCCGCGAAAATGCGGATGCCCTTCATCTTCTTTTCGACCGCCCGAATTCTTCCGATGTGCGCCAGCGCGCGTTCATCGGTGAGGCCGTTGGCGAAGGCGAGATTTTTCGAGTGATCGGTGATGGCCATGTACTCGTAGCCGCGTTCCCGCGCTGCTTCGGCCATCTCTTCGATGGTGTTGCGGCCATCGGTTTCGACAGTGTGCATATGCACGTCGCCGCGGATGTCGGATAACTCAATCAGTACCGGCAAGGTGTGATCGGCCGCGTGTTCGATTTCTCCCAGATTCTCGCGCAGTTCGGGAGGAATGAAGTCGAGCTTCAGCTTGGCGTAAATTTCTTCCTCGGTCTTGCGCGCGACCGGCTTCCCATCTTCGACTTTCGCGAGGCTGTATTCGTTGAGCGTGAAGCCCATCTTGAGCGCGCGCTGGCGCAAGGCAACGTTGTGCGCCTTGGAGCCGGTGAAGTATTGCAAGGCCGCTCCGAAGGATTCCGGAGGCAGCAGGCGCACGTCCACCTGCATGCCGTTGCGGTGGCGGAAGCTGACTTTGTTCTCGCCTTGCGCGATGATGTCCATCAGGCCGGGGAAGCGGAGCAGATGCTCGATGAGTGCCTGCCGCGGTTCTGCCTCGATGCAGGCCTTGCCGGTGACGAGAATGTCGAGGTCGCCGACGGTTTCGCGTCCGCGGCGCAGCGATCCGGCGGGCGTAACTTTTTCCACGCCCGTTCCGGCCAATGGCGCGGCTAACAGGTGCTCAACCAGTTTTTCGGCCAGCTCTTCGGCGGTGTCGAGCAGGAATCGTCCCGCGATGCGGCGGTAGTCTTCGATCGCCTTGAGCAGCTTCTGCTCGTGCTTTTCGCCCATGCGCGGCAGCGTGCGGATCTTGCCTTCGCGCGCCAGCTTCTCCACGCCTTCCAGGTCGCTGACCTGATAAGCGCTCCAGATCAGAGCAATCGTCTTCGGCCCGAGTCCCTGAATCTTGAGCAGCTCAAGCATCGACGGGCGGTATTTTTTCAGGAGCTCGGCGTGCGCTTCGATGCTGCCATCTTTGAAAAGCATCTGCAGATTCGCCAGCATGCCTTTGCCAATGCCCGGTATTTCGAGAAGTTTTTTCGGTTCCTGGATCAGGTCGGCCACCTGTTGCGGCAGCGCTTCAATGGCCTGCGCGGCGTTGCGATAGGAGCGCACGCGAAACGAGTCCTGCCCGTCGATCTCCAGCAGATCGGCAGTCTCGTAGAGAATCCCGGCGATGGCCTTGTTGTCCATCAGAGTTGCATATCCAGAGTTGTCGACCCGGTTGTCAACCCGGGAACCTTGCGAGCGCAGGTTATTCTTTACTGCGAATTCCCCGTGGTCCGACCCAAGATGCCCGCCCCTGCTTCACACCAGCTCGATCCGAAGGTCGCGCCCAATCGCCCGCGCGGCCCGGCACAATGTCTGCAGCGTTACCGAGGCGTTGCCTGGATCAAGCAGCCGGTCCAGCGCCGCACGACTCGTGTTCATGCGACGCGCCATCTCCACCTTATTAATCTTCGCCCTCTTCATCGCTTTCTGCACCTGCCACGCAAGCGCCTCTTTGAGCGCGGTGGCGCGGGCTTCCTCAAGGATGCCCTCCTCTTTCAAGAAATCATCCAGTGATGAGCCAATACGAGGGTTTTTCTTTTTCATTCCAGCACAGGTTCGCTGCCCACATCCGTCCGGTAAAAGCGAACAGGTATTTCAGGCGCATGTTCTTCGGCCATCCTGCCGCACTGCTTAAGGATGTATCAGAAATGGTACATTGTCAAGGGCCCGCAGGCTGACCAGGAACATGCCTGAGAGGTGCAGAATGTTGCGTGCCCGCAGGGGCCGGAGGACACAGCCAGCGCGGTCGTCGTTGACACAAACAGCTTGGTCGGGAAAAACCGGCCGGAGTAAAGCGACCTCCGATCAGGGGGTCTTCGTTACATTGGCCGCTTGCGGCCCTTTCTGTCCCTGGACGATCTCAAACTCCACCTTGTCGCCCTCCTGCAGGCTCTTGTAGCCCTCGGTGGTGATTGAACTGTAGTGAATGAATACATCCGGTCCATCGTCGCGGCCGAGGAAGCCGTATCCCTTGGCGTTGTTGAACCACTTGACGGTGCCTTTCAAACGTTCCACGTGCGCCCCCCTCTTTCTTGCGGATTTCCCGGAAAAGGCGCGATTCCAAGGGTCCGCAAAAATGTGTAGGCATTGTGCTGCTCACCGGGGGGACTGTCAAGGCCGGGCATCACACAGCCGCGGAAAACCAGGGTTTCGCATCAGGGCCTGCCGTAAGTTCTTCCGCCTGTAGAGACGGGGCTTGCCCCGTCTCCGGAGACGCGGCAAGCCGCGTCTCTACCGGAAATCAGATTCCGCAGCCGCTTCCTAGCGCGCTGGTCGCGGCATCTGAGCCAGCCACAGGATTCCCGAGATCGTCTTGGCATCGCGGATGCGGCCATGGAGCGCCATCCGCTTCGCCTCCGATAAAGTGAAAAATCTTATTGCAATCCTCTCGTCCGGCTCGGGCCGGGATTTGCCGGCCTGCAGGCCCCGAGCCAGATAGATAGTCATGGTTTCGTCGAGAAAACCAGGGCTCACGTAGAAATGCAAAATTCTCTTCCAGTGGCTGGCGCTGTAGCCGGTTTCTTCGAGTAACTCGCGCTTGGCGGCGGTGAGCGAGGTTTCGCCATCGTCGATGCGTCCGGCGGGTAGCTCCCACATCATCGACTGCGCGGCGTGGCGATACTGGCGCTCGAGCAGCACGCGCGGCTCGGCTTTGCGAGCTGCTTTCGCCGGGCCATCGCTGGCCAGATCATCGGCGGCCAGAACATCGACCGCCAGAACAACGACAGAGCCGGAATGCCGGATGACATCGCGGCGGGCGCGCACGCCTCCAGGCTCTTCCACTTCATCCGTGGTGACGCTGAACACCGGGCCCTGGAAACTGACCCGCGAAGAGAGGACGCGGGCTTGCGCTGATTTCGTCCCGATTGATTTCGTTCCTTCTGATTTCGCCATGACAACAATATAAGGTATGCTGCGCGGTTGAGCCGAAAACCGATTACGGGAAGAACTAATGACAATGACGAGAAAGCCCACCGTCGCCATCGTCGGAGCCGGGAGCCTGGCAACTTTTCTGGCCGTGGCGCTAAACGACGCCGGTTTCACCATTACCGAGATCGTGGCGCGCGATTCGCCCCGGTCGCGAAGGTGCGCGCGCGCGCTCGCCACGAAGGTGGGCGCGCGGACAGTCACCGCCCACTCCGCCGTGCTGGACGCCACTTTGCTGTGGTTCTGCGTTCCGGATCGTGAGATTCGTGGCGCAGCTTCGGCTCTGGCGGTTCATCTGGCGGCACGGGCGGCCGCTCACAAGAAGGGCAGAGTTCCGAGTAAAGTTCCGAGTAAAGTTCCGAGCAGAGTTCCAAGCAGAGTTCCGAGCAAAGTTCCGAGTAAAGTCCGTTTCGCCCTGCACTCCAGCGGAGCGCTGCTCGGCCGCGAACTCGAGCCTCTGCGCCAGGCAGGCGCCGCGGTTGCGTCGGTGCATCCGCTGATGACGTTCGTTGCCGGAGCGCATCCCTCTTTGCAGGGAGTGCCTTTTGCTATGGAAGGCGATGACGCGGCGACGCGAGTGGCGCGGCGGATCGTCCGCGAGCTGGGCGGCGAGAGTTTTTCGTTGGCCGCCGCGCGCAAAGCGGCCTACCACGCGTGGGCTACCATGACTTCGCCGCTGCTGCTGGCCTACCTCGTGACCCTCGAAGAAGCGGCTCGTGCCGCCGGCTTCACGCGGCAGGATGCGCGCCGCAAGAGCCTGCCCATCATCCGGCAGACTTTGGCGAACTACTCGCGCCTCGGTCCGGCGCAGTCTTTTAGCGGGCCGCTGGTTCGTGGAGACGCGGAGACGGTGGCAAGACATCTGGCGGTGTTGAAAAAGCATCCGGGACCGCGCGAGGTTTATGTGGGGCTGGCGCGAGCCGCGCTGCGCGGCCTGCCAGTGAAGAATCGGGACGGCTTAAAGCGGCTGCTGCGGGACTGAGAGGACGCAGTTTTCCGCAATCGCGTAGGCCCGGACGCCCTCGTTCGACTACCGTGGGGAAGCGGGGCAAAGCCCCGTCCCCAGACAAGAAGGCTCAGGCCCGTGGGGCAGGCGAGCGAAGCTCGCCCGTGGCCTGATCTCTAGTGCTCATCCCGCCGATTGCTGAACAAATGCCCCAGCTTTTCCTGCTTCGTCTTCAAATATTCTTCCGTATGTTCGGTGGGCGCGACTTCGCAGGGCACGCGCTCGGTCACCTGGATACCGGCGCGTTCCAGCGCGGCGACCTTGTCGGGATTATTCGACAGCAGGCGGACGCGCCGAATGTCCAACGCTTTCAGAATCTCAACCGGCATGAGAAACTCGCGGTGGTCGGCTCTGAAACCGAGGCGTTCGTTGGCTTCCACCGTGTCGAGTCCGCTGTCCTGGAGCGCGTAGGCCTGCAGCTTGGCCATCAGCCCAATGCCGCGGCCCTCCTGCTGTTCATAGATAAGGACGCCCGCTCCCAGTTGGGCGATCATGGAGAGCGCCATTTCCAGTTGCTGGCGGCAATCGCAGCGCAGCGAGCCGAATACGTCGCCGGTCAGACACTGCGAGTGAATGCGCACCAGCGGCGACCCGGAGTGCACCTCGCCCATCACCAGCGCCACGGCCTCTTCGGTTTTGGCGCCGCCGCCGGATGCAGACGCCCTGGTCGCAAACCCGTGAATCAGAAAATGCCCCCAGCGCGTCGGGAAGTCCGCGGACGCCACCTGTTTTACCTTTAAAGAACTCACCACTAAATTACAGCCTGCGATTTCAGGTACGCACCGCTTCGAGACTTCGATGCTTCGACTGTTCCACTGCGCGCGGCGGACACGACTACAAAATCACGTGTCTAGGCGAAATCGAGCGACGGCTGGTAAAATCAAGAAAAAGCAAACCCGCCGCCGTGTGGGGCTATAGCTCAGCTGGGAGAGCGCATCGTTCGCAACGATGAGGTCGTCGGTTCGAGCCCGACTAGCTCCACCATATTTTCAACAACTTGCAAACACCCCGCAAGCCGTAATATCGTGCGCGTGTTTCGGAGCGATTCCCTCACGTCGTGCCGCGTCCATAATTGCGTCATGAACCGCAAGCTGAACTCGTCGCGCCAACAGAATCCATTCATCTTTTGCCAGATCTTGGAGCACGATGTGTTCCTTTTGGGCAGCCGGATGGGTTTGTGGGAGAGCCGCATAGAGCGGCGTCAGAGCGAATGGCACCGCCGTGATCTGAGAGTCCTCCGGCGGTGCTGTCACCAGCGCCAGATTCAGTTCGCGAGGTGAGCCATCATCATGTTGGCGAAATGCCTAGGCCCAGCTTAGCCCGTTCTTTGCCAGCGGCAACTTGCGAATCCTCTTTCCGGTCGCGGCAAAAATGGCATTGCACACAGCCGGCAAAACCGGCGGCAGCGCGGGTTCGCCCAGTCCGGTCGGCGAGAACTCCGTCTTGCGGAAGTGCACTTCAATCTCCGGCGGAGCCTGCGAGATCCGCACGGGCGGGTACTCGTCGAAGTTGCTCTGCTGCACGCGACCGTGGTCGATGGTGATTTCGTATCCCATCAGGTGGCTCAGTCCGTCAATCACCGAGCCCTGCGCCTGATTCATCGCGTTGCTCGGATTGATCACCTGGCTGCCAATGTCGGCGGCGACCCAAACCTTGCTGACCTTCAGCTGATTCTTCTCGTCAACGTGCACCTCCGCCACTTCCGCAAAATATCCGAGATGGCTGAAGTGGAAGGCCACACCCATCCCCGCACCCTTCCCAAGCTTGCGTGTGCCCCAGCCGGACTTGTCGCGCACCAGTTCGAGCACACCATGCATGCGCTGGGCATTGAAGAGACCCGCCGGCGCTGCTGCCTGGTTTACCGCCGAGAAGGGCAACGGCGCCGTTTCGAGCAGCGTCAGCCGGAATTGCAGCGGGTCCTTGCCCGCGGCGAGGGCCAGTTCGTCAAGGAACGACTGCATGACAAACGCGATCCCGTTGCTGCCCGGCGCACGCATTGCCCCCGTCGGCACGCCCGACGGCATCACCGAAGTGTGCAGCGCGTAATTCGGGATGAAGCGACCCGGAAATTCATCTTCCCCGATCCCGGCCGCCGGCGCAAAGCGCTCGCCTTCGCCAAAGGTCACAAAGTGATTGCGCCACGCCACCAGCTTGCCCGCTGCATCCACGCCGCCTTTCAGGAAATGGAATCCGGCCGGACGATAAAAGTCATGGTGCATGTCGTCTTCGCGTGTCCACAGCAGCTTCACCGGGACGCCGGCGACCTTGGCAATCCACGCGGCTTCAACCATGTAATCGTCGTTCAGTCGCCGCCCGAATCCGCCGCCAATGCGCGGCAGGTGAATCGTGATGTCACTCGTCGCGATGCCGAGCGCCTTCGCCACCATCGGCAGGCCTCGCTGCGGAGTCTGCGACGGAGCCCACATCTCGAGCTTTCCATCTTTATAGTGGGCCGTGCAGTTTTGCGGCTCCATCGGCGCGTGCGCCAGGAACGGGTAGAAATACGATGCCTCCACCGCTTTAGCCGCATCCTTGAGCGCGGCATCCACGTCGCCATCCTTACGCAGCGTCCGCGCCGGAGACTTTTTCGACAATTCCTCCGCCTGGCGCGCGAACCCTTCGCTGCTCTGGGTGGCCGTCGCTCCCTCGTTCCACTTGACCTCGAGTTTCTCTCGCGCCGTTCGCGCCGCCCACCAGTGGTCAGCGACAATCGCCACCCCGCCGCTCAGGCTCATCGGGTCGTTGTCGCCCTCAACCACAAAGGCATGGCGCACTCCCGGCAATCCCTTGATTGCGTCGAGATTCGCGCTGGCGACCTTGCCGCCGAACACGGGACACTTCTCATACACCGCCCACAGCATGCCCGGGACCGTGAAATCAATTCCGTAGATCGGCTTGCCCGTCACGATCGCGTGGTTATCCCCCCCGTGGATCGGCTGCCCGATGATTTTGTAATCCTTCGCATCCTTCAACCGCACCGCTTTCAAGTCGGGCGGCGTCAAGCTGGCAGCCTTGGCCGCCAGTTCGCCGTAGCCGAGCGAACGCTTCGGCGTGTTGTAGACGCGCCCGGAAGAGGTTGTGCATTCGGACTCGGCTACGTTCCACGATTGCGCTGCCGCCGTGACCAGCATCTGCCGCGCCGCTGCTCCCACGCGCCGCAGAGAATCCCAATGCAGCGGAGTCGCACGGCTGCCCCCGGCAAACTGCGCGCCGTACTTCGACTCATCCACATCGGCCTGCTCGATCTTCACATTCTTCCAGTCCACATCCAGTTCTTCTGCGATCAGCATGGGCAGCATCGTCTTCACCCCTTGGCCAACCTCGGGGTTCTTCGCCATGATGGTCACGGCTCCATCCGCTGCGATCCGAATGAATGCACTGGGCGCGAGCGGCGGAGCGGGCGGCGGCCCTTGTCCCGGCAGAAGCGGGTCGAGGTACAGACTGAGCACCATGCCGCCTCCCGCCATGACAGTCACGCGAAGAAATGAGCGACGATCGATCAGAACAGCTTCCATGGCGCCTCCTTATTTCTGGCCATCTCGTTAACGGTTCTTGGAAGGCACGGCTGCCGCAGCCCGTTTTGCTCCCCCGGCAGACATTGCCGCCGCCCGGTGAATCGCCTCGCGAATGCGAAGGTAGGTTCCGCAGCGGCACAAGTTACCTTCCATCGCTTCATCAATCTGGGCATTGGTCGGCTGCGGAATCTTCGCCAGCAGCGCCGCCGCCGACATGATCTGTCCTGCCTGGCAGTAACCACACTGCGGCACGTCGATCTCCTGCCACGCCAACTGCGCCGGGTGCGACCCGTCGGGAGAGAGCCCCTCGATGGTCGTAATCTTCTTGCCCGCAACGCTCGAAACATCGGTCACGCAAGACCGCGTGGCTTCGCCGTCAATGTGCACCGTACAGGCGCCGCACAACGCCATGCCGCACCCGTACTTCGTGCCGCGCAGATTCAGAACGTCGCGGATCACCCACAACAAAGGCATGTTGGCGGGCACATCCACTCGGGTGGAGCGCCCGTTAATCACAAATTCGAAGGGCATGGTGTTAACTCCGCTGAGAAACAAGTTCGACCCGAGGGTCGTTAGTTTTCGTTGTGGTCGCGCTGTGCTGACCGCAACCTGGAGAAGAGACCGAGAATGGGGGGCTGCGTGTACTCGCCGACGGCATGCAAACCTTTCCGACGACTGCCCGCTAATTATAAGGAACCTCGGCCGCCATGGAAGGAGAAAAACAAGACAGCAGCCCACCGGTTCGATGTCCAGGGTCGGCCTCGATTTGTCCTGCCGTCGCCTGGGCGGGGGTAGCATGGGCTCCACCAACTCCCACTGCTCGTCCGTCAACAGCTTCTGCCGCTTTGGTATTTCCTGCTGGGTGCATTGTTGTTTGGCGTGCTCGCCGATCGCTTTGGTCGTCGGATTCCGCTGATGGCAAACGTGATCTATTTCGCGATTATCGAATTGTTGTGCGGTTCTTCCCCAAACTACACCTTTTTTCTCGTGATGCGAGCATTGTTTGGGGAAAGGAACCAGAATCTGAAGGAGGGCGAGCCCGCAGATCTCTGGCTGCTGGCCTTGCTGCAAACCGATTTCGGCGCCTGCGACCGTGCCCGGCAAGAATCCGCATTCTTAGTAGCAAGCCGACTTCTACACCGCCCGGGGCGCCCTTTTTTTTCTGCGCGAGGTCACTCTCGAGCACCCGTCCAGCTGGCGCTCCACATGGAGCGGCTTTTACCAGTCTCCGTTCGCCCTGCGCAACCACCAGTTGAACCGGAACCTGACACGGTAGAGATGTCGGGGTCGAGTTCTCCTCTTCAGTGGACAATGGATATGCTGGTCGGAGATGCGTCGGATGGGATAACTGGAACCCGTATGGTGCGGGACCACGTCAATTCGGAAGCATTGTCCCAGGCGTATTCACACCCGTTCTTGCGAAACACTCGAAGCATATCTCGCTTGAAGACTCCATTGCGATTTGGCGTTGACCGAATGCAGCGCAACTTTGATCCGATGCGAAAGCAGGTGGAAGCCTGGCAGAGAAGTGAATTGACGGACGTTACCGCGAAGGTGGTCATATACGAGGCGTTTATCGAGGGAAGACTGGAAGCCCCAAAACACCTCGCCCGCAGCGTGCATGACCTCTACTTCGAGCCCAAGTACGAGGAATTCCGGCCTCGTACGATCTGGAGTCTTTCCAATGCCTTCACGTCTGCATTCAAAGAGCTAGATCCGATCCCACAATTCAAGGCCACGGCCAAGCTGGGCGAATCTTGACGCCCGGTCTGCACAGTCGTTCTAGCCCTCGGGGCGGTGGCGGCCGGCCGCCCCCTTCCCAACTAGTAATTCCAGTTGTTGACGCACGATACCTGCAGCCCAGAGACCGGCCAGCCTTGGCTCGGTGGATCCTAACCGGACCTTGCCCTACATCAAGAAATCCGGCCAAAGTGCTGCATCCCGCGACAGGAGTCCAGTAGCGGGGAGAATCTCCGACGGGTTTTGCGCGACAGAATGGCTCGTCGGTTCCAGCCGACGCAAACCCCGAAAACAAATCCTACGGCGTTACCCTCTTATCTTGAGCTGATACCAACACTACTCAGAACAGTGAAATTCCGTTCGCAGTTCCGCTCTCATCAGAGATAAACCTGACGCGCCCGTCAGGTAATTTCGCGGGACTGACACCAGCCCGCGGCCTGTAGGCGCAGGCACGCAATCAGAGCGGTGTCCGTGGTCGCGAATGCTTGGTGAACGCGTCGCCTCGTTTAGGTCTGTTTTCTCGGAAGGCGGGGTGAGTTGTCCGTGCTTCTAGCAGTCCTTGCGGTGATGGAATTTTGCAACGTTCGCTCGCCCTGCCTTGCAGGTAGATTCGCGAACCACCAGCTCGGGCTCGACGGTAATCTGCTTTGGATAGTCCGTGCCGTCACGAGCGATGCGACGCAGAACGGTCTCGGCAGCAATCCTTCCCATCTTGCGCAGGGGTTGTCGCACGGTGGTGAGCCCAGGGTTTTGGAACGCGGCGCTCTGGATGTCGTCGAAGCCGACCACGGAGACGTCTTCCGGCACCCGCAGTCCCTTTTCCCGCAGGGCGCGGATCGCGCCAATCGCGGAAATGTCATTGAACGTAAAGATCGCCGAGAAGGGCTCGTGTTTTGCCAGCAGCCGGCGAGTGACCTGGTAACCCAGATCGGGGGAGGGTACATCTCCCTGCAACTGGGTCGTCAGTTTCGCATGAATAGTGAGGCCAAGCCGGGTTGCCGCCTGAACAATCGCGTCCCAGCGTGCTTCCGTATCCGAACTGAACTCTTGACCCTTGATAAAGGCGATGCGACGGTGTCCGAGCGTGAACAGGTGTTCCAATGCCAGCTCCGCGGCACGGCGGTGATCGAGCAGGATGTTGGTGACCCCCTTCATTTCGTTATGTCCGGAAACGGTAACCACAGGAATGGATAGATCGTGGTGCCACGGCGTATCCACGGCGATCAACCCCTCGACCGAGCGCGCCAGCAGCAGCTTGGGGTACTCGTCGATCAAATCGGGGCGGTGGTGATGGCTGGCCACAAAATAAAAATAGCCTTCCCTCAACAGGTGTTCTTCGATGCCGCTCAGCACCAGGGTTTCGTAGCCCTCGCTTATTTCCGGTACGATCACGCCGATGGTGAAGGTGCGCTGGGTGCGCAAGGAGCGGGCCAGGAAATTAGGGCGATAGTTGAACTTCTCCGCCGCGGCGAAAATCTGGTCCTGCGTCGCCTTGGGAATGGAGTCGGCCACCGCCGAGCGGTTCATCACCAGCGACACTGTAGCCGTGGAAAGGCCGAGGTGATCGGCCAGAAACTTCAAGCTGATTTTCTGTCCTGGGTGCCGGACGGCGGGTGTTTCGGTCTTTTTCTGCTTGCTTTGTTTCTGCTTGCTCATCGCGCTGTGCAGTCTCCCACAAGCGCGGGCGAGAGGCAACCATCGAAGATTTCGATGAGTCGCATTGGTTGCGCGCTTGACTTGTCCTGGACACCATGCTATACCGCTCTGGTTGACTAAAGCGATTTAGTTACGATTTAGTAGCCCTACCGGTTTTAGTGCCGCGATGGCTGACCAAAACCGGTTCGCCGCTTTTCTGGATCGCTCGAACTGGATCGCTTGAAAAAGACCGCTTGAAAACCAGCGCGACTTCCGTGCCTTGGAGGCAAGTCATGTTCCACTCGACTCCTGTCCGTGCTCTCCTGCTCTCTACGATTCTCTTCTTCCTCACATCATCCGCCTTGGCCCAGTATGGGGCGAGCTTAGAGGGCACTGTGACCGACAAGAGCGGCGCCGTCGTAGCCGGCGCCACCGTCATGATCACCAACCAGGCGACAGGAGTGAGCCGCAACAGCGTCACCGGCGATTCTGGTTTTTACCGGATTACCGGACTCCCCCCTGGCAGATATAAGGTGGACGTGGAAGCCGCCAGCTTCAAGAAGAGCTCCAAGGCCAATGTGGAGGTGGGCGCCGAAGCCGTTAACGCCGCGAATGTCACATTGGAGACCGGCGCCGCCAGTGAAACTGTAACCGTGACCGCCGACATCGGGGGTCTGCAGACCGAAAGCGCCAACCTGAGTGGCACCATTACTTCGCAACAGGTTGTGGATCTGCCAGAATTCGGCCGTGATCCTTACGAGTTGCTTCGGCTGACCCCCGGCGTTTTTGCCGATTCCGCCCGTCAGGGTAACGGCAATTCCCTCGCTATTCCTCAACAGGTTGGCCCCGGCGGTTCGAATTCCCAGATTTTCCAGACTGAAAACCAGGTGCAAGCCATTGCCAACGGGCAGCGCGTTTCCGCCAACAATTTCATGTTGGATGGGGTCAGTATCAATAGTCTGGAGTGGGGCGGCGCAGCGGTAATTACTCCTAATCAGGAATCTGTTCAGGAAATATCGGTCGTGTCCACTAGTTACTCGGCGCAGGATGGCCGAAACTCCGGTGCGCAGGTCAAGGTTATTTCCCGGGACGGCACCAACATTTTACACGGCAGCGGCTTCTTCAAGATCAACGACAAAGGGCTGAACGCTTTTAACAAGTTTTACGGTCCGACCAACGTAGCTCTGTCTCCAATTACTTGCGAAACCGCCACGCCCAGCCAGTTCACGATCACCGCCAGCCACTGCCCCGACCGGGCGGACCAGAAATATCGCGACTTCGCCGGCAGCTTAGGCGGCCCGATTATCAAGAATCGACTCTTCTTTTTCTTTTCCTACGAAGGAACCCGGCTGAAGAACACAGTCCCGGTGCGTTCGGTGACCCTGGAAACGCCGCAATTCGACCAGTACGTGGTACAGAACAATCCGGGCAGCATAGCGGCGAAGTTGTTCAGCACTCCCGGCATAACGCCCCGCATTTCCACGGTTGTGTCGACGACGGACTGCTGTTCTTTGACACCAAACTACGGGATTGGCAAGTGGTACCAATCCGGAGGCGCGGCCATTGGTAGCGGTCCCGACGGTACTCCTGACTGGGGCGTTTTTGACCTCACCGTGCCCAATTCGAGCAGCGGCAATCAATACAACGGGCGCGTGGACTATACGAAGGGCAATAACCAATTCTTTGCAAGCACTTACATCGTCCGACTTAATAACTTCAACGGCGGGCAGAGGCCGATCGACGACCTAAGCTTGCTACCACACAATTATGTCGCCACGGTCGGTTGGACCCGGGTCATCAGCCCCACGATGCTGAACGAATTCCGTGTCAACTTTACGCGCTACGACTTCGACCAGACCCAGCCCACCGGGCAGACCAATTTCGGTATTCCACAGATCCGGCTAGCCGACTACGACATTGGCGGGTTCGGCTCCAACGATAACCTTATCGGCATCGGCCAGAGTGGCACGACTCCTGGAGCATTGGCGCAAAACACCTACGGCTTAGCCGAAACGTTCAGTTGGGTCCGAAATAGGCATGCATTGAAGTTTGGTTTTGAAGCCCGTCGCCAGCAGAACAACAACAATGAACCCGGTGCGCAGCGCCCGCAATATCAATTCCGCGGATTGTTGAATCTGGCGAACGACGCGTGCTGCTTCTACGAACAAGTGGAAGTGAACCCCACCGGGGGCGCGCTCAACGGGCAGCGTTATTTCCGCGACAGCGACTATGGTCTTTTCGTGCAGGATGACTGGAAGGTTCGCCCTAATCTGACGGTCAACCTCGGTCTCCGCTGGGAATATTTCACACCACTTACCGAAGCTAAGAACACCATGAGCAATTACATCTTCGGCTCCCAGGGTTTTATCAATGGGTCGGTATGTGGACCCATCGCCCCCCTGACTTCTTGCCCGAACGGCGGCCAACTCTATCAACCGGATCGAAATAATTTTGGCCCGCGCATCGGCTTTGCCTGGAGTCCCGGTCTCTACAATGGCAAGGTGGTGTTTAGAGGTGGCTTTGGCGTCGTCTTCAACCGCAACGGCGACGTCGTGTACGACAACATACGGCAGGATACTCCATACTCGGCGTTAGCAACCGCCTGCTGTTGGTGGGATCCTGGTCCCATCGTGGGACCACCAACCGGATCCAACATCCTCTACAGCCTCGGGGCCAACACGCAGGCCAACAGCTTTCCCGTAAATCCTGCATTTTCGAACGGAGTCACTCCGCAAGGCGCGCTTTGTGCCAATGCCGACTGCTCCAGCACAAATCAAGTGTCCCTGTACGGCGCTTTGCCCCACGAGCCGAATCCATACGTTTACATCTTCTCCTACCAGGCCGAGCTCCAACCCTTCAGGGACTGGGTGTTCAAGCTGGGCTACCAAGGAAGCAGAAGCCGGAAGCTGGTGCGGACAATCGATTTGAATCGTATTATGCCGGGAGACACTTTTGACGGCACCAAGGACCAATTCCAGAACGCAAGTTCCGACGGGACGCTTTGTGGCCCAACCAACCCCGCCTGTCCAGTCGCGCACGCTACGGGGAACCATCTCTTCAGCAATCTCTACTTCCCGTTGCCGGATGTGAACGCGAGCTTCGATGCCGCGGTTTTCAGTGCGACTCGCAAATTCAAGCGTGGCTTCCAAGTCGACGCCAGCTACACCTGGAGTCACGCCATCGACACGGCATCTTATGAGGTCGGCTATCAGCAGACCGATCCCGGCAGCCAGCTCATCAATCGGGGCAATTCCGATTTCGACATACGGCACAACTTTGTCCTCGACGGTGTGTGGGAGATCCCCGTACTCCGCGGACACCACGACTTTCTGGGTACTGCGCTGGGTGGGTGGACCGTCAGCGGAATCATGAGCAAACACTCGGGATTCCCCTTCTCCTCCCTAATCGGCTGTTGCGACCTTAACACCGACCGAAACGGAGACGGCACGTTGCCCGATTTGCCGTTTGCCTACAATGGTGGTGTCATCTCGAGTCCGAGCAAGCAGCAATGGATCAACGGAGTTTTTCCCAACCCCGCCACCGAGTTCGACATCACTACAAAGGGCCCCGGATGCCGGTGCCGCAATATCTTTACCGGCCCCGGCTACACCTCCATCGATATGACACTTGGCAAGGATTTCGCCTTGCCCAAGGTGGCGTTCCTCGGAGAAGGATCCAAGCTCGCAATTCGCGCCAACTTGTTCAACATCTTTAACATCTTGAATCTTACCCCGTTGATACCCGCGACGACATCGACCGACATCACCAATACAACCCAATTCGGGCGTTCATCCGATGGTCTCGCAGGAAGGGTCATCGAGTTCCAGGCGAGGCTGAGTTTCTAATCCTTCACTTTGCCCGGGGCGGTGAACGCAAGTTCGCCGCCCCGGCGCTCCCCGAGCCGAGACCGAATTGATGCGGACCCTGCACAGAATCGATTTTCTTTTGATATCCGTCGTGGTCCTCACGATGGGCACGCCCGCCCTTTTCGCCGAGACCCCCGCGGAAGCGCGGAACTCCGACGTAATTCAGATCGATGCCTCTGCCCCCGCTCATCCTTTTCCCCACTTCTGGGAGAAAATGTTTGGTTCCGGGCGCGCCATCCTGACGTTGCGCGAGAGCTACCGCCGCGATCTCCGCGAGGTAAAGCAGATTACCGGCTTCGAATACGTGCGCTTCCATGCCATCTTCCACGATGAAGTCGGCATCTACGACGAGGACGCCCAGGGTCATCCCGAGTGCAACTTTTCCTACGTGGATCAGGTCTATGACGGCTTGCTGGCCAATGGTGTGCGCCCGTTCATCGAACTGAGTTTCATGCCGAAGAAACTGGCGGCACGGGACGCCCTGCACGCCTTTTGGTACAAGCAGAATGTCTCCCCACCCAAAGACTGGAGTAAGTGGGACGATCTCATCACCCAATTCACCAAGCATCTCGTGGACCGTTACGGCATTGACGAAGTCTCGCAGTGGTACTTTGAAGTCTGGAACGAACCGAATATTGATTTTTGGGCGGGCGAACCGAAACAGGCCACCTACTGGCAGCTTTACGATCACACCGCGCGCTCCGTCAAGCAGGTAAGCCCGCGCCTGCGCGTGGGTGGACCCGCCACCGCACAGGCCGCATGGGCGGATACCTTCATTCGACATTGCGCCGAAAACAAGGTTCCCGTGGATTTCGTCTCCTCGCACGTTTACGGCAACGACCGCGCACAAGACGTCTTTGCGACTGACGAGAAAATTCCGCGCGACCAGATGGTGTGCCGCGCGGTGAAGAAAGTGCACGATCAGATCCGGTCGTCCACCATGCCCAACCTGCCGCTGATCTGGACCGAGTACAACGCCAGTTACTCCAATGAGCCCGCCATCACCGACTCGATCTACATGGGCCCGTGGCTGGCCGACACCATCCGCCAGTGCGACGGCTTGGTGGATGCGATGTCCTACTGGACGTTTTCCGATGTCTTCGAAGAACAGGGCGTGGTGAAACAGCCGTTCTACGGCGGGTTTGGCCTGATCGCGGCCGGCGGTATTCCCAAACCGTCTTACAACGCGTTCAAGCTGCTGCACCGGCTGGGCGACGAACGAATTCCCGTGGACTCCCGCTCCGTGCTGGTGACGCGCCAGAAAGACGGTTCGCTGGTGGTCGCGGCGTGGAACCTCGTTCCTCCGGATCAGACTGGCGTGTCCCAGACTGCCCTGACGAAGACAATTCATCTGCGCTTCGAACATCTCGCCGGAAGTCGCCGGGCCTATATTTCGCGCGTTGACCGCGACCACGGGGACGTGCATCTGGCCTACGAAAAGATGGGACAGCCGCGCTACCCGACCCAGGAACAGCTCAAGGCGTTGCAACAGGCCGCGCAATTGCCGCCTGCTGAAATCCGCGAGTTGACCAATGGCGAATTGACTCTCGATCTCGCTCCCGATGGTCTGGCAGTTATTGAGGTCAAGTAACACGTGTTAGCCAGACCGTGAAGCTATAATCGCGAGGCCAGACAATACCCTGATGCTTCAGGAGTCATGTTCATGAGTTGTCCTACCCCGACCCCACCTCTGAGCCGCCGGGAATTGCTTGTGCGGTTGGGTAGGACAATGCTGGCATCTCCCTTGCTGAACATGGCGATGATTAGTGTGTCCTGTGGAGGGTCCAAGACCAGTTCCGTTCCACCTCCGCTGTCCGACGACCAGTTTCTGGATCAAATCGAGCGTGCCATCTTCCTCTACTTCTGGGAGCAAGCCAGTTCGACTACGGGCCAAGTCAAGGACCGTGCCTTCGCTAGTGGAAATGACAGTCGCACGGTCTCCAGCATTGCGGCCACAGGCTTCGGTCTAACCGCTCTGTGCATCGCGGACCAGCGCGGCTACATGGCCAGCGCCAGCCTCGTCGCGCGTGTCCAGGCTACATTGAGTTTCCTTCTCAACCAGATGCCAAATCAAAACGGTTTCCTCTACCACTTTGTGGATATGAATACCGGGCAGAGGGCAAGAAACTCCGAGGTTTCTTCGATTGATACCGCAATGCTGTTGTGCGGCATACTTACCTGCCGCCAACACTTTCAGGACCAGCAGATCGTAGACCTGGCGACGCAACTCTATCAGCGCATCAACTGGCCGTGGATGCTCAACGGCGGAAGTACGTTCTCCATGGGCTGGACGCCGGAGAGCGGATTCCTGACTGCGCGCTGGGACACTTACGCCGAGATGATGATGCTGTATCTGTTGGCGATCGGCGCGACGGTGCACCCGATCCCGGCGAGCGCATGGCAAGCATTTGCGCGCCCGTCGCTGACTTACCAGGGTTTGACCTACGTTACGAATACCGGCGCGCCTCTGTTCATTCACCAGTACTCGCACGCCTGGTTCGACTTTCGCAACCAACAGGACGCCTACGCCAACTACTTCAACAACTCCATCACTGCTACGCGAGCCCACAAGCTGTTCTGTTCGTCGCTCGCCAGTCAGTTTTCCGATTATTCGAACAACATGTGGGGAATCACGGCGTCGGACTCGGTGAATGGCTATGTGATATGGGGCGGGCCGCCTCCGATGGGGCCAATTGACGGTTCCATCGTTCCCTGTGCCGCCGGCGGATCGATTCCGTTTCTGTCCTCCGACTGCATTGCCGTGCTGCGCAACATTCAGAGCAAGTTCCCGAAGGCGTGGCAGAGGTACAGCTTCGTGGACGCGTTCAATCCGCTCGCCGGCTGGTATGACACAGATGTGGTCGGGATTGATTTGGGCATCATGATGCTGATGGCGGAGAACCAGCGTACCGGCTTCGTCTGGAACACATTCATGAAGAACCCTGAAGCCGGGGCCGCAATCACGGCTGTCGGGTTCCACTAGAGAAGACGTTCACTTCTGGGACAATGTGACAACAATGGACTTCGGAAACGAACCAAACTTCAGCTACCCGCCTAGTGAGAACCTCAGAGTGACGATCGCTTTGATAGTTTGACTCACCTCCAGCGTTAGCACTCTGCGCTGTACCGCGATACCCGAGTCATGTTGTCCGGCATAAGGCGAATTTTGGTCCCGCGAATCCCCCCTAAAACACGGACCTGTTCGGTATCTTTGATCTGGAGACGCGGGAGAATTCGCCCCGCGCTGTGAACTTATCTTTTTCAATCAGACCCTCCGTGCAACTGTCGATCAGTCGCTCCAGCGCATGTTGTAGCTTGAGGCGCTGGGCCTTCAGGGTCGCGACACTTTCTAGCGAGGCGATGTGGGCGTCGAGTCACTTGATGGGTCCACCAGCTCCATTCGCTGAAACGTGGCCGGGCTTTGTGATTCAACCGGGAACAAGCCGGCTTCCTTCGAGGAAAAGACAATGCGGGCCGGATCGTCCTCAAACGGATCTTTGGGCGAGAAAACCTTTTGCGCTTCGAAGCTCAACCCGATTTCCTGGCCCAGCGCAAAATTCTGGCGCCCGAAGAAAGCCGCTGGCACAACCACATCGCCAGAAAAACCAGTCGCCGTTTTCTTCCATGTTGCTCGAATCTCCTGGTTGTAGTCGTGTGGACGGGACCGTATGGGGAAGAAGTCCTCGTCGCAGTAGACACTGGGCTTCACATCGGCAAAATTTCCAGGACTCAGATAGAGGTCGAACACGCCGGTTGGCCTTCCAGGCTTTATGGCGATGGGCAACACCGTGTCAAGGATCAGGCGGAACGCGTCTCCGTTCTGCACTCCTCTTTCCCAGAAAGGCTGGTAAAGCTGAGGATCGGTGACATCAACCCCGAGGTAAAGGTTCTCTTCGTCCCAAGCTAACGCGACCCGAGCGGAAAACCGCGACGACCCTTTCCAAAGGTCTTCCCCGTCCACGATCTTGGAATTCTTGTTCAGCAGGTATAAAGTTCCGGACTCCCACTTCGAAAAGTCGCCATCGAGAACGGGCTTGCCGGAGACCCTGGATGCTTTCAGAACATCTCGCTCGCGGTCCCACTGGATTTTGCCGTCGGGCAGGTGCCTGAACGCGGCGTCAGTCCGAACCCGGGCCAGTTGATCGCGAAGCATGTCCGGGAGGGGGGAGATTTCGGACACCAGCTTTTCAAACCGGCGCTGGCCCTGCAGGGCGGCGATTAAGGAACTCAGGCGGGAAACTTGCGACTCGACAGCTGGGAGGTCAACCGGCGTCCAACTCTCCGCAAAAATGGATTTGAAGATCAAGCCGTCTCCCCGATCAGCCGTGAAAATCCTGAGCAACGGCGCGAGGAGAGCCGGCGCGTCCTGGCCATACTGACTGACGAGCGCATGCATCTGCGATTTCTCAGGATCGTATGCCCGCGGGTTCCACAGATAGTCGGCCACGGTCTGGAGGGGAATCAGGGTGGCATGCGCTTGATTCATGGGATTGGAAAACAAGCCCTGGGTCGCGGCGAAAAGTCCGGCCTCCCGCCCACGCAGAGGATCCAGGTTCAGCCACCACGGGTTGCTGTCATTCGTGGGATAGTTGTCCCACACGAGAGGTTTACGGCGAATGTAGCCGCCCCATTCCTCAGCTTGAGCCGCCGTGATGGTCTGCGGGATGACTTCTGTTCCCGTCCAATCCAGCGGGGTCTCGGGATTGACGCCCGCCCCTAGTTCACGAATGTAGTCGCGATTGCCCCACTCGTTGGTGTAGGTGGTGGGACAAACCGTCAAGCGATTCTTTGGGGAGAGCGACTTGAGATGATCGTACAAGCGGTTAATCAGTTGGATATGCGCCTGGGCGAGCGTCTTGAAGCGGGCCTTATCCTCGGGATGCACCAGATCCTGTGGAACGTCGTCGAGGAAGAGGGCGAAATTCGAGATCCCCAGCTTGCCAACACTTTCCAACTTGTGGGCGAGAGTCTGGAAATCCGCCTCGCTGGAATAGATCATCGAAAGACCGGGGCTGATGGCGAAGCTGAGGGCAACGAAGTTCTCTTTCGCGGTGTCTGCAAGTTCGCCCATCCGCTTCAGTTGCTCGGGTGGATAAGGCTCGCGCCAGAGCTTGCGGTGATAGGGATCATCCTTCGGCCCGTAAATGTAGATGTTCATTCCGTGCTGTCCCTCGAAGCGCAACACGTCAAGCCGGTCGGCGTGGCTCCAGGGCGGTCCGTAGAAGCCTTCCACAATGCCGCGGATGGGGAAGGACGGATAATCGGCGATCACCGCTTCCGCGCCGTTCTCTTGCAAGCGCACGGATTGCGGCCGAGGGACGAGATCCGTCGAGAGCTTCGAGGCCCCGGTTGCCAGAAGGTCCGGAATCCGCAGCAGGGCATTGTGAAGACCGGTGGCCGAGGCCGCCTGAATGCGAATGCGATTGGGCCGAGGACTAAGTGAAGCAGCACCACGCGAATAAGAGCAGCGCAGAACATAGCCTTCGTTAGCCAGTTCCGCCGTGGGTTCAACCTCGGAGCCGCGGGCTTCCCGCTTGAGTTCGGAAAGGAAGGCGCTGGGATCGGCTACGCTGTCCAACTGGATCCGTAAGCCGCCGGCATCGCGCTGTGGGCCGGTGTTTCGCGCGACATCGCCCGAGAAGCGCAGGAGCACGCCATTTTGCGATGCAAGCTCGCGCAACTGACGCTGAATCCGGCTGTCGACCTCACTGCGGGAAACAACCGTCCAATCCGCCTTCACTCGCCCCGTTGCGAACAGAGTGAAGAGCGTGACGACCAAGACAACAACCAGTGCTAGCCTGCCGCGCATAGGGGACGACTCTCAGTTCTTGCCCAACGCCGCGGCGATCGCCTTCTCAGCCAGAGGCGCCATCACGGCATAGCCAGCTTTGTTCGGGTGGACTCCGTCCTCGGACAGTTCCGCCTTCAGACCGCGCTTGTCATTCGCCATGGCCGAGTGGTAGTCGAGGAAAACCAGCCCCTCCTTCGCGGCGTAGTCTTTCATCCAGTCATTTAAAGCGCGAATCTTTTCCACCGGCGCCAGGTCTGGCCTCCACGGATATTGGAAAGCCGGTACGAGTGAAGAAAGAACCACGCGGATTCCGTTTCGCTTCGCAAGGTCCACCATGGACGTCAGATTGTCTTCGATCGCCGCGAGCGTGATGGGGCCGGTGTTTTCCGCGATATCGTTGGTGCCAGCGAGGATCACGACTACTTTGGGCTTCAGCGCTATCACGTCCTGGCGAAAGCGAAGAAGGATCTGCGGCGTGGTTTGCCCACTGATTCCGCGATTCACATAGCTCTTGCCGTGGAAGGAGTCGGACAGTGCCCAGAATTCCGTGATGGAATCGCCCAGGAACACCACTCTCGATTCTCCCTTTGCGGGTGGACCCAGCCTGGCATCGTCTTCCCGATACTTGGCCAAGTCGGGCCAGTCGCGCAATCTCGATTCCATTGCTTGCTGGTCTTCCTTGAGAGACGCACAAGGGTCCGCTGGCTGCTGCGCCGCCGCAGTGGCTGACAGAATCAAGCCGGCCAGAAGAACAAAGATTGGTTTCATAAAGGAACCTACGACCTCGGCTGGGAACGCTCTTGGATCAAGTTCAAATGGAAGACTTGCTTCCGGCCGGTCTGGGGCGCCGTGATAAGCGGTGCCCCGCCGATTGCTCCTGGGGGAGTCATCGGACTAGAAGCTGATCTTGGCTCCAAGTTGCATCTGCCGGCTGGTGTTCGCTTTAATGATTGTGCCAAAGCCACCGTCAGTGTAAATTGCATCTGGCAAACCGAGGTTCGGGTGATTGAACGCGTCCGTGGCGGAAAGCTTAAACTGCAGGTTCCCTCCTTCACCTAGCATCTTAAGAGCGAAGTTCTTAAGCAGCGACAAGTCCACAGTTCGCCAGTTCGGGCCGTAAATGGAATCCCTGCCCACGTTGCCGAAGGTTCCGGCGGTCGGCGTGGCGAACGCCGTGGTGTTAAACCAGCACCCGATTGTCCTGACGGGGATCGGCTTGCCGCCGCTCGGATTGGGACAGCCGCCGCTGGTCGGATTGCCGACCTGGTTCGGACGCCACTGGCCCGAACTGACGCCGGTTTCGTTGTACCCCATGATCACAGTCGTCGGCACGCCGCTGCGCACATGGAAGATCGAGGAAAGCTGCCAGCCGCCGACAATCCCATTCAACACTCCACCCTGGTTGAGGAATTGCTTTCCGTTACCAAAGGGAAGTTCGTACACCACGCTCCCGTTGAAGGTGTGGCGGATGTCGTTGGTTGCCGGACCGTAGTTCGAATTCATGTCGTATGCGTTCTGATAATTCTGCCCGTACCTTTCGGAAGCGCCCGCGCCGCCCCAGCCCGCGCCCGTCATCATATCCAGGACTTTCGCCCACGAATAGTTGGCGGCAAACGACAACCCATGGGCGAACTGCTTCTTGGCAATGACTTGCAGAGCGTTGTAGTTGGAACGGCCATCGAACTCGGAGGCGTTGATCTGCCCAAAGTTCGGATACGGCTGGGTGCCGCTCGGGATCCCCAGCTTGGCGCAGTCTTGGCTCCTGACGCAGTTTTGGTTGATGTCCCTCCCCAGTTGGATATTGACGCCCCGGTTTCCCACATAGCCGACGTCCACCACCACTCCCCGTGCGAACTGGTGCTGGATGTCAAACTGGTATTCGGCGTAGTACTCCATGGGCATCTTCCACGGGGTGTAGTTCACGTTGGTGCCGTTAAACAGGTCGGGCGTCCGGTTCTGATCGGTGGGATAGATCGGCAGCGGGGGTCCGATGCCAAACTGACTGGAATAACAGTTCTGGGTCCCACCATTGGGATCTTGCCAGTTTGGAGTTCGGTTGCCCAGTTGGAAGACCGGCGAGTCCGAACACGACATAGTCCCTGCCGGCACCCAGCCCTGGCCCCAGGCCGCGGCGGGGGCGATCGTGTTCTGTCCGGCAATGATGTTGTAGATTCCGAACCCGCCGCGAATGGACCAATCCTTCCAGGGGGACCATGCCACTCCCACTCGTGGGGCAAAGAAATCGGGGATGGTGTTCGTCATGGCCCGGTGCCCATTTCGACCGCCGTACCACATCGCGCCCAACGTGCCATCGGCCGGATTCGTGATCGAAGGCTGGAAGCTCGAGATCCGATTCTGCACCTCACTCCATCCGCTCTGGATGACATACCGCAACCCCAGAGTCAGCGTCAGATTCGGCTTGACCTTATATTCATCCTGGACGAACGCTTGCGCACTCCACATCCGTCCGCCCGTCTCGGGATTGATGGAGATCCACCAGGAATTCGGCAGCCCGAGGAGAAAGTCGGCGTAACCTTCGCCTTCGCTGGGGATGCTGCCCGAGGGGAGGAGTTGGTCAACAGGATTTTGCGTGAACACCCCGCCCCACCAGAAGCCTCCTTCGTTTGCCGTCCCCCAGCCGGTATTCACCCACCACCGGTCAAACTCGCCGCCGAACTTGAGGATGTGCTTGCCTTTGACCCAGGTGACGGCGTCCGAGGCGATGAAGGTCGTTTCGGCGTCGATCGCGGGGGGGACTATGGGGTTACCGATGTCGGTATTGAGGTTCCCGTTCATCCAGATGTTAGGGAAAAGATCTCCCGCCGGATTGACCAGCCCCAGTTTGGCGGGCCAGCCCTGGTTCTGATTCGCAACGCTGCCGACTCCGTGCATACGGCTGACCGAAAAACGAAATTCGTTCACCACATTCGGGCTGAACGTCCAGACATCCGTAATCTGTCCTTGTGGTTCATCGCCGGACCAGTGTGAGCAGTCAATGGCGCAATTGGGATCGGTCATGGATTGGTCGAAATGCGCGACCAGGACCGAACCGGTAAGCCGGTTCTTGGGGGTGATGTCGTAATCCACTTTTCCGTTAATCCACCGCTGCAGGAGCTTCGGAAAGTCCCAGTTTGACTGCAGGCTGTAGTAGTTGTTGGCGACGCCCGCTTGGGGACGGTTCGGGATGGGAAAGTTCTTCTGGATGTTTACCGCCGCTGGGTCGAATCGATCTTGCGGAATGATGTTGCCGTTGAAGGGCATGCGGCATGTCTGCCCGTCCTTGACCTGCGTCGTGAGCGGATCGTAGATCTGGCCTTGCAGAACTTGCACGCCGGTGCAGGGATTAATGATCGGAGTCACGCCATCCTGCATAAATGCTGGATCTCCCAGGATCGACGAAAAATCGCCCTCGCGGAACCCCAGCCCCCCGTTTGGCTGCGGTCCCGTCGTCGGGTACGAGCGGTAGTCCGGACCAAAGCTGTGAATGGGATTCCTCTCATAGCTGAAAAAGAAGAAGGCCTTGTTTTTCTTGATGGGCCCCCCGATGTTGAAGCCGTATTCGTTCCATCGGACCGCTGGTTTCACGAACGGAGGCGTAGTAAGGGCGAACTTGTTCAATGCGTTCGCTGCATCGTTCTCGATGTACTCATACACGCTGCCGTGAAACTTGCTGCTGCCGCTCTTGGTGATGACGTTGAACACCGAAAGACCGTTGCCATGCTCGGCGCCGAAGTTCGCCGTGGTGAGGCTGACTTCCTGAATCGTCTCGATGGGGGGCGCCAACATATCGGGGTTCGACGACTGTCCCAGCATGGCGATACCGCCGTCAATCTGCCAATTGGAAAAGTATGGCTGCTGGCCGTTAACCCCGATGCCCTGGCCACTGGACTGTTGCCCGCTGCCGGGATTCACTCCGGGCAGGGCCGCAAACAGGTCCTGCCAGTTGCGATTGATGCTGGGAGCAGAACTGACGAAGGCAGCAGTGAGAGTCGTGTTTTTTTCGGCGGACTCCGTCTGGACCAGCGGTGCATCGCCGATCACCGTGACCTTTTCCGAGGCGGCTCCGACTTCCAGCGCGGCATTGACCGTGATGGTTTGCAGGTACAGAGTGATGCCGGAGCGGGTAAGGGTCTTGAAGGCCTCCTTGGCAAAAGTCACGGTGTAGTCACCCGGCTGCACGAAGGGTACGTCGTACACGCCCGACGCGTCGCTGGTGGCCGTGCGGCTCACGCCCGTCGCGACGTTGGTGAGGGTGACTTTGACCCCCTCGATCACCGCCTGGGATTGGTCCGTCACCGTTCCGCGGATTTCTCCGCTTTGCCGACCCTGGGCCACAGCCCGGTTCAACAATAATGAGGAAACCAACAGAACCAAGATGAGAGCAAAACGCAACTTTGGGCTAAGGAATGACATCGCCAGTTTCTCCTTTGCGCAAACCAATCGGACTTGGACAGCTTCAGTTGTAAAAAATTTCAACCATCAAAACGTACTCCAATTCGGGAGCACATCCCGTCCTCGATGCAGGAATGGACACACGCTGAGACTACCTTTCTCTGCTGTCCCTGCCGGTGGCGTCAAGTTCGAAACAGTTCAGTGACAGGTTTGAAACAAGATCGCAGGCAGTTTCTGGGCGGCAGCGATGGCGGACTACCAGATTTTGGAGGAAGTTAGGTTCGACGCAGATGCAACCTACATCCATTCATAGATGCCGGCGGGCAGTACGCAATTTCCATGAGGCGCGGACAGTGCCACGGAAACACTCGTGCTACTCTACCGCTGACTTGGGAGCGCGCATGTCCAGAATCTTAAACGTGGCAGTCTTTTTTCTGATGTTCTTCTCTTTTGCGTTCGTCAATCTCTTCGCTCAGGAGGCATCTCCGTTCCACAGCGCGAGATCCGAGAGCACCTCGCCCGCGCTCAGCAGGCTATGGCCGATAAGCAGCTTGATGCAGCGATTCGCGAGTTGAATGCCGTTCTCGCGCTCGATCCCAAGAACGTCGAGGCGCGCGGGAATCTGGGTGTCGTTCAGTTCTTACAGGGGAACTTTGCCGAAGCGAGTCAAAATCTTCGACAGGCACTGCGGCTCCAGCCTTCCCTCTGGAAAGCGCAGGCGATCCTCGGCTTATGCGAAAAGGCCCAAGGAAGAGTCAACTCCGCGAAAACGCTCCTGGAAAAGTCGTTTCCGCATCTGCAGGATCCGAAATTGCAGATTCGCGCCGGGATGGCTCTGGCCGAACTCGATTATCAGCAGCAGGATCTGGAGAAGACTTCGGCGGTTCTGGGCGTGCTTCAGAAGCTGGACCCGGCGAACGTGGACGTTCTCTATGTTGTCTACCGAGTCCACACGGACCTGGCGGAACAGGCCCGCGACAACCTTGCCCTGATCGCCCCCAATTCCGCCCGGATGCACCAGTTCCTTGCCCAGCACCTGGTCACTGAGGGAGATGCCAAGGGTGCCGTAGAGCAGTATAGGGAGGCTCTTCGGATCGATCCGCGTCTCCCCCCGGGGCACATTTTGAGCTGGGGGAAGCCATTCTGCAGGATTCCATGTCGGAGCAGTCGCAACAGAATGCGCAAAGAGAGTTCGAGACCGCACTGGCAGTCAATCCTGGCGATGCAAAGGCGGAATGCCGACTGGGCGCGCTGTTCAGCTTGCGCGGCGATATGGATGCTGCCCTCAGCCATTACGGGCGCGCCGCGGAGCGGGCGCCTGACGATCCGGAAGCGCAGGTCGGCCTGGGCAAGGTGCTGATGTCCACCGGCCAGCCCGAGAAGGCCCTGGAACACCTGCTCAATGCCGTTCGTGTCGATCCGCTGAATGCGGAAGCGCACTATCGGCTTTCGCAGGCGTATCGGCAATTGGGGCGCATTTCCGAGGCCGAGAGCGAGGTCGCAACGTTCAAGCAATTGCGGAAGGTCAAGGAACGGCTGCGTTCGGCCTATGCGCGGGTCTATAAAGAGTCCGGAAGTTCTCAGGCGCTCAACCCCGACATCCCGCAATAGTGTCCGTCGAAATCGGGGACGGACTTGCCCGTCACCCGGCGGTTATGTGCCTGTTTCGAACCTGTTCGCGGTGCCAGGCCAACCTGTCGCAAGAAACGGTTTGCGCCTCAAGTCGGCGTCCCTTCCCGCCCGGGGGGGTATGTTAACATTCGGTACCGGAGTTGAATGTGGCACATGCCCCATCCTCGCTTGGGACTCCAGGTCCAGGGGCGAGTCATGCCGAATCGGGAATAACCGACGCCCTCGTTCGTGAAGAATTAGATCGGGTGCTTGCCAGCCACGAGTTTCAGTCCAGCAAGCTCTGCCAGAGTTTCCTGCGCTATGTGGTCGAGAACACCCTGAACGGGCACACCGATAGTCTCAAGGAACGGACGATCGGAATTGAGGTGTTTGCCAAGCCGACGTCGTACGACCCCAGCGAAGATGCCGGGGTTCGGGTCAAAGCCGGCGAGGTCCGAAAACGACTGCGTTCCTACTACCTGAGTAGCCCTGCCGATGCCCAGTTGTTAATCGATTTGCCTGCGGGCACGTATATTCCGGAGTTCCGCCGGCTCAAGTGCGAAGAACAGCCCGCCCCGGCGAAGTCCTGGGTTCGGTCACGGTTATTTTTGACCACCTCGTCGAGTGTGGTCCTTCTGGGCCTGGCGATGTCAGCATTTTTCTGGCTGCGCCCGCATCCCGGGGCAGATTCCCTCGATCAATTCTGGTCGCCAGTCTTTCAGAGCCACAAGGCGGTCTTTGTGTGTACTGCGCCGGTGCCCGTGTACTCTGACGTTCGGAATCCTGGCGGTGAGCACCCCACGCGGGTTGAAGATTTCGTCCTGATCCCGAACCGCTTTGTCGCCGTCAGTGACGTCAACTCCGCAACCCAAATCGCCGAAATGTTCGGCCGGATGGGAGAGCCCTACAAGCTTCGAATTGGAAATGACGTCTCCTTCCGCGACCTGCGTACGACGCCGGCTGTCCTGGTCGGCTTCTCCTATACCCAGTGGCATGAAATCGGCGAGCACTTTCGTTACTCCATCGATTTATCCCACCGGCCCTTCGGGGTTTCGCAAGATGGCGCTCTCACCGATTGGACAATTAAAACCCACCCCGACGACCCCGAACTGAATGAGGATTACGCGATAGTGTCGCGTGTCTTTTATCCGGGTACGAATAGCATCATCGTCGAAATCACCGGCATTTCCCATTACGGCACGGAAGCGGCTGCCGATCTGGTGACGAATCCAGCGCTTCTCCAGGAGGCGCTCCGCAGATTACCAGCGGGATGGCAGCAGAAAAATGTTCAGATCGTTCTGCATGTCGAAGTGATTTCGGGCTCCCCCTCTGTCCCCACCGTCGTCGCTACTCACGTGTGGTAATCGCAACGGCTGGGATTTCCCAAGGAACTTACGCAGGCAAGTGCGCACCGTTAATAGGTCGTGGATTCGGACGTTCTCGGCTCTCACCTAACCCTTGGGCCTCCCCTACCAGCCCGCTCCTCCAGCACTCAACACTTCTCTACTCATGACTTTCAAGGAAGTACAGTCTCACCATTGCGTCAGCGGCCTCGTGCTCGCCGAAGTCTTCGCGCCCGCCGTGACTAGTCCGACACAGCTACGCCTTGACGTATCGCTCGCTGTTCGGTTTCGATCCGCTCACAGCGAAGAACAAAATGTAGAGATAGCAAATCGTGGCCACGACAAGTGCGTAGTGAATGCCTTGACCCCAACTCGTCTCGCCTTGCATCATTGCCGGGTAGTAAGCACGATTGATGAGGTCTGCAGCTTTGCCGACCAGCCATGGAATGATGGCGCCGCCCACGATCGCCATGTTCAAGATGCCGGAGCCGTCTCCGGTGAGCGGTCCGAGTTCCGCGATCCCCATGGTGAAAATACACGGGAACATAACTGAGTTGAACAAGCCCACCGCCAGGATGGACCACATGGCGACATGCCCGGTTGTCAGAACCGAAACGCTAACCAGCAGAGCGGCCATAACTGCGAACAGCGCCAGCAGTTTGCCTGGTTTGACCTTCTGCAGAATTGCCGACCCGACAAACCTCCCAATCATGGCGCCGAGCCAATACAGAGATATGTACCTGGCCGCCTCTCCCAATGCTGCGTGATAGCGGGTAGCTGGGTCGGCGATGCTCGACGCGAATCCACCAATGCTGGGCAGGGCCAGGTAGTTGGCGATGGAACTCCCAATCGCAACTTCGCCGCCGACGTACACGAAAATCCCAATCGCCCCGAAGACAAGATTCGGGTGTTTCCAAAGAGAGTCGTTTACCTTTTCGCCGATGCGGTGTTCGGCTGACTCGATTTTGGGGAGTTTCGACATGCCAATTCCGATCGCCAGAATGCATAACGCCACCGCGAAAAAGTACACGTACAACTTGACAATGGCGTTTGCTTCTTGCGAGGTACTCTGAGCAATCGCAGCGGATGTCGTTCCGAGAATGACGCGCGCCCCGACCCAGGGGAACACCGCGGTGCCTAGCGAATTGAAGGCCTGAGTGAGATTCAGGCGACTCGAGGCGGTTTGCGGGTTTCCCAGTACTGCCACGTAAGGATTCGCCGCCACCTGGAGAATCGTGATTCCGGTCGCCAGCACGATGAGGGCCGCCAGGAAGAACGGAAACGAAGGGATTTTTGCTGCTGGATAGAACCCAAGACATGCCACGACCATCGTCAACAATCCCACGACGATCGCCTTCTTGTATCCGAGCCAGTCGATGATTTTGGCCGATGGAATCGAAAAGACAAAGTAGGCAGAGAAAAAGGCGGTCTGAATCAGCATGCTCGCGGCAAGTCTGAGGTTGAAGACATGTTGAGCATAGGGGATCAGCACGTCATTCAGGGAGGTGAGCGAGCCCCACATGAAGAACAGCGTGGTTACAATGACCAGCGGCCCTCGATAAGCTGTGGGTGGCGCCTTCGTAAACGTTTGTGCTTGAGTTCCTATACTAACGCCTGGAGCCATTGGCCTCCGTTCTTCTCTAGTTCCGCAGTGACAGCATTACCCGGCAGGACTACCGTTGGGCAAGCATCATACCATCGATCATCGCGGGATTGTGGTCAGCGAACCCATCGGTGCGCTGGCGCATCTGCAACTTGGACGCGCCTACGTACTCGCAGGCGACAAGGACAAGGCGCTCGCCGCCTACAAAGACTTCCTCACCCTCTGGAAAAACGCCGACCCCGACATCCCCATCCTGAAGGAGGCCAAGGCGGAGTACGCGAAGCTGCAGTAATTCCGACGCTCAAGCCTTAACAGCAGCTTAAAGGCAGATGGATACTTGGCGATCTACCCGCCAGCCGGGAAGTACCCTTCGCAACCGATGATTGACGTCTCTTGGGATTGCGCCCGAGTCTGACGGGCTATCCGGAGACTGAGACAGCCGCGATTCCGAAACCGGACTGCATGTTGGGCTCCGTCGGCGAGCGTTCAAGCTGCCCGAAATCCCCTTCACCGTCAGCTTTGCAAGTACCTGAATCTATGCGGTCACAAAATCCGCGGCTCTGCTGCCCACAAACTTGGTGTTTGTGGGCGAACAATAAGAGGACTCACCTAGTCTTGCGTCCAGTTCCGGTTAAGTGTGGCCAGGGTTCACAATAGGTCATCCTGGAACGTGGCGGCCGTTGTCTTTGGAATGTCGGGACCCAGGCTTCGCCTGCGCAATGGAAGGCTTACTTCCATTCAAAGGTCACTATCGATTGGGAAGGCAGAGTGTAATTGAAGTAGTCGCCCTTCCAACTCACGGAGAAGTTCTCCGGCGCACTCCCTGAGTTCAGCGCGAACAGGACGATCGAGCCATCGGGATTCTGAAAAGCAACATCCTCGATTCCGCCTGCGTTGAACGTGTTGGAATCGATGCGGTGGGCGCCGGGAACGACAAACTTATCCAAATGTCCGAGCACGTAATATTCAACGTTGTAGGTGATGGTCGCCGGAGATGTGCGGGTGTCAATGGTCACCACCCCTCGGCAACTCGAGCAGCCGCCGTTCGTCGGTCCGGAGTTCTGATCAAGGGCGAGGTTCCCCAGCGAAATGCTGCGCGCCCAGTTGCGGGTCGCGCCAATCAGCAGGTTCTCTGAATTCCACACCAGATCGCCGGCGAAGTTCGACCCCACCGTGCCGCTACATTCCGTGAACCAGATGTCCTTGCCGGGATAGGCGGTCTTCACTGCCGATTGCGCGCTTACATCACCGGCATAACAGTGAAAGGAACTGCCGGCTACATAGGGGGAAGCAGAACTGGCGAGAACGGACTCCGGATAATCTGTGTTGTCCCAGTTATGCTCATAGGCGAGAACCTTGACCGCGCCCAGCCCCTCATTGTTCAGCACTGGCCCAAATTAGCTGGCGATGAAATTGGATTCGTCGCTCGGAGCCAGGTACTCGCTCGGGTAAGAAGTGGTCGAATTCAGCGGTTCGTTCTGCACCGAGGTGGCGTAGACCGGAATTCCCGCCTGCTGGTACGCCTGCAGATAGAGGACGAAATACTGCGCCAGGCTGGGAAAGTGGACCGTGTTCATGTTGCCGCCATTCATCGTCCCGCCGGTCTTCATCCATGCCGGCGGACTCCACGGAACCGCCACCACTTTAGCGGCGGGGTTGATCGCGAGCGCTTGCTGCAGCAAGGGAATGATGTAAGGTACGTCAGGCGCAATGGAGAAATCGGCGAGTTGCGGGTCGGTTTGCCCGGCCGGAACATCGTCATAACTGTAATTGCCGTTTACCGCGAAATCGCTGGCCCCCATCGGTTGGCGAAGGAAACTCAGGCCGATCCCCGCCGTCGGGCTGAACAGTTGCTGCATCAGCGCGGCTCGCTGCGAAGAATTCAGATCGTTCCAGATCACCCAGGCGGAGGAATCGGTTAGCGAGGTGCCGAAGCCGTCGATCAGCTGGTACTGCGTCGCCTCATTCACCGTGATGACCGGCGAGCTCTGGCTCCCGCCCGTCCCGAACGAAACCGTGGGTTCCGGCTGGAGCAGCATGGCCTGGTCACCCGTGGTCACTACAACTTGCGCATTCGGACCCGTCGGCGTAAAAGGCACCGGCTGGTTGCCGCCGCCGCAGGCCGCAAGACTGAGAACCAGATAGCAAACCAGCGACGTCCCAGTGATCCGGCGCCGGAACTGAAAACTTGACGTGGACTTCACCGAACTCACCCTGCTTTCGACCAGACCCATGTGGTCATGGAATCCTTGTCCAGAGCAATGTCCGCCTGCATCGCTCCCATTTGCACGGCTGCCGTCTGGGCGGGTCCCGAGTTGGTCACCACCAGCACCCGTGTTCCATCGGGATTTGCGAAGGCCGCATGGCTGATCCCCGTCAGCGTGCTCTCGGAATCGAAGCGGCGCGCGCCCCGGCGAATGGCCCGCGAAAAATGTGCGAACGCCCAATATTGTCCGCTGCGCGTGATTTCTCTGGTCTGAGAATGGATCGTCACCAGGCCTCCACAAGAGAACGGTCCAATATTCGGACGCCCCTGCTCGTCCAGCGCCAGATTCCAGCCAGTCACCGACCGGCACCAGTTGCGCAGAGCCGCGGTGAAAGTCTGTCCCCACTTTGCCCAGTCGGTCAAATAGTCGGGGCTGGTGTAGTCTGGCCCTCCTTCGGTCCAATACATCTCCGCGTCGGGATGAGCTTCATGCGCCTTAGTCATCATCTCCGGAGTTCCGACATACCCATGCCAGGCAATCGCATTGCAGTACCTGCGCAAGCCTGCGTCATCGAGTTCCGCAACCGCCCGGCCCCACAGGTTGTAGTTGTGATCGAGAATCCAGATCTTCGTCGCGAGGCCCTGCTTTTCCAGCAACGGTCCCAGGTGGTCGCGAACGAACTCAATTTCGTACTCTTGCGGCCAAATGCATGCCGGCATCCGTCCATCCTGGTCGGTGTCCACCTCGTTTTGTGGTGTGACGGCCTGAATCGAAACTCCTTCTTCCGCATAGGCCTGAAGAAACTTCAGGAAGTAACGTGCGTAGGCCGACATGTACCTGCGTCGCATCGAACCGCCCAGCATCGACCCTCCGGACTTCATCCAGCCCGGCGGACTCCACGGCGACGAAAAAAGAAATATCTCGGGATTTACTTTTCGTGCTTCACGCAAGATCGGCAAGATGTACCTCCGGTCCTGCTCAATCGAGAAGCGCTTCAGTTCCGGATCCGGCTCTCCTTCGTCATAGGCGTACGCCTTGGTCGAGTAGTCGCTCGATCCGATGCAGGTGCGGCAAACGTTGAGCCCCATCTCCGCGGGACGAAACAACTCATGAAATAACCGCTCGCGTGCGGACGGCGAGAGCTGGTCGAACGTGTAGCAAGCCGCGTCAGTAAATGCCGCGCCGAAACCCAGAATTGTCTGGAACTCCTTCTCTGGGTTGAGAACAATCGCTTGCTCGGAAGGCTTGGCTGCTGCGGTCCGCCACCGAAGCCCGCTCATGCGGGTAAAGCGATTCTTCTCGCTTGTAACCCAGGCGGCGATCTCTTCCCCTGGCGCTGTGGTGTCCATGCCGAACGCGGGCAACACGCGGGCCGTTGCGGTGGCTGCCAATCCCACCGCCGAGGATCTTAAGAACTCCCGCCTCGTTTTCTCCATCGACATCGCTTTCTCCTGGTTTGTTTGCAATAATGTGCCAGCTCACAACTCATGAATACCGCGTTGCACAGTAACGCGCTTGCAGCCGGGGTTCTCTATGCCATCCGCACTGAAACGGTTTCTCTTGCTGTACGCGCTCATCACTGGCCTGGCCGTAACCTGCGGCTCTCAAGCCACTCCGGCCCCCACAAAAACCGACGGCTGGAAGCTGGTCTGGAGCGACGAATTCGACGGCCCCAACGGATCCGCCGTCGATCGCTCCAAGTGGGTTCTCGAAACCGGGGGCGAGGGCTGGGGTAACCAGGAGCTTGAGTACTACACCGATCGCAGCGAGAACGCGTCGGTGCGCGACGGCAACCTGGTCATCAAAGCGATCTCCGAAAAATACACCGGCGCCGTCACAAGAAACTACACCTCGGCGCGTCTCAAGACCCTCGGCAAATTCTCCCAAACCTACGGGCGCTTCGAAGCCCGCATCAAAATTCCGTCCGGACAGGGCTTCTGGCCCGCCTTCTGGATGCTCGGCGACGACATCGACAAAGTCGGCTGGCCCGCGTGCGGCGAAATCGACATCATGGAAAACATCGGTAAGGAGCCCGCCATCATTCATGGTTCGATTCACGGCCCTGGATACGTCGGCGACACAGGTATCGAGGCGCCTTACACTCTCCCCGGCAAGCAGCGCTTCGCCGAGGACTTCCACGTCTTCGCCATCGAGTGGGACCCTGACTCCGTCAGCTTCTTCGTCGATCAGAACCTCTACGTGCGCCGCACGCGCACGAATCTTCAGCCCGGATGGAAATGGGTTTTCGACAAGCCCTTCTTTCTGATCCTTAACCTGGCGGTGGGCGGCGACTGGCCCGGAAACCCGGACTCCACCACCGTGTTTCCGCAAACCATGCTGGTCGATTACGTGCGCGTCTACCAGCGGTCCGAGCCCGCGAAAAAGGAATCGGCAAAGCCCTGAAGTTCTCTGACCACGGTCCACTTCTTACTCCGCCTACAACACGCGAGCCGGACCAGTCGACTCGCGCACGACTAACTCCGGCGCCAGCGAAATCAGCGGCGGCGCTTTTCCATGGCCATTGGAAATCCGCATCAGCAACTGCTTGGCGGCCATCTCTCCCATCTGCCGCAGCGGTTGCCGCACCGTGGTGAGTCGTGGAGTCAGATACGCTGCCGCTTGGATATCGTCAAAGCCCACCACCGAAACATCTTCTGGAACGCGCAATCCCGCGTCGCGAAATGCGCGCACCGCGCCGATCGCCGAAATATCGTTGAAGGCGAACAACGCGGTAAACGGCTCCCGCGTCGCCAACAATTCCTGCGCGGTTACGTAGCCTTCTTCCGGAACCGAAGGCCCAGGATTTTCCGCGTCACGTTGTAATTGAATCGTTAGCTCAGGACGCACCTCAATGCCAAGTTTCGTTGCCGCTTGCAGAATGCCCCTCCACCGATACTCCGTATCCGAGCTGCCGCGATGCCCTTTAAAGAACGCGATGCGCCGGTGTCCAAGCCCGACCAGATGTTCGAGCGCAGCAAAGGTCGCCTTCTTGTTATCGACCACGATGTTGCTCACGCCCGGCACCCGATGATGTCCCGAGATTGCGACCACCGGCACCGGCAGCGCCTGCACCACCGGAGTATTCAGGAGAATCAGGCCTTCGACCGCGCGGTCGATCAGCATGCGCGGATATTCCTGAATCAAATCCGGCTTGCCGCGATGGCTCGCCACAAAATAGAAGTAGCCCTCGCTCAGCAACTGGTCTTCGATCCCGCGCATGATCGACGCCGCATAGCCTTCGCTGATCTCCGGCACGAGCACGCCCACCATGAATCCGCGCTTGAGGCTCAAAGACCGGGCAAAGAAATTCGGACGATACTGCAGCTTCCGCGCCGCCTGCAGCACTCGATCTTTTGTATGCTTCGGAATCGCCTTGGCCGCCGGCGAATCATTGATCACTACCGAGACCGTGGCTGGTGACAGCTTCAGATACTCCGCGAGCGACCGCAGACTCACCGGCTTCGCGGGTAGAGCCGCTCCCAAACCGTTGCTGTTGCGCGCTCTTTTCATTGGGCGTTCAAGAATAGCAGCTTCCAATTTTTCATAGTCCGACTCCGGTCAGAAATCTCTTGACAGCGGGCACGGTCCGGATGCCTAATGTCGGACGGCCAATACTAAACCGCTTTTGTGCTTAACTAAAGCGGTTATTTTAGTGGGGAATGTGATTGGCGCCACAGACGAATGTTGAGCGTCTTGCGAACAATCGATCTGCCCCACGTCGCCAACAGCAATTCGCCCAGGAGGGAACCCATGTTGCGTCCGTCCCAGACTAGCGTTGTTACCATTGCCAGCCGCAGCCTCATGATTGCTCTGATCGCTGCCGCGATCGCCTGCCTCACGTGCGCGCCCCTGCTGGCGCAAGTCACATCCGGTACCATCTTCGGTGCCGTCAAAGATCCCAGCGGCGCCATGGTCAAGGACGCCTCCGTCACCATCGCGAATCCCGCGAACGGGATCACGCGCACAGTCACGACCGGCAGTGACGGCGCTTTCGTCGCGCCCAACCTGTACCCGGGAACCTATACCGTCACGGTCGAAGCGAAGGGCTTCAAGAAGTCGGAGACGACCGGGGTTGTGCTCAGCGCCGCCGACAAGCTGAACGCTGGCGAAATTGTGCTCGCGATGGGAGCGGCCACCGAGTCAGTAACCGTCACCGCCGACGCCGGCCAGATCCAGTTGCAGTCCAACTCCGGCGAGCGCTCCGACCTGATCACCAGCAAGCAGCTCAATGACGTCGCCCTTAACGGCCGCATGGTTCTCGACTACATGAAGCTGATCCCCGGCGTGATCAGCTCGTTTGACGGCTCGGCGGTCACAACCTATGGAATCGGTGCATTCAACATCAACGGCACACGCGCCAACCAACACGAATACACGATTGACGGCGCATCCAACGTGGATACCGGAGACAATGCCACTACCCACGTTACTCTGAATCCCGACGCCATCGCTGAGATGAAGGTGCTCACGTCCAACTACCAGGCCGAGTTCGGCAAGGCCGGCGGCGGACAGATTGCCGTTACCACCAAGAGCGGAACCAACCAGTGGCACGGCGACGCCCGTTTCTTCCATCGTCATGAAGGCTTCAACGCCAATAATTGGTTTGCCAATAATCTGGGAAAGGACCCAACGACCGGGAAAGACATCTCACCCCGGGCACTGTATCGCTACAACTACGTCGGTTATCAAATCGGCGGGCCGATCAAGAAAGACAAGCTCTTCTTCTTCTGGGGCCAGGAGTACTACCGGCAACTGATTCCGACGGGAGGGATAGACCAATTTCGCACTCCAACAGCCCTGGAGAGACAGGGCGACTTCTCTAAGTCCGTTGACGGCAACGGCGTCCCGCTGACCATCTATAACCCGGCGACCGGTCTGCCCTTCCCGGGCAACAAGATTGACCCCAGCACGCTGCCCGCGGCGCAGCAGGCCTTATTTAACGAGGTATCCAAGGTGCTCTCGCTGTATGCGTTGCCCAACGTTACCGGCCAGAACAATTACAACTACTCCACGCAGCTTTCCTACAGCAACCCCCGCCGCGAGGACATCCTGCGCGTTGACTACCAACTCAACGGCAAGAACCGTTTCTATGGCCGCTGGATCAATAACGCAAACAGTTCTCAGTCTCCGATGGAGCAATGGAACCTGAACTGCATGGGGATGCTCCAGCTGCCCGGTGGCTGCACGGGCAAGAACCCATCCTGGAACCTGTCGCTGGATCTGGTCACTACCCTCAGCCCGACGCTGTTGAACGAAGTATCGCTGGGGCCGAGCGTAAACCGCTCCTCATGGAGTGGCACGAACGGCAACCTGTCGGTCGGAAAGAACAACATCAACCTGCCGATGCTCTTTCCGGTCCCGCCCAGCACCTCGATTCCGGACATGAGTTTCCAAGGCAACGCCAACCTCAACTATCCCTGGTCGTATTTTGGCGCCAATCCCTGGTACCAGGCCAATACCACGATCAACTTCAACGACAACGTGACCAAAATCCTTAACAATCACACGCTGAAGTTCGGGATTTTTTACCAGCGCAGCCGCAAGGACCAGATCGGCTGGGGTAACTCAAACGGCCAATACACCTTCGACAACTGCGCGACCTCCAGCAACCCGGTGGGTTGCTCGGACAATCTCTCCGGCATGGGCTACGCGAGCGCGCTGTTGGGATACTTCAGATCCTTCGATCAATCCAGCGCCCGTCCGATCGGCTACTTCCGCTATAACCAACTGGAGTTTTACGCACAGGATACCTGGAAGGCGACCTCCCGCCTAACGCTCGACTACGGGATGCGCTTCGCCTGGATCCCACCGCAGTACGACGCCAAGAACCAGATCGCTCTCTTCGTGCCCGCCCTCTATGACCCAACGAAGGCTGTGCAGATTGACGCGAATGGCAACATCATTCCCGGCAGCGGGAATCCTCTGGACGGAATGGGGTACAGCGCCAATGGCACGCTTCCCAAGGGAGGCTGGGACAGCCGTCACATCATGCCGGAGCCGCGTTTGGGCTTCGCCTATGAACTGACTGGCGATCACAAAACCGTGCTTCGGGGCGGCTTCGGCACCTCCCACGACCGCGAGCAGGGAAATCTGGTCTTCAATACCGTGTTCGGCAATCCGGCGAAGGTCGTCACTCCGACCGTGAGCAACGGCAACATGCTCAACATTTCCAGCCTGCCTCAGTCTGCGCCTGGGGTGCTGAGCGGCATCTACGGTGCTCAGACGACCGGCAAGGTGCCGGTTGTGTACAGCTATAGCCTCGGTGTGCAGCGCGAGTTGGGCCGGGGCACAACCCTCGATGTGGCCTATGTGGGCACGCTCGGACGTCACATGGTCACCGCTCGCGACCTCAATGCCATTCCTTTCGGCACCACCTTTACCGCCGCCGCCCAGAATCCGGCGAACTTCGCCGGCGGGGTTGTGCCTAGCGTGGAACCTTATCTTCCTCCGGAATACACGGCGGCTGGATACAACTTCAGCGGACAGTATGCCTACCCCACCAACTACTTGGTTCCCTACAAGGGATACGGCCAGATGGAGTACTACCAGTTCGACGGAACCTCCAACTACAACTCGCTGCAGGTTTCCATGCAGCGCCGCTTCAGCAAGGGCCTGACCTTCGGTGCAGCCTATACCTGGTCGCATGCGCTCACCACGGCGAATGCCGACGAAGATTTTCAATACACCCAGAACGTCCGCGCGCTTGACTACCGCAATGCGAGCTGGGACCGCAAGCAAGTGCTGGCCGTGAGCTATGTTTACGATCTGCCGAGCGTCACGAAGCGCCTCGGCGGACCAAAGTGGCTGTCGTACGTCACCGATAACTTCCAGTTATCGGGCGTGTCCCAGTTCATGACGGGTGCGCCGCTGCAGGATTATCCCCCCGGCGGAAGCCTGGCGCTGTGGGTGCCAGGCAACCAGTTGACCGGCTCCGATCAGTGGGGCAAGCTCCCGCCCGCGTGGATCGGCTTGGACCAGACCGGAAAGCTCAACCTTCCGTCTAACCTCATCCTTCCGACCATCGGTAAGCCCTTCCCGGGGTCGCGCGCCACCATCCGCGGGGGTGGAATGCAGAACTGGGATATGTCGCTGTTCAAGAACATCCCGCTGGGATCGAACGAGGCGCGCTATATCCAGCTCCGCGGGGAAGCATTCAACATCTTCAATCATCCGAACTTCCAAGACCGGGCGATCTCGGCGAACCTGACGCTGCCTAGCTGTAACGCGAGCGGCTGCACGCCAATGTCGATCACCAAGGGAAACAATTTCGGTCAGTACACCTCACAGTACTCCGGCGTTGGCGGTCCGCGCGTGATCCAGCTCGCCGTCAAAATCTATTTCTAGAATGTACATCGCTACTCAGCCCGCGGCTTCGGCCGCGGGCTTTTTTCCAGCGTGAACTACAATTTCTGCCGAGGTCGTCATGACACGCAAGCTGAAATTTGTCGTCATTCTTCTTCTGGTTTCTTTCCTTGCCTGGGCCCAGGCGCCTTCTGCTTCCACTCCTGGCATCGAAGCCCGCGCGGACGCGATGCTCAAACAACTCTCGCTTGAAGAGAAAATCGATCTCATCGGCGGCGTCGACGAGTTCTACATTCGCGAGATCAAGCATATTGGCCTGCCCGCGCTGAAGATGGCCGACGGCCCGTTTGGCGTCCGCAATTATGGACCTTCGACGACCTTCGGCGGCATTGGCCTCGCCGCCACCTGGGACCGGGAGCTCGCCGGACGCATGGGCGCCGTCATCGGCCAGGACGCCCGTGCCCGCGGCGTGCACTTCATGCTCGGGCCGGGCGTCAACATTTCGCGCGCGCCTTTGTGTGGACGAAACTTTGAATACTACGGCGAAGATCCTTTCCTCGCCTCGCGCACCGCCGTCGCCTACATCCAAGGCATGCAGAGTCAGGGCGTGAGCGCCACCATCAAGCACTACATGGGCAACAACCAGGAATTCCTGCGCCATGACGCCGATTCCATCATCGACGAGCGCACCATGCGCGAAATCTATCTGCCCGCCTTCGAAGCAGCGGTGAAGGAAGCGCACGTCGGCGCCATCATGGATTCCTACAACCTCATCAACGGCCAGCACGCAACCCAGAACGGTTTTCTGAATAATGATGTCGCGAAGAAAGAGTGGGGCTTTGAGGGCATCATCATGTCCGACTGGGATGCGACCTACGACGGCGTGGCTGCGGCCAACGGCGGGCTCGATCTCGAAATGCCGGCGGGGAAATTCATGAATCGCGCCAACCTCCTCCCGGCCGTGAAGTCTGGCAAGGTCAGCGAGGCTACGATTGACGACAAGGTCCGCCGCATCCTGCGCACCGCCATTCGCTTCGGCTGGCTCGATCGCGACCAGACGGATTTGTCCGTGCCGCTGTACAACGAGCACGGCGGACAGGTCGCGCTCGAAGCCGCGCGCTCCGGCATGGTGCTGCTCAAAAACGACAGCAACCTTCTTCCACTCGACAAAACGAAAATCAAGTCGATCGCCGTCATCGGACCGGATGCCTATCCCGCTCCGGTGGTCGGCGGAGGCAGCGCAGGCGTGCGTCCGTTCGGCGCCGTGAGCTATCTGGAAGGTCTCGCCGGCTACCTCGGCAGCGGCGCAACCGTCTATTACGATCGCGGAGTTCCATCTCTCGGTGAACTGGCCGATGCCACCGCCTTCTCGACCGATGCAGCAGGCAAAGAGCCGGGCATCAACCTGGAGGCGTTCAACAATATCAATCTAAGTGGCACTCCCTCAGTCCACCGTATCGATCAACACATCAACGCCGATCGCTCGCTTGGCGATGGCGTCAATCAGAACGAAGTGTCGGCCCGCTGGTCGGGATATTTCACGCCCAGCAGTCCCGGCGAGCACATCCTCTTTGTGCAAGGTCCCGGCGAAGGCGGCGGCTACAAGCTATACGTCGACGACAAACTCGTCATCGACACCTGGGAACTTTCCCGCGCGCAGGTGAGCCAGATACGCCTGCCGCTGGCGGCGGGTCCGCACGAAATTCGTTTCGAGTACTCCGTACACTGGAGCTGGGGAGGTCCGATCATAAGACTCGGCATCGTGCGTCCAGACGCGGTTGTGAATGCCGCCGCGAAAGCGCTGGCGTCCAAGGTGGATGCGGTGGTTTTGGCCGTAGGCTTCGATTCCGACAGCGAGAGCGAGGGCGCCGACCGCACCTTCCAACTCCCTCCGGCGCAAGACGAACTCATCAACCAGGTCGCCGCTGCGAATAAGAATACGATCGTCGTTGTAACCTCCGGCGGAGCAGTCGATATGAACGCATGGCTCGATCATGTTCCCGCGCTTTTCGAATCCTGGTACGCGGGGCAGGCGCAAGGCACGGCGCTGGCACAGTTGTTGTTCGGCGAGTACAGTCCTTCGGGCAAGCTGCCCGTCACGTTCGAACGCCGCTGGGAAGACAACCCCGCCCACGATGTTTACTACCCGAAGGCTGGGGACAAAAAGACTCCTTACCCAGAAGGCGTTTTCATCGGATACCGCCACTTCGACAAGGCCGCAGTCAAGCCGCAGTTCCCCTTCGGCTTCGGCCTCTCGTACACCACGTTTGCCTACAAGAATCTTTCCAGCACTCCCGCGCGTGCCTCAGGTGATCAGGTGGTCACCGTCAGCTTCGACGTGACCAACACCGGCCATCGTGCCGGCGCCGAAGTTGCCGAAGTGTACGTAGGCGAACCGCATCCGAGCGTCCCCCGGCCCGTGAAGGAACTGAAAGGATTCGTGAAGGTGCAACTGAATGCGGGCGAAACCCGGCGCATTTCGCTCACGCTCGACCGGAGGGCCTTCGCTTACTACAACGTCAAGAATCATGACTGGACGGTGGACGCTGGAGACTTCAACGTGTATGTCGGAAGTTCCTCCGCGCGGATTGAGCTCACGGACAAAATAACGCGGCAAACTCCGTGAAGCTTGGTGGACAGTGAGTTTGTTCCGGAGCCGCACGCGCCAGCGCAGAATTGCAAACTTAAGTTCGGGCGTAAGCAGTGCCTAAGGAGATCACATTCATGAAAAAGGATCGGTTCTCGCGCCGTGAGTTCTTACAAACAACCGCTGGAGCTGCGGGTGCCACGCTCGCGGCCAATGCCATACTCCTGAATTCCGAACCGCTGTTTGCGTCACTTCCACCCGTAGCCGCGAGCGACAGAGTTCGTTTTGGAATCGTGGGCGTGGGAATGGAAGGCAGTGGCCTGATCACGACGGCTATTCAGCTTCCGGGAGTGGAGTGCGCGGCCGCTTGCGATCTTTACGATGGCCGCCACGAACTGGCCCGGGAACTTGTAGGCAAGCCGATTCCGGCCACGCGCCGCTACAAGGAACTGCTCGACAACAAAGAGATTGATGCGATTGTCGTGGCGGTGCCGGACCACTGGCACAAGCAGATCGTGGTTGACGCGTTGGCGGCCGGTAAGGATGTGTATTGCGAAAAGCCGTTTTCGCATACTCCTGCGGGTGGCTTGGCTATGGTCGAAGCCGCGAAGAAGTCGGACCGGATCGTCATGGTTGGCGCGCAGCGGACGAGTTCGGTCCTATGCGCCAAAGCCCAAGAACTCTACGACCAGGGCGCGATCGGCGCGTTGAGCCTGGTGGAAGCGACCTTGGGACGGAATGATCCCACCGGCGCGTGGGAATATCCGCCGCCCGCGGACTTGTCCCCGGACAATCTGGATTGGGACACGTGGCTCGGAACCGCGCCGAAAAAAGCTTTCGACCCTCTTGTCTTTGCGCGTTGGCGTTGCTGGAAGGAATACGGAACCGGGGTTGCGGGTGACTTGCTCGTGCACCTGATTAGCGGAATGCAGTTCGTTCTCGGGATCAATGAGATTCCCAAGCGTGTGTCAGCCTTTGGAGGAATTTACCGCTGGAAAGACGGACGCAATACGCCCGATGTGCATGCCGTTCTCTTCGAGTACGCCAATGTTCCGGTCTACATGCGCTTGAGCCTGGACACGGAATCCGCCGAAGTTACTCGCTTTATGGGCTCCAAGGGCATCATCGAACTTACGGAGTTTGGGGTCAGTTATTCTCCGCAACCCGGGGTGGATCTCGCTCCCAGCTACTACTCCGGCTCTTTTCCTGCGCGTCTCAAGGCCCCCTATCTCGCCCAGTGGCATCAGGAACACGATCCTAAACCCGGGCGCGAGCCGGCCCCCGAGAGCCTGAGCTTTAAAGGTAACGACTATGACGATTTGCGTCCCCACCTCTGGAAATTCTTCGAGGCCGTCCGGTCGCGCCAGCCGGTGTTGCAAGACGCAGTGTTCGGTCACAACGCGGCCCTCGGCTGCCACATGGCCAATGAGTCCTACTACAGGAAAAAACCGGTGTATTGGGATTCAACTTCGCAAAGTATTAAGTCGTAAGAGCGGGCAGGTTTCTGCCGGGAAAGTTTGGCTGTAAACCACCTAGTTGAAAGGGAGTCGTAGACCTATGAATCTTCGGCGGAGACTATTCGCGCTAACAACGTTGATCCTGATGTTTTCTATGCGGGTTTATTCCGAGCACAAAAGCTCTGCGGACGCAACTGCGTCGGCTCAGTCGTTTCTGGGACGTTGGGATTTGACCCTGAAGACTCCGCTTCGGGAATATCCCTCGTGGTTGGAGATAACCCAGGAAGATGGGCAGCTCAGAGCGCGAATGGTGAGCCGTTGGGGACACGCGCGGCCGCTCCCGAAAATTGAGCTCTCGAATGGCCGCATTATGTTCGTTTCTCCCAAGGAGGAGGAAGACAGGAAAGACGACATGGTCTTTGAGGGCAAGCTCTCCGGGAAGACGCTGGTAGGGACCACGACCGGGCAGGATGGAACTCCGTGGCAATGGACGGGCGTGCGGGCGCCGGATCTGAAGAGGAAGCGCGATCCGAAGTGGGGAAAGCCCATGCAGTTGTTCAATGGCAAGGACCTGAACGGGTGGAGGGCAAGCGATCCGAGCGCAACGGCAACCTGGAAGGTCGAAAACGGAACGCTGGTGAGTCCCGGGCATGGCCCTGAACTTATCTCCGATGCGAAGTTTGAAGATTTCAAATTACATATCGAATTCAATTGCGCGCGAGGATCGAATAGCGGCGTCTACCTGCGCGGCCGGTACGAGGTCCAGATCGAAGACGATCCGGAGCCAGAAGGGCCGAGTATGCGCACCGGAGGCGTGTATGGCTTTTTGGCCCCCTCGCCGGAACAGCCGCGCAGGCCGGGAGAATGGCAGAGCTACGAGATCACGCTCGTCGGACGAGTGGTCACCATTGTGCAGAATGGTCAGACCATTATTGACAAACAGGAAATTCCGGGCATCACAGGCGGAGCTTTGGATAGTCACGAAGCACTACCCGCACCGATCTATCTGCAGGGTAGTGAGGCCGGACACGTCGCTTTTCGGAACATCACGATTACGCCCGCGAGGTAATCTGATCGGGGAAATGTCCCTCCATTGCGCCGCTTTGAGCTCCCGAATCTCATCCAACAGCGGCCTGGCCTTTCCCTGATCTAGAAAGTGGCTGCCGGGCAATGTCGATGAAGCGGAGAAAAGATCATTGCCATCCGGAAGGAGTCCCCGAACCGCGGGTGGAGATGGAGACCGGAAGGCCGTGCCGATTCAAGCACTTTCGGGATCCCGATCCTTCAGTTGGAACGTCCTAAACAGACGGAACATCAGAGGCTCGGAGACATTGTCTCAGGCGTGTTCAGTCCCGTTCTCGCGAAACACTCGAAGCATTTCTCGCTCGAAGACGCGCTGTCGATCGGCGTGGTCCGGACTACGACGACATGAAGCCGCACCTGTGGACGTTCTTCCAGGCCGTCCGTTCGCGCAAGCCGGTGGTTCAGGGCGCAGTTTTCGGCCACCACGCGGCCTTGGCCTGCCACCTGGCCAATGCGGCGTATTTCCGGCAGCAAGGTGTGTATTGGGAGGAGGCTTCCAGGACCATTTAGAGCTATGGCGAGGCTTTGGCGCACAGCATGGACATGGGTTGCGTGGCGTTCGCGGCCTCACCCTGTCCCTCTGAGCACGCCAACTTCGATTGCAACTCGCTGCAGATCTCGGTGCGTAACCGTGAGCTGGGTCTACAACTTGCCCTTCTTCCGGGGTAAGGGGCCGGCTCACACTCTGCTCGGCGGATGGCAGTTTGCCGGCATCATAACCTCGCAAAGCGGCACGCCGTTTTCCGTGACCGAACCGCATCTTTGGGGACACCGCGGGCGTGATGGCCGCCGCGTTTGACTGACTTGCGCTGCTCAGATCTCGGATTCAGTCCAGCAAATCAGCGCCCCATGGCGCGTGCGTGACGGCCGACTCGCCAATGCTCCTCAATCTCTTCCAGAGTGCGGCCCTTGGTTTCCGGCACCAGGTAATAGGAGAAGAGCCAGGCAGCGATCGCCATCACGCCGTAAAGCCAGAAGGTCCAGCTTGGCCCCAGCGCTTGCACCAGCGACAGGAAAGTCAGAGAAACCAACAAATTTGACGCCCAGTTGCTGGTAGCGGCTGTGCCACTCGCCAGGCCGCGGATTTTTAGCGGATAGATTTCTGCAATCAGCAGCCAGAAGATCGGCCCCAGACTGATCGCGAACGAAGCGACGTACGCCATCAGCGTGATTACCGCCACCCAGGCTAGAGTCGTGCTCTGCATCGAAAGCCGGAACGCCAGCCCCAGCACGCCCAGGCTGATGGTCATTCCAATGATGCCAGTCAGCAGCAGCGGACGTCGCCCCACCCGCTCAATCAGCAGCATGGAAACCACTGTCATGATGACGTTCACCAGGCCAATGCCGGCGGTCGCAAGAATCGCCCCGGAAGCGGACGGAATTCCCGCCGCCTGAATAATGTGGGGAGCGTAGTAAATGACGGTGTTGATGCCCGTCACCTGCTGGAAGACGGCCAACCCAACGCCGATGATCAGCGCGGGACGAACTGCGGGCAACAAAAGATCGGAGAACCTTCCGCGCTCACTCGCCACCGAAAGAGTGTTTTGGATGTCCTGAAACTCGGCTTCGATATCTGCGTTTCCACGAATTCGCCGCAGCACCTTGCGGGCGTCATCGGCACGTCCTCGCTCCAGCAACCAGCGCGGGGTCTCCGGCAATGCAATCATGCCCAATCCCAGGAGCAAGCCCGGTATCGCGGCCAGGCCCAGCATCCATCGCCAGCCCTCGCTGCCGGCAAACGCATAGTCCACGATGTACGCTCCCAGGATGCCGATGGTGATCGCCAGCTGGTAGAGTGACGCCTGCCAACCGCGTGCGTTCGCGGGCGAGATCTCCGAGATGTAGACGGGGACGACGGATGACAATCCAATCCCCAGCCCCACGATGAGCCGGCCGGCAACCAGCATTTGTAGCGATCCGGCTACGGCACAGATGATCGCTCCGGCAATGAAAATAATTGATGTGATGAGCAGCGTGAGCCGTCGTCCCAGCCAATCGGCGATGCGGCCACCACTGAGCGCGCCAACTGCGGCCCCCAGCAACACCACGGCCACCACTAGCTCTGTCGGAAACACGGATAAGGCAAACTGTTTTGTGATGAAGAGCACTGCACCGGAGATCACGCCGGTGTCGTATCCGAACAGCAGTCCACCAAGTGCGGCAAAGACAGCCGCAACGTAAACGAATCCGCTGCTCGTTCCCTGTGCTCCTGCCGGACTGGTCTGTAGTTTCGCTTCAGCTCTCGGCGATTCCATTGCTGCAATCTATCAAATGCTGACCAATTTGTGAGCAACAAAAGTGGCAGCCACAGCGAACCACATTCCAGCTGGGCTCGAAAGATCGAATCATTGTCGTAGACGCAACACCGCCCGATTCCCTTACCATGAACACCTCGGGGTCGCACGAATATTGCCAGACGGCAAACCCGATACGACAATCCTTGTATTCTCGCAGGTGCCGAGTTTTGTCGGACCATGCGAGGCCTTAGCCAATTTGGAGACATTGTCTCAGGCGTGTGCACTCCCGTGCTCGCGAAACGCTCGAAGTCGTTCGCACTCGTCGACTCGCTTGCGATCGGGGACTGGGGCGAGTTAGACCCAAGCGATGTCGCGGAGAATGAATACAGTATGGTTCACGGGTTTCGGTTGCTAAGCAGCTACGAGACAGATACTTATGGCCTATTGGCTATTTTCGGCGTTGCGTATTTGCTCAGTTGTGCCTTCCTGCCTCAGTTAGAAGACGCCGCATCCGAGATACGGCAACAGCGTTACGTACGTAACGTAAGCCTCGTGCGACGGCGGCAGCGATGCCCGCAGATTCGAAAGCGAACTGAGTACGCTGAACCCAAGCCCTCTTGCTTGCGTATCCATTTGCTAAGTTTGCGCGACCGCTTTATGTTTCTCGCAGGAAAGAAAACTCATGTCCAGGCGGTCGTCGGTGCTCTCGCCATCGCTGATCCTGTCGTTGCTGCTGACGTGTTTTTGTTCTCTTTTCGCCGCTGCTCAAGCTAAACCAGTTGATGCTGAAGGCCATCCGTGGTGGCAGCACGCCGTGTTTTATGAAATCTATCCCCGCAGTTTTGCGGACAGCAACAACGACGGCGTCGGCGACCTCAACGGCATCAGCTCCAAAATGAGTTACCTGCATGAACTGGGCGTCGACGCCATCTGGATCACTCCCTGCTATCCCTCGCCACAGGTCGATTTCGGCTACGACGTTGCCGACTACCGGAACATCGACCCCATGTACGGGAATCTCACCGACTTCGATCACATGGTTGCCAAAGGCAGGAAACATCATGTCCGCGTCATCCTCGATTTTGTGCCGAATCACACCTCCGACCAGCACCCGTGGTTTCTGGATTCGAAGTCTTCCCGCACCGCTCCGCATCGCGACTGGTACATCTGGCGCGACGGCAAAGCGCCCGGCCAGCCTCCCAACAACTGGATCTCAATTTTCGGCGGCTCGGCGTGGACGCTCGATCCCACGACTAACCAGTACTACTATCATTTCTTCTACGCGCAACAGCCAGACCTGAACTGGCGTAATCCCGCGGTCGAAAAAGCGATGCTCGATACCACGCGCTGGTGGTACAAGCGCGGCGTTTCCGGCTTCCGCCTCGATGCCGTTGACACCCTGTTTGAAGATCCCGTTCTGCACGACAATCCCGTCCTTCCTGGCACCAACAAGCAGGGCGATCCCAACATGGAGAACAAGAACAACACGAACTTTCCCGAGGTTCACGAGGAGTTGCAGAAGCTGCGCAAAGTGGCCGACGAGTCCGGGGCCGTGCTCATCGGCGAAACCTGGACATCCAATGTCGCCGAGCTCGACCGCTATTACGGCCAGGGCGGCAATGAACTCCAGATGCCGATGGACTTCATGTTCACTATGGTCAACAAACTTTCTCCACCGGAATTCCGCCGCCAGCTCGCGGCCGTCGATGGCGCCCACGGCTGGCCCGTGTTCGTGATCGGCAATCACGATATCGTTCGCTCCTACAACCGCTACGGAGACGGCAAGAACAACGACGCCATCGCCAAGCTGATGGGCGCCTTCTACCTGACTCTGCGCGGCACGCCCATCATGTATTACGGCGAAGAAATCGGAATGGAGAACGACGACCCCACCCGCAAGGAAGACGTGAAAGATCCGATCGGCCGCACTGGATGGCCGGAAGAAAAAGGCCGCGACGGCGAACGCACGCCCATGCAGTGGAACACCGCGCCCAACGCCGGATTCAGCAAGAAAGATCCGTGGCTTCCCGTGCCGCCGAGCTACCAGACTCACAACGTGGCGACGGAGGCGAAAGAACCCAACTCCGTTCTGAACCTCTACAAGAAGGTTCTCGCGCTGCGCCACACGAACCAAGCGCTACTCGAAGGCAGCTACACCCCTCTCAACGAAGACGACGCTAACGTGATGTCCTACCTGCGCAGCTACAAGGGAAAAGCCGTGCTGATAGCGCTGAACATGTCGGCCACTCCGCAAAAAACAACCTTCAACCTTGCCGCGCATGGATTCGGCCGGCCCACCCTGAAAGCCCTGATCGCGTCGCCCGAGGCATCGGCAAAAAGCAATGAAGTTAGCCTCGAGCCCTTCGGACTGCTGATCGCGGAAGTGAGTCAATGAAGTCAATCAATGAAGTGAATTACTGAAGCGAGTAAAGAATCGCTTTCCGATTCCGTGAACGCCCGCTTGCTATGCGCCTTGCCCTGACGCGCCGACCTGCGTATCGTTACGGAGTGAAATTTCCGCGATGTAGTGGGATACTGCTCCACTTCACTTCTCTGCCCGGCTGTTTCGGCATTGGTGATCTCGGCCCCTGCGCGTACGAATTCGCCGATTTCCTCTTCGCTAGCGGACAGAAGTTGTGGCAAGTGCTGCCGCTGCATCCCACCGGATACTGCGATTCCCCGTACCAGTGCTTCTCCGCTTTTGCCGGCAACCCGCTGTTGCTCAGTCTTGAGCGCTTGCGCGATCGGGGCTTGCTCCAAGCGTCGGATCTGGACCTGGCTCCGGCGCCGCCGTTTCCCGCAGACTTCGTCGGCTATGGGCCGGTGATCGAATTCCGGATGGCGGCCTTACTCCGGGCGGCGCAGGTTTTCTTCGCCGACGGTTCCCGCGCCGATCGTGCGGCCTTTGACCGCTTTTGCGAAAGCGCCAGTCCATGGCTCGACGACTTCGCGCTTTTCATGGCCTGCAAAGATGCGCACCACGGAACGGTCTGGACGTCATGGGACGCGCAGATTCGTAGACGAGACGCGCATGCCGTGAGCGAGTGGTCAAGGAAACTGGCGCGTGAACAACCGTCTTACGCTGAACCTTGGCATACGCTATGACTACTACACTTGGCCTTACGAAATTCACAACCAGCAGTCGAACTGGGACCCGACGAACGGAACACTGTTCAGACCCGGGAGCACTGAGGCTGCCGGATTGCCGAGAAGCCTGATTAACAACGACAAGAACGACTGGGCGCCGCGCATTGGGTTGGCCTACGATCTGTTGGGCAATGGCAAGACCGTGCTTCGGGGTGGATATGGAATCTTCTACTTCCTCGATCGCGGCGGCGTCGGCAACCAACTCAGTAACAATCCGGAATTTAACGGAGTCTCAAGCTACCTGGCTTGCCCGGGTGGTAACTGTGCCGATCCAACCGGCTATCGCAACACGCTGCGCGGCCAGGGGCCGCAGGGCGATAACAACTGGCTTGATGCCACCGGCGCACTTCCTCCGGACGTAAGCACCGTGGTTGAGAGCAATCCCCAGCACGTAAACGTGATCTACTATCCCAGCAATAGCAAGAACTCGAGCATCCAGCAATGGAACGTTCAGTTCGAACGGGAATTTGCAGGAAATACGGCCTGGCACCTCGCATACGTGGGCACGAAGATGAGCAACCTCGCCACGGCCTTCAACGCGAATCAAACGCCGCTTGGCGGCGGTCCGTCGCGCTGGTCTGGGCGGGGCCGTCAACGAGTACGCTTACATTGGCAGCGGCACCTACAACGGGCTGCAAACCAGTGTGGTCCGCCGCATGGCGACGACCCCGACAACCGGCGCGACTTCCCGGGAGGTTTCCCGGGCGATCCGCGCAACGCCTTCACCGCCAGCGGACGCACCGCCGAACAGCAGGATGTATTCGCGCACGTGTAATCGCTGCTGGCGCTGCGCAAGAACCATGCCGCCCTGCGTACCGGAAAGCAGTGGCACATCGGATGGGACGACAATTACTACGCTTTCCTGCGCGAGTTGCCGGAAGAGAAGCTGCTGGTCGTCTACAACAACGCCCCGAAGACGCTCGAACTCAATATCCCCGTCGATAACACGCCGCTTGAAACCGCGCACCAGCTGCAAACGGTGTTTGGGAATACCTCCGCGGAACTTGTAACCGGCAACCACTCCCACCAGGCGTAAACTCTAGTGTTGAGTAATCTAAAGTGATAGTTTACATTTCTCATATGCGGTTTATCCAAAGAAGACTGGCAGGCGTGCTGCTGGACGCAGCTCGACATTTTCCGGCGGTTGTTGTGACAGGGCCCCGCCGTGTGGGCAAAATCACCCTTCTCCGCAAGCTGTTCCCGAAAGCCCGCTACGTACTGCTTGAAGACACCGACATCCAGGCTCGGGTACGCAGCGATCCGCGTGCATTTCTTGACGAGTTGCGGCCGCCGGTTGTCTTTGACGAGATCCAGAATGCCCCCGAACTGCTCGACTATGTCCGCACCGTGATCGACATGGGGCCCCGCCGCATGGGTCAATGGCTGTTCACGGGTTCCCAGGAAGCTCCCCTCATGCGTGGAATCAGCGAATCGATGGCGGGTCGGGCTGCCATCCTTCAGCTCTTGCCCTTCAGTCTTGCGGAAACCGAGAAAGTAAACCTGCTGCACGGGGGATTCCCAGAGGTGCTCGCTCGCCCCAGGGCTCGCAGCCTTTGGTTCGCTTCCTACATGCAAACGTACTTGGAGAGAGATGTCCGGGCGATTACAAACGTACGAGACTTGGCGACATTTCGCCGCTTTCTCGCTCTTCTGGCCAGTCGTCACGGCCAGGTTCTGAACAGGACCGACCTTGCTGCGCCCCTCGGGGTCTCAATTCCCACGATTGGCGAGTGGCTGCACATCCTTGAAGTGACCGGCCAGATCATTCTCGTGCCGCCGTATTTCGAAAACTTCGGAAAGAGGCTAATCAAGTCGCCGAAAGTGTACTTGGGCGATTCCGGCCTCGCCTGCTACCTGCTGGGCCTGACATCGTCGGCTGAGCTTGAGCGATCTCCCTTCTTAGGGGCCTTGTTCGAAGGCTTCGTCGCAGCGGAAATACTCAAGAGCCAGGCCGACAGTGGAATGCGGAAGGAACTCTATTACTTCCGTGATCAGCAGGGTCTGGAGGTGGACTTCCTCATACCGCGCCCCAACGCCAAACTGTGGCTAGTCGAAACCAAGGCCGCAAAGACCGTTCAGCCTTCCATGGCATCGTCGTTAACTGCTTTGCAACGAGCCCTGCAGAAGCGGTCAGGGCGGCTGATCGTGGTCCATCGAAGGTCTCGATCACAAGTGCCCACGGTAGCGATCGCCAGGGGGGTGGAGGCTCTCGATGTCGAGCAATTCGTCGGGGAACTTGTTCGCACCAAATGAGCGGGGGCGTGCCGCACCTTTCTCGACCTGCCTCAACGCTCTCGCCATCGTTGCATCCTGGTGGTCAGACGCACATCTGGCCCCACATTTGGTTCTGACGGGAAGTGTCGGGCAGCTGGTTAGGTCAAGGGCCAACTGATCGGCCGTCAGTCATCGACTCTGGTTCACGTCTTTTTCTCCCTTTCACTGGCAATGGACCGCTTGGAGTGTGATCACACTGATCTGTGGCGGTGCGGTGGACTGGATCGAAGCTGGTTCTTTCAACGCCAAGCGAGACGCCCTCAGGTCAATCCCGCGGTGTAACAAATTGGTCCGTATTGGTTAGGTTGATTAGCGGGGCGAGTTCAGTCGCTCTTGAGGGTCGACGACCCGCCAAAGATTCCCAGGAGTTTCTCGGGGTGGAGAACGACGTCAGTACCAAATGCTGTTTGATTCTCGTTTAGTAGCACTTTGTGCGTTCATACATGCATATGGTGCAGCGACACTTCTGGCAAGAACTCGTCGCGCAAGCCTGGCGTGAACGCTCCGTGGTCTGGTTGGCGGGAGTCCGCCGTGTTGGGAAGACCTTCCTCTGCCAGAGTCTCCCCAACGTTGAATACTTCGACTGTGAGCTTCCACGCACTCGGCGAATGATGGAAGACCCGCGGGCCTTCCTTAGACGGTTGCATTGCGCCGAACGCTATCCAGAATCGCCAGCCGCTGCCAGACCTGCGTTGCATCAAAGACTCCCTCAACTCCTCGCGGGCTGAAATCGGTGAAAGGCGATTCGATTGCCGGAAAAAGTCTAACTGCAAGGCAAACTTGGAGTAGAATTTGTAACTATCTTGTGGTCCCCGAAAGGCGGTATCAGGACATCGCCTGAGGTTGTAAACCGCAACGGGTCATGCCGCTCGAACCAACAAACATCTGGAGCCAAGGAGTGTGTCATGAATGAAGCAGCCCCTAGCCGCATCGGAGATTACGAAATCCTCGAGGTTCTGGGCGCCGGTGGAATGGGACAAGTCTTCAAGGTGCGCAATGTCATCTCGGACCGCATTGAGGCTATGAAGATTCTGCTCCCCGATTTGGCCGGACGTCAGGACCTCGCGGACCGCTTTCTGCAGGAGATCAAAGTCCTCGCGGCCCTGAATCACCCGAATATTGCGGCGCTGCGCACCGCCCTGACTCTGGGCAATCAACTGGTCATGGTCATGGAGTTTGTGGAGGGCATGACTCTGGCGAAGCGATTGGAAGCTGGTCCCATAGCTCCCGCGGAGGCTTTGAACTACGTCGACCAGATCCTCTCTGCGCTGAGCTACGCACACCGGCAACAAGTCATCCATCGTGATATCAAACCCGCCAACATGATGCTCACGCCGAACAATGTCGTTAAGCTCATGGATTTTGGGATCGCACGCTCGGGAAAGGACCGCGCTCTAACGGTGACCGGCACCACCTTGGGCTCGCTCTACTATATGCCGCCCGAGCAAGTGATGGGCGGCACCACCGACGCCCGCTCGGACTTGTACTCGCTGGGCGTCTCGCTCTACGAGATGGTCACAGGACAATGTCCGTTTCGGGCAGACAGCGATTACACCCTCATGGCGGCCCACGTACAACAGCCGCCCAAGCCGCCCATCGAACTGCGCTCGGATCTGCCGGCCGCGCTGAACGAGATCATTCTTCTGGCAATGGCGAAAGACCCAAACCAACGCTTCCAGTCGGCGGATGCATTTCGCAACGCCTTGAGCAGTGTTCGAGGCGAGCTGGCGCGAACCGGAGCAGCGACACCCGCCGCGTCGCCGTTTGCAGCCACGGCATTGCTGCAGGGGCGGGCTGCGCCTCCACCTCCCATGAATGATTTACCAACGGTTTCGGCGCAAGTTCCCGTCCCGACGGAATTGCCGAAAACGGTCACGAATCTGCCGCCGGCTCCGCCGCCGGTGGCGGCACAACAACGCACCCACCGTGGGCTGTACGTGACATTGGGGGCGCTCCTCGTGCTTGCCGCGCTGGTGGTCGCGGGCATTTATGTTCCGCGCCGCAGCCAGACCCGCGCCAACGACGAACGCGCTGCTGCCACCCAACGAGCAGCCGCAACGAACCCGTCTGACTCGTCGAAAAGTACGCCGAGCCTTGCCCCCGATGGCGCCAATGGAACGCAGACCGCGAACTCGACAACGACGTCCTCGTCCTCTTCCATGCCGCCCACATCGGATTCATCCTCAAGTTCGAGTGAGGGCTCTGCTCCAGAGTCGACTACCAACGCCGGCAATCCCTCCACACCCGCCACGACCGCTGGGGCGCCGTCTCCCAATCTCCCGGCGGAAGCCAAAGCTAGCGGCAAGGATTCCACAAAATCAACGGCAACCAAGACGACAACCGGGGGTTCTGGATCAGCGGGATCTTCGGTGCCGCGGGGCGACCAGGGAACGCCAACGGATAGTTCGAACTCCGCTCAAGGTCAGGCAGCGGCAGAGCAGGCTGAACGGCTGGAACAGTTGGAAAAGGAAGTGGACCAACTCTCCAGTCGAGCCAGCGCCGTCAACGACAGTTTGGATGGCCTGCGTCGACAGCAAGCCTCACAGGGACTGGGACTTCGTGGCGACATCGCTTCGACCCAGGAGTTGCTGAAGACCCACATGCAGAAAGCCCAGCTTGCGCTGCAGAATCAGGATGCGAAGAAGGCGAAGAAATACCTCGACATGGCAGAGCCGGAGGTGGAGAAGCTGGAAAAGTTTCTCGGTCGTTGAGTCGGGGTTCAACCTTCAGTTCGCCCACAACTGCTGCGCGCATCGGTGATTTAGCTATTTCTCCCTGACGACGAACTGAGACTCTGTCCTGATGCCAATTCTGCTACCCGAGAAGTTGTGCGGCGACGCAGTGTAGTCGTCGAGAACGACGCCCTTGTCGTTGCTAACCCGTACGTGAGACCCATCAACCTGAATGTGTACTGAAAGGTGTGCTTTCGGCAAGTCTGCGCAACTCGGGTAGTTCTTCCATCAAAGGCGATCCGTGACTCACGGACCATCAGCCTCAACACCGCGTGTGCTTCGAAAGGAGGAAATCCATGTCATCTCCGACGCCATAGCCGAACTCATGGCTGACGGCCCGCACACGATCTAACCTGGCGACAAGGTCGTCCCGGTGGTCGACCGATAGTGCGTTGGCGAACTTGAGGGTCTGCTCGAACATACGCACCAGTGCATCGAAGTATCCCTCATCGTCATTGCCAACGTCGCTGCAGAACCCGGCGGCCCGCTCGCAGTAGAAAACCATCAGCTCTGCCAGTCCTTCGGGATCGCCAACGGCCTTCTTGTAATCAGAGATGGCCCGCTTGGCTTGAGAGACAGAGGTGTCCTGCTTCCGCAACAGGTCAGGCCAAAGCCACCGATCAATAGTTTTCTTGTACGGCTCCAGCACGTCCTCGCCCAAGCCAAAGCGGGCATGAAGAAACGTCTGATTATCCTTGTGCGCAGTGTAGAGACTCTGAATCAAGCCTAGCAATGCTGCCCGGTCAAAATCCGCGAGTTTGGCTTTGACATCGGTCCACGTGGGGTGCGATTTTGACTGACGTTCGGTCATACGCGTCCTCGATTCTACCCATGCGAGCCCACCTGCGTGGCTCCGACCCAACTTGTCTGCTTCAGAAGCGGTAGCCTTGCGCCACCCAGTAGTGCCAGTCTCCGATGGCTTCGGCGGTCGACTCGTCCGCATCCACCGCGGCCAGTTGAGAGAGAGGAACTGCCAGGTTCCGGCCCTGCCAGCAAATCAGCACGAGCATGTCGCTGGTACGCGCATCTTCGGGCGCCAGGCGCCGGACTTCGACGGCCTCTCCCTTTCTGAGTGGCGAGACGGCCTTGGCAGCGAGGCACTTGGCTTGGAAGGGGAACCTCATTTTGTTTTCCAGGTAGTAATACCAGCCCAGAGCCTGCTCTTCCGGTCCATAAGTGTCCACGATGACTTCGTTGTGGATTCGGTCTTCGCGGAGGGCGTCTTTCTTGGGCTTTGCCATGGCTCTCCAGCGGACGGCCGCTAGGGCTGAAGGAGTTGCCGGATGCGGGAGAAGCGCAACAGTTCCTCTGCGCCCCGGACGGGGTTCGCCGGCCAAGGTTCTTCCTCTTCTTCATCCGCATCATCTATTTCCGGCTCCGCCGGAGCCAAAAACTTCGTCTGCTCCAGGTGGTCGAGATATTCGCGAATCTCGCCGGGTGCAAACAGCCGCCGGATTGCGGTGACAAACGCCGGTAACTCTGCGGCGAAGTCGGGATCCTGCTCCGATGCCGTCACGAAGGTGAGAAGTTTCTCGCCGATCAGATAGTCCAAGGCATTCTTCAGCCCGAAGCGCTCACGGATATCTTCTGTTGCCGCACACTGTTCGATCCAGATCTTGTGGAATTCCGTGGACGGGCTGGTCATGATCGAATCCTTTCCTGCAGAATACGGCGCACCGAGGTGCGACCGATATGGAGCCGGCGCGCGATCTCCGCAGATGCCGCGTAGAGACGGGGCTTGCCCCGTCTCCGGAGACGCGGCAAGCCCCGTCTCTACGGGAAATCAGACGCCCCTTTAGGGGCGGGGCTTCGAAAATCGAATTTTGCCGCAGCCTGCCAGTCCCACCCCCGCGGTGACAAGTGGCCAAAAGCCGCTACCGGAGCGGGAAGTGGGCTGGCGCCATGCGGTGTGCAGGGCATTTTCCGAATTAGGAAGCCCAGTCGCTCCGAGTATCACTTGGAATGAAATTCCTTGCACAACTCTGCTAAAATGAGTGGTTCTGAAGGCTAAGTTCCTGCATCCGAGCCGGTTCCGGGGCGCGGTTTTGGATGCCGGAATGCTCTATACAGTTGGCTCTCCCTCTGCCGCCCACTGGCCCAGTGCCAGGCAGGAGTGTTGTTTTGAACGACGGTGCGATCCGAAAAACCGTGCGAAGAAGGCGGAGTTGGTATCGGCGTCGTCTGCGCTTTCAGCGCACCCTGGCCGTTGTGGTCGTCGGGACGGCGCTCGCCGGCGCCTGCTGGCAGAATGCCGCGCGCTATTTCTCGTTCCCCTCCTTGCATGCTTCCCAGGTGTTGCCCGACTCCTTTTGGACGCGGGGGAACGTCCGCAAAGATCTCGCTTTGATGGCGGCGCGGTCCGCCAAGCCCACGAAGTTTCTCGCGCGGATCCCGAATGTTTATCCTTACTCGGTGGTGCCCGGAGGCGTGACAGATCCCGACGATCTCCGCTATGCGGCGTTGCGCGACTATGTAGTTCGCCGGCATTACGCCCGCTTCGATTACAGCCACGCCCGTCTGGTGCGCGCCACCGAAGCCCGCGAAGTTTATCTTTCTTATCGCGTTCGCGACTCCATCTTCTGGACGCGCAGAAGAATTCGTCTGCACCTTGGTGAACTGCTGCTGACCGACGGCAAAATCACGGCGCGCGCGCGTTGCGGCAACCAGATTTCCGACGCCGCCAAGCCCGAAGTTTCCGAAGAAGAGCCTGCCGAAGATGTTCTGGACCAGCCCGTAGCGCAGATCGAACCGGCACCGTCCTTGCCCATCCGTCCCGTGCTCGCCCCGCCCGACTTGCCCGGCGGCGAACCGATTGCCCCCAAGCTTTTCGCCGGTGGCTTCTTCTTTCCGTACGTGCCGGTCGGTGTGCCGATTCCTTCCGGGGTTTGCCCCAAAGACGACGTAATCGTTGACGGGCACTGCCGTCCCAAACGCCATAGACATCCAGTGGTTCCCGAACCCTCGACCATGGTGCTGATCGGTTCCGGCCTGGCGTTAATCCTATGGCGTTATCGAAGAACCGCCCGCCCAGTCGCGGCGTAGCGGACCGGTTTCCGCATCCATCCATGCTGGCCGCGCAATTCGGGGAAACCTTCAAAGAGCACTGCCGCCACACAGGGTTCCTTCTTCCGAAGTTTTAGCGAGAGCTATTCGCTGTTAGCTGGAGTTGTGTGGCGCGGACACTCCTGTCCGCGGGAAGTCAAAGGCTCCGCCGGCAAAGCGGGTTTTTTTTTGCAGCGATGCGGGAGACTTCAACGAAGGCAATGCCAGGAATCAAAACCCCTGGAGGCGTGCGGTCAGGTGCGGGAGGCGGGTTACTCGCAGGCGCTGCGACCGGCGGGTTCAAAGCGATCCATCTGCGCTTCGCGCTGGCTGCTGAAGCGGCCGCCGGCGGTTTTTCCGTACTGCTCTTCGCCGGGACAGTAGTAGAGAGCGGTGTGCGGATCGACCCAGACTGCGATGGCGGGGTCTCCCTGAAGATGGACGGCGGGTGCGGGAGCCTCGGCGATTCCGAGCGTCACCAGCGTCCTTTCCCACGGGCCGAGAGCTCCAGGTCGCGGCGAGCCCGCCGCCGGCCAGAGCAGGCCCAGCGCGGCCACGAAGACGGCCACTCCCAGGTACAGGTCGGCGCGGTGAAAGCGCAGCTTCACACGCAAGTCCGCAATGCGCTGAATCAAGGAGCTCGTGGCGGCGTTGCTGGGGTCGATGCCGGCGTCGGTCGTTGCATCGGCGCTGGCATCGATCGGAGAAGAATCGTCGGTTGCGGATAACTGGAATGGTGGGACCGCCAGATCCAAGTCTTTTGGCCGCAAGGCTTCGGTCGCCAAGTCTTCGGTCGCCAAGTCTTCTTGTGTCAAATCTTCTGGCGTCAAGTCTTCTCGTGGAAAGTCGTCGGTCGCTGCAGTGATCCACTGGCCTTCCGCTGCTGCTTTGCCGAGTGCCCGATGGGGGATGGTCGCGGTCTCTTTCTGCGCGATCGATTCCTGCGCAACCTCTTTTGCAACCGGCAAAGCGAGAATGCCGGAGGCAGCGAAATCGCGCCCTGCCTGCGCTCGCGGCCTGCGCTCGGCGTCAAGCGCCGGGACGCCTTTTCGCATACCTTCGCGAATCTCCGGAGAACGCTCGGGCCATAAGACCTGCTTCTGGCTCATCAGCCACATCGAGGCCCAATTGCGCTGCAGGCGTTCCCCCGGGCGAAGCTCGTCCAGGCCGCAGCTCTCGCAGCGCGATCCGTCTGCGGGCTTCAGAGAGCCGCAATGCGGGCAAACGCTATTGGCTTCCGGCTCGCGGCGGGCTTCCGGTTCCGCCTGTGTTAGTCGAGCTTGTTTCAGCCGGTCGTTATGTTCCTGAATGGTGAAGGCGGCTGAGAGCAAGCCCTGAAAGGATTGCTCGTCCAGTGTCAGATTGGGCCGATTCGAGGGCATGGTATCGGGGGGGAGAAAGACAGTCCAAGCTAACGCCATTGTAGTGCAAGTCGGGGCAGTCTGAAAGGGAAAGAAAGGGGAGGGCTTTATGGGAGGGATTTCCCGATTGGGGATGCCAATGTGGAAGCGGCTCATGAAAACGGTCTAAGAGATGGCGGGGGGAAGTGGAAGATGGAAGTGTAACTGTATGGTTTTAAAGGGCGTCGGTATAGAGCGAAGATTTGGCGAACAGGTTGCTTAGGTTTGTGGTGGGTCGCGACCCCAAGACTGAACTGAAGGAGCCGACGAAAAGCCGATGATTAACCTTAATGATATTAAGATAACTCCCCGAGACCAGCAGGTGTTACGTCTGCTGGTGCAGGGATGCAGCAACAAAGAAATCGCGAGCCACTTGAACATCAGCCCGCGCACCGTCAAGCAGCACCTGCGCACGCTGTTTCTGCGCGCAGGCATTAAAGAAGGCCGGAAGCGGGTGAAACTCGCCACCGCCATGTTCATCAAGGAGCAGGTGCAACCATGCAACCCCGTGATCGGCTAACCGCCAAGGAAATTCAGGTCGCGACCCTGGTCTGGCAGGGTCTTACCAACAAAGACATTGCCGGGGTGCTCTGCACCAGCGAGCAGGTAGTGAAGAACTACCTGCGTACCGCCTTCGACAAGCTGGGAGTGTGGACCCGGCTCGAACTCGCGCTCTACGTGGCCAGCCACGGGGGAGCGAACTGGCACTTGCAACTGGGGAACGGGCTGTTGTCACCGGCGGCAGGGTGGGGCGCAGCCGCGGGCGAGGAAGGCGCTGCCTACGCGGATGCGAAAACCAAGGTGGCTGCGGCGTCTGGAGGGGCTCGCTAGAAATTGCGCAACCGGCGGCTTGCACGCATCGTTGTAGAGTCCGTCGTGAAGCGGGTGGTCGCGTGGCGATTGGTCGCAAAGCGGATGGTTGCCAGCAGACTGTAGTTGGCGTTGATGCGGTTGGGCCGGGTCAACTGCGTTCTCCGGCTCAGCGCATTCCTTCGACTGCGCTCAGGACAGGCTCCGCCGAAACCGATCTGGCCGGTCAGCGAGTTGGTCAGCGTCGTCAGCTGGTTCAAGGTGTTCCTTCGGCTGCGCTCAGGACAGGCTCCGTTGTGGTGTTCGTGCTCCCGTCGGGCGCGGTCAGCGACGCGCGATTCGACGCCGCATCGTAAGCTGTAGCTCTCCGTGGTGCTCGCCCCTTGGGTTACCTGCAGCAGCTCGTAAATCGCATCGTAGCCGTAATTCGACGTGATCCCGTTGAGATAGTTGGTCTTGCTCCTCCGGTTGCCGGCGTAGTCGTGGCCGTACCCAGCCCCGTCGTAGTGGAATTGTTTCGGTGCGATGTTTGGGGACGGAAACAGATTTCACACCGGTCGCATTACCCAGCGCTTCCCGCGAGCCGTTGGTTTCACGGGACTGTCGGCCTAAGTAACATGTTTTCAGTGGAATAACCCACCAGCTTCTCCCAGACGCAGCCGCTTGGAAAGGCGCGCCGGCTCCCGCAATCCCGGTAATCAAATTGCTCCGTTGCTTGTGGACCCGTTCGATCTGCTCCATCAGTTCAGCACTTCATCAGGTCACACCGAGACTGAGGTAGGTATGGCTTACAAGGACATTTTCTGGATGGCCTGCGACTCAACCGAGCAGTTGCGGGCCGAATACGGGCCGTTCCACACTCGGGAGGAAGCGGAAGTCGAAGCCCGCAAACTCGGCTTTGGATATCTGCTGCGCTACGAGCACATTCTGGGTCCCGACGAAGAGATCGAAGAAGTGCGCTGCGTCTTTATCGAACTGCAGGAGTTGCTGGCTTTTCCGAAGCCGGGCGTCACCTTTCACACCCGCTGTGCCAGTTGCGGCGAGGCCGAGACCCACGAGAGATCGTGGCAGGCGGAGGTCTGGGCCGACATCCACGAATTCGAACACACCCGCCACAAAGTCAGACTTTTCGAGCATGCCCGCGGAGAAGGTCTGAAAGAGATCGCCGACTGGCGCGGCCACGCGGCGTAAGCGATCGCGACAAGCATGAACCGGCCCGCAGTTGAGGCGCAGTCGTACTCTTCAAGACATTTTCAGTTATGCGACGAATTGATGGGCACCAATCTTGTCCGTGGTTTTGGCCCACTAACTAACTAAATGACTGTTGGTGTAATCGCGAGTTTTGCACAGTTATCCGAGGATGTGCCCTATCTGCGTGGGTTTGGACTCGGCACGCACGTAAACACAATCCTGCTTTGCCTTTCAGCAGCGCGTGGAAGTCATGCGCGAAGGTAACGTGGAATGCGGAATAGTGTTGGTCTATCGAGTTCGATGGCCATTGGACAACTCCCGTCCGTTAATGATGTTCCGACCCTTCCCACGGGTTGCTGAAGAAATGAGGTTTTGTTAGACGTTCTTAGGTTCCACGGGCTCGGATGTATACTGACTACGGATGATTCTGGAATGGCAGGAGGCGTCCTCCCATGACGGAAACTCGCTGGACGAATTGCAGACTGTGCCATCCGCGTTGGGCGGCAGCTTTACACATCGAGAACGGCCACGCCATCGAGTCTGAAGAGGCCCCCTATCCTACGAACCCTCGCGGGCAGCTTTGCTCGCTGGGCAGAGTGCCAGTTGATCGCCTTCATCATTTCGCTCGCTTCCATCATCCGCTGAAACGTGTGGACACACGCTGCGCAAATCAGGGGCAGCCCTCTTTTGGGATTCAGCGGTTGGATGAGGTGGCTGCGCTAATGGAGAAGACAAGAATGCGCGCAGGAACGAGTCGCGCATACATCCGCACTTCCGTGCCCAGGTGGCCCTGGGCAGGAATCAGCACCGGGAGGTGAAACACAATGAAAACCACTCTGACTGTTATCAAGGCCGATATCGGGTCGATCGGTGGCCACCTCAGACCGTCGCGGCGACTCTTGGAGCACGTCGCGCAGGTAGTGGCGTCGTGCAACAACACCCTGATCGATCATCATATTGGCTATACGGGCGACGATATTGCCATCCTGATGACCCACACACGTGGCATCGGTGACGAAGAAGTCCACAAGCTGGCCTGGGATGCGTTTGTCTCCGGCACCGCAGTGGCCAAGGAAGAAGGCCTTTACGGGGCAGGCCAGGATCTGCTCAAAGATTCGTTCTCCGGCAACGTACGCGGACTGGGTCCCGCGGTTGCTGAAATGGAAATCGACGAGCGGCCAAACGAGCCATTCTTGCTCTTTGCTGCCGATAAGACAGATCCGGGAGCTTACAACCTTCCACTTTTCCTGACCTTCGCGGACGTGATGAACACCCCTGGACTAATCCTTTCCCCTAACCTGACCCGGGGTTTTCGCTGGATTGTCATGGACGTCAATTATGCTGAGGGTGACCGCGTAATCGAGTTGGTCACGCCGGAAGAAATCTATGACCTTGCGGCGCTGCTCCGCGACAACCAACGCTTCGTGGTGGAGTCGGTGTGGTCACGGGCTACCGGCGAGCAGGCTGTCGCCGTCGCCACCTCGCGCCTGCACAACATCGCCGGCAAATATACCGGCAAGGACGACCCCGTCATGCTGGTACGCACGCAGATGAACTTCCCGGCTACCGGGGAAGTTCTGTCACCCTACGCCATCGGGCACTACGTGGGAGGAGGGATGCGCGGCTCGCACCAGATGCCGCTGATGCCGGTGCCGCTCTTCACCTCAACTTCGTACTTTGACGGGCCGCCCCTGGTTTCATGCACCGCTTTTTGCGTCCATAATGCCGCCTTGACCGAACCTTGCGACGCCTTCGCCCATCCCTTCTGGGACGAGGTGCGAGCCACTGTGAGCCGCAAAGCGATCGACATGCGGCGCCAGGGCTTCAGCGGTGCGGCCATGCTCCCCATGGCCGAACTCGAATACACCGGGGTTATGGACAAACTGGCACGGCTCGAAAAACGCTTTATCGTTCGCACGAAAGAGCTGGCTGCGGCTTGAACCCTTGATGAAACGAGGCTGGCCATGGCCAGCCTCGTTTCGTTACCGGCTACCTGCTGCGCTACGAGCAGATTCTGGGTCCCAACGAAGAGATCGAAGAAGTGCGTTGTGTTTTTATCGAACTGCAGGACGTGCGGACCTCTCCGAAGCCCGGCGTGACCTTTCACACGCGCTGTGCCAGTTGCGGCGAGACCGAGACCCACGAGAGAGCGTGGCAGGCGGAGCTGCGGGCTGACATCCACGAGTTCGAACACACCCGCCACAAAGTCAGACTCTTCGAGCATGCTCGCGGAGAAGGTCTGAAGGAAATCGCCGACTGGCGCGGCCACGCGGCCTAACAGCTTGCGGAACAACTCGATGTTCATCTGATTTTAGGTGGCGCGGGCGCCCTCGCCCGCGGCCGTTGATTTTGGGTGGCGCAGCGCTTCAGCGCTGCGATCACTGGCTCATTTTCAATGGCGGGTGGCCCCCATCTCCGGCGGGTAAGTATAACGCGCGTTGCTAATGCGTTGGCAGAGAAGAAAAAAGGGGTGCCCCACTTCTCGCGCTTTTCGAGAAGTGGGCCGCCGCACAGCCGACACCGGAGTGGGCTCCGCTTTACGCGGCCGGCGGTCG
>Ga0187865_1000254_pt1 | contig 76603 bp, 76 predicted proteins | sample June2016WEW_11_1_2_FD_132989 | JGI IMG/M metagenome (GOLD analysis project Ga0187865, IMG submission 132989) | Peatland microbial communities from SPRUCE experiment site at the Marcell Experimental Forest, Minnesota, USA - June2016WEW_11_100 | ecosystem: Environmental > Terrestrial > Soil >... | reverse complement strand
GTTCCCGTCGCTGCGCACCACCCTGTGGCAAGGGACGACCAGCGCGACGGGGTTCTTCGCGCAGGCGTTGGCGACGGCCCTGGCGCTCTTCGGGTGCGATATCTTCTTGGCAATGTCTGAGTAAGAGCAGGTCGATCCGTATGGAATGGCCTGAAGCTCCCTCCAGACTTTGTGCTGGAATGAGGTGGCTCTGATGTCGAGGGGCAGCGCATACAGAGGCACAACATCTCCCCCTTCCAGGTACGCGAGGATTTCGTTCACCCACGACCCGAGTTTGCTGGTGTTCGTCCGGACTATCCTGGCCGAAGAGTACTCTGTCCTCAGCGAGGCCTCGAGAATGGACTCAGAATCTCCTAGACTGACCGCGCAAACTCCCTTGTCTGTCCCAGCTACGAGAAGTTTTCCTAGCCGGCAGTTGTGAATTGAATAGCGTATGTGCATGTTCCTCCCCTTTGACCTGTACGCCGATGGCCGCATCCCGAGTTTGGCGTAGGGATTCGTGTAGAGCCAGCTCGTCGAGTTTCGCCCCGCCTTGTAGATTGAGCTTCGGACCGAGTCGCCATTGTTCATCGACATCTTCGCGCGCCTGAGCCTGGCTCCCTCGACGTATTGGCGCGGGGTTAGGCCCACAATTCGTTTGAAGAGGCGCTGCAAGTAGAAGGGGTTCAGGTTGGCGCTCTTCCCCAGCTCGGCCAGACCGAGTCTCCCGTCTAGGTTCTGGTTTATGAATGAACAGGTCTCTTCGATTCGGGTTCTCTGCAGAGTCGCGAAGCCCTTTTTGTTTGGCCGGCACCGCTTGCAGGCTCGGTAGCCAGCACGCTCGGCGAGCTGGGGGGTAAGGAAGAAGGCCACCTGATTTCTCCGGGGGGTCCGGGCGGGGCACGATGGTCGGCAGTAGATTCCTGTGGAGCGGACACCGAAGACGAAAGCTTCGTCATAGCGGTAGTCACGATGCTTGATGGCCCTCCAGAGCTCAACGTTCGTGCGGTCGAGAACCGGAACCAGCTCCGTCTTGGTGCGCGGAATCATGGTCATTCTGCTCATGTAGCCACCGGATGTCTCGGTGTAATCGCCCATCTCGGTCTAAATAGTTAGTGTCTGAATCTTGCGGCCAAGGCGGGGCAGGCCTGATTGATCAAGATTCAGAAAAGTGTCTACGACAAGCCTGAGGCATCGGACGGGAAGAGGATCTTGGTGATGACGATGTGGCCGAGGGGCATCTCCAAGGAGAAGGTGGACGTCTGGATGAAGGACTTGGGAACGCCGAAGGAGCTCATACGCGAGTGGAAGGGCGGGAAGATCTCCTGGGACAGGTACACGGTCAGGTACAGAGAGAGCCTGGAGGGGAAGGAGGAGTCGCTCAGGAAACTGGCAGAGGAGTCGAGGAAGGGGACGATTACCCTCCTCTGCACGGAAAAGGACCCGAATCGCTGTCACAGGTCCCTCCTGAAGCGCACAATAGAGCAGCTGCAATGAGTGGCGCTAACGACGATCTGCCGCAGCTCACAAAGGTGTCAGGGAACTCTCTGCCGATCAGGCGCGACCTCAGACTGAGGCACCGAGCCGGAAACCGAGTCCGAAGTGAATCCGATTCGAGAGGCCCCGTCCAGAGGAATGTTGAATAAACCTCGGCGAGGTATGCTGCTGAACCGGATGCACTCAAGATGACGCACAACCCTGCCAAGAGGATAGACCTCAGGAAACAGCTGAAGTACCTTTACAGTCCATCTGCATCTGAAGCTCAGACGGTCGATGTTCCGCGCTTCAACTTCATACTGGTTGGTGGCAAGGGAGATCCCAACGGAGCAGGATTCAGTGACGCTATCAACGCGCTCTACAGTCTGTCCTACACCCTCAAATTCACGATAAAGAAGGAGAAAGCGGTCGACTACCCCATAATGGCGCTCGAGGGGCTGTGGTGGACCGATTCCGGCCGTTTTGACATGGCTGACAGGAACGAGTGGAATTGGACAGCGATGATGATGCAACCGAAACTCGTCACGCCCGCGCTCTACAGGAGAGCGCTGGAGGAGGTTAGAAAGAAGAAGGACATCAAGGCGCTTGGGGTCGCGAGGCTGGAAGCATTCCGCGAAGGCCTCTCGGCTCAGATAATGCACATCGGACCATACTCGGCAGAGGGGCCGACAATCGAGGGACTCCACAACTACATCAGAGAAAGCGGAGGGCAGCCCAAGGGGAAGCACCACGAGATCTACTTGGGAGACCCTAGGAGAGCGGCGCCGTCGAAGCTCCGAACGATACTGAGGCAACCCTTCGAAAAGTCGGCTTGACCAACTCTAACCGCAGCCGGCTTTACGTGGGAATGCAACCGACTGATCCTGACTAATCTTGAAACGTGCCGCGGGTCGGATTTGAGCTGTAACTTATGGTAACTTGAGAACGAATCCAGGCCGTGAGTTCGAATCTGGTGGGACCCACATGGTTTACCGTCAAACCCGGGCCCAAACTACTTCCCCGGCGTGTGGTGATTGGACGCACAGGCGCCCTGGCCGGGACTTTACAGTTCACGTAGACGCTCAAGATGTGAGTAGAAAGGGCTTCAGATCATGCTACACTTGCTTCAGCGCGAGCACAGCCGCAGTTAGAGACTCGGTACCTTATGTGTAGCATTTCGGTGAACCACGCGCGCTATGATTCATTGAGAATCCCGTAATCCTCTTAGAAGATGTAAATAGCTGGGATCTTCGGAAGAATCGGTAATCACCGAACGAAGCCGTCCGATACTACGCCAGATCCGTTCAAGCCTCCGACTGACCTGATCGTCGTGACGACGCCGTTCGTATCGGGGTATCATGTGACTCGGGTCATTGGTACGACATTTGGATTGATCGTAAGGTCCCGGGGGCTCGGGCAGAACATCTTTGCCTACTTCCGGGCTTGGGGTGGCGGGGAGATCAAGGTGTACACGAATCTTCTCGAACAGGTGCGCCACCAGGCCCTTCAGCGGCTCAGCGACCATGCAAAGAACCTCGGAGCGAACGCGGTCGTCTCTGTCGGCTTTGATACATCGGAGATGGGCGGATCGATGACTGAGGTCCTCGCCTTCGGGACCGCGGTGGTTGTGGAGCCTGACACCTCGCCTGCACAGCCCGTCGCGCTCCAATGACAATCCGTGGTTGCTGCTGAGCAGCCGCAGTTAGAGTTTCGGCACCCTTTGTATAACTCCCTAGCGCGTGGCAGACAAAGCCTACAGGCACTTACGCAACGGTCATCGGATGCTTTGTGAGCCGCTCTGGCCCATCCGGCGTCACCAAGAAGGTGTCTTCGATCTTGAACGAACCCGCGCCCGGGATGGTGAGAGGGGCGTGCATGGCGGCGATGACCATGCCCTCCCGAAGCGCCATGCGCCGATGAGGGATCAGGATCGTTGTAATCGGGTCTTCCTCTACGAGAAGCCCGACCCCATGGGCAAATCCCTTGACGTAATTATCCGAGTAACCCTTCGCCGTCAGGGAGACCCCAATCTCTTGCTCCAGTGATCCCAGGACGGTGCCAGGCCGCAGCTTCGGGGTGATCGACTCATAGATCGACCGCAGGGAGTCGAACGCCCGATGCTTCTCCTTGGACGCAGCGGAAGGGACGTAGGTCCTAGTCTCGTTGCAGTAGTAGTCCTCAGAGTCGCCCCCGATGGTAACCATCACGGCATCTTCTCCTGCGACGCGGACGCCCGCCCGTGGTTCTGCATGGATTCTGGGAACAGGACCCGCGTTGACGTATACGTGAGGGCGCTCCGATCCTGCTTTCATCATTGCATATATTGCCTCAGCCGCTATCTCCAATTCGCTCGCACCAGGTGCGATGCTCTCGATGGCCGCTCTCATTCCCTTGTCAGTGGTCTGGGCGGCCCTTCGAATCCGTTCTATCTCTGACGCGTCCTTGAACATCCGGAGTTCCATGATCAGAGAGTGGACGTCCACGACGTCGACCTTGGGGTTCAGGTTCGTGAAGATGTGCATGAAGAGCTCGAACGCGTCCCTCTCGACGCTCATGTCCATGCCGACCTTGTGGTACCCGCCTTCTCGGATTGCGCGAGTGATGCCGGGCATCAGCTCATCTATGCCCCGGTAGGGAGCCACGTTCTTGATGCAGGAACGTTCCCGGAACGCTTCCACTTCGTTCGTCGGAATGAACGCAATCGGATCTCCTTCGGCTGGGATTATGAGGCCAGGCCGCAACCACATCACATCGGCGAAGTAGGTGAAGGAGGAGGCCGTCTTGATCATTGCGGCATCGACCCCGTTTGCTTTCAATCGCTTTTGAAACTCGGCTATTCTCTTCTCAGTCATGGCTTGTTCTCTCTTCGGGGCGGTTGGACGGAATTTAAGATTCTTGTGGCATGCGGGAGGCTAATCTCCCCCAATGGTGTCGCACGCGCACCAGGACTTCTCGTCTATGCGAGTATTGCAATTGGGACAGACATCATCTGAGTACTTGAAGTCCTCGGCCTTCTTCCCGAAGATCTCTTCGTGAGGATCCATTTCGGAACCTGATGGTTCCACGGTAGTCGACGAATAGGTCGTCCTCGCAACTAATACGCATATTGCAGGGAATGCTGGCCCCGGCGGAATCGCAGCTTCTAATCAAAATTAAAGCCTTGAGGCGGACATAGGTGCCGCAGGATGCGATATCTAATCAGGATGGTCCAGCGCAACGGCCCAGCGGACGGATTCCTCTCTTCGATCGAGGCCGTGGCAAAGTCGGTCGGCGTCGATGCGCGCAACCCGAAGTGGACTTCGTACGGGGCGTTGGAGCTTGACGTCTTCGCACCCTCGAAGGCAGACGTGGACACCTTCCTTGCCGTAACCGAACCTCTTGGGCGCTTGGAGTTCTGGAGGGACTTGAACGTCGCTCCCCTGTACAAGACCGAAGAAGAGCTCTTCGCCGAGGCCCGCCGTCATTTCAATTCAGAGAGATACTGGGAGTGCCACGAGGTCCTAGAGGGCGCCTGGAGGCTCTCGAGCGGAGACGAGAAGCGGTACCTACAGGGAATCATCTTGGTTTGCGCAGCATTCGTCCACGACCAGAAGGGCGAGGACGAGGTCGCACTAAGTGTGCTAAGACGAGCAGTCAAGCAGCTCGACTTTGGGGCACCACGTTACAACGGAATAGAAGTCAACTCCCTCAGACGTCGTGCGGAGCGCATAATCTCCTCCGGCCGATTCAGAACCTTCAGAATCTAGCCGACGACCGGGAGGCTCGTGGTGTGGGATTGCTCGGAGACTTCGGGCTCTGTTGGAAGAGCGGTAGGGTGCGAGCGTGAACGGCCTAACGTTGTGGGGTGTGCCGCGGGTCGAACTCTCCCACGACTCATGTCGGATTTGAGCGTTAACTTACGGCAAATTGAGAACGAATCCGGGCTGCGCGCGCTCTAACCGCTGCAAGGTCTGCAAACCCGAGTTGTTCTTGGTTCCTGCATCGAGCTTCGACCATTAGCGCAGCCTGGGATTACCTTGATCTGCAGGCCAGCGAGATCATGGAGACGCTTCGCAGGCTCTAGAAACTTAAACCGACAGCAATTCCGTCAAGTCCCCAGATGAGGTTCTGTCCTGAATGCGGGGCTCGCATGAAACCTTCACGCACTGGCCCGCCTGTCTGTAGTAGGTGCGGGCACGTGGAAAGGGTGAAGAGGACCACACCTGCAGATTGCTTCCCATACTCGTCGATGAGACGGTTCCAGAAGGAGGTCCTTGAGCAAGTGAATCAAGCAATGGCATCCACGAGATTCATCATACTGGAGGCGCCCGTAGGGTTCGGCAAGTCTGCTGTCGCGGCCGCTCTCTGTACATATCTTTCATCGGCGTACATACTCACGTCTACGAAACAACTTCAGGACCAGTACGCCTCGGACTTCGGGTTCCCCGTGGTGAAGGGCAAGTCGAACTTCCAGTGCCGCGTCCACACACCGTCGGGTCTGCTTCCGCCATGCGACAAGGGCAGGTGCGAGGCTGACTGGAAGCTCAGCGACTGCCCCCACTATCTCACGTTCGAGGAGTACGACCAGCACAAGAGGAGGCTGTGCACGAGGGATTCGAAGTGCGAGCACGTGGAGGACGGGAAACTGTGCCCCTATTACGGTCAGAAGTGGTTTGGTTTCAGGGCACCAGTTACTGTCTGCAACTATCCGTTTCTATTGAGCCAGCTGAAGTACGCCGAGGCCGTCCCTCACAGAAGGCTCCTGATCTGCGACGAGGCCCATGACCTGGAGAAGCAGATCGTGGGGTTCGCCTCGTTCTCGCTCGTGAGGTCTGAGCTGGAACGCTACCTTAACACAGGCAGCAAGGAGTTCGTCATCCCTGACAGGGGCGTCGAAGAACCCGCCGCGTGGCTGGAGGTGCTCTCCGGCATGAAGGGCATGCTCGACGAGTTCTGCGCCACGCACCTTGAAGATGGCACTCTGCAGGATCGCGTGGCGGCGTGCAAGGACCTAGGAGAAGCGCTCGAAAACTTCATCATAGACCTTAGGGGCGACCCCACGAACTGGGTTGTGAACAGTACAAAGAAGGCAAAGGACGGCTCGATTGACGAAGTCGTTTTCCAGCCGATCCAGATCGGGACCTTCACCCACCCACTCTTTGAGACGGCCGACTCGACCCTATTCATGTCTGCGACGATCTTTTCGAAAGAGCTGCTCTGCAAGACTCTCGGGGTAAAGGAGGAAGACGTCTCCTACATCAGCGTGCCCGAGTCGACGTTCCCAGTCGAGAACAGGCCGATATACGCGCTGAACACCGCGCGGCTGAGTTGGACAAGCATGGACGCTTCACTCGGGAGCATCGCCGGAGCTGTGGATGCGATAATGGACCGCCACGTGAGCGAGAGGGGGGTGATACACACGACGTCCTACTACCAGGTCAACTACATCATGCAACATGTTTCGGAACCGAACAGGGAAAGGCTGGTGACCACCGAGGGGAGCTCGGAAAGGTCAGTCCTGCTCCGGATTCACGGCACGACCGATGCTTCGGTGCTCATCTCACCCAGCCTGTTCCAGGGCGTCGACCTCAAAGACGAGATGTCGCGCTTCCAGGTCGTGGTGAAGGTTCCCTATCCGGACCTGTCAGAGAGGAGGACGGTGGTGAAGCTCCAGAGGGACAGTGCCTGGTACGACTGGCAGACTGCTCTCAGGCTGGTCCAGACCTACGGGAGGAGCGTGAGGAGCGAAACCGATCATGCGATCACGTACGTCTTGGATTCAAACTTCATGCGATTCGTGGATGCGCATCGGGACCTCTTCCCCGCGTACTTCCTAGAAGCCCTAAGGTCCGAGGGATTGGAGAATTAGAGTTCCGCAAAACGCGGGTCGATTCAGAGATTCTGTGGGTCGGATTTGAGCTTTAATCTGTAGTAAATTGAGAACGGGTCTTCATTCAGAGCTCGGATTCAACGCGTCAGACTGGCCAAGTCCGTCGAACAGATCGATCCGCGGTAACCGACCCTCATCCCGCTCTCAGTTTCTCCGATGACAATTCCATCCAAGTAGTCGGGGAGCCCAACCAGTGTGCCAAACGCGTGACAGGCAAGCGGGAAGATATGGAAGTCGTGGGTCACAATCACGGATACTTCCTTCGGTGGACTGGTTCTCGGATCGAGAATCTCTCGAAATACATGGGGGCTGTATTCGGCAATGGGCGTGAGACTCCCCTTCGTGTCTCCCGCCCGCTGCCACGCGTCCAACATCTCCTGATATCTACCTGACAGTATCCATTCCTTGTATGCGGCGTAATCAGAAATGGGCCCTCCTAGGCTGAGGCTTCCCAACCGGCGGACGGGCCGGCCCTTTTCCTTGACCCCTTCGGCTATGGCATCTGCTGTCTCATGACACCTTCTTTGGCCCCAACCGTAGACGTTCAACCGAGACACATCGCCGTCATCCGCGAGCGATCTTCCTAGGTCCCGTGCCACCGCGAAGCCCTTTTCGGTGATGCCAACCCCGTCCCACCTGTCCATTGGGACGTTGTGAAACGATATCCTCTCGGAATGTCTGATTACGACAACTCTTCTAATCCCAGGGGAGAAGGAGTTGCAGAAATCCAAGACATTCTTGCCGTCGGAAAGCCTCTCAGTCAATTAGATTACCGAGCGAGCGCGACTTCAATTTAAGACTCTCCAATGAACGCGGACCTGGGCGCGAGGAATGTCAGAAATATCGCGAAGGACCCGTGCTAGAGAAACATTCACCTTCCCTGAACCAATGAAGGAAGGCGTAGTCGTTTCCAGGCCGAACAGGTTCATCATGATGGTTCGAGCCAACGGTCGTAGGATCAGGTGCCATTGCCCGACCACCGGCAGATTGGGAGATCTCTCTCTTTCCGGACTCCGATGCCTCTACTCTGATGCGCACACGAACGGAAGGAAGACGGCCCATACGGTCGAGGCCATTTCCGTCGGACGGCTAGGAAGGATGGGGTCCTGGGTCGGAATCAATCAGACTGCTGTCAACAGGTATGTCGAGTTCTTCATCAAGAGTGGCCAACTTTCCAACATGGCGAGGGGCGTTCTGAAGAGAGAAGTGAGGCTGGGAGGCTCGCGCATCGACTTTCTGGTCGGGAGCACCTATGTGGAGGTGAAGACTCCGCTGATAACCCTCCCCGCGACCAGTGCCGTAGAGAGAGTCAGCCACGGCAGGTTCGATTCCTTCGACAGGCTGATTCGGCACATGACAGAGCTTCGAAGGTCTCGGTCCCTCGGAAGAAGAGCGGTGATGGCTATGTGCTATCTGTACGACGCGAAACCCTTCAGACCCCCCGCATTGGACAGGACCAATTCGAGGGTTCTCGACACCGCTCGTCTGGCGGAGGAGAGCGGGGTAGAAACCTGGCAGGTGAACATGAAGGTGGATAGGAAGGGCGTCAGAGTGATTCGCTACTTCAGGAACGAGATCTTCCCGAGTTCGACGTGATAAGTCAACCGATTGGCGAGGCCTTGCGCGCGCCTCGGGTTTACGTGGTCTCTTTGCGCCAGCACAGGGGCTACTTTGGTAATACGATCTCGACCGGAGCGCCCAGGAACTCCCCTATGTCTTCAACTTCTTCCTTGATGCCCTTTTTCTCGCGCGTGCTGAGAGGTCTGAACGGCTCGAGCTCGACGTCGACCTTCCTCCCTCGCTTCCTCAGACCCCATGTGCCGGCAGCAGCGCCGTCCACCATGATTACCGGGTAATTCCACCCGGCGGCCCGGAATATCCTGCCACGGTCGGCATCGGAGACAAACAGCTCCCTCGGGGAGTAGAGCATGACATAGCAGTCGAAGCTCGGAAGTAGCCGCACGACGTGAGCGGGGGCGAGTCCGCTGGCCGTTTCTGCGTCCTGTTTTAGCATCAGTTCCCTGCGGCCGTCCAACTCGACCTCCTCCAGGCCGTTCTGGTTGTTCCTGAGCGCTGACCTATCTCGGTCGCCGAGGCTGCCCCACCAGTGGGTGAAGTCCCCTATCGTGGCTGGACCATAGCTTCCCAGGAAACGATGGAAGAGCTCGAGCAGGGCATCGCTGGTCGACCGTTCCACTGGCTGCAGGCCTCGCAGGTCCGGCCTGACGAAGGTCACGCGCGGACCGATGCTCTTACCGAAGGCAAGCATTCCTTGGTAGGCAGCAGGCCGGAGGAGAACCCCCCAGGCTGACCTCAGGTACCTCCTTGTCCTCGGACTCAGGTTCGCTGCGCCCTCCACTGTCGCCGACAGCTGCTCCCTTGTCAGCGCGCGAATCGCGAGGGCTCTCCCTATTTCGTTGGTTATGGCTTCGACTTCCTGCTGCGTGGCTCTGCCGTCCTTCTGAAGCCAGCGCGTCGACTCGGCCAGCCTGGTCTTCAGCGCAGCGACGTAAAGCGGGAGGTCAGAGCGCGCTATTACGTGGACAGAGCCTCGCATGCACCAAGTCTTCAGGAGCGTATGCTCTTTCCACAGGGCGTCACGAACGTCCTGCTGGCGCACCCCCTTGACCCTTGCCCTGATCGCTAGTTCGGCGGCCGAGAGGACCTGGGCCTGGATGCCGCACACGTCCGAGACCACTGCGGCCATCTTTCCCCTGGTTGCCCTATCGGTCAGATGATGCCTCGCCAGCCGCCACGCATTCACCTGCGCGCGCGTGAGCTTGACTACCAACGAGCCGACTCCTCCTTCGGCGGCCTTCTGGTTCTCTCCTGCCTAAAAGGCGTCATGATATTGCCGCCGCGACGTAGCCGAGGAAGAAGGCGACGCGCACGCTGAGCGCGGAACTGCCGGGCACGCGATCCTGACTGGTTTTGAAACGTGCCGCGGGTCGGACTCCCCACGACTCGTGTCGGATTTGAGCTGTAGCTTACGGTAGATTGAGAACGAATCTTGGTCGTGGGTCCGAATCCGGTGGGGCCCACAGCAATTAGTGTGTATCCTTGCGCCCTCACACCCCCAAATTTGACCGTCGTTTTGCCGAATTTTTCGCCCGACTTTTCCAACTGCTCTAAACTACCCGCACGCGGCCACGCCGACCAGTCGGCGAAGGCCGCTGACCGCGCGCGCAGAGCGTGCGTGCCTTGGGCGTTCTGTAGATCAGCGCGGAAGAACTCCGACAAAGAGACTGACAGACTCTAATACTCGACTGGGGGCCCGATTGGTCGATGCGGAGGACTGTGAAGAGGAAGAGGAGGGGGAACACGACCGTTGAGGAAGAGACAGGCAACAGTCTTCGTTGAAGTTTGGAATATCGAATCGGGTTGGACTACCAACAGCCCTGCGTTCTACTCAGTTAGGGAGGCCAGGAGATACATGAAAGAGCACAGAATTGAGGAAGGGATGCACGCAAGGGTAATGGACCACGGAAGTCTGAAGAAGGACATAGAAGTGGAGCAGGAATTCCGAAGGAAGAAGAGAAAGAGGGCAAAAGAAGAGCTACACAAGTGAAACCGATTTTCGTTGAGTCCATCTACCCATCAGATACTCAGAGAGGTATCGATGCATCCGAAATCTTTGCCACAAATCGTTAGCGCGCGCGCTAACTGAGAACGGACAAAGATCTCTATCTACACTGAAAGTCTTGGGGGCAAGACCTGCCATTCAACCGTAACACTTATCAAACCGACTAGTCGGTCGATTTGTCAATGAGCGGGATAGTCGAGGTTAGTTCGGCGGCGGATTCACGCAAGATACAATCACAGGGAAGCCAGAGGCTTGCCATACTGGGGGCTACGGGTCGCACGGGCCGGCTGTTGCTGGCCCAGGCCAAGGAGAGGGGCCTTGAGGTCAATGCGCTCGCTAGGATACCAGCTGAACTCGGTGACCTGCGTGGCACGGCGAACGTGGTCGAGGGGAGCGCCATTGACCCCGATGCGGTCGAACGAGTCGTCGCCGGCTGTAGCGCCGTTCTCTGCGCCATAGGACAAGTCCAGGACTCTCCCGCCGACCTGCTCAAGAGGGCCACGCTGAACACGGTGGACGCGATGAATAAGCTCGGGGTCAAGCGGCTCGTAATCCTCTCCAACACGGCCGTCGAGGATCCGACCGACAGTCCCCCCTTGGTCCAGAGAATGCTACGCGTCGCGCTCGCTGCCATGAACGGCAAGTTGAAGCAGGACAGCGTCGGCGCGGCAAAGGTCTTAGCCGGAAGCGGCCTGGACTGGACCCTCGTTAGGGCTCCGATACTCACTGATGGGCCGAAGACGGGACGCTACAGGGTCGGGCCGCTTGCGAAGGGGATGCCACTCAGAGTCTCGAGGGCCGACGTCGCCGAGTTCATGCTTTCGTGCGCGGTCGAAGGCAAGTTCGCCCTAGAAAGGCCTGTCATCGGCGGAGGCAGCTGAATCGATGACCGTAGACAGGGCCTGGGGCTATGCGCTCAGGGCCCAGGCCGCAGGGTGATGCGCATGGCTCCTAAAGTCACCCGCGAGTACAAGCAGGCAGTCCGCGACAGAGTGCTGAAGGCAGCGGAGACGCTCTTCTCCGAGAAGGGCTACTACGACGCGTCCATGGACGAGATAGTGGCGGAGAGTGGGCTCAGCAAAGGGGCCATCTACGGCTACTTCAAGAGCAAGGAGGACCTCTTCGTCGCGCTGCAGGACAAACACCTCGTCGCCTCGCTTGACGAGCTAAGGTCTACCTTCACCCAGTCGGATTCGGCTAGAACTAAGCTGGAGAGGATCGTAGACGTCGCCTTCACCTCCATGATCGGCGCCTCGAAAAGGGCCTGCAGGATCAGCCTGGAGTTCGACGTGGCGGCCCCTAGAATGAAGTCGGTCGAACGCAGACGGGAAGGGCGCTTCAAAGCGGTTCGCGACTTCCTTGCCGAGATAATCGCGGAAGGAGTCGAAAGAGGAGAGTTCAGACAGGACGTCGACGCAGACTCGGCGGCCCTGATACTCCTGGCCATGGCAGACGGCCTATCACTTGAATGGGCCACCACCAGTCTCGACTTTGACTGGAAGGTGCTCGCGAACCAGACCAAGGGATTAGTCGCCGAAGGACTGCTCGAGTCAGGCCTCTTGGCGCATGCGCGATGAACTCCGACGCAGCGAAGACCTTCTGTCTATTGCTCATTGCACTCCGGGGCGAGAAGCCAGGCTCCTTCACATAGAACAAGCGGGCACGCGCGCTCGAGTCAAAGCTGCCTCTGTACCAGTAGCCTATGTTATACCAAATCTGCTTTGGTATGATTCAGTCTGGGTTGAAATCCCTGCGAACATCTACGAAATCAAGGTGCCGCGGGTCGGACCCTCCCCGACTTATGTCGGATTTGAGCTTCAATTTACCGTAAATCATTCGGGGAGATTTCCTAGATTCAAATCCGTCGCCGGGAATGTAGCTCCTAGGGCTCAAATCTGTGACAGGGGCACGCCGTGTCTAAATACTCCTCCGCGTGCTTTCATGATTCCACATGAGGACCGTAATCGATTGGCTGTTGGAGCGGTCCCAGCCCGCCGTCCGATATCTAACGTTGAGGGACATCGTCGAAGGGACGAGCCGAGGCGACCTAGAAGAGGCCAGTCGCTCAATAACCCCCACTGGCTGGGCGGCGGATATCCTCTCGGCTCAGAAGCCCGGCGGATACTGGGTCGACGGGGAGAAGCTCTACAGGCCGAAGTACATCTCAACCAACTGGATGCTCCTTACGCTCTCCGACCTGGGCGTCACGAAGAAGGATCCTAGGATAGCGAAGGCCTGCACCCTGTGGATGGACAGGTTCTCCAAGGCAGACGGCGGCTTCAACGCGGACGGGGCCACGAAGAAGAGCGAGCACTGCCTGACTGGAAACACCGCTAGGGCCCTCATCAAGTTCGGGTACGCCGGCGAGCCAAGGGTGAGGAGCGCCTTCGATTGGCTCGTGAAGACCCAGAAGGAGAACGGGGGCTGGCACTGCTGGGCCTTCAGCGGGACCATCGACAGCTGGGAGGGCTTGAGCGCCTTCGCAGTCTATCCCAGACAGAAGTGGACGAGGAGTATGAAGGCAGCCGTCGAGCGCGGCTGCGAGTTCTACCTCGCGCGGGAGCTGTCCAAGCAGGGCGCTCACTACGACCCCTGGTTCCGCTTCCACTTCCCCTACCACTACTACTATGACTTGCTGGTGGGCCTCGACTTCATCACTGCCCTGGGCTACGCTGACGACAAGAGGCTGGAGCTGGCAGTGTCCCATCTCAAGAAGAAGCGGAGGAGGGACGGGCGGTGGAACCTAGACGCCGTGCACCCGGACCTTGAAAATGACGGGAAGTGGCCCGACTGGTGGAAGAAATACAAGAGCAGATTCCATCCTTTCGCCCTCGAGAAGGTCGGCCGTCCGAGCAAGATGATTACCCTCAGAGCCCTGACTGTATTGAGGCGGTTGGGAGAGTTCAACTCCTGACCCAATCACTGACCGGTGCCTACCCTATTCGGAACGCGCGGACGCGACCAGAGCTAAATAGCTGACCGCGGTCAAGACGGATGAACGGAAACGAGTCGCGCCTACGGATACGGGTGGAGGCAGGACCCTCCTGACCCAAGAGACCACACTTATGTCCCTCCGAAGTCCGCCATCCATCTCCCACGAAGGGTGGACCTGAGGAAGGGCTGTCCGCCCGTCTACAACCAGAAGCACCTGAACAGCTGCACCGCCAACGCAATCGCAGCCGCAGTGGAATTTGACCTGATCAAGCAGAAGAACCAACGCGTCATCTTTCCATCGCGCCTCTTCATCTTCTACAACACCAGAGCCATGGAAGGCACGACCCGCAAAGACGAGGGCGTCTACATCAGGGACGCGGTCAAGTCGGTCGCCAGGTACGGGGACTGCCCCGAGAGCCTCTGGCGGTACCGTGTGCACAAGTTCGCGCGAAAACCCCCGAGAAGGTGCTACGAGAAGGCCCTGAAGTACCGCGCGGTCGAGTACCGCCGAATCAAGCGGAACCTTGATCACCTGCGGGGCTGCCTGGCCTCAGGATATCCGTTCGTCTTCGGCTTCCACGCCCACGAGAAGTTCGAGGACGTCGCCAAGAAGACGGGCATCCTGAACATGCCGTCGCCGGGCGAGAAGGTCCTGGGTAAGCACGCCGTCTTGGCGGTGGGATACGACGACAGGAGCCACAGACTCATGGTAAGAAATTCCTGGGGGCCGAAGTTCGGCCTCGGCGGATACTTCACCATGCCTTATGATTACGTGCTCAAGGAAGACCTGACGGCAGATTTCTGGGCCATAAACGTCGTGAGCTAGGTCGCACGCCTATCAGGATCGCGCGGGAAACCCATCTTCCGCTCGATCTCGTGCCACCTCGGGTCCGACCTGTATCTTTCGAAGAACGGGACGCTCGCGAAGTACAACAGCGAAGTGTGGTGCTCCTGGAGCGCCCTTTCCAGCCATTCGTATCCTTCTTCGTCATGCCCGAGGCCGAGCTTGACGAGGGCGACCGATACGGGGGAAACGTAGCTTCCAGCCTTCGACAGTACCTCGTCCAGAATCTTCTTCGCTGCTTCGTGTTGATTGACGACCGACTGAAGGAACGCCAGGTCCAGCTTCGAGTCGTCCGACCACTCGTCCAGCTCGGCCTCCTTCTTTCCTTCTTCGAGCGCTTCGTCGTGCTTCGACTGCGCAAGGTAGGCCATCGCCATCCAGTAGTGGACAGCGACGAAGCTGGGGTTCTCCGTCGCAATCTTCCTGAATCTCTCGAGCGCCTCTTCGCTTCTTCCCGCCTCGAGCAGAGCCACGCCTAGGCTCTGGTCTACGGGGAGGAAGTACGGGTCGAGGTCGGCCGCACGCTCGATCATCTTGATCGCGCCGTCGTACTTCTTCAGGAAACCGAGCATCACGGCGTACCAGTGGTAGGCGGGCGCGTAGCTCGGATTCAGGTCCATGGCGCGTCTGAACTCCCTCTCCGCGGCCGCGAAGTCCCAGAAATGGTTCATGGATACCAAGCCGAGCGAGGCATGAGCTTCTGCAACCGCGTCGTCTATCGAAAGCGCCCTGAGTGCGTTCTCCTTGGCAAGCTGGCCGGCGGTCGAGGGGGGCATCCACCCGGCATCCGAGAGAATCGCGTAGCAGTCTGCGAGGCCCGAATAAGCCCTGGCGAAACCCGGGTCGGCCTTGGCCGCTTCCTCGAAGTACCTGATCGCCTTCGTGGTCGCGTCCTTGGACCTTTCACCCCAATAGTAGCGGCCCTTCAGATAGAGGGTGTAGGCCTCCGGGCTGTCCGTGGCCCTCTTCCCCAGCGACTGCCTCTCCTCCGAGAGGAGGTGGACCTGCAGTCCTTCCGCGACCTCCTGCGCTATCTCGCCCTGCACCTGGAAGATGTCGGTCAGGTCCCTGTCGTAGCTCTGCGACCAGATGTACCTGTCCGTGTCGACCTCTATCAACTGCGTCGAAATCCGCACCCTGCTCCCCGACTTCCTGACGCTTCCCTCCAGAACAGCGCCCACCCGCAGATCCTCCCCGATCTGCCCCATCGAGAGGGTGGTGTCCCTGTACCTCATGGCCGAGGACCGCGAAATCACGCTGAGCCCCTTGATCCTCGAGACCGTGGAGATCAGCTCCTCCGTCATCCCGTCGGCGAAGTACCTGTCGTTCGGGTCGGGGCTCACGTTTGCAAAAGGCAGGATGGCGATTCTGCTCTTCTCGAACCGGGTCGGTGGAACCGCCTTCTCTTCGCTCCAGGGCATCATCATCTTGTATATCTCCAAGGGGACGCTGACGTTCTTCAGTAGCCTAGGGCCGAGACTTGCCAGCGGGAGTTCGAACTTGTTCTGGACGTGGTCGTATACCTGCCGGGTGAGGCAGACGCCTCCGTCCTCTGCTAGAGGCTCGATTCGTGACGCCACGTTCACCGCGTCGCCTGATATATCACCCTGGGATTCCACCACGTCTCCGAGGTGAACGCCCACCCTCAGGTGCACCCTCTTCTCGCTGGGCAAGGAGATGTTGAACTCTCTGGTCGTCCTCTGGATGTCATAGGCGCACCTTACGGCCTCCAGGGCGCTGGGAAACTCCACGAGGAACGCGTCCCCCATCGTCTTGACCTCTCTCCCATTGTGCCTGTTGAAGATCGGCCTCAGCAACTTCCTCTGTTCTTCGACCAGGGCAAGCGAAAGGGATTCGTCGCGTTGTCCCAACGCCGTATAGCCGACCATGTCCGTGTACATTATCGCCGCGAGTCTCCGCTCGCCTTGGGACAAGGTTTCCTTTCGGTTGAGAATATGGTTGCAAGATAAAGCCGTTGTGGGGTGGAATGGGAAGGAACGCCAGCGCGGCATACCCTTACCAGGCCTCCTCGGCTCGGGCAGGGTTAACAAAGCACGGGGTAGCCGAGGAACGATTCGTCGTTCCCCGGCCCTAGAATGCGTGGGGTTTGCTCTCTAATTCCTACGGCTTGAGCGGCACGCAGAGGAACTGGAGTTGGACGACGACCTTGGATCCCGTGCTGGAGACTACCTGCACGAACACGAGGGTGTTCTTGGGTATACTGTAGGGGAATCTGAGCTGCTCCACAATCGAACCGCCAGCTGCATGGGTGCCGAGGGGGATTGCATAGGTCTGGCTTGACGCTGCCGGGGTGCTCGTGGTGCTGATGTACAGCACCCCCAACTTGACGGTCCCGGAGGTCACTGTGAGGGCGAACCCCGCGAGCGTCTGATTGGTCGGACTTCCCGTCGAGACCTGAGTCCACATCCAGAGATTTGAGCTGAAGGATGTGGTCGTCGGGAACACGGGACTGGTCGATACCGTGGCATCGTTGCTAGTTCCTACTTCCGGACCGCTGGCGCCTATCTTGGCGATCGCAGCAGAGAGGCTGTTGAAGTCGCTCAGGAGGTTGGTCGTGAGGGTGTTCACCGAAGTCCTAAGGGCGGAGATCGACGATGCGATGCCACTGAGGGTGGTCTGGATGCTCGAGAGCGTGGCAGAGATGCTGGTCGTGAGGTTGTAGACGAGAGAGTGAAGGGTGGAGATCGATGAGGAGATGCTCCAGAGCGAGGGCATCTCGTTGCTGACCGTGGGGAGCACGGAGACAGCGTCACCCATGTCGACCACGTACATGTCGCCATTTGATGGCGCGAAGGCAATTTCCGTAGGGCCATAGCCGCCTCCGAGTGACATGGGGATACCGGCGACAGAATTGGTTGACGTGTCTATCACCGAGACCGTGCTACCGAGATAGTTGGCCACGTACATGTCGCCGTTTGACGGCGCATAGGCGATTCCTATAGGACCAGAACCGACTGGTATGGGGGTACCGACGACCTTGTTGGTTGACGTGTCTATCACTGTGACCGTGCCACTGCCCTGGATATAGTTGGTCACGTACATGTCGCCGTTTGACGGCGCGTAGGCGATTTCCGCAGGACCAGAGCCGACTGGTATGGTATCGACGACAGTGTTGGTTGACGGGTCTATCACCGAGACCGTGCCACCGCCCCCGTTGGCCACGTACATGTCGCCGTTTGACGGCGCATAGGCGATTCCCTGGGGATCAGAGCCGACTGGTATGGGGGTACCGACGACCTTGTTGGTTGACGTGTCTATCAGGTAGACCGCGCCACTGGAGATGTCGTTGGTCACGTACATGTCGCCGTTTGACGGAGCGTAGGCGATTCCATAAGGTGCACCGCCGAGTGATATGGGAGTACCGACGACCTTGTTGGTTGACGTGTCTATCACTCCGACCGTGCCACTGCCCGAGATGTTGCAGGTTACGTACATGTCGCCGTTTGACGGCGCGTAGGCGATATCCCAAACGCAAGACCCGACTGAATAGGTCGTACCGACGACCGTATTGGTTGACGGGTTTATCACTGCGACCCCGTCACCTGCCGGGATGGTCACGTACATGTCGCCGTTTGACGGCGCGTAGGCGATTCCCCAGGGCCAACCAGTGGTAGGTATCGATAGATATGCAGCGTGGATTACAGGTATCGAAGCCGTGATGGAGAAGAGAAGGATTGCAGTAAATGAAAGAGCAAGAATCGATTTTCTTGTTTTCATGGCGGTTGTGTCACTTTGTGTTATATATGGCTTGGCTGTGGGTTCCACCGTAGTGGGGTCAACCCATGGAATCCGCCAGATGTCTCTAACCTTCTCGTGACATACCACAGGAATGTTTGCAACGACTCCGCTCGCCTCGACGGATCCTCAAGCCGGCTTGTTTGGGCATGCAGCCCGACGATCCCACAGGGGTCCCACGGTAGCGGGAACTGCCTTCGATCGCGCCTAAACTCGAAAGAATCCTCATGTCTGAGTGCCACTTCTGGGCTTCCAGAGTTTGGGCGTTTTATCAGACGTGGGCTCACAAGTCGTAATCTGCCCGAAATGCGGCAAGTCCGCGTGGGCGTTCTATGTCATGTCGGTAACCGGGAAGTACGGCCAGGTCTACAGGTACAAAGTATACAGGCACCCTGACGGGCGACGGAAAACTCCCCGGCAGTGTACGGTCCGGTTGGCGGCTGCTCCGGAAGAGGTCGGACAGCGCATCATACGCATGGCCAGCTGACGCGCGTTTCGTCTACACATCAAGAGGATAAGAGTCTCAGAAACAAGCGTGTGTCAGCACCCATTACCTCAAGTCTTCTAGTTCCTGGGTTGCCTTCCAAGCCTTCACCCCTTCGACCTTGATCTTGAACAGTTCCACCTCGACTTCGACAATCTGCGCGATAGCTCGGATCTTGTCTATCGGCTCCGTAACCTTCTCCTCTATCGCTTGAAGCTGCCTGATGTGTTCCTCGAGCCTCTTGACTGTAATCCAGAACTCCGTAGGGAAGTTCTTCTTGTGCCTCTTCAGCATGTGTTCACCCCCTGCGGACTTCCAGACTCCTTGCTGGTCTGAGCTGTGATGATTTCGACGTACTTGGCTTCGAGCCCCTTCAGGCGCGCGTATTCGACTCTTGTCTTGTCAATCTCTTTCAGCGCACCCTCGACTATGCTGAGTTCTTCCTCGAACGCGCTCCTCTGGGCGGCGGTCAAAACCTGCACCAGGTATCCCAGGCTCTTCAGCGCTCTGTAGTAGCGCTCCTCGTCTGCAGGGCTTCGTTCGTACCTCTTCGCCCGCTTATGCAGCCTGTAGATGTGATAGGAGATGACGCGCTTAGTCCTGTCGAAACCCTTGACCCTCTCTCGTGCCGCCGCTTCCGTCTGTTCTTCTGCGTTCACTGCCGTATTCCCTCTTTAGACCGGGTCTCTTGGTGTGGCAGCTGTAGTCAGAGGAGAGGGGCAGCGCGCGCGCTCGAACAGCAGCAGGTCTATGACGAATTCGGCGCCAGTCTTCCTGTCTTCTTTCATGATGTCAACCGAGTCGGTAGTCCGTGACTTAAATAGTCACAAAATGTTACCATTAGTCAGCGATTGGTAACGCCAAAGAACGACCAGCGGCGGGGACGCCCATCGAAGATTGCAGAGCGCAGTTGGAAGAACGCCAACAGGCTTGTGAGAATATGGGCTCAGAGCTCCATGGAAAAGGCCACGTTTACCCAGCTGGCGAACCTTGCCTTCTCGAGCGGCCTGGCTTCACACAACGAACAGGTCTCGAGGCTGATTCACTTGCTCAAAGACAAAGGGATGATGCTAGAGGTTGTGACTAGTTCCTCCCGCAAGCGATACGAGCTCGCTGAGGACGCCATGACCATTCGCAAGGAGCTAGCATATCTCGATAAAGGAGTCAAAGGAATCGAATTGATGAAGCAAAGAATTCGGGACCAGGAAGTCGAGAAGAGGGTTCCGACTCTGCTTGCCACGCTTTTTGCAGTGAGCATGGGAATGACCATCAGCGTCACTGCCATGGCTGGGGCCAGAGAGAAGTGGGGCGGCCTAGTGGAGGAGATCTTCTCGTCTTACCTTGACCATTGGGTCGACCTGCTGAAATTCTCACGTAAGATCGACCCGAAGCGGACGGAGGAGGCGATAACCAAGTTCATCAAGGCTGCCAGGACTCTGAGTGAGCCATCGAATTACTGGGGCCCATACACCTTGGACAACTTCCTCGGGACCCTACCCACCCTGGACAGTATGGCTAACGCACCGTAAAGGAGTCTCGGGCGTCGCAATCTAGAGTGGGAGCTTCAATATCGCGCGGTAGTCCGGGAGCAAGCTGACGAAGTCAACGCCTGTACCTACGGGCAGTCCTTACGTGTTCGTCCCTGAATTCCTTCTTTATGAGCGGTTCAAATCCAAACGCGCGCCACCGTCTCGGCCTGTTCGTTCGCGCCCATTGGTCCATTCCTGCGCTAAATCAACTCTTTTCATGGGGCAACTGTGCTTGAGGGGGAGGGGTACTCGTTTGGGGGAGTCGGAGCCGTCCCAAGCAGGAATGCTAGATGATTCCATGGCAAACCTTGCTGAAATTGGGCCTTGAGCAGATCACAGCGGCCAGACTCGTTCTCCCACAGTCCAAAGTTGGGAATCGGAACCATGGGAACCATGTATAGGGCAAAGGATGCCGCGGGTCGGATTTGAGCCGACGACAACTCGGTCTTCAGCCGAGTGCTCTCCCAGGCTGAGCTACCGCGGCACCAAGCTCCGGCAACTTCGGTTCTCGCTTAAGCCTTTCGAAGCGCAGGCCGCTTCAGACCAGCGAAGGTTCGGCTAGTCCTCTCTCCACTTGAACAATCGCACCGCGAGCCCGAAGATGACCACCGCGATCACGACTATGACGCCCAGGTCGATCAGCGCCGCCCCGTAGTTCCCATAGATCATTACGTTCGTCAGCCCCTCTATGACGTAGTACAGCGGGAGCACGTGGGAGATCATCTGCAGGTAACCCGGCATCTGGTCGACCGGAAAGAAGGTCCCCGAAAGGAACATCATCGGGAAGGTGATCAGATTGCCGACCACAGCCGCCGACTCCGGGGTGTTGGATGACGTCCCAACGAGCATACCCAGGGAAACGAAGAGCAGGGGCCCCAACACTAGGAACGGCAGGACGCCCAGCGAGAGGGTGACGTGGGCCCCGAAGAGAAGGACCCCGGTGGCGACCATCAGGCAGAACGAGATCAGGGTCATGATGATGTACCAGAGTATCTTCGACACCAGCCATTCGGTCTTCGTCAGCGGCGTCAGCGAGAGGGCCTTGAAGACCTTGTCCCGCTTGTAGGTGGAGCTGATGTTGACCAGGGCGAACATCGGGCTCATCAGCACCGCGAACCCGATCAGGCCGGGGATCAGGAAGTCGATGTACTTGTAATTGGAGGAGGCGATGGTCGCCGATTTGATCCCCACGACGGGAGCGCCTCCGTACAGGTTGAACCGATTCACGACCGAGGCCGTTATCTGCTTCACGATGGCGCTCGTGGTCGACGCCGGGTTGCCGTAGACGGTGACGTTGACTGGCTTGTGCTGGAGGTAGTCGGCCGTGAAGTTGGCCGGGATAATGATGCCGTCAGAAGAGGATTGCGAGAGGAGGTACTGAGAGAAGTTGTCGCTGACCGGGACCGGAACCAGCGTTATCGCCGTCGTGCTGTTCATCGCGCTGATGAACTCGGTGCTGGCGCAGATCGAATTTCCCGGGACCTCCCCGGTACAGCTCAGGCTCGTGTCCCGGTTCTGGACGTACACCGTCGAGGCGCCGCCGCTGCCAGAGAAGATTGCTCCGAAGAGCAGGATCAGGATGACAGGAAAGACGAGGGTGAAGAATGCGCCGACCCTGCTGCGGATGTACCCCTTCCCGAAGACCGAAAGGTCAGCAAGCGTCCTCCTGATGCTGAACATCGGCGCTCAGCTCCCCTCCGTAGTGGCGCCTTCGACCATCGGTTCGCCCACCATCTTGATGAATATGTCCTCCAGGCTGTCCCTCTTGGTCGTCAGCTCGGACCAGGCGATCCCCGACTCTGCGATGGCGCCTAGCGCCATCAGGGCGTCGTTCTTCTGCTCCAGTATGACCCCGACCTTCCCTGACGAGTACTCCACCTTGAGCTTCGTGTTCTGCCTGAGGTACTCTGCCAGCTCCTCGCCGGCCTTCACGGTCAGCCTCTCCCCGGAGCCGTGCTTCGTGATTATCTCGTCCACGGTGCCGTGGGCTATGATCTTGCCGTGGTGCATAATCGCGACCCTGTCCGCGAGCTCCTCGGCCTCCTCTAGGTAGTGAGTCGTGAGCAACACTCCTCTCCCCTGTCTCTGGAGGTTCCGGATCACTTCCCAGACCGCTCTCCTCGCCTGGGGGTCCAGGCCGGTGGTCGGCTCGTCTAGGAAGACCAGCTCAGGGTCGTTCACGAGCGACAGCGCCATTCCCATCTTCTGCTTCTGGCCGCCGGAGAGGCGCATGTAGTAGATGTTGCCAGCGTCCTCGAGTATGACCTCCTTCAGGATCTGTTCCACGTCCACCTTCGTCCCGAAGAGGGCGGAATAGTACCTGATTGCCTCCCTCGGCGTCGGGTAGTCGAGGAACTTGAAGCCCTGGGGTATCACCCCGATCCTCTTGTGCAGGTCGTAGCCCTTCGCCCAGGGGTCGAGGCCCAGCACGCTCACGTGGCCGCCGTCCTTGTTCCTCAGCCCCTCGAGTATCTCGATCGTGGTCGTCTTGCCCGCACCGTTGGGGCCTAGCAAGGAGAAGACCTCTCCATTCTCGACCGTGAAGGAGATGCCGTCCACCGCGTGAAGACTCCCGTACTTCTTCTCGAGCGAATCGACCACCACTACGTTGCCGGTCGCCAATCTCCTTCCCTGATCCTCTCTGTGATGGGCCGTAAATGACTAGGAAATAACCTCGACGGCGTTTGCCAGCCCTGAGAACCAGGGTGTCAAGAGTTTGAATGAGGAGACACGGGAAACACCGAGCGTCCGCGGCAGGATGCGAGCGTGAAGAGCCTAGGGCCGTGGAGTGCCAAGCCCACTTGGGATGGATCCCCCGTAGCCGTTGCCGCTGCACTCGTCGCCCGAATAGAGGTTCGCTGTTCCTGCTGTGCCCGTGCCCGTGGAGCCGTCGTAGTAGCCAAACGATGTGTTGTTGTCCGCCGTGTTGTCGGTGAGAGTGTTGCTGGCGGCTCTGTTAGGGTGGAGAGGATAGTTGTAGATGAAGAAGCCATTCTGGTTGTTGCTCGCCTTGTTCCCAACTAGAGTGTTGCCGGAGGAGCTCGTAAGATTGAAGCCGTCTGCGTTCTTGCTCGCCTTGTTCCCGCTGAGAGTGTTGCTGAAGACCCCGTCGAGGTTGAAGCCGTTCGTGTTGTCGCTCGCTGTGTTCCCGGTCAGAGTGTTGCTGGTGGTTCTGTCGGAGAAGCCATAGTTGTCAAGGTAGAAGCCATAGTAGGTGTTGTTGCTCGCAATGTTATCGGTGAGAGTGTTGCCGGAAGCGCCGTCAAGGTTGAAGCCGTCTCCGTTGTTGCTCGCAGTGTTCCCGGTGAGAGTGTTGCCTGAAGCGTTGTCGATGTAAAAGCCTTCAGCGTTCCTGCTCGCCGTGTTACCGGTGAAAGTATTGTTGGAGGAATCGTCGAGGAAGCCAAACGAGTTGTTGTCCGCCGTGTTCCCTGTGAGAGTGTTGCCGGAGGAGCTCCAGAGTGGGAAGCCATTCATGGTGTTGTCGTCCGCAGTGTTGTTGGTCAGTTCGTCGTTCGTAGAGTACCAGATGAGGATACCATGGAGGTTGTTGTCCGCCGTGTTCCCTGTGAGGGCGCTGCCGTTGGAATGGAAGAGTTGGAAGCCACCATCCGGGTTGTTGTCCGCCGTGTTCCCGGTCAGGGTGTCGTTGGAAGAGTAGGTGAGTGGGACGCCTTGGAAGTTGTCGTTCACCGTGTTCCCGCTGAGGGTGTCGCCTGACGAGTTGTGGAGGAGGATGCCGTAATCGAATCCTCTAACGTTGCAGTTCTCGACCGAGACGTTTGATACTCCGGTGAGATTGATCCCCACATTCGGTCTCCACGCTCGAACGGCGTTGAGAGAGCCGTGAGGAGGCGGCGGCGGAACCTCTGTGCCGTTTATCGTGTGCCCAGCGCAATTGAGGACTATGTTACTGGCGCCTACGATGAGCCCATTCCCGTAGGAGCAGGGGTAGGTGTTCGCACTCAGAGTCGTGTCTATGGTGATTGCAGCGCCACACTTGACAGGAGCAGGCGGAGACTTCAGAGAATCCAACGCCAGGAGAGCATCGGATGCCAAGAGAACGAGCGCCACCACCACCGCGACAGCCAGAGCCTTCAACCTTCAGGGCACCACCCGTCCAGAATGGTTTGGGTGCTGATTAACTATTGTTACCGGATGAGGTCACATCAGTGCAGGCTTGAACGGGCCCTCTGACAGTCTATCCACTCTGACTCAATCTGAGTGTAGGACAGGAAATCGTTGATTCAACTCGCACAGTGGACGTCATCGATGAATTGTATGGGTAGTATTCTCCATTGACAAGCAAGGCTCCCTGACCGAGATAACAGAAGGTGACCGAGCCCATTCCGACTATTGCCGCATTTGTCTGAATTGTTACCACCGGAGCAAAGACCAAGAATCCGATTGCCACTGCCAGAATGCAAAAGAGTATTGAGAACCTCTTGGCATTCCTCAGGAAGTGTTTCTCTGAGACAACGTTTGAACAACCTGAACAATCTCCACACAGACACGGGTACGTGCCACAGCATCCACACCGCAAGGGAAGCTCTTGAAATATCATCTCACTCTCGACTCCTCACTTAGCCTCATGCAGTCAACTAATCTCAACCTAAGTATATACAGTTGACGTCTCCGTTCGACCGTGCCGACCACGGGCAGAGCGGCGTGCTTCCACCTTCACTAAACCCCCTCTGTCAGACGACCTCGCATTTCGAGGCCGTAAGTAATATGCCAGAAGCCTGTCCCCCGGCCTATGGACCAAGATGAATCCGAGGATGAAGGGATGTTCGTCGACTGCGAGGTCGTTCATGACAGCATAGCGGTCACCCACTTCCTTCCGCCGAAGAGGTGCGGGGCCTGCGACGATTGAGATGGGGGACTCCGAGTTCTGCTCGAGGCACAACCTCTGGTACTGGAAGAGCGAGGGCTGCAGCTGCTGCAAGGCCAGGCTCCCCGGGGAGATAGGCGACTACAATTCGTGGTGAGGTTCCTCGGCGTGTGGTCGGGATTGAACAGACAGTCTTGGAAGAGCGTTCACTCTCTCCACGAATAGTTAAGCTGAGACACATTCACGCACAACGCTGGAAGCAGGATTGAGGGAGATGACAAGCGGTTGGCGATGATACGGAACGTCAGCCACATCAAGTGAAGCATCGATGAATGAGCGTGTTGTCGCTGTCATATTGCAGGACATCGGGTTGGTCATCGTGATCTCCAGCCTAATCATATTCCTCTCAGCAAATGGTCACGGAGGGACGTTCTGGCTCTACCCGCTTTTCCTTGGGGCGCTCCTGACCATTTCCGCCTTCTTCTACCTAGGGAGCAAAGCGGGGCACTCTCCCTGAAGCCTCATCCAGGCAAACTTGGAAATCATCGCTCTGTCTTTGGTCTGAGACCGAGTAGCTGGACTCTGTCTTCCCTCAAGGGTCTGGACTGGTGATTCTTGTGGTGTCGGAGCCGAGGAGGAAAAGCCCCCGCTCATCCCTTGGGGTGAAAAACCTCCTCGGTCTCCTTTGGCAAAGAGTCACTGAGCATCGCGACGACCTTCCCCGTCTCCGTTCCGTGGTGATATTGGTCATCGCTACACTCTTCACGGCAGCCATAGATAATTACAGGTAATTAAGCCTTAATCACCTGTAATTAGCTGTCTCATCCGATCCCAGATTGGTTTGAGAACAGCTGTTCGGTTTCAATTCCGGGCGATGTAGCCTAGCCCGTGAGCGAGTAGATAGCCTGGGCCGCGCCGTTGTGCGCGCGCGCCGGCTTAGGGTGTGGAGTGACCATGTCAAACTGAATACTGTAAGAAGAAGAAGAACAACAGCAAGAGCACGATAAGAACGACAACTACTACGTCTCTCCTCAGACGGGAAACCCTTTGAGGCGGCGAGACAGGTTGTGGTTCCGGAACGATGCCGAGATTGCTACCACAATTAGGGCAGAGATTCGGACTTCCCTCATAGGACTTGCCGCAGTAAGGACGCAAGGCCAAAGTCGTTGACACAAGTCAGCAAGTCTTTTTCTAATAAGCGTGAGTGAAGCAAATGAACGTGTGTCAGGACGGATTTGAACACACAGGTGAGTGTAGCAATGAACCATCAAAACTGCAGGTAATTGCGCCTGTTCGGCCGTCTCCCCGTTAGCTAAGTGGAGGTGACGGTGAAGTCAGGAATGGAAGAGCTACATGCACTAGTGCGCGGCAAGTGGTTAACAATAATACAGAACAACTTCCTTGGGCTGTCTTGGGGCGGACCTCAATATGCCCAACTTTGCCGACCTCTTCACAGCATTCGGATTGGTGCTCATTGCCTATTCACTCCTGACTTCGCGTTGTCACGTCTCGAAGACCACTCAGCTACGGACCTGCTCGCATGGAGCAAAGGAGGCGGCAGAGCTTGCATAGAGCGCGCTGGGTAGCCATCGCCATGTGCGTCTTCATCGCCCTCGACCTGTATCTCGCGAACGTCCTAGGGCCCGTGCCCGCTTTCCAGGCGGTTTCGAGCGCCGAGCACAGTGCAAGCTTCCAGGGGATAGTGGGGAACGGTACCTACCAATACCAGGGCTACACCGACAGCCCGTCCTGGCACTCGCGGTGCACCAGAGGTGGGGAGAACCCGTTGCGCTACGTCGACCCCTTCCACGAATACCTGACCAGCACGCTCATCTTCCTCGTAGAGCCGCCGCCCAATTCCCTGGTCATGGGTCCTTTCCCCTACTTCCTTCTCGTGCAGGTGGACCCGGCGACGGGAACAGTCTACAGCACTCAGACCCAACAGACCGTGCCCTTCTGCACGTGAGTCGTCAGGCCGCCACCCTCCACGTCCGGACCCATTCAGTTAAGTTCCGCCGGGGGCGACCCGATGGCAGTCATGAAGCAAGCGTGGGGGCTCTGAAGCCGTGGTCTCGATCCCGGGCCAGTTCTCAGACCTGCTGAAGGGCGTCCCTTCATGGCCCCTGATCCTCGCCATGCTGGTCGTCTCGCTCCTCCTGATCTTTGCCGGGAGGAAGGTCGTCAAGGCCCTCGCATTCTTGGTCGTGGGCCTGATAGGCGCCTCAATAGGCGGGGAGTTCGCAGCCCACTACCTGGGGAGTCTCGGCTCGTTCGGCACCATCCTGGGCGTCCTGATCGGCTTCGTGGCCGGCGGCCTGATCGGGCTCCTGCTGGTGCGGGTCGGGATAGGCCTAGCCGTGGGATACGCCGCCTACCTGCTGACCGTGGACCTCGTCTCCAGCACGATCGCGGCGTTCGTAGTCGGGTTCGTCTTCTTCGTGGTTGGGTGGCTCCTGTACAACAAGATCCTGTCGCTCGTCACAGCTGTCGCGGGCGGGTTCCTGCTCTACGACGGCCTGAGGCTCTACGGCCTCGACCTGACTGTCTCGATGGTCCTGGCCGTGCTGGTCACGCTTGCCGGGATCTGGGTGAACTTCAGGCACAGGAAGAGGGCAAAGTGGACAATGCCGTACGAGAGTTCGGTCTGACGGCCCTCTTCGACCGTCGTTGTCGTCCGGAACCGGGCCAGAATCCCGAACCGCTCCAGACCCGGGCTCAGTCGTGGTACTTCTTCTCGCCGGCCCGGATGGCCACGGATAGCCAGTTCTCCCTCGGCGGGAGGGGACAGGCGTAGGCATCACTGTACGCGCAGTAGGGGTTGTACGCGCAGTTGAAGTCGATGGCGTACCTGTCGTCGTGTTCGACTTCGAGGTCCAGGTACCGTGCCGCGCCGTAGCTCTCCCCTCCCGATGTGGCGTCCCTGAACGGCACGAAGATGCTGGGGTCCTCCCTCTCAGCTGACTGGTAGGCCCCGAGCCGCACCGCCTTCCCTTCGATCGAGAGCTCGAATTCGCCGATCCTGTTGAAGAGCTGGCGCGTTCCCTTGCTGGTCGTCATGATCACGCTCCCAGGGACGGGACTCCGGCGCAGTTCCGTCTCGAACCTGAACTCCGGGTCGGGGTCGAAGTACTTCAGGCCGGCGAACTCCCCCGAACCGACCGGCGAGTCGCTGTCGCTCCTGAAGAGAAGGTCCTTCCGCTCTCTGAACCTCAGCAGGGCCCGCCTCCAGGTCTCGACGTCCTCAGGCTTCATCAGGCATCACCGAACTCAGAGGAGGGACGACGACCCGCCGTCAGACTCCGATGCTGTCCGCCCGCAGTCTCCTGGTCCACTCCACGAGCGCGAGGAGCAGGTCCCGCAACCTGTCCCTGACCCTCTCGTCCGTGAGCTTCGAAGCGGAGTCGAACTTCTCCTGGGCTCCAGCCACGAGCAACTGCGGCTGGTTGATTGGGTGCATGTTCAGGTCCACCATGATCTGCCTCAGGTGTAGCTGCGCCCTCACCCCGCCCCTCGGTCCGGTGGACGCGCTCACGATCGCCGCCGGCTTCCCGTCCCACGAGTTGTCGGTCTCGGGCCTGTCCCCCCACTCGATCGCGTTCTTCAGCAGCGCCGGGACCGAGTAGTTGTGCTCGGGCGTCGAGAAGAGCACTGCGTCCGCCTTCCTAATTGCCTCCTTGAATTCGCTGACCATCCTGGGCAGCTCCGCTTCGAGGTCTTGGTTGTAGAGCGGCAGGCCGGAGACGTCGAAGGGCTCCAGCACCACCCCAGGCGGCACCAGCTCCTTCGCCGCTTCGAGGAGGGCGGTGTTGTAGGATTTCTTCCGCGCGCTTCCAGAGATCCCCAGAATCTTCATGGTCCTGCCCCTCGAGTCGGGCCTCCTCTCCAGCGTCTCGACGGCCATCTTTGGTCCCTCCGGCGGCCTTAGGGAGGCATCTCGATATCAACCTACTTGGCCTCTCGTCGCGAAGGGTCCCGTTTAGCGCGCGCGACGCTGCCTCCACCGTCCCATTCTCATGACCTGCCAAAACCCTCTGGAGGCAAGCCCTTATCACTCCTTCAGCGCGGCGCCATGGCATCCATGAGCGAGGAGGCCCAGAGGCTCGCCTTCGTGGTCCAGAAGCACAAGGCGACCACCCTACACTATGACTTCAGGCTCGAGGTCAGAGGGGTGATGCCTTCGTGGTACATCCCCAGGGGTCCCTCGCTCGAGAGCGGCGTGCGGCGCCTCGCGATGCCGACCTCCAACCACACTCTGGAGTACCGCCATTTCGAAGGGCTCATCCCCGGCGGGAGGTACGGGGCCGGGCCCGTCATGATCTGGGACGAGGGGACCTACAGCCCCGAAGTCGAGACGAGCAAAGGGGTGAGGAGGGAGGTCGCGACGAGAGAGGAGGCCGAGGAGGTGGCGAGGGCGAGCATGAAGGAGGGCAACCTGAAGTTCCGCGTCTACGGGAAGAAGCTGCGGGGCTCCTTTGCGCTCATCAGGACGGCGGGCTTCCGGGGCAAGGAGTCCTGGCTGCTGATCAAGCACGGCGACGAGTACTCCAAGCAGGGATACGATGCCAAGGACTACGACTTCTCCGCCGTCAGCGGACGGACCCTGGCGCAGATAGCCGGCCAGACCGAGATCGGCCGTCCTCAGACCGAGCAGAAGGCCACGGGGAACCTTCAGTCTCGGCGAACGGGAAAGAGAAGAGACTGAACGACTTCGCTGGCCGAGTCTATCGCAGGTTGCTCTCCACGTGGTCGTGGATGACCTGTCGGAGGGCTTCCAGCGGCACAGCCCCGTTGCAGAGCAGCGCGTCGTGGAACTTCCGCACGTCGAAGCGCTCGCCCAGCCTCGCCTCGGCCTCCTGGCGGAGCCTCATCATCTCCAGCTGCCCGGTCTTGTAGGCGAGGGCCTGGCCGGGCCAGGCGATGTACCTGTCCACCTCGTTCACGATGTTGTTCTTCGCCAGCGCCGAGTTCTCGAGCATGAAGTCAATCGCCTGCGACCTCGTCCAGCCCATCGCATGCATGCCGGTGTCCACGACAAGGCGGCACGCCCTCCAGGAATCATACGAGAGGACGCCTATCCGGTCGAGGTCCGAGGAATAGAGCCCCATCTCGTCGGAGAGCCTCTCAGCATACAGCCCCCACCCCTCCACGAAGGCGGTGACGCCGCTGTGCTTCCTGAACTCAGGGATTCCTTCGAGCTCCTGGGCGATCGCGATCTGCAGGTGGTGGCCCGGGATCGATTCGTGGTACGCGAGAGCTTCGGCCTCGTAGCGCGGCCGGGTCTCGGGAGCGGAGGTGTTGATGTAGTACCTCCCGGGCCTCGAACCGTCGGCAGCGGGCTGCCGGTAGTACGCGATAGTAGAGTGCTTCTCCTCGTGCTCCTCCATCCGGATGACCTCGCAGTCGACCTTCGGCAGGCGACCGAACCACTTCGGAATCGCGGCCTTGGCCTTTGAGAGGGCAGACTCGGCCTTAGCTGCCACTTCATCTCTGCTGGAGAAGTAGAGTGTCGGGTCTGTCCGAAGCCGCTGCAGGATCTGCTTCCTGTCGCGCGTACCGAAGACCTTCTCGCCGAGCTCCACCATCTCACCGTTGATCCTCGCCACCTCTTTCAGGCCCGTCTGGTGCAGCTCGTCGGGGGTGAGGTCGAGCGAAGTGTGGACGCGGATCAGCCGGGAGTATGCCTCGAGACCGTTGGGGATGTGGAGTATCCCTGGTTTATCCTGGGGACGAGCCCGAGGCAGTATCTCAGAGTTCAGAAACTCCAGATATCGCAAGTAAGCGGGGCGGATCGATTTTTGCACGGCGGCCGTCACTCCACTCTTGAACCTGATGTGGTCGGCTTTCGGCCAGTCCTCGCGCGCGACTGCGGCCGGGCGCACGAATGCCCACTCCTCATTGTGCTTTGCGAGGAGGTCCTCGGTCTCCTCGATGACTTTCTCCACAAGGGCTCTGACCGCGACCTTCCCTTCCCCCGACCCGCGTCTGAGGTTCGCCATGTGGTCGTCGAGGAACCGGCCTATGGAACGCCAGCGTCCGACCATGGCCTCGCCCTCCCCGACGCTGCGCACGGGCTGGAACGACTCGATGTTCAGGAACTGGACCTGAGGCCCGTCGAGCGGGTCGACCGTCCAATCGTCGAGGCCGCAGGAGAGGTAGTCGAGCTGAGCTCGCACGTCGACCAGAAGGGCGGTCAGCGTCAGCCTGTCTGCATCGGAAAGGGCGTCTCCGCTGATGCTCCTGCAGCGCTGAAGCATGGACTCGTACTGATTCTGGACACGGAGGCGGCCCTGCGGAGTGATATCCCGGAGCAGGTCGTCGTAGCGCCGATCCCCGATTGACGTGGCGAGGATCGGCTCTTCTGCCAGCCGCGCCTCCCAATACTCCCTCGCCAGAGTCGACAGGGACTCGTCGGGTCCCGCTAGCATTCTCACTTTACCTTTCTTCCCCGCGCAAGAGACGCTGGACTCGTCCAGTCGATTATTATGCGTTGGCGTCGCGCGAATATCCGCTCGCCGGAGCCACGATGAATCGACCGTCGGGAGGGGCATCAGATTAATAACCGACAGGCGCGACGAGCGACCCGATATGGGCAAGAAAGGACGAGCGATCGTCAAGGCTAATCTGAAAGAGGTCATCAAGGACCTCACCACTGCGTATTCGGACGAGTGGCTGGCGCACTACCAGTACTGGCTCACGGCAAAATGGATCAGAGGCATGGATGCGGACACTCTGAGACCCGTGCTCGAAGAACAATCGATGGATGAGCTCGGGCACGCAAAGAAGCTGGCAACGAGGATCATCCAGCTTGGCGGGACGCCTGTCATGCATCCCTCCCAGCTGATCGAGAAGTGCGGCTGCGGCTACAAGGAGCCTCCGAAGGACAGAGCAAACCTCAAGCGGGTCATTCAGGACGTGCTCGTCGCCGAGGCCTGCGCCATCGAGTTCTACGCCAAGATGGCGGAGAAGTACAGGACTACGGACGTGGTGACGCACGAGCTGTTCGAAGACCTTCTTATGGACGAGGTCGATGACGAAGACCAGTGGGAGAAGTTCCTCGAAGGACTCTAGCACATCAGCACATCGCGTGTGACGCCACCCGCTCCGACTACCTATGTCTCTGACTAGCGGACACGCCCAACTAGGCTATATGGAGCAGCGCGTGCGACCGTTTGGTTGTGGTGATCATTGGTAAAGAGCATCGACTACGAGGTCGTGAAGAAGCTGGACAGGGTGGAGATCAGGAGCTACCCGAAGGTCGCCCTTGCTAGGGTGGACGGCTACGGGGACGGCGGTTTCAACCTGCTGTTCAAGTTCATCTCCGGCGCGAACAGTCAGAGGGCCAAGGTCGCCATGACGGCCCCGGTCATCTCGGAGAAGATCGCCATGACGGCCCCGGTCATCTCGGGCGGAGGCTCAATAGCCTTCGTCATGCCCGAATCCTACACGAGCGAGACCACGCCTCAGCCAGCGGACGACCGGGTCAGGATCGAAGAGATCCCGGCCAGGTACCTAGCGGCCCTCAGGTTCTCCGGAAGATGGAGCACACATGTCTTCGAGACCAAGTCCAAGGAGATGATGGGCGAACTGCAGAAGGCCGGGATAAAGAGCAGGGGCGAGGTTTTCTCCATGAGGTACAATCCTCCTTTCACCCCGTGGTTCATGCACAGGAACGAGGTCGCCATAGAAGTCGAGTGGCAGAGCTGAGTGGCAGCCTAGCAAACCGTAGGATTGCTGCTCCTGATAATCCTAGCACCCTAGTAGGAAAAAAGGGCGGAGGGGTCTGGCTTCTAAGCCTCTGGCATGATGACTTTGTCTATTACGTGTATGACCCCGTTGGTCGTACCGATGTCGGCCTTGACAACCTTGGCGTCGTTGACGTACACGCTCTTGCTGAGGATCCCCTGAGTCTTCAGGGTGACCGGTTGTCCCTGGACCGTCTTGACCTCGGCCGTCTTGCCTTTGGTCATGTTCATCACGTCGGATGCCGAGACCCTTCCTGGAACGACGTGGTACGTCAGGATCGAAGATAGCTTGGGTATGTCCTTCAGAAGACCTTCCACCGTCCCCTTCGGGAGCGCTGCGAACGCAGCGTCGCTCGGGGCGAAGACGGTGAACGGCCCTGGGGACTTGAGCGTCTGGACGAGTCCAGCCGCCTGAACCGCAGCCACCAGCGTCTTGAAAGTACCCGCCGCGACTGCCGTGTCTACGATGTCGGGCATTCTTCTTCGATGACATCCAGAGTCTCGAGTCTACTTAAGGCGGTTGTAATTTCGTTTACGAAACTACACGGTACTTTAATACGATTCCGGGGAACGGAGCGATAGCAGTATGAAAATCTCGGAAGGATTGATACGGAAGCGGAGACTGGTCGTTATCGTCTGGGCGATCACTTTCGTTGCCCTGACGCCCCTGATGCTGAACTATTCGCACTTCATCAGCTACTCCACGAGCTCTAGCGTGCCCTCGAGCAGCGAGTCGAGCAGGGCCCAGGCCATCCTAGCCGGGCTGTCGCCGCAGAATTCTTCGCTAATAGTAGTTGTGCAGTCCAGCAGTGGCTCCGTCCAGCTGGCACGCGAGTTCCTCCTATTCCAGAAGGCGCTGGGCGGCCAGCACATACCATACTTCAGCAGTTCGAGCTCGGCCTTCAGCAGCTACGCGCAGTTCATAGGCAAAGTCCAACCTGGGACCAACGGAACCGCCTACGTGATCGCGAACGGCCTGGTGGGAGCCCCCAACTACATAATGAACAGCTCCGTCAGCCCAGACAAGTCCACCTACCTTGTGACGCTAAACTTCAACGTCACGGAGAGCTACCGTGCCTCGGGCAACGTGTATCCGGCCCAGAGCGCCACTCCAGCCATAAGGCAGCTCGCCCAGACCTACCTCGGCAGCGCCGCACAGGTCACAGGGCAGGGCGCTATCGCCTACGACTCCCAGAGCCTCACGGCGAGCTCGGGGTACGTCTTCGGCTTCACGTTCGTCTTCCTGGCGATCGCCGTGGCCATAACCCTGGTTTCGCTGGTCTCGCCTCTCGTCGCGCTCCTGTTCGTCTCCCTCGCCACCGCGCTCGGATACGTCTCAATCTATGTGACGGGGCTGATTTTCGGGCACGTCGACTTTACGGTCACTTACACTCTGACAGCGGTAATACTGGGCGTGTCCACGGACTACCTGGTCTTCTACCTGTCGCGTTACCGCGAGGAGCTGAGAAAGGGCTCCGCGAGCTCCCAGGCCCTGGTCGAGTCTTCGAGGCGGGCGGGGTTCGCCATCGCTGTCAGCGGCCTCACCGTGGCCAGTGGCCTCGGCGCACTGACGTCTGTCGCCGACCTGAACACCTGGGGTCCCGTCCTGCTCCTATCCATCCTGATGACCGTCGCCCTTGAGATCACTCTCCTGCCTGCCGTCGCTTCCTACATCGGGCCCAGGATGTTCCTGAAGAGGACTATGAAGAGCTCGAACGGGACGGACTACAGAAGGTCGAAGTTCTACAGGGCGGCCCAGTTCTCGTCGAGGAGGAAGTACCTCGTCGCTGGCGTAATCCTCCTCTTGGCCGTACCGTCGGTCTACTTCTGGTTCAACGTGCCGACGACCTTCAACTTCGCCGAAGGCCTTCCGAAGAGCCTGTCGAGCGTGCAGGCATTGAACACGGTCGACCAGAGGTTCGGGTCGAACCTGATCTATCCCAACTTCGCAATAGTCAACTTCACGCAGAGCGTCCTCCTAACGAACGGCACGCTGACGAGCGCCGGAGCGTCTGCGATTGCACAGAGCTCGAGCTACATCAAGAGCCTCCCGGGAGTGCAGGAGGTCGTGGGGGCCACCTCGGGCGGGGCAGCCGGTCAGGCCGGCAACCCCTTCGTCTTCAACGGCGGACACAACGCCTACTTCCTGGTCTTCACGAGCTTCGACCCGTACTCGCAGCAAGCCATTCAGCTGATCGGCATGCTGCGTGACAACCACGGCTTCTTGGTCGGAGGGCTCACGTCGAGCATCATAGACCTGCAGAGCGCCTCGGCCGCAGCCTACACGCAGCTCGAAGTGCTTCTGGTGGTCGTGATCGCGGTAATACTCGCGGTCTCGTTCCGCTCGCTGAAGTATCCCGTGATCTCGCTGAGCGGGGTCTTCATCAGCATAACCTGGACCACGGGGATACTCTACGCGGTCTCGAAGTACCTGCTGGGCGAGGAGCTGATCTACCTGATTCCGATAATCCTCTACATCATACTTATGTCGCTGGGGAACGACTTCACCGTGTTCATCTTCACAAGGGTCAGGGAGGAGCAGGCCAAGCTTGGGTTCACGGAAGGGCTCGCTAGGGCGATGGTCGGTTCAGGGACCGTCGTCACGGCCCTGGGACTGATTCTCGCCGTCTCCCTGGGCTCGCTCGCGCTGGTCCCGTTCGGGTTCCTCGAGCAGGTCGGGATAGGGTTCATCATCTCCTTGGTGCTGGACACCTTCGTGATTAGGACCTTCTACTTCCCCGCGATGATCAGGCTTCTGAAAGGGAAGAACCAACAATAGGATATTTCAAGGGGCTGAGGCATCCTCACCGACGGCATGGACGAGAAGGAGCTGGTCTCACAGCTCACGAGGTTTGGCGTCACCGCGCAGGAGGCGGCCATCCTCGTCTTCCTGGTCAGGATTCGTAACTCCGGCGCCGGCGGCGTGACCGGGGGGTCCCTAGCAGAGCTGTCTAGGCTGGGCCGCGTACGGACCTATCAGATCTTGCAGCACCTCGCCAACCTGGGCCTGGTGGAGGTGGACTTCCGAAGGCCGAAGCGCTACGAGGCCGTGATTCCGCAGATACTAGTCAGGCGCCTCCTGGCGGCTCACGAGTCGAAACTCACCGAGCTCACCCACATCGAAGAGGACGTCGCCAAGGCCCTCATCGGGGCCGCTCCTCTGAAGGCGGACCTCGGACCGGCCGAGAAGGAGAAGTCGAACGTCGTCCTGCTGCACGGCCTGTCCAGCATCCAGAGCCTCGCGAGGAGCTCCATGGAGGGCCAGGACCTGCGCATGATTGTGAACGACGAATCCGAGGGCCACCTCTTCACCACGATCGAGCACATGTCAAGAAGACCCAGCTCCGCGAAGGTGATCTTCGCCACTCTCAACGCGGAGCAAGAACTGTTCAAGGGAAACCGGGTGGTGATAGGCGGGTACCGGTACTGCATCAAGATCTACCGGGGCGAGCTGCCGACGATGGTCATCACCCCAAAGCAGTGCCTGACGCTCTTCTACACCTCGCAGAAGTACAGGCCAAAGCCTCTCTCTCCGAGGACGGTCAGGACGGTCGTCTCCGAGTGCGTGCTGATCGACAGCGACAGGTACGTCAGTCAGGCCGGGACCATGTTCGAACGATTCTGGCAGCTATCTTCGTGACGAAATCAAGCGGGCCCAACCCAGGACGCGGCCTTGAAGGGTTATATCAAATGAGTAACTTCGGTCCTCAGCCGTCGAGATTCCATGCAACGTCAAGGAGACCATCTCTCCGAGTATCTGACAGCCGTGCTCGACAAGGACGCAGAGAGGGCCCGCTCGGTCGTCCTGTCAAAACTGCAGGAGCACCGCAGCCTGGCTGAGGCGTTCGAATTCATAGCAAAGGCGCAGTTCAGAATCGGCGAACTCTGGGAGCAGAACGTCATAGGGATTGCAGACGAACACTTCGCCACCGACCTGGCCCTCCAACTAATACGAGAGGTTTCAGAAAAGGGGCGGTCGTTCAGGAGAGGGAGCAGCGGGACCGCGCTTCTCTGCTGCGTTGAGGGAGAGTACCACTTCGTGGGCCTCGCTATGCTCGCGGAGTTGCTCAGAGACGCGGGATTGGACGCTCAGCTCCTGGGGCCGGACCAGTCGTTCTCCAGCATTCTCGACGCAATCAAGAAATCGGGCGCGAGGGTCGACCTGATCTGCCTGTCGGTCACGATGCCATTCAACATGTCGAATCTCGTCAAGACGCTGAAGCTGATCCGAGGCGAGCCGGCGCTGAAGGAAGTGCCCGTAATAGTCGGGGGGACGCTACCGAAGTCTTACAAGACCAATGGACTACTCCACGACGCCAACGACAACGCAAGGCTCGCCGACTACGTCGCGTCTGACCTGATCGACGCTCTGAAGCATGCAGCAGGTCTCCTTGAGAGGAAGTCATCCCAGGCCAGCGGGTAACTGAAGACCATCATAACGGGTCATCAGACTTCCGACCGAAATCGAGAGCCCGAGCTTAAGACACGTACCTCCCCAGCGGGTGCTGTGGGAGGACAGCGGTCGCTCTTCCAGCATGCCGACTTCATGAAGCTCTGGGTCGGGCAGTCGATCTCGGTCTTCGGTTCCCAGTTCTCCCCCTTCGCGATTCAGGTGATTGCGGTGTCCACCTTGGGGGCTACGAGCTTCCAGCTGGGAATCCTCTCCTTCCTGAACACCCTCCCCTTCCTGACCCTCGGGCTCCTGGTCGGGGTCTACGTCGACCGGCACAGGCGGCGGAGAATAATGATCTTCGCCGACTTCGGGCGGGCCCTCACCCTCTTCCTCATCCCGCTCTCCGCCTTCGTCTACGTCGTGACCATGAACCTGCTCTACGTGGTGACCTTCGTCGCCGGGGTCCTGACGGTCTTCTTCGAGATCACCTACCAGTCCTATCTCCCGAGCCTAGTCGACAGGAGCCAGATCGTCGACGCCAACAGCAAGCTGCAGACTACCGCTTCGACCGCACAGACCCTGGGGCCGAGCATCGCCGGCTTCATCATCCCCATAGTCACGGCCCCGATTGCCTGCCTGGGCGACGCCCTCGGCTATGTCTCCTCCGTGACCTCCCTCTCTCTCATCAAGAAGCCCGAGTCCATCGACACCTCCCGAGCCCATCCGTCCGTCATCAGAGACATCAGGGAGGGCCTGCGGGTCGTCCTGAGAGACACAAGGCTCCGGTCCATCGCCGCCTGCACCGCTACCTCCAACCTGGCCTCTAGCGCCTGGGGCGCGATACTCTACAAGTACTTCCTCCAGAACCTGAACATGTCACTGCCGGAGATAGGCTTGATCTTCACCATCGGGGGCGTCGGCGGCATTCTGGGTGCCCTGACGGCGATGAGAGTGACGAAGCGCCTGGGGGTCGGGAGGATCATCGTGCTGGGCATCCTCCTCAGCGGCGTCACGGTCCTCGTCTACTTCGCCATCCGGAACACCGATTTCTACGATAGTCACTACTGGCTCTCGCCTTCGTTCTACCTGCTTGCGGCTGCGTTCTTCGTACAGTCCCTCGGCGCCCTCTGGTACAACATACCGCAGGTCAGCTACAGACAGACCCTCGTCCCCGCCGAGATTCAGGGCCGCATGAACGCCACGATGAGGACCATAGTCTGGGGCACCTTGCCTATCGGCGGTCTCCTCGGCGGAATTCTGGGGCAGGTAGCAGGAGTCCACGAGGCGATCGGCTTGGCGACAGTCCTGGGGGCCCTGGCCTTCCTCTGGGTCCTCCTGTCACCGGTAAGGCAGATCAAGGAATTCCCGACCTCCCCTGAGACGGTCGGGTGACGACGGGCACACCAACCTTGGCTGAGTTAACCATACTTTACTATTGTGCCGCCCTAGGTAAAGGAATATATACCAAAGTAACCAAGGGGGTAAAGGCGCATTTACTTGGACGAAGACCTCGACGAAGTCAAGGCAGAACTGAGGGACGAAATCAGGTCGCTCAGGGACGACATCAGGCGCGATGTCCTGAGCGCCATCCGGGCAGGCGGCGATTCCATCAAGGTCGAGCTCGGACGGAACGATGTTGAGCAGACCGAACCATCGTCGGTGGTAGCCAAGGACTTGGTCAAGCTCATCCGTGAGAACGTGAGGTCCAGCCTGGTTGAGCGGGGCGAACGGGCGGTCGACGACCTGGTCGGAGGGATGCCTGAGGACAGCGCTGCCGACCTCCTGAAGTCCCTCGCCAACACCGAGAGGCTCAAGATCGTCAAGCTCCTCTACCTGTCTGACAAGACCTTCTCCGACCTGAAGGAGGCGACCGCGCTCGAAGGGGCCTCGGTCTCGCACCACCTGAAGAGCCTGCTCGGGATGGGACTGGTCTCGCACGGCGACGAAGGAGGATACCAGCTCACGAAGCGGGGCAGGCTTCTCGTCAGGACGCTCGCTCTGATGAACGAAGCATTGGGAGGCGAGAAGGTTGATTGAGATAGGGCACGAACGACGCTCCGCTTTCTTCACTCGCAGGGCGGCGTCCGCCTTCGGCACGATGGCCGCACTGCTCCTGCTGGTCTGGCTGGCAAGAACAATCCTCTCCATCTCCCAGTACTCGACCGAACTCCTGGTAGCAAGCTTCGGTCTGATCCTTCTGGGCCGGGCCTTCAGGACCAGGACGCGCTCCGGCGCGGGACGCGCCGTCTCGAGCTTCCTAGGCAACGTCGCGATTGGCTGCATCATACTCGTCATCGCGATATGGTTCCTGAACTGGGTCGCTTCCCTCCAAGGAAGCCCCCTACAGTCGGGGTTCATCAACGCGATACCCGATCTCGTCATCGCCGCGATTTCGACGGGACTGCTCGCCTACGCCGCCCGCGAGCTGACCCCTCGCAGAGAGAATCCCTTCGCGGGCGGGCCCCCCATCCTGGTCCATGCAGACTCCGGCGTCACGGCTGGGAAGACGACGCTTTCTGCCAAGACCGACACGATCGCGCTCCCTGTGACGAGGTGGGGGAGGACCGTGGGTTGTGTCCTCTTTGGCGATGTCAAGGCCTCCTTCGGGACGCCCATGGGGCCCGTGACGGCATCGTACACGAGACCGGTAACTACGTTCGGGATACCCTTCAGGGGTGACAAAGCGGGAAGGGACGACGTGTCGAGGCTCACCGGGAGGGACATGAGTCAACTCATCCAAGAGGCCCAGATCGACCCCAAGATGGCAAGGCTTGATGGCTCCGGCCACAGCGTGGATCTCCCCTTCGTGCACGTACGTGAGGACTCGTTCGGGGAATCGGTCGACGTCGGGCCGATAAGCGTCAGAGACAGCCCAGAAGGCGAGTCGGTCCGAATCGGACCCTGGGAATTCAATTCAAAGGATGGCGCGGACCGCCACGCCTCCTGGCTGGCGCGAGGCGCTCAGGATTCGTCGTCCCTCAGCGTGTCGGGCGAAGAGGCCTCGGCCAAGTGGAACGGGAGTTCGCTGTGGATGAAGAGGGACTCGATGAAGCTGACAGTAGGAATGGACGGATTCCACTACTCGCCCACGGAGGTCAGTACGTTCTCGCCCCTTCACACGCTGTACGTGGCGAACCAGAAGATGACCCTCAACACGAGGAAGTTTACGCTTAACGTCACCGCCGATCGGGTCGTCCTCAGGGCCGACAGCGGCTCGAAGAGCACTGACTCTCCCTCCCTCGCCCAGGACCTCAGGAACCTCTTCACCGAGGAGGCGAAGAAGCACATCCAGGACGTCATGAAGGGCGTGCCGATCGACCTTGACGAGATGCTCTCGAGCACTGAGGGGGTCCTCAAGAAGTATGACTGAAGCCGATGTCTCCGGCCCGACGGAGGCCGATGGCAGCGGGACAAAGGCCTGCGACGCGTTTAACCTAAACGCAGCGAAGGACCAGTCGCTCTCACCCGTCGAAGAGAAGCGCCGGCAAGACGACGCTCGTCCTGGTTCTCACCACGAGGCCGATGCTGACATCGGGCTCGGCGCGCGTGCTCGAAACGGCCTTCAGGCGAAGGTCGTCGAGGTTTCGAATCTGGGGAAGATCTACCCAGGCGGAACCGAGGCTCTGCGTGACGTCTCCTTCAGCATAGAACGCGGTCATGTCTTCTGCCTCCTTGGCCGGAACGGAGCGGGGAAGACGACCCTATTGCGGATACTCGCGACCCAGCTACAGCCCAGCACAGGCCGAGCGACTGTATTCGGCCTTGACGTCCCGCGCGAAGCAGAGAAAGTAAGGACGAGGATAGCTGTCCTCCCGCAAGAGGCCCGCCCTCAGATGATGCTCTCCGCTTTCGACCACGTCCGGATGATGTGCCTCATCCGTGGCATGCCTAGGGCAGAGGCTACGCGGCGAGCAAACCAGATCCTGGAGCAGTTCGACCTCTGGGAGCACCGTAACAGAGTATGCGCCGACCTCTCAGGCGGCATGAGACAGCGGGTCCTCCTGTGCATGGCCCTCATAGCCGACCCCGAACTCCTCTTCCTCGACGAGCCTACAATCGGACTCGACCCACTCGGGCGGCGCCAGGTGTGGGCTGCCATCCGACGACTGACCAAGGCCGGCACCACCGTGCTCCTGACGACGCACTACATGGACGAAGCCGAACACCTCGCCGACAACCTGGCGATTATCGAGAAAGGCAGGGTCGCCTTCCTCGGAACCGTAGGCGAAGCGAAGGATGTCGCCGGCGTCGGGATGCGGATGATCGTCGAACCCCTGGTCAATGGAGGCCAGCGCGAGGTCTTGCATCCTTCATCGAACGAGGAGATACTGAAGATCGTCGAACGGAGCGTACGGGAAGGTCTCAAAGTCACGTTCCAGCCGCCGAGCCTCGAGGAGGCGTTCATCAACATCGTTGGAGGTTCGATTGACGATGAAACTCAATGAAGTTCTGTACATCGGGCTCTGGGATTCTCTCCCGTTTCTCCGAGACCCAACGCTCTTCGTGATTCTCTCCGGAATTGCGTTCTTTCCGGTGCTTTTCCTCGCCCTCTTCACAGGCAGCGCCGCGCTCCCTGCCCTCGTCGGCGCCGCCGTAATGTCCCTAGCCTTCCTCGGTCTGGGCGTCGCGCAATCAGTATACTACAACAAACACTGGTTCAGGTTTCAGGACATCCTGGTGGCGTCGCCCGTCTCCGCGCTTTCCTATGCACTTGGCCTCTCTTTCAGCTCCTTGATCGGGTCAACTCCAGCGCTCGTGCTCTCCTTCTCAATCCTCGTCTACTACGTACCAATCGCGCCGCTAAACTTCCTGGCCGTGCTTGCTATTGCCGCGCTGATGTGGCTCGGGCTGGTATTCATCGGGTATACGATCGGGCTATCTGTGAAGAACACTCGCAAGGCGAACTCTCTCCCACAGATCCTGGGTTTTCTCCTCGGATTCCTCCCACCGGTGTACTACCCGCTGAGTCTCCTTCCCGCATCCTTACGCCCCATAGCGATGCTGGTGCCAACTACGGAAGCCGCCCAGCTGGCAAAGTACTACTTTGGTCTCCTCCCAACTTCACTCTCACAGGCTGACATCATCGTGAGCTGGGCGTACCTCTTGGCCTTCGTCGCTCTGATGGCCCTCATTACCGCCCGGAAGGCGCACTGGATCGATCCTTGACGCCACCGAGGCGTCATGCAAAGTCGGTTGACAGCTAGCTCTCGTTCAGGATTTCGTTGAGACTTCGAATTGTGACGCAGTCTGCTTCCGGATACTTCATGCTTCTGTCAATGAGGATGGGTTTGATTCCCGCTCTTCTCGCGCCCACGATGTCCTGCTCGAAACTATCTCCGATGTGGACGCACTCTTGGGGGGCTCTGCCCGCCCTGCGCAGAGCCAATTCAAAGGGAGCGGGGTCGGGCTTCTCCGCGCCCGCCTCCTGAGAGTATGTGATTGTGTCGAAGTACCCGACAAGACCGAGACTCTTCATTCTGTCGAGCATCTCTTCTGTGTTGTTTGATATGATTCCAAGAGCATACTCTCTCCACTTCAACTCGGAGAGAACAGAGTGCGTCTCTGGGAACACGCGAAACAACCTCTCAGCGTCCAGAAAAGCAGAGCCGACCGCTCTCGACAGACTCCCGTCACTGTCAGCGATGTCGAGCCTATCCAGCACGCAGGCATCATACAGGCCCCAAAACTCTGGCATACGGCCCTTGTACTCGTACACCTTCGGATTGCAGATCCGGTCCGCGACCCTCATTGCTTCGAGGAGAGCGTCTTGCTGAAGGACTATCCCGCGCTCCGCTGCGGCTGCGACCCAGACTTCCGAGATTGAGAGGGTCGAGCAACCCAGAGTATTTCCGAAGTCAAAGAAGATGGTACTGATGTTGTCGAGATACGCTGCCAATGTCTTACCTCGATTAGAGTTTCGCATTTAGTCTTTCTTGGCAGTGGTCGATCAACCGGTGAGTTCCCAGAACCCGTCGCGGTCTCTCCCATCAGATTAAATCTGGCGCCGTCGCACGGAGGGCCGAGTTTGGCTCCAGGCGATAGGGACGAATTCGAGAGGCTGGTCGCGGAAGCCCGATCGCAGAAGTTCTCGGGGTGGGATTTCTCGTGGCTCAAGAACAGGTTGGTAGAGGAATCTCCGCCCTGGGATTACGAACAGGAGATCACAAGAGAAATCTCTCGCGTCAAATCCCTGCTAGACCTAGGAACCGGAGGCGGGGAATTGCTGTCTTCGCTTGCACAACTGCCTAAGCGGACGTACGTCACTGAAGGATATCCACCCAATGCGGCCATCGCAAGGGACAGGTTGCGGCAGCTCGGCGTCGATGTCGTTCGGACGTACGCGGATTACAACACGGCTGAACCTCAAGCAGGAGCGCTGCCCTTTTGCGACGAATCTCTGGATATGGTCATCGACCGACATGAATCGTTCGTAGCTGGCGAGGTCTGCAGGGTCCTGAAGAGGGGAGGGATCTTCTTGACCCAGCAAGTCGGGTCCGACAACTACCCCGAGCTGAACGAGTTCCTCGGTGCTCCAAAGAACGAAAAGACTTGGGACTTGCAGGTGGCCCGGCAGCAGATATCTGAGGCGGGTCTTTCCGTGGCAGAGGGACGAGAGGCTCAGCTTCATTCACGGTTCAGAGACGTGGGCGCTGTGGTATTCCTCCTGTTGGCGGTACCATGGCAGCTCGAAGGGTTCACCGTTGATGGGTACATGGATAAACTTAAGGAATTGCACAGGTCAATAATCCGAGCCGGGAGCTTCAAGGTGACATGTCGGAGGTTCTACGTCAGGGCCTTGAAGAGATAGCACGTAGGGGCGCAGCCGAACCAAGAAGTGTGCGCTCTCTCGCGCGCGCGTGGAACTCCCCCCCAAGGTGTAAATATGGCCGTGCAATACAAAGGGCAGTCTTGAGGGACGAAGGGTCTCCGAAGATTCCGCTCGCCGTCCTGCTTATCCTTACCTTTCTGGGTTCTGCGCTCACCTTGTTGCCTCCACTCGTCTTCGCAAGCACCGTCCCGACGGTCTCTCTCAGCCCTTCATTGGGCGCGGTGGGCACATCTGTCACTATAACTGGCTCTAACCTCATCGCTTCACACAACCTGACGGTCACGTATGACGGTTCGGCCGCTGGCATGCCCACGACCTGCACCACGGACGCATCCGGCAACATAAGCTCTGGCTGCAAATTCATCGTCCCGTCTTCCTCTCCCCCCAGCTCTCAAACAATCATCGTAAGCGATGGCACCAACAATCCTACCGCGACGTTCACAGTGACGCTCCTCGGCGTGACGTGCTCCAAGTCCACCGTGGTCGTGGGTTCAGCCACTACTTGTAAGGCGAAGCTCTACGGCTCTGCGCCGACCGGCACTATCGTATGGTCGAGCAGCAGCTCAGGTACGTTCTCAAAGACATCCTGCACACTCTCACGCCACGGCTCCTACAGCGCGTGCTCGGTGAGGTTCACGCCAACCGCTACAGGCTCCTCAGTCGCACTCACGGCGAGCTTCGGCGGGGACTCCAATAACCCTGCGACTGCTGGAGCGTACAACCTGGTCGTGACCGTGAAGACCACGAAAACAACGATCTCCTGCAGTCCAAAGTACGTGATTGTCGGCTCGTCGAAGGTCGTCAACTGCAAGGCCACGGTGACAGGGTACTCGCCGACGGGCAACGTGACCTGGTCACAGAGCGGCGCCGGGTCCGTCTCCTTTGTCGCAACGACTTGCACCCTCTACAAGGGGAGCTGCTTCGTGAAGCTGACGTGGTCTAAGGCTGGAACCGTCACCATCGAAGCGACCTACCCAGGAGACTCGAACAACAAGGGCAGCTCCGGAACGGCTAAGCTGACCATGTGCTCTTGCCGAATGCGGCGCTAGATAATAGGTCTCTCTAGTAGACCGCTATAGGTCGCTATGGACAGGAATCTATCTCAACGGGAAAACAAGAGTCATGGTCGAGAACTGCAGTGTCACGTCGTTTCGGTATGGCTTCATACTTCTCAGCTCTTCTTACGACACAGCGCGCGCCGCGCCCTCTTAGAGTTTCCATCCATTTGGAATCGCCTATCACACACAACCTGTTTGGGTGCGGGCCCCTCCGGATTCGAACTTGGCGCGCGCTGTTCCACATTCGTGCAGGCAGTCTCCCATGTTAACTGCTGTCTTTTTCTTCTGAAAAAGTCTGCCCGTGGTGGCTATCGCTCGCCGTCATTTAGCACTAATGCTGAGAACGTCGTTCTACCGGATAGAACTAAAGAGTCGCTAAGACGACATAGGCTCGATGAGGCGTTTAGTCCTTCCTGCGCTGGTTCTCATCATGATTGGTGCGGCTCTTGTCCTTACGGGGATAAGTCAGTCATCCCAGATTTGCTCATGCCCAGCGTATCCCGCAGTCTGCCCCTGTGCGGGCGAACCCACCTTGACCGTATGGACATTCAGTCTTGGCTTCTATGTTGGCGTGGCGACAGCCTTCCTTGGTGTCGGTTTGTTCGGGGCATCTATGCTGAGGACGAAGCCCACCAACCGAGTTTAGACACACCGAAGATTTAGCCTAACCAACCGTCAAGTGGGCAGAACCGAAATCCAGAAAGACTATTAGTTGCCCTGCATTCTAATGTGAGGCATGAAGAGAGTCATGCTTAGTGGCATAATTGTATGCTTAGTCGTAGCCATATCGGTTTTCTTTTTCGCACCTTTTCTTCCCACCACGACGGCCAACATGGCTCCCGGAGGCACCGAGTCTACTGGCTGGGTTTCTCCTTCATTCTCTCTCTTCCAATGCGGAACCCACATGGGTAGTGTTGGAATCCAAGTCCCAAACGGCTCCTTCATCGACCCATCCCAATCCGGTTCGTCGTTTTGGAACTGCGCCTATCCCCGCGCCTGAAGGTATTCTCTGCGCATCAACCGATTTTTCACAACACCCTGATCGTGGTCAATCAACCAAAGACTTCACAGAACCCTAAGTTAGTCCAAGCCCAGGATTATAAGCGACATCCTGAGTAAGGCTGTGGTAGCGGCCTGTGGGCAAGTGGCGTACCGTGAGCATGAAACTGACGGATGACCAGGTCGCAGGGCTGAACCTTCGCCTTCAGCAGCTGGGCTTTGACTCGATGGGCGACTATGCGCGAGCCCTCATAGACGGCGTTGTGGGCAACGAGCAGATGGTGGGCACGCTCGCAGATTGTATCGCAGACAGGATTGTTGTCAAAATGACAACCAACCTGACCCAGCAACGGCTGCAACTGTAGAGCGTCATAGTTCCTTAGAGTGATAATTGGTCGTCTAATCGTGGTCCTGTCAAAGTCCGCGCCAGTGAAGTTCCGTGAGATTCTAACTTTCTGTCACAATTCATGCGATTGACCCAATGCAGGTCGAGTTGAAACTCAAGTCAGAAGGGTTGTCTTAAGTCTTGGGCAGTCGGAATAGGTGGTGCTTCGTTGACGGGTGGCTTCTGAGGGTGCTTCACCGCGGGTGATTCGGTAGATGTGCAACAATGAACTGTTCTAAATGATATGATTAATAACTCTCAGACGTTCAACGATGAGCATGAAAAGGTCCCTGATGGTCGTCATGGGAATCGTGGTCATGGCGATTCTTTTGGGGGTCTATGCGGTCTATGCGGTCTATGCGGTCTATGCGGTTCCCGTTATTCCCTTTCAGCGAACTGCTTTCTGCACAAACACAATCATGGGCTGCGGATTCTGCAAGGGGTATGAATCTGTCACCGCATGGATGTTCGGGGTGGGAGTCAGCAAGACGTCACTGTGTGCGCTCCCTTGACGTCTTTGGCTTCTTGTTCGACCGCTTCTTGAACCACTTGTTCCGCCCTACGACTCCAATTTCTGCCGCTTGCGCGGGTGTCTGCCCATCCAAAGCCTTGTGCGACTCGCATGAACTGTGGCGATTTTTTACTACAGCAAACTCTGACGACACTATAGCGAACTACGACCCACTCCTATGAACTCTGACGCTCTACAACAGCAACCCCAGGCAATGAAGAGCGTGCGGTCGCCGGGATTTGAACCCGGGTTACAAGCTTGGAGGGCTTGTGTCCTAGACCAGGCTGGACGACGACCGCACGAGATCCGGACCCTCCCTAACTCCTTTTAATCGTTGATTCCAGCCGCGGCCTTCTCGACCTCGTAGACGACCCTCGAGGCAACGACGTGAGCCTCCAGAGGCCTTTCGTGAATCCTCACGAGCTCGTCCACGAGCGCGAGTGTATCCTGCGAGAAGTGCCCGTGAGGGAAGCCTCCAACAATCACGCACGGGTTCTTCGCTGCCATGATCGCCTTCGCCAGCTCCTCCGGTCGAGTCTGCCGACCCTGCACAGAAAGGCCGAAGACCCTGCCGGGTGAGATCGTCTTCCGCAGCAGCTCCCGGACCCCTTCACCGTACGCCTTCACCAGCCCCTCGTCCGACCTCTCGGAGAGCAGCTTCTCGACAAGCCCCCTGAACCTGAAGTAGCTCTTGGGGATCCTCGTCCTCTCGGCCAGCTCCAGGACCGCGTCTTGGTTCGTGTGGACGAAGACCTTCACGGAGCCGTCCAGGTACAGGGGCGCCCCTGTCACGCTCAGCAGCGCGGCGTGGACCAGATCCGGCCGCCCCCTCTTCTCCGAGTCCCGGAGCCTCGCCATGGATGAGTGGTGGAGGCTCCTGTCGAGAAGGATCCGCGATGCGTCGACCCCCCGCCTCCTCGAGTCGCTGCTCACAGCCGGGCTCCTTAGGATCTCCTTCGGCACGAGCTCGAGCGCCGACTCTGCCAGGACGAAGTTGAGCTTCACGGGTAGTGGACCCGAAGGGTATGGTTAAGACCTTTGGCGGAAGTCTTCGGGGCGTGAGGACGCGAAAGGCAGCCCGGGGGGATGTGGCGGAGCTCGTCAGACAGCTGACCGAATCCTCCGTCAGCCTCGCCCGGAAGGACCTCGGGATGGCGAAGGAGCAGGCGGCCCTAGCCCGGAGGGTCAGGCTCAGGTTCAACGTCAGGCTCGACTCCTCCCTGAAGAGGTACACCTGCCGCGGCTGCAAGAGCCTCATCGTGCCCGGCGTCAACGCCCGCGTCCGGCTGGGGCACGGCAAGCCGGCGGCGATCCGCATCACATGCTCTGAATGCGGGCGCGTAAATCGAAAAATCCTGAGGAGGCCTTATATACGCTCAGGCAAGGTCGGAAAATCCGATTCGTGAGACAATGGTGAATGCCCGCGATGTCCCCTCGGACAAGCTCATCGGCGCCCTGGCCGAACAGGTCAAGAGCCTGCCCAGCGTAAAGGAGCCCGAGTGGGCCCACTTCGTGAAGACGGGCTCTCACGCCGAACGGCTCCCTGAGAGTCCCGACTGGTGGTACACCAGGGCGGCATCGCTCCTGAGAAAGCTCTACCTCCACGGCCCTGTCGGCCTCAGCGACCTCGAGCGCGCCTACGGGGGGTCCAAGGCGGTGGCGTACTTCCCCAAGCACCACAGGGACGGAGCCGGGTCCCCGATCAGGAAGGTCCTGGCGCAGCTGGAGCAGGCCGAGCTGGTGGCAAAGACGCCGAAGGGCAGGATACTCACCCCGAAGGGCCGGGCCATGCTCGACAAGGCCAGCCGAGACATCTTCAAGATCATCAGCGAAGCAGACAAGTCGCTCGCGAGGTACGGCTAGTGATGTCCGAACAGCCGCAGGAGCCCGCTGACCGAAAGGTCCCAGAGAAGGCGATGAGAGAGGGCGTCCTCAGGATGGCGCTGACCTCGGAAGCGAGGCAGAGGCTCGCCAACGTGAGGATGGTCAAGCCGGAGCTCGCCTCGTCCATAGAGGAATACGTGATACAGCTCGCCTCCAGCGGAAGGCTCAAGAGGGCGCTCGACGACGACCAGGTGAAGCAGATGCTCGTGGCGCTCCAGGGGAAGCAGCGCGAGATCAAGATCAGGAGGGCGTAGCGTGGCGAGAGTCAAGGACGCTTCGAAGAAGAACAGGCTGCTGAAGGAGGGAAGGAGGGGAAGGTCAGTCCCCACCTGGGTCATCGCAAAGACCAACAGGCACGTCAGGTCCAACCCGCAGAAGAGGAACTGGAGGCAGCGCAAGCTGAAGCTCAAGTGATAGGCGATGTCGGAAGAGAAAGAGAAGGTCGAAGCCCTCACCAGGACCTACATGGTCCCGCTCGGCGTTGCCTTCGAGGCCCCACCGTACAGGAGGTCCAAGGTCGCGATACGGATAATCAGGGAGTTCGCCACTCGGCACATGAAGGCGACCGAGGTCAGCATAGCGGAGGATGTCAACAAGCAGATCTGGTCCCGAGGGATCAAGAGCCCGCCGAGGCGGATCAAGCTTGACATGGAGAGGGACGAGGACGGAATCGTATCCGTGAAACTCCCTCCGAAGCCAGAACAAGTGTAATCAATGGGCCTCCATCTGGTCGACGTCTACCGCAGCCCTAACATAGGCGTCTTCCTGAAAGCAAACGACAGGTTCATCCTAGTGCCCAAGGGTCTGGCCCAGACGAAGTGCGAGAAGCTCTCGAGCAGCCTCGAGGTCACAGTCGTCCCCACTTCGATAGCGGAATCCCGGCTCCTCGGCCCGCTCGTCTCGATGAACAACAACGGCATCCTGGTCTCCAGAATGGCGGAGTCCACCGAGCTGGCAGAGATCAAGTCGGCGACGGGGATGAACGTCTCGAGGCTCGAGTCGAGGTTCACGGCCGTAGGCAACCTCGTGGCAGCCAACGATAGGTTCGCCGTCGTGTCGCCGGTCCTCGACGCGAACGCCGTCTCGCAGGTGAAGGACATACTGGGGACCGAGGTGGAGCGGATGCCCATCGGGGAGTACATACAGGTCGGATCGCTCATTGTGGCGACCAACAGGGGTGCGGCGGTCTATCCTGGACTCGACGACCAGGACGTGTACAGGCTCGGGAGCCTGTTCGGGGTCGAAGCCGGTCCGACATCCGTCAACCGCGGCGTCCCCTACGTGGCATCGGGCGTAGTCGCGAACTCAAAGAACGCGGTGGTGGGCAGCCAGACGACCGGACCCGAGCTTGTCTTTATAACAAGGGCGCTGAGCGTCTGAAAAATCAAGGTCATTCTCGATGAGCAAGCAGCCGACCGAGGAAGAGACCATCAACGCGCTGGTGGTCGAGATCAGGGTTCTCGAGAGTACCTACAACGAGCTGAGTTCCCGCCAGAACCTCTTGGAACGGGCTCTCGTGGAGAACAGGGCTGCCCTCGACGCCCTCAACGGCCTCGGGGACAAGCCGTCGCAGGAGGTCCTCATGCAGATCGGCGGAGGGGCGATGCTCCATTCACCGCCGCCATCCACTAACAGGGTCCTGATCAGCGTCGGCGCCAACATCGTGATCGAGAAGCCGAAGGCCGAGGCTGTAGCACTCATGGAAGGCAGGAGCAGGGACGTCGAGAAGACGATCATTTCGATCGCAGGCCAGAGGAACGAGCTCGCCCAGAGGCTCGATTCCGACAGGCAGGCCCTCAACTCCCTGATATCGCGCCAGAGCGAGGATTGACTCGCCCTTGTTCGAGAGGCTGAAGCAGGCCTTCTCAGCCGTCACGAGCGCAGTCCGCGAGAAGGAGCTCACGGAGACGCAGCTCGACGATGTCGTCTTCAACTTCCAGCTTTCACTGATCGAGAGCGACGTGGCCCAGAGCGTAGCCGAGGCCCTGACCCACGAGGTCCAGAAGAGCCTCGTCGGGACCAAGGTCGACCGGTCGACCGACCCCTCAGAGGTCGTAGGGGAACACCTGGCGACGACGCTCGAAGCGGCCTTCGCGAAGGCCGGAAGGGTCGACCTCCTCGAGAACATCAGGGAGAAGAAGAGGGAGGGTGAGCCGTACGTGATTCTCTTCCTCGGCATAAACGGGACAGGGAAGACGACCACCATCTCGAAGGTCGCCAGCTACCTCAAGAAGAATGACGTCTCGGTGGTCTGTGCGGCGGGTGACACTCACAGACCCGGGGCGATAGAGCAGCTGACTGAGCACGCGGACAGGCTCTCGATGAAGACCGTTTCTCAGAGGTACGGGGCCGACCCCGCGGCCGTCGGGAGGGATGGGGTCCTGTACGCGAAGGCGCACCACGTCGACTGCCTGCTGATCGATTCGGCCGGCAGGATGCAGACCAACCAGAACCTGATGGAGGAGATGTCCAAGATAGCGAGGGTGGTCAGGCCCGACTTCAAGATGTTCATAGCCGACGCCCTGACTGGGAACGACGCCGTCTCGCAGGCGGAGCTCTTCAACCAGCACGTCGGGTTCGACGGGGTCATCCTGACCAAGGCCGACGCCGACGTGAGGGGAGGGGCCGCGTTGTCTATCGTATACTCCACAGGCAAACCCATCCTCTTCCTGGGGGTCGGCCAGGGCTACGACGACCTGGTCCCCTTCGACACGCAGAAGTTCCTGGGCTCTCTCCTGAATAATGACTAGTCGGGCCGGAGGGCATCCCTGGGGTATGTCTTCTTCGCTGCCTCTGCCTCTCGCAGGTCGATATCGACGGTCACGAAGGGTTCCCCACTAGAGGTCAGGCCCAGGACCTTCGCGTCTGGGTCGATGACCCAGCCGGACCCGCCGAAGCTCATGCCGTTTCTCTCGCCTGCCCTGTTTGAAGCGATGCAGAACGCGCCTGAGATTAGCGCTGCGACCCTCCCGCCCGCCATCCACCTCTCGATGCCCGACCTGGGCGCCGCGTGGGGGACGGCGATCAGATGGGCTCCCTTCTTCCCGTATGCGCGCGCGCTCGACATCGACCAGAGATCGCTGCAGATCATCATCCCGACCCTGCACCCATGAGCACCGAAGACCGAGAACCTGCGATCGCCTCGATGATACCAGGAGGCTTCGTAGTACCCATCCTCGTTCGGCAGGTAGCTCTTCACATGGACGCCGCGCGTCCCCCGCCCCTCCGTCCAGACGAACCCTTCGTTGAGCCGTCGATCCTTCCTGTTGATGGGCCTGGTCCCGATGACGGTGGCGGGAGCCAACTCGATGAGGCGCTTCATCCACTTCTGGTGCGCCGCGACCGCCTCGTTCCAGGTATTTCGGTCGAATCTCGGGGAGGCGGCGAACCAGCCGTGGAAGGGCATCTCTGGGAGAAGGACGAGCTCGCTCGCCTCTTCTCTGACGTGCCTGACCAGCCCTTCCCAATCGCTCGCGAAGCCGCCTTCGTCATCCATCTCGCAGACTGTGACTTTCAGACCCTGATCACCTCCAGGCCGAACTGCGAAGCGAGTCCTCGGATCCTGTCCTTGTGCGTCCCCAGACCCTTCCATTCCAGCAGCGCATACTTCACCGGCGCCGTCGTCCTCTGGAGCATCTGTCCCACCATCCCATCGTCCACGTGTTCCAGAGCATACTTCGGGGCCACGAAGGAGAGCGCCACGTCCTCCTCGATGACGAACCTCGTGAACTTCTCCGGATAGTGGGTCCCCCCGAAGCCGATGGCCGCCTTGCTCCAGATGGTCCTCTCCGTCAGGCTCTCGACGAGAGCCTCGCCGACTACGGTGGCCGCCTCTGCGTCGCCCCACTGCTTCTCGGAGGCCCCGATCTCGACAAAGAGGACTGGCTTCCTGAGCGAAGTCGGCCCGTGGTGCGTCGCCTCCATCGTGATCTCATAACCGCCGACCCTCTCCTTCCTCTTCGACAGCGAGATCAGGTAGTTCTTGAGGAGGGACGGGTCCGACCTGGCCAGTTCCCTCGCGACCCCGCCGGACTTCGCCTCGTCCGAGAAGTTCCCCGTCGTGTGGGCCGTGAGCGATGCTATCCCCGACTCTGCGCTGTGCCTCGAGAGGAAAATGTACGCTTGGGGGTTGAAGAATTCGTCCAGGTCCGGAGGGAAGACGATCGCGCCTTCGAAGAATGCGAGCAGGAATGACCCCTTCTGGTAGACGGGCTTGCCCAGGAAGTTGATCCCGGTGGACTGGAACCCCTGTCCCTCGATCAGCGACTTCGCAAGGGTGGCCGAAGCCAGGTCAGTGGAGGAAGCCACAATCACCGTCGCCGGTTCACCCTGGGGAGTCACGCCGGGCGTATGAGCCCACCAGGTTTTAACCGTGGGTCGCAGGCGTCTCGCCATCCACCACTAAGACATATTAACCGCACAGGTGGCTCGGACCAAAGTCGAAGATGGGCTTCAGGGACTTCCTTTCATCAGTCGCCGCGATATTCAGGCTCGCTCACAAGAGCGACAGGGAGGAGTTCTCCCTCTACCTCAAGATGGTCGCCCTGGGCATGGTGGTGGTCGGGACCATCGGCTTTCTGATCAAGCTGATAGGGAACATCTTCTTCGGCTAGCCTGGCGCGAGAATAAGGTTATTAGCCCAACGCAAACCGGACTGCTTCCTGGGTGAACTTCTTTGAGTGACCAAGAAAGGACGGGTTCCATCTTCCCGGTCAAGACCACCGGAGGTCAGGAAAGGACGGTGGCCACCTTCGTTGCCAACAGGGCCATCCAGAAGAAGAAACCCATCTACTCTGTCCTTGCGCTCGACACGTGGAAGGGGTACGTTCTCTTCGAGGCCCCGAACTCGCAGGTCGTCGACGAGAGCATCCAGGGATTCAAGCACGTCAGGAGCAAGATCCCCGGCATGATGCAGTACCAGGACATCGAGAAGTTCCTCGTCACGAAATCGATGGTCGCCGAGCTGAATGAGGGCGACACCGTGGAGATAGTGGCCGGTCCGTTCAAGGGAATGAGGGCCAAGGTCTCGAGAGTGGAGCAGGCGAAGCAGGAGATCGTCGTTGTGCTGATCGACACGGCCTTCGCCATGCCCATCACCATTGACGGCAGCTACACGAAGCTCGTGGGACGCGCCAAGCCCGAGTCAGGCAGCGCGCCCGTCGCCTAGATCCGCGGAGACCTTCGTCCGGCAATCTCACCTCCCTTCTCCGTGCGACCTCCCTCTCCGCTTCGCCCCTGAACGCTTGTGGAGAAGGGCTCCCACCGTACGAAAACTGGGGGCCTTCTTCAGGGAAATCGCCGGGACCGACTAAAGCTTAGATACTCCGTGACGAGAGTGCCCGATTCCAAGGTAGCTCGCTGTGGGAGAGAAGAAGGTAATCAACGCACTGGTAACGGGAGGAGAGGCCAACGCGGGTCCTCCGCTCGGCCCGGCTCTCGGCCCTCTCGGCGTCAACGTTCTCGGGATAGTTAACGAGATCAACAAGCAGACCGGCGACTTCAAGGGGATGAGGGTCCCGGTCAAGGTCGAGGTCGACCAGGAGACCAAGCAGTTCACGATAACCGTGGGGACCCCGACAACCGCTGCCCTAGTGGTGAAGGAGGCGGCAATCGCGAAGGGGTCCGGCAAGCCCAACTTGGATTTCGTTGGCGACCTCACGATCGACAAGGTGGTCGGCATAGCCAAGAGCAAGATGACCGACTCCTATGCCAAGACCCTTCGCTCGGCGGTCAAGGAAGTGGTCGGGAGCTGCGTCAGCATTGGCGTCAAGGTGGAGGGGAAGGACGCCAGGGAGTTCATGGATGAGATTGAGGCAGGAAAATGGGACTCGAAGTTCGAGTAGGGTTCCCGACTTGGCACAACTCTTTTATCGGCTACTCGCAGGCTCGCTGAGGAATTCGTGAAGAGGACATGCTCTCGACTCAGCAGCTCGTCGAACTGGTCAAGAAAGGGAAGGATCAGTCAAAGGAAAGGAAGTTCACCCAGTCCGTGGAATTGATTCTGACTCTCAAGGAGGTCGATCCCAAGAAGACCGACCTCAACATCAACGAAATCGTCTACCTTCCACACCCGACCGCCAGTCCTGCCAGAATCTGCTTCATCGGTTCCGGCGACCTTGCGGTCAGGGCGAAGAACGCGAAGGCCGATCTGGTCATCGACCCGTCACAGCTCGAGAACTACGCAGGGAGCAAGAAGGACGCAAAGAAGCTGGCCCGATCCTACGAATTCTTCCTGGCTGACACGGCGCTGATGCCGAGGATAGGCAAGATCCTCGGTCAGGCACTCGGCCCCAAGGGCAAGATACCCACCCCGGTTCCTCCAAACGCCTCAGTAGAGGCGATGATTAACAGGATGAGGACCGCGGTCCGTGTAAGGAGCAGGGGCTCTCTCGGCGTCATGGCCAAGGCTGGAGACAGCAAACTGACCGAGCCCGACCTGGCGGAAAACATCCAGGCGGTGGTCGCTGCGGTCGCGAAGAAGCTCCCCAACGGCGACAAGAACGTCAAGACGGTGATGGTCAAGACGGCGATGGGCAAGCCAGCAAAGCAGGCGGTAGACTAGAATGAGCGAGACGGTCCAGGTTCACACGCCCAACCCGAAGAAGGTCGAGGCCGTCGAAAGGGTCTCTGCGCTCGCGAGGAAGTACCCAGTCCTCGCCGTGACCAGCCTTTCGAAGGTGAGGGCGAGCCAGCTGATGGCGGTCAGGAAGGCGCTCAGGGGCCACGCCGAGGTCTTCGTGGTCAAGAATGCGCTGGCGATACTCGGCCTGCAGAAGGCCGGCATCAAGAATGCCGACCAGCTGCTCTCTCACTTGACCGGCCAGAATGCCCTGATCTTCTCCACCTACGACCCGTTCAAGCTCTTCCTTACACTCGACAAGAACAAGGTCTACCTTCCCGCAAGGTCGGGCGACGTCGCTCCAGACAACATAGTCATCCCGTCAGGAAACACGAGTCTTCCGGCCGGCCCCATCCTGAGCGAGTTCAGGGAGGCGGGCGTTCAGACCAAGATTGAGGGCGGCAGCATCTGGGTCAACAAGGATTCGGTTGCGGTGAAGAAAGGCGCAGCGATCACCCCGAAATTGGCGAGCCTACTCTCCAAGCTCAACATCAAGCCGATCAAGGCCGGCCTGACGATTGCCCTTGCGTATGAGGATGGCCTCATATACGCGGGAGAGCTGGTCGCGATTGACCTGGAAAAGTACAGGCAGAGCCTCGTCGACGCCTACGCTTCTTCGCGGGGTCTGGCAATCGTAATCGGCTATGTAACAAGGGAGACCGCGCCCGACATTCTCGCCAGGGCGTACAGAGAAGCCATCAGCTTGGCGGTGGAGGCTGGCTTCCTCACCAAGGAGACCGCACCCATGATCTTCGGCAAAGCTGAGGCCGAAGCGGCGGCGCTCACAGCCAAGGCTAAGGAAAAGGGCTTCCAGTAGAGAAGATTCGGAATCCTTCTAGCCGAACAGAGATGCGAGACCCTGTAGAGCCTCTTCTTCCTTCTTCTCTTCTTCCTTGGGTTTCTCTTCCGCCTTTGGAGCCGCGGTTCCGGGGGCAGCAGCCGCAGCCGGTGCTGCAGCCATCACGGCAGCGTTCTTCAGCGCCTCGTCGATGTTTACTTCGCTGAGAGCAGACGCCAGGGCCTTGATCTTTACCTCATCCGGGGCTATTCCGGCCGCCTTCACCACGCTGGCTAGGCTCTCTTCGTTGACCGGTTTGCCCAGCTTGTGGAGGAGCAGAGCGGCGTAGATGTACTCCATCTTGAATCGGAGAAGGGCGCCCTCGGTTCCGTATTTAACCGTATCCGAACGGGCGGGCGCCCATGCGGACGCTGACGCTCGTCCAGCCCGATTCTCTCACGCCAGCTGAAGTCTCGGATGTCCGGAAGTCACTCTTGGTCACGACAGAGGTCGTCTCCCATGTTTATCTACATCAAGCGAGGTAGTCCCCCAAAGTCAGTGGATCCTCTCAATTGAACGAGAAAAAGGAAGCTCTGAAGTCCAAGTTCTCCTCTGACTACAGACGGTACTATCTCGTCGACCTCTTCAGACGGGAAGGCTTCGTCAGAAAGAGGTGCGAAGGCTGCGGCCGCTTCTTCTGGACCCTGGACCAGGAAAGGACGCGGTGCGACGATTCACCATGCTCTCCGTACACCTTCATCGGGTCGCCGCCGACCAGCAAGAAGCTCGACAAGGTCGGGTCATGGAAGGCGATAGAGCGGTTCTTCGTGAAGAACGGGCACACGAGCGTCAAGCGGTATCCGGTTGTCAGCAGGTGGCGCCCCGACCTCTACTTTACTGTCGCATCGATTATCGACTTCCAGAGAGTCGAAGCGGGCAGAGTCGTCTTCCAGCTTCCGGCCAATCCCCTCGTCGTTCCTCAAATGTGTCTCAGGTTCAACGACATACCCAACGTCGGCGTCAGTGGCAAGCACAACACGTCCTACGTGATGGTGGGACAGCACAGCATCGCCGACAAGGAGGGCTATTGGAAGGACAGGTGCATCGATCTCGACTTCGAGCTGATGACGAGGGAATTCGGCATTCCCAAGAAGGAGATTACGTTCAACGAGGAGGTCTGGGTCGGCTATGGCGCTTTCGGCTACTCGCTCGAGTTCTTCGTCAAGGGCCTGGAGCTTGGCAACGCTGTCTTCACGGCCTTCGAGGGTGAGATCGACGACTACAGGGAGATGAAGGAGAAGGTCGTCGACATGGGGTCGGGACTCAACAGGTGGGCCTGGCTGACCCAGGGGACGGCGACCTGCTACGACACCGAGTTCAAAACCATCCTCAGCAAGATGGAGGACCTCTGCAAGGTCGAGGTCGACGGCAAGCTCTTCCTGGAGTACTCGAAGCTCGCCGGGATGATGAACGCAGACGAATTCGGCTCCCTCTCCGGCCAGCGGGAGATCATCGCGAAGAAGCTCGGGGTTGAGAGCCGGAAGCTCGAGGAGCAACTCGCCCCGATCGAGGCCATGTACGCAATCGCCGACCATGCGCAGACTCTTCTCTTCGGGATTGCGGACGGAATGCTCCCGAGCAACTCCGGCGGAGGCTACAACCTCAGGATTCTCTACCGGAGGGCGATGAGCTTCATCAACTACCACAGGTTCCCGCTCTCAATCTCTGACATCGTCAATTGGCACATCGACTACCTGAAGGCGATGTACCCTGAGCTCGAGGAGCACAGGCAGGACGTGGCCGAGGTCCTCGGAGTCGAAGAGTCCAGGTATGCCTCCTCCACTGAGCGCGTCTCCAAGATCGTCTCATCCGTAACGGCGGGCGGGAAGTCGGTCTCGACCGATGACCTGATTAGAATGTACGACTCCGACGGCGTCACCCCAGAACAGCTGATTGAGGCCGGGGCGAAGGTCGAGATGCCAGAGAACTTCTACGAAAAGGTGCAGGCCAGGCACGTCTCCCGAAAGTTCGAGGAACCGAAGCCCGAGTTCCGCATCGGCAAGCTTCGTCCCACGAAGCTGCTCTACTACGAGGATGACGCCGACTTCGACTTCACAGCGAGGGTCTTGAAGGTCTTCCCGGGCAATAACGTCGTCCTGAACCGGACGGTCTTCTACCCGAGGGGCGGCGGCCAGGAGCCCGACCGGGGCACGATGGGGGGCGCCAAGGTCGTGGACGTGGAAAGGTATGGCGACATCGTCATCCACAGGCTCGAAGGAAAGGTCCCAAAGACGGGAGCCAAGGTCGAATGCCACGTCGACGGGAGAAGGAGGACCAGGATAACGCAGATTCACACGGCCACGCACATCCTCAACGGCTCATCGAGGCAGGTACTGGGCCCCTGGGTCTGGCAGCATTCGGCGTTCAAGGAGGAGGACTACGGCAGGATCGACATAACCCACTTCGCCCACCTCACCGAGCAGGAGGTGCAGAAGATCGAGGACCTGGCCAACCTGATCGTAAGGAGGAACCTGAAAATCAAGAACACCTTCATGCCCAGGCAGGAGGCCGAGGAGAAGTACGGCTTCAGGCTCTACCAGGGCGGGGTCGTCCCCGGCAGCAGCGTCCGGGTCGTCGACATCGGCAGCTGGGACATCGAGGCTTGTGGCGGGACCCACACCCGGACCACCGGCGAGGTCGGCTTCGTCAAGATCACGAAGGCCGAGCGCATCCAGGACGGGGTCGAGAGGCTCGAGTTCGTCGCTGGCGAGGCGGCGATCGAGTACATCCACCGCACGGATTCCGAGCTGCAGGAACTATCAAGGATTCTGGGCACCCAGAGAGAGAACCTTCCCAGTGTCGCCAGGACCCTGCTCCAGGACATCGAGGCGGCACGGACAAGGGAGAAGGCTCTTGGCCAGGCGCTGGTTGACCTGTCGACCGCCGAGGTCGTCTCCCGGGCTAGGCAGGTGGGCTCGGCAAAGCTATATGTCTCGAAGCGGCCCTCGCTTGGCGAGGAACAGATTATTGCTCAAGGGCAGAAGAGCGTTTCGTCCGATCCTTCGTTGGTCTACATCAGCCTCTTCCCCGCCGACAACTCCGCACGCGTAATCTGCTTCGTAGGCTCCTCCGCCCGGCAGCACGGGTTCTCCGCAGGCGACGTAGTAAGGAAGCTGGCCCCCGTCCTCGGAGGCTCGGGAGGCGGCTCTCCCGCTTTCGCCCAAGGAGGCGGCCCTCTGGTCGACAAGATAGACGAGGCTGCTGCGATGGCCGAGAGGCTACTGTCAGGTCCTTCGAGTTGAAGTGATTGGCTAACAGGGAGAGGTACTGGCTCAAGGTCTGGGCAGACAGGAGGGTCTTCGAGCCCGACCCGGTAGTGGGCAAGAAAAAGATGTTCGTCACCGTCCCTTACCCGTACATGAATGCCGCGGTTCACGTCGGCACGGCCTTCACTGCGGCGCGCGTCGAGTTCTACGCAAGGTTCAGGAGGATGCAGGGCTACAACGTCCTCTTCCCGTGGGCCTGGCACTGGACCGGCAAGACGATCGTCGGAATGAGCTACAGGCTGAAGCAGGGCGACAAGACGGTCAGGCGAGCCTTCGTGGAGCTGGACGGAGTTCCCGAGGCTGAGGTTGAGAAGTTCACCGACCCGGAGTACCTAGCGTCGTACTACACAAAAGTCAGCAGGCAGGTGATTAAGGACACCGGGTTCTCAATCGACTGGAGGAGGGAGTTCCGGACCGTGGACCCCGCATACCGGAAGTTCGTGGAATGGCAGTATCTCAGGCTCAGGGAACTCGGCTACGTCGTACAAGGAACCCATCCGGTAGTCTGGTGCTCCTCGGACAGGAGTCCGACGGGAGACGCCGACAGGTTGGAGGGTGAAGGGGTCTCGCCCGAGGGGTTCGACCTGATCAAGTTCCACCTAGGAGAGTTCGCCTTGGTCGCAGCCACCCTGAGGCCAGAGACGATCTACGGTGCGACCAACGTCTGGGTCAACCCAGACGCGGAGTACTCCGAAGCGAGGGTCGACGGCGAACTTTGGATTGTCAGCTCCTCGGCACTGACAAGGCTGATCGAGCAGAAGCACGAGGTCGCGCCTGTGCGGTCCTTCAAGGGCTCCGAGCTGGTGGGCAGGTATGCGATGGCCCCCCTAACCGGAAAGTCGCTCCCCGTACTCCCGGGAAGGTTCGTCGACGAAACCCTAGCCACGGGTGTGGTCTACAGCGTCCCCGCCCACGCGCCATACGACCTCATGGCGCTTAGGGACATCCAGGAAGGGAAACTCGATGCGACAGGACCAATCAAGGAGACTGCCGACAAGTTGAGGCCAATCTCCATCATCACGCTGAGCGGCTACTCCCAGGTACCCGCAGAGGACGCCGTGAAGAAGTCGGGCGCCACAGACTCCCTCGACCCCCGTCTGGAGGCGGCCACCGAGGAGGTCTACAGCGCGGAGTTCCACAGAGGTGTGATGTCCAAGGCGTCCGGCCCGCTGGCCGGACTGACCGTGAGCGAGGCGAAAGAGAAGGCGGTCGAGCTGCTGACCAAGACCGCTCGCCTGGGCAAGATGCTCGAGCTACCCGAGAAGGTCGTCTGCCGATGTGGCACCCGCTGCTACGTGAAGATCCTGGAGAACCAGTGGTTCCTGAATTACTCGAACGCCGAATGGAAGGCGAAGGCCAGGCAGGTCATCGAGCGGGCTGCGGTCTTCCCCGAAGACGCCCGACAATGGTTCTACTCGACCATCGAGTGGCTGAACGACTGGCCCTGCGCCAGGCGTTCTGGGATGGGGACCAAGTTGCCCTGGGACAAGGAGTGGATAGTTGAGACCCTGAGCGACTCGACAATCTACATGGCATACTATACTCTCAGCAAGTTTGTCAACCTGGAGAAGTTGGCGACGGAGAGCCTGACTCCGCAGGTCTTCGACTACATCTTCTTCGGAAGGGGCAGTCCCGCCAACATCTCAAAGGCCGCAAAGATGACAGAAAAGCGGTTGAGGGATCTGCACGCCGAGTTTTCATACTGGTACCCAGTCGACCTGCGCAACTCCGCGAAGGAGTTGATTCCAAACCACCTGACGTTCTTCGCGTTCCACCACGCGGCCCTGTTCCCGGAGAAGTACTGGCCGAGGGGGTTCGGCATCAACGGCATGATACTGGTGGAAGGCAAGAAGATGAGCAAGACAAAGGGGAACTTCGTCACCTGGAGGGCGGCCCTAGAGAGATACGGCGCCGACGGTTTCAGACTGGCTCTGGCGCTGACAGCCGACGGGATGGATGACGCCGACTGGCGCGAGAGAAATGCCGAGGACGCCAAGGCCAAGGTCGCGTCAGTGATACCCTTCGTGAAGAAGAGCCTGAGGAGCGCGACGAGCCGCGATGAAGAGCCACTAGACTCTTGGTTGCTTTCCTCCGTCCACAGGAAGATCGCCACAGCGACGCAGGCCATGGAGGAGATGAAGATCAGGAGGGCAGCGGCCACGATCTTCCTTGACATGTGGAACGACGTCAGGTACTACATCCGCAGGACCAGGAAGCCGCGGAAGGAGACGCTCATCGACGTCTTCAACGCCTGGTTGCGGATGATGGCGCCCTTCACTCCGTTCATGGCCGAGGACCTCAACCACGAGCTAGGGAACAAGGGACTTGCGTGTCAGGCAGACTGGCCCGCGCTGAAGGACTTTCCCCTGAACGAGGAGGCAGAACTGGCCGAGACCGTGGTCAGCAAGATCATCGAGGACGCCCGCAACGTCCTCAAAGTGGTCAAGGGGCCACGTTCGAAGTTGAACGTGTACGTCTCATCAGACTCGGCGAGGAGTTACTTCATGGATCTGGTTGCTGCGAAGCAAAAGAATGAGAACGTCGGAGCGGTAGTGAGGAAGTTCGCCGCCCTGAAGATCGGGCCGGACAGGGTCTTCAAGCTGAGTTTCGAGCTGGGCGAGGAGATGGTCGGGAAGTACCTTGCCCACCGGGGCTTCGACGAATATAGGGCCCTCTCCGATGCTTCGGAGTTCATGTCGGGAGAGCTAGGAGTTACAGTAAGCGTACAGAAAGCCGGAGGCAAGGGAACCCGCGATCCAGCCGGCAAGGGCAAGAACGCGCTTCCCATGAAACCCGCTTTCTTCCTCGAATAGGATTCGTCGGAGCCGGGCCTCCCTCCACCGACCAACCACTCAGTGTTCAAATACGCCCCTTTGTTCGAGCAGCGTCTACAGGAATGGCATCATCCAATCCCGAGCTGGCCAGAGTCGCAAAGACGCGGATGTCTCACGAGTTCACCGACTCGGAGCTCTACAAGCGTCTTTCCAAGACGGTCTCCAGTGCCAGCCCGTTCGCAGGGGTCCTGATGCAACTCTCGGCGACTGAACACAAGCACTACGAATTCTGGAAGAAGTACGCTCCGGAAGAGGAGCCGAAGGTGGACAGGGTCAAGCTATACTGGGTCCTCTTTCTGAGGAGAATACTTGGGCTCACATTCGCTTCGAGGTTCCTTGACAGGCATGAATCTTCGGTCGTCAAGGAATACAGGACGCTCGCCGGCTTGATACCTGAAGCCGACAAGGCAGCCTTCGAAGAGATGGTCGCAGACGAGCAAGAGCACGAGAAGGAATTCGCCCAGAAGATCGAAAGCTCGGCGATACGCTACATCTCCTTCGTCGTCCTAGGACTTGCCGACGCGCTGGTTGAAATCACCGGGATTCATGCGGGTTCGCTGGGAATCTACGACGTTACCGAATATGCGGGTCTAGCAGGCGTGACCGCGGGAGCCGCGGCCTCGCTGGCCATGGCTTCAGCGGCTTTCGCGCAGGCCAAACAGGGGTTCCAAGGGTCGGCCAGGCTGAGCGCGGTCTACACTGGCATCTCGTACTTCATCACTGCGATAATCCTGGCGGCCCCGTACTTCCTTACTCCGAGCATGATCTATGCTCTTGGGACGTCATTGTTCCTCGCCGTAGTGATCCTCGCGCTGATTTCATACTACAGCACTGTGATTTCAGGAAAGACGTTCCTCAGGGACTTCCTGGAAATGCTCCTGATAATGTTCGGAGTCACGGTGGCGCTGTACCTCTTCGGGCACTTCATCAGGGTAAGCACAGGGATCTAGGTCAGGAGGGCGCAGGCGCCGAACCCTCTGATGTCTTGCGGGGTCTAACACGACCGATCCAGAAGACCAACCCGCTTCCTCCTATGACGACTCTTGCTCTCTTAATTAGGTGGCGTCGTCTCGTTCTGTCCGATGCGGGTAGTCGCAGACCTCCAGCTGCACTCGAAGTACGCCCTGGCGACGAGCAAGGACATGGACCTAGAACACTTGGCAGAAGGGGCCAAAGTCAAGGGCCTCAACCTTCTGGGAACCGGAGACTTCACGCATCCGAAGTGGTTCGCCGAACTGAGGGAGAAACTGGAGCCCATCCCGGGCGCAGGGCTGTACTCCTACAGAGGAATGACCTGGATGCTCGCCGGGGAGGTCAGCACGGTCTACGAGCAGGGAGCGAAGACGCGAAAGATCCATCATCTGATCTATTCTCCTGAGCTCGAGGTCGTAGCTCAAATCAACGAGGTCCTCTCAAAGAGGGGAAAATTGAGCTCCGACGGCAGGCCGGTTCTGAAGGGAATCGATTCGGCCGAGCTCGTGGAGCAGGTCACTGGAGTCTCAAAAGAGGTGGTCGTCATACCGGCTCATTGTCTCTTGCCTACTGAAGTGATCATCACCAATCCCGGGGCCAAGCCAATCCAAGAGGCCAAGGTCGGTGATTACGTTTTCACTCATATGGGAAGGCCACGCAGAGTTATTCAGGTTCTGAACAGACCTTACGACGGCGACGTCCTCAGAATCATTCCCTGGTATTTTAGCACAGGGTTGGAACTAACTCCAGAACATCCAGTACTGGCAATCAAGACCGTCAAAGACTGCAACGGTGGCGGAGGCATATGCAAGCCGTCACCCATCCACGCGAGGAATTGCTATCATCATTACTACAAGGACTACATGCCAAAATGGGTTCCAGCAGGGGGCTTGAATGTCGGCGACGCCCTCCTCTATCCAAGGGTTACCCAAGTAGCAGACATGAAGGAACTGCCCGTGGGGACCTACGACGCTACCCTCCGACAATCCCCGAATGTGGGGGCTCAATTCTGTCGGTTAGCGGGTTACTATCTCGCAGAGGGGTATTCGAATGGAAGAGATGGAATTGGGTTTGCCTTCGGTAGGCATGAACCGGGCTATGTTGATGATGTAAAGACCCTAGTCTCGGAACTGTTTGGAATCAAAACCAAGCGTGGGAAAACGGAAGGTGATGTCCTTATCCATTCAAAGGGGATGATGCGTCTCTTTGAATCTCTATTCTACGACGGCATCTCCAGAACTGCTTCCCACAAATGCATGCCGGACTGGATGATATATCTCCCGAAAGTGAAACAAGTGGAGATACTCAGAGGATGGTGGCGTGGCGACAGGGGTTCTACCTCTTCCCTCCTTCTGTTTGAGCAGATGAAGATTATTTGTCTTCGAATGGGGATTGTACCCTCCATCCGAATCGATAGGGCCGATAGTCACAGGCGGAGAGGTCATCATTCGATTGACAATCGAACGGTAGAGGCTCATCACGACAATTACATGATGGAGTATCTCGCTTTCTTCGAAGACGGTTCTCATCTCTTGGATGATGACGAGTTCAAACGATTCGTACCGAGAACGAACGAAAGACATGGATGGGTAGATGATAGATACGTGTATCTGCCGATACGGAAGATTTCCCGAAGAGACTATGCTGGGCTGGTGTACAACCTTGAAGTCGAAAGTGACAATTCGTATCTTACAGGCGCTGCTTCTGTGCACAACTGCTGGACGCCTTGGTTCGGTGTCTTCGGGAGCAGGTCAGGGTTCGATTCTCTCGAGGAGTGCTATCAAGACCAGGCGGCAAAGATCTTCGCCATCGAAACAGGGCTATCCTGTTATGACGGGTTGACCGAAGTCCTAACAGAGGCGGGTTGGAAGAAGTTCAAGGATCTGACCTACGACGACGGCATTTGTTCGATGAACGCTGCGTCGGGCAAGATAGAGTTTCAGAAACCCACTCGCCTAATCAACAGCGGCTACCGCGGCAAGATGTACCGGTTGAAAACCAGAAGGATTGATCTTCTCGTCACTCCCAACCACAAGCTATTCGTAACTCAATTTGGCTCGCGAGGGCCAAAACCCTTCCGATTGGAAGAGGCGCAGTATCTTTTCGGGAGATCGAAGACCTTCAGGAAGGATGGTGTTTGGGAAGGCGTGCCATCCAATGACTTCGTTCTCCCGGCTGTCAAGATCAGGCACGGAAGTAGGTTCTACTCTGGGTTCAGGAAGATATCACAAAGACCCTTACCCATAAAGCCCTGGTTGAAGTTCCTCGGCTTGTGGACTGCCGAGGGACACACAAACTTGGGGGAAGGTGGTGACTACAGTGTCGTTCTCAGCAATTCAGACTGGTCACTCGTGTCTGAAATGGTGGGCATCCTCAAAGAACTGGGGTATCATCCCGTAGTTCTCGAGAACCGACCAAAAATCTATCAGGTTCGCGTAAGAAACTACCAGTTATTCACTTATCTTCGACAATTCGGGCAGTCTCATGAGAAGTTCGTTCCCCGCGAAATCATGTCGCTGTCGAAAGATCTACTGTCAATATTCCTGAACTATTACCTCAAAGGCGATGGGCACGTATATGGCAGGAATGGGAAAGGCCTTTCCTCCACAACGACCTCTTTGCGGTTGCGCGACGACCTCCAAGAGTTGGCGCTCAAGGTGGGCTTCTCCGCCTATTACAAACTCGGCAGCAAGAAAGGGACGCCTCTGAAATCCTTGAATGAATCGCGTTATAGGTCACGATACGCTGCTTGGGTCGTTTACTTCATAAGGCGCAATCGACATGGCGTAACGCCGTCGACGGTCAGGAAGTACGGCTATGCTGAATCATGGGTCAATTTTGCGGGGAAGGTCTACTGCGTAACCGTCCCCAATCACGTAATCTATGTCAGGCGCAATGGAATCCCTGTCTGGTGTGGGAACTCAGATCCTCAGATGAACTGGAGGCTCTCGTCTCTCGACAAGGTGGCGCTGGTTTCGAACTCCGATGCGCACTCCCCCAACCCCTGGCGCCTGGGAAGAGAGGCGAATGTCTTCGAGTTCGAGAAGCTGAGCTATCGCGGAGTCTTCGATGCGATCAGACTGAAGGACAGGAGCCGATTCCTCCACACCATCGAGGTCGACCCGGCGTACGGCAAGTACCACTTCACCGGACACAAGAAGTGCAAGGTCTCCCTGCCTCCAGGAGAAGCCCTGCAGATGGGCAACAAATGCCCGAAATGCGGAAAGAAGCTGACCGTGGGCGTCTTGCAAAGAGTGGAGGAGCTCGCGGACCGTCCCGAAGGCTTCAGGTCAAGAGACGCCATCCCGTTCAGGAGCTTGCTTCCGCTCTACGAAGTGATATCGTTCGCCACGGGCGTGAATCGCCTCTATGCAAAGGCCGTCCTGGAACAGCAAGACCGTCTCATTGGGGCGTTCGGGAGCGAGCTCGCAGTCCTCCTTGACGCACCTCTGGAGGATCTCCTCCTCCATTCAAAGCAGGAGGTCGCCCAGGCCATCGTCGCAGTCAGAGAAAACCGACTGAAATTCACGCCCGGGTATGACGGCGTCTACGGAGTCCCATCCCTCCAGTGATGCAAGCGATTGGGCCTGCGTTTTAAGGACGGGTGTGGGGACGGCCGGATTTGAACCGGCGGTCTACAGGTATCTTAGGCCGCTCCAAGGCTCTATCATCCACGTTGCCGTGTCAGCCGAACGATTCTTTGCACTGGAGCCTGTCGCCCTGCCTTTCCAGGGTGAAGTCCTGTCCGTAGTCTCCACCTAGCTGGGCTACGTCCCCACACGTTCTGCGAGGGCGTCGCGCCGTAGCTTTATGGTTTCTTTACTACCTGCCCTTCAGCTTCTTCAGGTCAAGGAATTCGCTGAGCGAGGGCTTCCCGACCTCAACGGCCTCATAGATGACGCGGGCCACAGGTTTCCTAATCTCTATCATTCTTGTCAGGTCAGAGGGCGTTCCGAGGACTACCGCATCGCATTCGACAGCGTTGATGCTTTGTTCCAGCTCCTTGAGCTGCCCCTCACTGTAGCCAAGGGCAGGCAGCACCTTCCCGAGCTTCGGGAACCTCTGAAACGCGCTTCTTATCGAACCCACCGCCTTGCTCCTGGGATCAACCAGCGTTGCCCCGACGGCCTTCGCGGCGACAGCTCCTGCGCCGATGGACAGCCCGCCGTGGGTGACGGACGGCCCGTCCTCCACAGCAAGAATCCTCTTCTTCCTGACGAGCTCTGGCTTGTCTAGGACTGCCTCGGACTTGGTCTTCACGATCTTCGCCCCGGGATTGAGCGCGCGGCAGTTCTGAATCAGCTGGTCGACCGCCTTCTTGGCAACTATATTCACCTTGTTGACGACGATGACATCCGCCATCCTCACGTTGGTTTCGCCCGGATAGTACGAAGACTCGTCCCCGACCCTTACTGGGTCAGCGACGACTATGTTCAGGTCCGGCGCATAGAAGCTGAAATCGTTGTTCCCGCCGTCCCACAGGATTACGTCACCCTCCTTCTCTGCCTCGTCCAGAATCGCCTGGTAATCGACACCAGCGTAGACCACGAGACCCTTGTCGATATGACCTTCATACTCCTCCCTTTCCTCAATCGTCGCGTGGAACCTGTCTAAGTCTCCGTGGGTGGCGAACCTCTGTACAGCAATCGAGAGATCCCCATAAGGCATCGGATGCCTGATCACTACCGGTTTCAATCCCCTCTCCAGGAGCAGATGGGCCACTCTACGGCTGATCGTGCTCTTCCCCGCACCGGTCCTCGTCGCAACGACGGCGACCACCGGCTTCTTCGACCTGATCATGGTGTCGGCCGGTCCGAGCAGGTGGTAGCTCGCTCCCTTCGACTGGGCGACTGATGCCTTGTCCATCACATACTGGTTCGAAACGTCGCTGTACGAGAAATAGACGTCGGTGACCTTCTCCGACACCATCAGGTCTCTGAGCTCGTCCTCGGGCCTGATTGGAATTCCCTTGGGGTACAGTCTCCCAGCGAGCGAAGCCGGATAGGTCCTGTTCGATATGTACGGGATCTGGGTCGCAGTGAAAGCCACCACCCTGAAGTCGGGGTTGTTGCGGAAGAACACATTGAAGTTGTGGAAGTCTCTCCCGGCCGCACCCATTATCAGAACGTTTCTTGGCAATGTTTATCCCTCGTGAGGCGCCCTCCAGACCGTTCTTATATCAGGTTTCCCGAATCTGAGGATTCTTCTCTGTGCCGGGCTGTACTATTACAGGCTCCATGGTTTCCCACCATGGACGACCTTCTCTGGGAGGCGGCTGCCCCACTTCTCTAGGAAGGCGAGGTCCTCCTTCTTGTTTCTGAGGTTGTCAGGAAGCATCACCGGAATCTCCTCGATTATGGGATAGTAACGGCCGCACTCCGAGCAGAGCAGGACGCCGTCAATGATTACATCTCCGCTCGCGTTGAACTCAAGTAGCTCGATCGGATAGTGCTTGTCTATCGGACAGGCGAGTATGTCCAGGAGCTTCCTCTGCACGGCGCTCCGACGCCCTCCCGACCGTATAAAACTCTCGGGGAGCCAGAAACGTTAATCTACTGTACCCATGCCTCCCCGCCTAGCCGGCCATAGCGTGTGGGCTCTACCCAGACTCGTTCCGACCCTGGAAGTAAAACCACGCGTCGTCACCGTGTTACTGAGTTCCGAGAGGACTCGGGAAGTGGTGATGCCGGCGACCAATCAGATCCTCCTAGTCTCTCATTTCTCAGATTTTTGGTAGGAATGTTTAAGTCCGGGCGACGGCCGCCGATTTTTCGAATCTTGCTTGTCTCTGCTCCCTAGCGTGGCGCTTCAGTTGTCGGGTACTGACACTAGCACCATCTTGTACGTCATATTCTTCATGGGAATCTTCGTGTTCCAGTTCGCCTTCGGAACGAGGATTCAGGTCTACTTCGCCCTCAATGAAATCGGAAGAGGCCTCGGCAAGCTGAAGGTGATGAAGGAGAAGTCAAGGAAGGAGGCGATCGACTACCTCGTCAACGTGGGCAAGGCACCCACCGACCCCACCCAGAGGATTGACCAGTTCCTAGACTACGTAACGATAATGCCGGTCAACACAGACCCGCAGGGCATTATCAACAAGATCGACCACATAGTGACGACCAACAACGACAGGGTCAGAGCGGAAGTCACGGCTCTCGTCGCCCAGAACAACCCAGTCACCGTTTCGATATCGGAGAACCTTCTCGAGGTCGCCACCGCGCTCAACATGATTCACAAGATCGTAAGGCATTACTACATCCTGGGGAAGAAGACCAACTCCTACTTCACCCTCATTCAGCTGCAGATGCTGATGCCGATGATAATGCAGGAGTGTGACGCGCTGCTCAACGCGGTCGACTCGTTCAAGGTGGGCCAGCCGGTCGGGGACGGCATAGGTTGTGTGGCGGTCTCGAGGTTTATGGTGGGCAAGGAGAAGCGCGCGATTGCGAAGGACACCGTAATGGCGATCGCTGAATACAAGGGAAGGAAGCTGTACGTGCTGAAGGCCGACGGTCCAATGGCGTACGTCGGTCAACCGGGCGTCGCGATCAGGAAGTTGATAGAAGAGATGGGGGTCAAGCCGAGCGCGATCATAATGATTGATGCGGCTCTGAAGCTCGAGGGCGAGAAGACAGGGGAGATTGCCGAAGGTGTGGGTGCAGCTATCGGTGGCATAGGTGTCGAGAAGTTCCAGATAGAGGAGGTCGCGACCAAGAACAAGGTTCCGCTGTATGCGATCTTGGTGAAACAGAGCATCCTTGAGGCAATCACAGTGATGCGGAAGGAGATTGCTGAGGCCTCGGAGAAGGTCGTCCAGACGCTGCAGAGAGTGATAGAGGAGAAGACGAAGGAAGGCGACGACGTCATCGTCGCAGGAATCGGCAATACACTGGGTGTAGCCCAATGATGAGTTCAGTGCCAGCAACGGACAAGAAGTCCAAGCTTCTGGTCTACTCCATAGAGGAATGCCCAGTCTGCAGCCAGAAGACCAAGAGGGCCTTTGTTGTGGGTGATTACATCACCAAGGAAGGCTCGAAGTGCACGAAGTGCGGCAATCAGACTCGGGTCAGCCTCGTCTACGCGGAAAGCTCGAAGCCTTCAGGTTAGAACGATCAGTCCGTCCTCGTCGAGCGCCATAGTCTGCTCGAACTGTGCTACAGGCTTCCCCGAAGCCTCTACTAGAGTGGGGTACGACCTGACAATCCGCTTCTCCATCAGTCGCCCCAGGATTCCTCCTAACTCGTTCCTGTCGAACTTGCCGGCGTACCAGCGGGGGGTGAAGGGAAGGGTCTTGCGCTCCTCCCAGACCATTTCCGCGAACCTATCCAGCTCCGCAACCCCAGTCCTCTTCCTCACCGCCAGGGAGAAGATCGTCTGGGAGGGCGAGTCGACCACGTAGCCGGCCGCGGAGCCCAGGGTGACGAACGGCTCGATCGCGAAGACGTCCCCTTTCTTCAGCGACTGCATTCCTGGCATGTAGATGTTCGGGATGCTCTTCCCTGCGTGGACCACGTATCTGCCCAGTGTGTGTCCCGTCAAGTTCTCGATGGTCTTGAACCCGAAGCGAGATGCTTCTCGGTAAATCTCCCTGCCAATTTCGCCCGTCCTCACCTCTCTCTTGGCTGTCTCGATTGCCGCGCCGAGCGCCCTTTCTGTTGCTTCGAGAAGCAGTCGGTAGTCCGGGTTGAACGTCGTGCTGACGGCCGTGTCAGTGATGTACCCATCGATGTGCACCCCAAAGTCGACCTTGATCAGGTCGCTCTCTTGGAAGACCGACCTGTCGTCGTCTTGAGGGGCGTAGTGTGCAGTAACCTGGTTAACGCCGATACCCGTCGGGAACGCCGGCCTCCCGCCCCGTGCCTCGATCTCCTTCTCCACGAACAGGCAGGTCTCAAGGTACCCCATCCCGGGTCGGACGCGCGCCTTCACGAGCGCCCTTACTTCATTGGTGATTCTCCCCGACTCCCTGTACTGATCATCCACCAACGTCAACTCATTTCACAAATCCTTTATTTCGTTCGTCTGACCGACAAGCCTGAGGTATTTCAACTGATTCCAGCTGCGAGGTCTGCATGAAGTACAAAGCCGTGGCCACAGGAGGGACCTTTGACCACCTCCACAAGGGACACTTGGCCCTCCTCACGAGAAGCTTCTCGCTCGGCAATATCGTCGTAATCGGAGTCACTTCCGACGCCTTCGCTTCAAGGGAGGGAAAGTCACCAGATCAGTCGTACCTGGAAAGGGTGGAGGTTCTCGAGCGCTTTCTCCGTTCAAGATTCCCAGGAAGGAGGTATGTCATTGCCAAGCTCGACGACCACTTCGGCCCAAGAATCGCCTCTCCAGAGGTCGAGGCGATAGTCGTCAGCAGAGAGACCGCTGCCAGGGTCCCGATAGCGAACGCGCTCAGGGCGACGAAGGGGTACCCGCCTCTCGAAGTGGATGTCGTGGACTACGTTCTTGCAGGCGATGACAAACCCATTTCATCGACCCGCATTAGGAAGGGAGAGATAGACACCGAAGGGAGGCTCCTGAAGCCCAGCCCCTCGAGATGAGTTGGCCCTGTCCTCGAAAGGGATTATATCTGAACTCCGACAGGCAGAAGTATTGTGGATAGGAACAGACTCGACCCCTGGGGATCGGATGCGATCAAAGACTACTCCCGACTCCAGGCAGAGTTCGGGATCGAGCCAGTGCTCCCCCTACTGCCACGCTTCAAGAAGCCTAGCCCTCACCTGAGCAGAGGCATAGACTTCGGGCAGCGGGATCTTGCAAGGATTCTCGACGCGATCGACAACAACAAGCAGTACGCAGTGATGAGCGGCATAAAGCCTACGGGGGACTTCCATCTGGGGACAAAGATGACCGCCGATGACATGGTCTACTTCCAATCTCTCTCGAAGAAATCCACTGTCTATTACGCCATCGCAGACGTCGAAGCCTATTGCGACAACGGGCTTTCGTTCAAGGAAACTGCCCTGATAGCCACCAAGAACGTCGCCGACATCTTGGCCCTGGGGCTTGACCAGGACAGGGCGGTCGTCTACCTCCAGAGCGAAGAGATGAGGATCATGCGCCTGGCGACGATCTTCTCCAGAGGGGTCACCAACAACATGCTGAAAGCGATCTACGGGGAGAGGCAGATCGGGCTCTACTTGGCAGCCTTGGTCCAGGCGGGGGACATCTTGATGCCACAACTTCCGGATTTCGGAGGACCGAAGCCTGTCCTCGTTCCTGTGGGGGCCGACCAAGACCCTCACCTTAGGCTGACACGCGATCTTGCGGCCAAGTACCAAGGGGAGTTTGGCTTCATCCCTCCCTCCTCTGTCTATCACAGGCTAATGCTGAGCCTGAACGGGGACGAGAAGATGTCGAAGCGAACAGAGGCCTCGCTCCTTACCCTCGACGACCCCCCGGCACAGGCCTCCCGCAAGGTGCTCAGCGCGTTCACCGGCGGCAGAGACACGGTCGAGGAGCAGCGGCGCCTGGGAGGAAGACCCGACATATGTCCAGTGTACGACCTCTACCGATTCCATTTCGCGCATGACGACGAGCATTTGGAGCGCGTCTGCCGAGAGTGCACGAAAGGGACCAGACTCTGCGGCGAGTGCAAGAAGGAGGCTGCGAGCCTGGTGAAGAAGTTTCTCGAAGACCATCACAAGCGGCGGGAGGCTCTGATGAATGACGCGAAGGAACTCCTCTCGAAGAGCAGGGACTACCTCGCATCCGCTGGAAAGTGAGAGAGACATGTCGACTTCACTCCATCCAATTGAGAGGAAGGTTCTCGCCTCCCTGGCCAGCCAAGATGGACTCGGGTTCGAGTCTCTAGTACGCGAGACAGGGCTCAAGACGGATCAGGTGAGACGCTCGCTGCAGTGGCTCTCCTCCAAGGGTCTGGTGACAATCAAGGGAGCGGAAGAGGAGAGTCTCGCAATCGGCCACCCCCCGCCCGAGCTCGCCTTGGTCAACGCAGTAGCCGAGTCGCCTGAGCCACTCACCATCGAGGCCCTGAAGTCAAGGTTCGCTTCTGAGAGCGAATTCTCCGCAGCCTTCGGGCGGGCAAGGGCCTACGGATGGGTCAGTTTCGACCAGGGGCGCTCCCCTCCCGTAGTCCGCATCGCAGACAGGGACGGGCCTGGGGTCCTCAATTCAATCATGGTTTCTGTCTCGAGAGGCGCGAGCGAAGCGTCGTTTTCGGTTGCTGAGCGGGGGATCCTGGCCGAACTGGTCAAGCGAGGGGTCCTAAGGAAGTCGACCGTCCGCTCTTCGTCGATTTCCATCACTGAAGCGGGAATGAAGGCTGCGACCGTTAAGGAGGCCGAGGACTCCCTGGACAGACTCTCTCCGGAGGTTCTAGCTTCAGGAGCCTGGCGCGGAAAGAAACTGAGGCCGATCGATGTCGAGGCAAAGGCTCCCAGGTTCTATCCCGGGCGGAGGCATCCTGTCAGGGACTTCATCAGGGAAATAAGAGAAACCTACATCTCCATGGGTTTCACAGAGCTGGAGGGAAGCAGCGTCAACCCAGCGTTCTGGAACTTCGACGCGCTCTTCATTCCGCAGGACCATCCTGGTAGGGAGATGCAGGACACGTTTTATCTCGAGGGGCTCATGGACAGGGAGATGAGTCGTCGGGGGGTCGTAGCAAAGGTCGCGGCGACCCATGAGAACGGCTGGAGGACCGGCAGCAAGGGCTGGGGGTACACCTGGAGAATCGAGGAGGCCAGGCGCCTGGTCCTCAGGACGCACAACACCGTCCTGACAGTGAGGGCCCTCTCCGAGTCGCGTGAAAAGGAGACCCGGGTCTTCGCCGTCAGTAAGGTTTACAGGAATGAAAACCTCGATTACAAGCACATCGCGGAGTTCCACCAGATGGACGGGATCATGGTGGGAAAGGGGCTCAACGTAAGGCACCTTATGGGGTTCCTCAAGGAGTTCTACAAGAAACTCGACATGAAGAGCGTCAAGCTCTGGCCTACATACTTCCCCTACACTGAACCATCTCTGGAAGTAATCGGCTATTCTGATGCGGCGAGGGCATGGATAGAACTTAGCGGGTCGGGCGTCTTCAGACCTGAAGTGACGGTCCCACTGGGAGTGAAGGTCCCTGTCCTCGCTTGGGGACCAGGCGTAGAGCGCTTGATGATGATGCGTTTCGGGCTCGACGATATGAGGGCCCTATACGGCAGCGACCTGGATTGGCTAAGGAACAGAGTGGAAATTGCCGGTAGTTAGGATCAACCTGAGGAGATTCTCAAAGATGGTCGGCGCAGGCCGAGCCAGGATTCTTGACAGGCTCCCATACATCGGCTTGGACATCGAGGGCGCCGACAAGAACTCTGTGCGAGTCGAGTACAGCCCAAACAGGCCTGACTACGGGACTGACTTTGGGATTAGCAGGTCACTCAAAGGTCTCATCGGCACGGAAGTTGGGATGCCTCACTATCCGGTGAAGCCTTCAGGAGTTTCGGTTTCAGTTGACGAGAGGCTCTCCACAGTAAGGCCATTCATCGCCTGCGCCACTGCAACTGGCCTCCGCCTAGGCGCCGAAGACATCAGACAAATCATCTCCTTACAGGAAGACCTTCACAATGGCCTCGGAAGGAAGAGAAAGAAGGTCGCCGTCGGGCTGCACGACCTGGGAAGAGTGACTCCCCCCTTTTCATACGCTGCTGTCAAGTCCGACTTCGGGTTCACCCCTCTGGGAGCCAAGAAGTCAGCGACAATATCTCAGATTCTCTCGGAGACAGCCGAGGGAAGAGCCTACGGGCCGGTCCTTGGGGGGAGCAGGCTGTTCCCGGTCATCACCGACTCCAGAGGAGAAGTCCTGTCGTTCCCCCCCGTCATCAACGGCGACCTCACCAAGGTTACAACGAAGACCCGCAATATGTTCATCGACGTCACCAGCACAGATCGCGAGACAGGGGACGACGTCCTGGCGATAATGGTCACGACGCTTGCCGAAGCCGGTGCGAAGATTGGCGCAGTCTCCATAAGGTACGCCACTCGCCCGCGTATGACGCCAGACCTTACCCCGGTCAGGCTCGCGCTAGATTTCGATCTAATCGCCTCGACCCTCGGTCTTGACTTGACGAGGCGTCAGGTCGTCGAAGCGCTCGGAAGGAGCCGCCTGTCGATCAAGGGCGGCACTGCGATGGCCGCGAGGTACAGGATCGACCTCCTCCATCCGGTCGATATCGCCGAAGAGGTCGCGTTGGGATACGGAATCGACAGGATCGAATCGCTCTACCCGCCCAGCAACCAGCCGGGCAGCTTCCACCCGTTCGAACAGTTCCTTGACTCGACGTCAACGGTGATGGCCGGCTCCGATATGGTGGAGCTAATGACTTACGAGCTTGTAGACGAGGAATCCCTCTATGCGAAGTTCGGCAGGTCCTCTGACGAGAAGATTACTGTGCACGAGCCGCGGAGCCTCGATCACTCTGTGCTGAGGGATTCGCTGATTCCCAACCTGATGGCCGCCCTCTCGAGTAACGCGAAGTCCGACTATCCTCAACGCGTTTTCGAGATAGGCAGGGTCTACGAGCGCACTGAAGGTGAGGTCTCCGAAACATGGCACCTAGGTTGCCTTGTTGCCCACTCTCAGGCCTCCTACTCAGAGGCTAAGATGTACCTAGAGTCTGTCTGCAGAACACTCGCGGGCAAGGAACTCGTGGCGGAGGAGTCCCAGCACTGGGCCTTTGCTGCAGGCCGGTGCGCAGCTGTCAGCACGGCCGGTCAACCACTTGGCCATGTGGGCGAACTGAAACCAGAAGCAATCGACGCCTTCGGATTGAAAGTCCCGGTGTCCGGGTTTGAGCTTGATCTTTCGGCGTTGCACAAATAGCTAAAATAGACCGTCTCTCCGTCTGTTTCCAGACGGCTTTCGTTCCAAAGCGCGCAAAACGGCCACCTGCGAAGGCGGAAACGCTTTGATGAGCAGATGGTTTACCCAGTCGCGCGACAGACGAAGGCCGTTTGCCCGTTGAAGAGG
>Ga0187865_1000253_pt1 | contig 76618 bp, 56 predicted proteins | sample June2016WEW_11_1_2_FD_132989 | JGI IMG/M metagenome (GOLD analysis project Ga0187865, IMG submission 132989) | Peatland microbial communities from SPRUCE experiment site at the Marcell Experimental Forest, Minnesota, USA - June2016WEW_11_100 | ecosystem: Environmental > Terrestrial > Soil >... | reverse complement strand
CCTGCCACGGACGCGCCGTGAGATTCAATACCTGTTGTTCACATGGACCGGCACTTGTGCATTCTGCGGCTGCAAAGTTGGAGGCCCCAGAAGTCCATAGAAACTTAACGTTGTAGTACTAGTATGCAAAATGGCTGCACGCTGGCGCATATATGAGAGACATAGATCTCGCAAAACTATTGGCTGGTCTTGTTCTCAGGTTCAAAAGAGAAAAGAAAAGTCCAAGTGCCCCCGTTTTCCTGACGATTCCTCAAAATTTGCCAGTTATTTCCTGGAGCGACAACCCCTTGGAAATGCTGATATTCGCCTTACTTGAAAATGCAATCTCAGCAAGCAGCCCTGAGAGCCCTGTCCGGCTAGGCATTACTCAGACAATGGCAAAGTCTGATCTAGAGGAACTGCTGGAGATTCATCCCTCTTACTGGATTCAAATGAGAATTGATATGCAGTGCCAATCAGGAATCGGAGCGGACATTCAAGAGGAGATTCGATTTCTTGGTTTTAGACATGCCGACGAATGGTCAACGGAAAACTCCAGCCGCCGGTTAATCTCATATGGTTACACGGATCAGCCGGCACCTCAGATTCTTCTTTGGATGCAGGATTCTAAGGCAAGCCACAAATACACTCTGCTAATCCCCATCAATCAGACAGCGGATTGATTCCAGCGGGCCAATGTTTGAATAAGAATTTGCAATTGTTGATGGATCCCAATCATAAGGAATCCGCTGGTTTAAAAATTTACGCATGTTTCTTGCTCATATTAGGAAAGGATCGAGTGAAAGCAGCAGGAGAAAGCCGGGAATGCTATCTCCCCGTTGTTGGATATTCTCGCCATTTGGCAAGACGGAATAGGATTCCCGTTCCGGCGGAACCAGGCTGGCAGCCGCTGAGCACGACTCCATCGGACATTGCTCAGCGCTACCGCAGCCATCTTTGCTGAAATATTTTAAAGTCTATATTAAAGCCTAACAATAAAATGCGAGTTTATGCCCTGCCAAGCTCAATTATTAAGATCTATGCGTGGAATCGTTTCTAATATATGGCGTACGAATAGGCGAATGCCTTTCTATCTCCTGACTGTTGCTGGCATCATAGTACGACTGTTATGGGTCGTTTGCATTCCAAATGAGCCGGTATCTGATTTTGCCGGGTATCATTTGCTAGCTTCCAACATTTACCATCATCAGGGATACAGCATTTCGGGAAATCCCGTAGCATTTCAAGGTGTAGGTTATCCTTTTCTCTTGGGCTGGTTTTTTAGACTTATGGGCAGTACCAGCGTTTTTTACGGGAAGATGTTTAACCTGCTATTTTCTAGCATTACGCTGCCGCTCTTTTGCGGATTATCGTTGAACCTGTTTAAAGAAAAACGACTCGCCGTCGCCTTTTATGCATTGGTTGTTTTTCTCCCTAACTACATTGCCTATACCAGTGTATTGGGAACGGAGACGATTGCCCTGTTTCTATTCGCACTTGTGCTCTTCATGCAGATGCAGATGGAGGAAAGTTTTTTCAAATATGTTCTTTTGGGCCTGGGTTGCGGAATTCTGGGATTAATAAAGCCCTTTTTTCTGGCCTATCCTCTGTTAGCCGCCGCAGCGCTGTGGATCAAGGAAAAGAAGCTGAAAAAGACGCTCGCCCACCTGACAATTAGCTTCATAGCTATGTGTTCGGTCATCGCGCCATGGACATTGAGAAACTACCGAGTTTATAAACTCTTCATCCCTGTTTCATATAACGCCGGTTATATGTTGATGGTAAACAATAACAGCGCCAATTCCAACGGAATGTGGATGCCTTTGACCGAAGTGCCGCTTCCTGAGGAATTGAAAAATGGACTGGAGGATCTGGATATATCATATGATGATTTTCAAAAGCAGCCAGACGAATACGCTATGGAGGATCCACGGATCGATTTGGCTCTTCAGGCTGAAGCGGGAAAATGGATTGCGAGCCATCCAATTGCTTTTATAAAGCTGGGGTTAATGCGGATCCAGGCCACTTTCTTCTCGGCTGAAAACGCAGGCGACATCTACAGCTGGGCTATCAATAGTGGGCGAATGGGGGGGGGACTGGCTTGTTCCGGCGACGCAATCGCCCGGCATCCAAATTTTTTTAAAAATATACCTGATGGTGCTGAGTTTGGCGGGCCTGCTTTTTGTTCTTCTCCAGGTTGGGCCTGCGGCTCGGATGCTGTTTTTTAAGGATTCCTCCATTCCTTACCGTGTTTCTGTTCCGCTATTAAATCTTCTTTTCTTTACAGCTGTACCGTTCCTATTTGAAGGCCAGCCCCGGTATGCTTTCCTTATGCTCTTCGTCTTCGTTTTTTGCTTTCTCGAGATCTTTCCGAGTGCAATCAATGGTTGCGCTAGATCGTGGTCGATATGGCAGCAGGCGGCAGGCAGATGGTTCGAGTCAACCATACGTGCAATGACTCCACCCGGTAATGCCACAAAGCGCAAAGCACAAGACTCAATCGGCAACTAACCCGACTTGGCAACCGGCGGCCGCAAGGGGCCGAATCCCTGGTGTCTGTCGCCAAAAACTGCATATATGTCCGCCACGGCCAAGCTGAGAACGGCTACTGGTGGAAAAGTGATCGTCGTGATCACCAACAGGGAGGACACCGCAAGCAAAATGCGCCAGGAAATGGTGATCGAAACGGCGCAGAAGGTAATGTCCTCATTTTGGGCACGAGGGTCCGCAGCGAATACTATCGAGCAAACATCGAAGCACTCAAGAGATTTGCCAAAGAGAATGGCGGACGATTCTTTTTGCTCCGTGCGGAGCGGGAAGAAATATTGGCTCCAGGCATCTTTTACGGAACCTCTTCAGGCTGCAGAGTTTATTCCAAGGGTTTTGGCGTTTCTTCTTTTGTGTGCCGCCCCCGGGTTCGTCCAAAATCCGACACTAAATTTAGATTGGTCTTAAGGAGCCAATTCAATTGGAGGCCCACCGGATGGCTCCCTGCGCGTGATGCCGCGCAATAGACGTCCCAGCAGATCCGAGCCGGTAATAATGCGTTTCGAATCGGACCAAACGAGAATAATATCCTTGTCAACGACATCATCTTCGAAGTGTTCGGATTGGACGGTCAAACGGACGAGCACTTGACCCAGTTGTTGATTCGAGTCATGTACAATCAATGGCCTGTGACAGAATGCAACCGGGTTAAACTCGATCCCTCCCAGCAGCGCTGCCCGAAGGAAATAGTGAACGTTGAGAACAAACCGAGGTTCCTGGTCGACATCGTCGACCAGCACAACCCATTTCTTTCCTGACGCCTCGAGTTGGCGAAGGAAAGGATCTTCGCCAAGCCGCGCAAATGGAGGGAAGACCGGGCGGCCATCGACTATTTTAATGGGAATGATGCTGCGAGGATCCAACGGTTCGCCTTCTTTTCCCACCGGAAGATCGTCGAGCGCAAGAAAGTTAATTGCCCCGGTAGTTTCAACGTGGCCTAGCTCAGTAAGGCCAACCTGACTCTGATGCATCAGTACCCGCTGCAGTTCCTGCTCGCTGAACCAGGGAATCCCCTCCGGGCCGACCATGCGGTCAAGCAGCCATCCCGTGGGTCGTGCAACCGGGTATAGCAAGAATTGGTAAACCCGCAGAACCGGTGCCAGCAATACAACCATTCGTAGGGCGTGCCGGATAAAAAAGGCTTGGGGAAAGATCTCGCCGAGCAGAGTGATTACCGCGGTCGCGAAGACAAATGCACTCGCGCCCACCATAATAGACTTTGAAAGGAGTGCGAGAAGCACGGTCATCGCCGTGTTGCCCCAGAGAATCGTCGCTAACATAGAATTGGCATTCCGCCGCAAGGCCAATGCATAAAATGCCAGTGGGTCCCCGGCTTTGGCGGATACCTCCAGCCGCAAGCGGCTCATGCTGAAAAGGCCAAGATTGAGTCCTGAAAATACTGCAGCCTGACTAAGGCAAAACGCAATCCCGATCCAAACCATTACTGCACCCATTCCGTTCTTTGTTGGGCAAAACCTGCCCTCATGCATCTTTGAAAATATCCTGCATCCGATATCATATTTTCATGCCTTACACTGTGCCAGCAAAATTGAGAATGAGAGCGAGCCACATGAGAATAGGGGATAGGTCATACAGAGCTTTATCACGTGATCCTGACCATCAGGAAAAAGGCAAATAAGGTGTTCGTACGCGGGATCATTAACTCTTTGTTTGACACGCCAGCAGAGATGGCACAGAGGGATTATTGTTAATGTCGCGAAAGCTGTTGAACTTCCCGAAATTGAACCAAGTGGCGTAGGTCTTTCCCGGCTGGAGCATCACGGGAAGCATGCAAGTGTTGCGCCTCCTCCACCTTGCATTCTCTTCGCAAATACAGTAATCCTTGTCCAAGCCGTCCGACAGTCCTGCAAATTCTACTCAAATTTACCAGTATATCCAAGTTTTGTTACAAACTGATTAAGGTGTCATGATGATTGGGTAAATTCGGTTTTTGTCAAAGAATGAGTCTAGTCAACACTGTCCGATTCCAAATTCGCCGATAAAAGCGACCGATACTCCCAATACAGCCAAATGGAAAACACAGACATGGGCCCGCGATCGCGGCTGTAGGCAGGATTTTGAGAGTGCTGGCAGTCGCCGGAAAAAGTTCATCCTTTAATGACATGCCAGAAACAATGTGCCTCGATGATTGAATCGGGGTCCTGGTTGAGCTGACCATCTCCGATGATGAAACCGACACCACCGTCTGCAAGAAATCTGCGCTGATCCCCCGAAAGATAATTGGTCGCAGCCGCTATCCCGATATGGTCCTGTGGCCTTTTTTAGAGATCCCCTTTGATTTTGACTCCGCCGCTCAGCGACCGATCTATCTGAATAAAGGCAAATGAGACACCCCCAAACGAAAGTTACGTGGAAATTCTTAACCAAGACTTCACACAATTTAAGACCTCTTTCGGATATATTTATAAAACAGGGTTCCAGCTCTAGAACGAAGAAGGACGCGACAAAATACTTAAACCCACAAAGAGGGGAAAATGGCCAGAAAGAAAACGGATAATAAGGTACTCACTGCAGCACTAAAGCCGGAAGCTGCAGAACCTGTTTCAACAACATCAGAAAATGAATCCAAAACCATAATTGCAGAAGCCAATACGTCCAATGAAGGAACTCCCCTGGAAGTTTCGAAACGTGAAAAGATTGCCTTGCTTGCTTACTCATATTGGGAACAGAGGGGCTGCCGGGGTGGATCTCCTGAAGAGGACTGGTATCGGGCTGAACGCGACGTAGATCTTGTTTCCTCGACTTAGCTGACTTCACTGGGTAGCAATGGAACCGGAAGCCGCTGCCTTAGCCGAAGTCAGCATCCGGAAGACCGATAATGCCAAGGCATAAAGACCCCGCCGGCAAATTTCTATCCTAGTCCAGACACATTGGCTTCATGGAATCGCTGCAATGTCCACTCAAACATGTGATGATTCGTGTGGCATTTTCCAGCCTGTACAGATAATCAGAGCTATACCATGGGTAGCCGGGCAGAATCCGACCGATCGAGCACAGCAGATCCGATCGAGATGAATGCGCTCAGTGAACTGCAATATAGGTGTTTGAGATGCAGTCAAACGCGGCTTTGGCAGCTCTCTTACGACTTGTTATTTCAGCCGGGAAACTATCCCCAAAAGTAAGTTCCAGATCGATCTTGCGCAGTCGCAATAATCCAAGGAAATGCTGCATAAATTGCATTTCACCATAATAAAAAACCTTGTCCCGGTTCAGCGCGGTGATTCCGCAGCCGTCAATGGCGCGATAATTGAGACACGCCGGAAGAATTTCGACTCGGGCTTCCAACGCGGCATTCAATAGGGCGCTTTTGAATGGCAGCACTCTTTCCCCGGAAGAGCTTGTGGCCTCCGGAAACAAAACGACAGTAAAACCCTGTTTCAGCAGGCTGGCCAAGATACGGATATCGTTGACCACCGTTGTTTTATTTCGCCTGTCGACGAACACACTTCCACCACACCGTGCTAAAAGTCCCTCCACTGGAGAATTCAGGACTTCGTAGGAAGTAACAAACACTGCTGGAAAGATTGCTGACAGAACAGCAACGTCCAGATAGGAAAGGTGGTTCACCAAAACCAAGCGGCGATTCGCCACATGCGCTGAATATTGTGGTTTAATTGACAAGCTGATTCCGAGCAGACGAAGCAAAACCCGGCAGAACCGGGAAGTATTCACGACGAGGAGCTTCCTTCTACTTTGTTTGCTGCACGGAGTAAACGACTTTATAAACGCGGAACTAATGATGTAGGCAACCGACAAAAAGAGAAATGCCGTCAGTTTATAGGCATACCGGATCATCCTCGGAACTTCCTTGTATAGATCCCCTCCATGTTTTTGAGATCGAGTATGGTAAAGAAGTCAGTACACTGAAAATCAGTGTCGATAGCTGCGTGACGGCACAGTTTGGCTCCCGCCCGGAGATATGCATTCATAATAGGAGGGATTAAACGTTTTGCTGAGGGCGACGGATTTATATTATTCGCTGGAGGTGGTTGACTGCTTATACGGCAGTGAGGAAGAGGCAGTACTCCGTACTGTGCGGTGAAAGCGTTTTCCTGATCAAGGACGGATACGAGCTGGTCAATCAACTCCAATTGAACAGTTCTGACACTTGTGCAGCCAAAAAAATATCTGGCATTGATGGCAGTCATGTATTCCATAACGCCACGCCACAGAAGCTGCATAACGATCCCGTTGCGATGCTTAGGATGCACACACGATCGACTCAGCTCCAATTTATGGTCATTCGACCGCAGGAAATCCGTCAGGGAGAATTCCTCTTGAGAATAGAAGCGGCGCGAATGCTTCGAACTGATGAGACGATAGTTACCAACCACGTGTTGGGATAAACGATCAATCACGACAAGATGATCGGCTTCGATATCGAGTTCATCGAAATCGGTTTCCGTTCCGGTTGAATTCCGACAAAACTCCTCACGGAAGACTTCCCATCGCAGAGAGAGGGCCTGTCGGAGCTCGTCCTGCGTTTCAACCGACTTTACAGTGTATTGTGAGCGGTCAAACGAAATGTCCACCTTCCGTCTAAAGTCGATTGAACCCGCAGACCCATAGGGTCGAATAATATTCCTGCAAATCGGAATTTGGTTTTCTGTATTCATTTGATGGAGAGAACCAGTAAATCCATGCATCGAAAAAACTCCTGGCATCGATGCAGCAAATGTATCCTCTATTTATTAAAAGACAGTGCGAATTCGAATAAAATTAAGTCAAGAAATAAACCTGGGGCAATTTATGGGGAGGATCATTATGAACCGGCTGTTTCTGCGCAGGGCTATTGTGCTTTTGTTGATAATCTCAATCCAACAAGTTGCCTCACACGCTGCCAACGACAAAAAGGTCATAATGCTCAAGCCGATTGGACAACCGCGGTCCTTGCAGGGACCCGTTATGGGAGGGTCCACTTCCGCGTTCTTCGAGCATCTCTTGGATAGCCCGGCCAAAATAGCAACTCTAAATCAAATTGCCCTCGGTCTGGACCGCTTTCCAGGAGGCTCCGACGCAAATTTTTATGATTGGCGCTTGGGCTTGATCAAAATCCAAGAGTACTCTGATAGCTCTCCGTACGTGCATTTCTGGGCCAGGGCGGCCGCCAACATAGCGAAGGGCATGCCTGATGGCATCACGATGGAACAATATGCGGCTTTTTCCCGGAAGATTGGGGCGCAGATCATCTTCGTTCCTAATTTAGAGTCATCGACCATCGCCGAACAAGTGCAGTGGTTCAAATACCTGGCGAGCAAGGGTCTGGTTCCGCAGCGAATTGAATTAGGGAATGAATTCTGGGTGGCGATGGGTAACGACCCGAGAAGCCTCGAACGTTGGCCCGACGCACCTTCAACTATGCGGACGATGAAGCAATACCTTGATGCCATCAAGCCCTATTTACCTGAGAACGCGAAAATAGCCGTGCAGGCCGCCGGCAGCGGCTTCAACATTCATAGCAATCCCAGGGCACGGTTTTGGCAGCGGATCGAAAAATGGGATGACGACCTGCTTCCTGAACCTTGGTTCCAGGCGGTTACATTGCATCTGTATCCACGGTTAAGTGAAGTGATGGGTGATCCCCGTGCAGGACTCACGCCGCCGACGCAGGAGAATGTGATGCCACGCTTGAAGGCCATGATGGCCCAAGTGGATGAGGGAGTGGAGCGCGTACTGAAGCACATCGAACAGCGTTTACCCGGAAAGGAAATCTGGATCACTGAATGGAATTCACGTGGGGCTAATGCAGCGACGCAGCGCGGTGCTGACGTTGAGCCGACATCTCCGGCAATGCAGATGTTGCTGGCTGCGCGCATGGCACTCGTCCATTTACGCCATGCCTCAGTAACTGCATCTCTGTTTTTCATGTACGACTTCAGGCCTCAAAATCCTTCCTCAATGTTCGTTGCGGACGGAAGGCGAAGTTATTCGCCCGTGCCAACTGCAGCGGTGTTACGCTGGTTGAATGAGGCGGCTAATGGTGGTGGTTCATTTCAGCGCGTGGTCCAAGAGGGTGGCAGGCCGATTATGAGCGGGGGAGTGGAGCGCCGATCTTATCTTGCGGTTGAAGGGGGACTTTTCCAATCGAAAGCCGGCATAACGCTGATACTGGAAAACGCCTCAGACGACTTATTCTCCTTCGATTCTACGACCTTGGTCCCGAACAAACGGCCTTTAAGCATAGAATTCATGTCGATGACCGATCTCGTCAAGGCGGACAAGCTTCCTGCAAGGATCGAGCGCCAGGACTCTGCGGGGAATATTACGATAACTCCGTTTTCAGTTACTCGCATCGTTTGGGAATAGATCTCGATTGATTCACTCGCAGGGCGCTGTCCCTCCGAGCCCAACGTTAGACTGATAACGGCTGCAAGGCTTGCTGTTTTTTGGGGAGAACAATGTGGTCAGGTTATCTCTACTGGTCCCGCTCATCGGCATAATTGGCTTTCTTTGGCAGGCCCGCCAGTATTCAGCGGACAGGGAGTACAATCTGGCAAAGCAAGGATGAAGAGAAACCATGGGAGGATCCTTGACATGATTATTGAATTAGATAGAAGAGCGTTCATGAAGGGATTGAGCGTGAGCGCGGCGGCGATGGCAATCAGGGGGCTGCCTCGCGCACATGCCCAAGTGCCCACCAGCCACCGTCCCTCCACGATAAAGGCACTTGTCTTCGATGTATTCGGGACAGTAGTGGACTGGCGGGGATCCATCATCGAGGAAGGAACCGCCTGGGGAAAAGCCAAGCAACTTCAGATCGATTGGGCAAGGTTTGCCGAGCGCTGGCGCGCAGGATACGTTCCCGCAATGAATCGAGTCCGGACGGGCGAGCTTCCGTGGACCAAGCTTGACGACTTACACCGAATGATCCTAGAGCAGCTGCTCAAGGAATTTCGGATCGAGGGTTTGACGGAGGAGGAAAAGGACTATTGGAATCGGGTCTGGCATCGACTTAAGCCGTGGCCCGATTCTGTTGCAGGCCTCACCCGACTGAGAAAGAACTATATCATCGCACCTCTTTCCAACGGCAACATTGCTCTGATGACGGACATGGCCAAACGGTCCGGGTTGCCTTGGGACGCTATCTTAGGGGCAGAATTGGTCCGGCATTACAAACCCGATCGCGAAGTCTACCTCTCGGTTCCTGGTTTTCTGGGCGTAAAGCCAGAGGAAATCATGATGGTGGCAGCCCACTCCGCAGATCTAAAGGCCGCCGCAGATTGCGGCCTGCACACTGGATACATTTACAGGCCCAACGAGCTCGGCACTGGGGGTAAAACAGAAAAGATTAACCCCGGCGAATTCGACATCGTCTCCATCGACATGAACGATCTAGCGAAGCAGATGGGGGCTTGAAATCTGCTCGTCCTATGGGTACGTGTGGCATGGAACGTATTATGACGACCCACAACCAAAGAGGGTAGCTGCACCGACAAGGGAATCGGGGAAGCGCACACGTGGCTCAAGATTTATGATCGGAAATTCGCCGCTCATGATTTTATTAAAGTCTCTCATCTTCCTGATCATTGCTCCTGGTCTGGTAGCAGTGTACATTCCTCTCGTTTTTTTGCGGACCGGCCCGCAAATAAAAACGGCTGGAAGGAAACACACCGTATGACTCCTGTGCGCAGCAATCCCACTGAACCGGTTTTTTTAGATATTGCGTTTGAGAACGTGAACCGATGCGGGTCTGAACGAAGCATAGATGTCCATTTTTTCCGCAAGGCCCAGTTTTGCGAACGCATCCCTTGTCACAAGCGATATTAGTGGAAACCCGCAATCCAGGTTCAGTTTAAGGAAGGGGCCCATCGAATAGACATGCGTAATCCGTCCGGCAAAGACGTTCCTGTCTTCGCCACTGACATTCCGCGTGTCAACGGAAATGTTTTCGGGTCGAATGCAACAATTTACCTCTTCTTCGGGTTTGCCTTGACCGAGGGCACAAACTTGTTTCCCGTAAATGGAAATCACCAAGGAGCCATTGGAAGACTCCAGAACTTTCCCGTTCAGGACAGCCTCCATGCCGACAAGCTTGGCAACGAACACATCTACGGGATTATCCATCACCGCCGAAGGGCTTCCGGTTTGAATGATGCTCCCGCCGTTCATGACGACAATCCGGCCAGACAGTTTCATGGCTTCGAACTCAACATGGGTCACCATCAGTGTGGTCGTTCCGGTTTCCTGCAGCACTCGAGCAAGGTCATGGATTAAGGCATGCCTCGTAGGCGGATCGAGAGCGGAAAACGGCTCATCAAGGAAGAGGATCTCTGGTTCGATAACCAATGCCCGTGCAAGACTCGTGCGCTGGGATTCTCCACCCGAGAGCTTTCGTGCAGAGCGCTTTGCGAGATGTTCGATGCCGAACATTTTAAGGTATTTCGGCACGCGCTCCTTCAGTTCATTCTTGGAAAGACCTCTAATTCTCAGTCCCGCTGCGACGTTATTGTAAACCGTCGTATCGAACAGCAGCGGGTCTTGAAAAACCATCGAGATCTTTCTGCGAAACCGAAAGACCGCGTCACGCGAATCCAGAAGCTCTCCCCGGTAAGAGATCCCGCCTGAAAAAGGTCTCAGGAGACATGCCAACGTTAAAAGCAGCGTCGTCTTCCCGCTGCCATTTGGACCCACGACGGTGACAACCTCCTTATCGTTCAACCTAAAAGATGGAACTTGGAGCACAGGAGTACCTCCAAGTTCCACTTTGAGGTTTTCGGCCGTAAGAACGGCTTCCGAAACGTTCACCTTGGCCTCTCCCGCTGTTGCAATAATGTGAAGAGGTAGTTGACCACAAACACGAGCAGCAGAAGGATTATTGAAAGGGCGAACGCCATGTCAAAATTACCCCTTCCCGTCTCCATCACGGTCGCGGTTGTAAGGACCCGCGAATATCCCTTTATATTTCCGCCGACCATAATTGAAGCGCCAATTTCGGAGATGACCCCGCCAAAGCCAGCCATTACCGCCGCCATAAATGGGACCCGCGCCTCACGGCTCAGAAGCCAGACCATCTGCCAGCGCGTTGCGCCGAGAGCAAGAATCTGCAGCCGCAACATCGGGGGCAGGCTTTGCAGCGCAGCCACCGACAATCCCATTACGATGGGTGTTGCTATGACCACCTGGGCGATAATCATCGCGCTGGGCGAATAGAGGAGATTTAGAAATCCGAAAGGACCATTGCGCCAAAGAAAAACCGTGACGAACAGACCGACAACCACAGGAGGCAACCCCATGCCCGTGTTTATAACAGCAATCAGGAGTTTCTTGCCGGGGAATGTGGATAGCGCAATGATCATCCCCAAAGACACGCCAATAACAATACTGATCAGTGTCGCAGTGCCCGAAACCTTCAGCGAGAGCCAAGTGATTTCAAGCACCTCCCGGTCCAGTGAGATAATCAGATGAAAAGCTTTCAGGAGCCCTTCGAGAATCAGATCCACTTAAAACATCTCCATGTCTTTCCTGCCGGTATCCGGAAAGAAAAGCGCCGAACCGAATTTATCGATGCCAAACGTTTTTATAATGTCCTGGCCTTTTTGGGAAACCACGAAATCCGCAAATGCTTTTCCCCCTGCAGCGTTCACTTTTGGCCACTTTGCGGGATTGACTTCCATGACATGATATACATTTAGCAGTGAGGAATCGCCTTCGACCAAAATATCGAGACCCAGGATCTTCTTTAACGATAGATACGTTCCCCTGTCGGTGATGGTATAGCCCTTCTTCTCAGCGCTAACGTTTAAAGTTTGTCCCATACCGAGGCCGGTCTGCCGATACCACTTCTGTCCCTCTACGTTCACTTCAGCAGTCTTCCAAAGCCTAGTCTCCAGAACATGGGTTCCTGAGTTATCCCCACGCGAGAAGAACAGTGCGCCGGCATCAGCAATCTTTTTGAGGGCTTCCTTTGCTGCTTTGACTCCCTTGATGCGGGCGGGATCATTCGCGGGGCCGACAATCACAAAGTCATTGTGCATCACCAGTCTGCGGTTGATGGTAAATCCTTGCTCCACCAGCTTCTTTTCCGCATCTGGAGAGTGCGCCAGCAACACGTCGGCTTCACCTTTCTCTCCCATTTTCAACGCCTGTCCGGAACCAACAGAGATCGTTTTTACAACATATCCCGAGTCTTTTTCAAAAGCGGGGATCAGGACATCAAGTAATCCCGAATCCTGAGTGCTGGTAGTGGTCGCCAGGATAATGCTCTTATTCTCCTGGGCCCGAATTGCTTGCGAAGAAAAGGACAGCGCCAGTGCAATCAATAAAGCGGCAGTCATTAAAGGCAATTTCTTTGACAGCATACTCAAACCTTCACATAAAGGCCTTTGGGATCACTCAACATTCAAGAACAAATAGCAAAGCCGCCGCTGAGCTGTGATTGGAAAATGTCGTCAATAAACTCAACCCTTCCTTTAACAACACTCGGATTTTTTCCCTTTATAGAGAACGCCAAATAGTTACCAATTCAAACCAATTGTCAACCATAATAATCGAATATGCTTTAAGTTCTAAGACTGTACGCCCGGAAAAGCAAATCCATCCTATTTTGGGTACCGGCGGGAGGATAATGCGTTAGAATTAAAGCATCGTACCGAAACGCCGGAAGCGCTTGATCCCCTTGAAAGTTGAAGACCGGCCCTTGCCCGGCTGTACTAACAAGAAGGCACTCCGGCCTCGCAAAAGCCCAGGAGGCGGCTATGAGCGATAACATCGAAATCAGAAAAGGCTGGTGCGGTCCCTGTCACGTCCGATGCGGCATGCTGGTGCAATTTGAAAACGGGCGCGCGGTTCGAGTCCAGGGAGACCCGGAGAATCCTCTGAATCGCGGCGCGCTGTGCCAGAGAGGCCAACTTATCCTGGAACACCTGTACAATCCCGCCCGTTTGAATTTTCCGCTGAAGAGGGCCGGCCGGAGGGGGGAAGGGAAATGGCAGCAGCTTACCTGTGCCCAGGCGATGGATGAGATCGCAGAAAAATTGGGAAAGCTGCGCGACACCTATGGCGCCGAGACTCTTGTGTTTTCGCGCGGGACCCACCGGACATACGGCTGGGCAATGAAGCGGTTCCTGAACCTCTTCGGCAGTCCGAATATGACCGGCCCCAATACCATCTGCATGTGTCCCTCCCACGCGGTGGAATGGAGCACGTACGGTTCCTTTGCCAGGCAGGATGTCGCCAACGCTCGCTGCATCGTGGTTTGGGGTTTCCAGCCGTCCCAGTCCTACATAATACCGGACTGGCGCGAGTTGCTTGCAGCCAAATCAAGGGGCGCCAGAATCATCGTAGTCGATCCAAGGCGCACCAAGGAAGCGGAAATGGCGGACCTCTGGTTGCAGATAAGACCGGGCACCGACGTGGCGCTGATGCTGGGCTGGCTCAAGATCATCATCGAAGAAGATTTGTATGACAGGGAATTTGTCGAAAAGTGGACGGTCGGATTTGAGCAATTGCGAAAACACCTGGACCGGTACTCCATCCGGGAACTGTCGCGCCTGTGCTGGATACCTGAAGACAAGTTCTACGCGGCCGCCAGAATGTATGCTGAAAACAAACCTGCGGCGATCACCTGGGGACTGGGCATCGACCTGCAGGGAATCAATGCCATGCAGGCCGTCCGCGCCCGATGCATCCTGCGAGCGATCACCGGCAATCTTGACGTCGCCGGCGGGGAGATCCTCGGGGCTTTCGGAGCGGACCCAAGAGCGGTTTCCAACCTGGAGATGGAACTGAACGACGCCATCTCTCCAGAACAGAAAAGGAAACAGCTGGGCGCCGGCGAATATGGGCTCTTCGGCTTTCCGGGATGGGACATGATCCGGAAAGCCTCCGACAAGCCGGGCGCTTGGTTCAGGCCGCCGCAAGCGGACATGACCTGCTGCGCTCATCCGCGGCACGTCTGGCAGGCCATCACCGCCGGGCAGCCATATCCGGTCAAGGCGTTCATCAGCCAGTCCAATAACACACTGGTTCAGGCGGCGGACACCAGAACCGTTTACCGGGCGCTAAGCAGCGAGAACCTGGAACTCTCGGTTGCAATGGACTACTACCAGACCCCGACCGGGGCCCTCGCCGATTATCTGTTGCCGGCCGCTGGCACGCTTGAACGAAGCGATTTTCCATCCTATCCCAAGGCCATGGAGCCGCTCTACCAGCGGCGGGATGACTACCAGTTCTGGCGGGAGCTCGGCATCCGGTTGGGCCAGGCGGAATACTGGCCGTGGAAAACCATGGAGGAAGTCTGCGATTACCGGCTCGCGCCGGTGGGCCTTACCTTCTCTCAAATACTCAGCCGGGGAGGCCCCCCACCGCCAAGAAGGTTTAGGAAATTTGAAAGCCAGGGCTTCGGCACTCCTTCAGGCAAGGTGGAGATATATTCGAGCATCTTCGCCAGCTTTGGCCTGGAACCTCTTCCCGTATACCGGGAGCCGGTAGAAAGCCCCGAGGGGAGTCCGGAACTTGCAAGAGACTATCCACTCATCCTGATAGCGACGGGAAAATTCATGCCCTTTTATCATTCGGAAATGCGTCAGATCCGATCCGCAATTCAGGCGCAGCCCGATCCGATCGCCGATATACATCCAAAAACGGCCGGGGAACTGAACATCTCCGACAATGATTGGGTGTGGATTGAAACACCGCGCGGGAGGATAAAGCAGAGGGCACATCTGACGGATGCAGTCCATCCTGCGATGATGAGGGCGCAACACGGATGGTGGCTTCCCGGCGAACCTGCAGCGGAGCCATCCCTGTACGGAATCTGGGAATCCAATTCAAACGTGCTTTGCCCCGTCGGCGCCGAATACTGTAATCCGGAGGTTGGCGGCTGGCCGCACACGGCGCTTCTGTGCAGGGTATACAAAGCCGGCTGACATTTGGCTTGGGTCGGCAAAATTCGAGCCCATCCGTGAAAATGTGACAGCGCAGGTCTCACGGCATAACAATTCCACCGTAGAATTTTTCGCCTAAAACAAGAACCGCACTGGAGGCCGGTTATGAAGCATGTAGGAATGGATGTGCATAGCAGAACAACAGAAGTGTGCTTTTCAATCGGGCGGTTGGTCCTGTACTTACTTGCAGGCGCTCGTCTCGGCCTCCATTGATCCTAATTCCGATGCAAGACCGCCGCCTGGGCCAAACCGGCCGCCGCGCAGGGACCGGACGAACGTGCTCGTCCCGTCGAGCGGCAGCGTCGCGACATTGGCGCAGAATGAATCCCAGCTCCCGCTGCGCATCAGATACATTTCCACATTCGACAGATAAAAAGCGGAGACCGTCGCTCCTTTTTCCTTCAGGTAGCCCCCCACGGACCGAATCGCTTTCGGCCCGGCGAAATCGCCGACGACCGGCACGATCAGATTGTTGGTCTCAAGCTTTTTCAGGAACGCGAAGCTCCCTTCCTCCGCCAGGTAGCCGCGCGCGCGGCCGTCAGCATCTGTGGCTGTCATCAGATCGGCATAGGATATCTGAGGAAATGGGGGGCCATAACCGCCGCCAAAGCCTCCGCCAAAACCGCCGCGCCCCGTTGATGAGTATTGAATCTCGGGTCCAAAGGTTGCAAAAGCCTGGTACACATATTCGATCCCGTCCAGATCCTCTTTGGAAAGCGTGAACCCATGCTTTGTGGCGAGATGGTTCTGAATCGCTTTCAGGGTTTTGGCGTAGAGCGCGTCGCTTTTGGGCAGGTGAGCATACGCCGCGAAAATATCCTGCACGGTTGACTGGGCGTTCAGCCCTTCGGGACGCTCCCTCGCAAACAGGCGCGACACAAACTCTGCCCGTTCTGCAGATAATTCGAACAAGGCTTTGTAGAGCAATTGAAGATCCAGATTGCCCCGCCGGATATCGACGATAAACGCCAGCGCCGGCTTGAGGGCCGCGATGTATGTGAAGTTCTGTTCCGGGCCGACGCCCATGTAAACGCCGCCCGTTTTCGCCGTCTTCAGCAGGTCCGGGATCACATCCTGAAGCCGGAACTCGTTCGACAGAAGGTTGTCGGACCGGAAGAAGCCATTGGGCTCGGAAAACTCCGAGACCATCTTCCAGAATTCCCGATCCGACACTCGAGCCGGCAGCGATTTGGGGCCCTGCGCGCCGAGATCAAGCGGCAGCACTATCAGGCAGGCCGCAACGATCGAACCTAGATATAGCAGCAAACGACGTCTATTCATGCTGCAGCTCCCAACACTCTGCTTCGAAGATATATTCGAGACTGAAACTCATGAACCAGTCTTGCCATCTTTTCATGCGTCATGCGTATGCGCCACCCTATTTTTGCTGAATACAGTAAAGATAGTCGGCGGTTCGAATGAAGATCTGATTATCCACAGCCGCCGGACTGGCCAGGGTCAGGCTGTCCAACTTGTTCACTCCTAAAATCTCAAACGCAGGCCCGGCCTTTACGACAGTGGTCGTGCCGTCTTCGCTCACGCAGTAGATCTTTCCGTCCGCCAGGAGAGGAGACGCGCTGTAGGTTCCGTTTTCGATACGCTTCCCCTGGTATGCGACGCTGCCGGTTACGGCTTCGATGCAGTTCATAATCCCGTTGTCCCCGAGGACATAAATATATTTGCCGTCAGTGGTCGGTGTCGGCACGTCAGCCCCCAGGTTGTTGGTCCAGAGTTCGCTCTTCCCGGTGATGTTGCCTGAACCTCCGGCGCGAAAGGCAATGAACGGACGGCCTCTCATGCTTGGCGTGAACACGTTCTCTCCAATCACGAGAGAGGATGCGATGGTGCGATTGGCAGGATTGTTCGTCGGATTGAAACCGCCAATCCGCCATAGCTCTTTTCCGGCATCCGGATCGTGACCGGTTACATAATCGGCGCCGGAGATCACGAGTTGCAGTTTTCCTGCCACTCGCGCCATCTGCGGTGTTGCGTAGTTGTCCGGAGACTCCATTTTGGCGTCGGTAGGACGGTCCACCTTCCATAGTGTTTGGCCTGTGTTCTTGTCCACCGCAAATACATAGGACGGGTCGTGCGTATGCATCCCGTGCAAAACCTGGATGTAGAGCCGCTCGCCGTAGAGCAGCGGAGTCGAGGCATACCCATGGTTGTGGCCGAATTTCCCATACTCGGCCTGGATATCGCGCTTCCAGACCTCCTTCCCATCCAGCGTGAGACAGGTGAGCTTGCCGTTACCCGTCATAATCCAGACATAGCGGCCGTCCGTTATGGGAGAAGGGGAGGCGGAATTCTGTTTCCGGAAGAGCTGGTTGCCGGAATCGATCTGCCGCTGCCATCGGATAGAACCGTCCTTGCGGTCAATTGCGATCAGGAAAATCTTGTCGCGTGTTGCATCCCCGGGGATTTCGCTGCGCAGGCGCGGGGATCCTTCCTCGGCGGAGGTAACGAAAATCCAATCCTGCCAGACGGCGGGCGTCGCCGCGCTCCAGCTCGGCAGTTTCGTGCGCCACTGGATGTTTTGGGAATCGGACCAGGTGACGGGAAGATTATGGGCTTTCGGCGCGGCGCCGTTCAATTCGGGCCCGCGCCACTGCGGCCAGTTCGCCCAAAGACAGCTGGCCAACACGACTGCCATCAAAACCCCGATGCCGGGGCGGATCGATCTCTTTCGCATTCAGCCTCCCACCTCTTGAGTTCTCTTCCTTTTGCCACAAAATGCCGGAGTCTTAAAGCAGGAAATTCAATATGCTGCCCTTGATTTCATTCATGCAATCTGTGCAAATTTTAGAGACCGGGCGTTTCCCGGTTCGATACAGGAGGAAGAATGTCAAAGACGGAAATCAATGCCGGCATTTGCGGTCATATTACAACTGTCGTGGCGTCGATGGAAGGCAAAGTGTGCAAGCTGGCGATGGCCAGTGATTGTCAAGCGATTCAGCAACTTGCTCAAGAGCTGACCGAGGTCAATCCACTGCTGGAAATTTCATGCCGGCGATCGACTCCGCAAACACTCCAGATGGGCATGAAGCACTGCTTCCATGCGGCTTGTCCGGTTCCGGTGGGGATTATTAAGACGATCGAAGTGGAATCCAAGCTGGCGTTGCCCAAGGATGTCCTGATTAAAGTATCCAAAGAATAATTTCCAATGGCGTGCTGCCGTCTTTGGAGCGATCACGGAACAGTCGCGCTAGGACAGAACGAACTGTCAGGCAACACCACCTTGGTCGGTTCTCTATTAGCGGGTTCATAAGAAATATGATAGGATTACAAAAAATCTGGAGTTAAAACCGGCTGCTTTATTGCAAAGCAAAGGAGAATCCGACATGAAAACCTTCGTTTTCATAGTTCTTGTTGCGTTGGCAATAAGCGTAATTCCTTGTTACGGGCAGATAATGCCTTCGATGGTCACCAGCTCGATGACAGTTCGCCCGGACGGAGGAATCGACATACGGGCCACCTACAAAATGGAGCCGGGCCCCGTGCCGGCGTTTTTGGGGGATCCCTATTCCTTAAAGAGGGTATTCCAGAAAAACCAGGTGCTGGCGGATGGCACCGATATCGAGACGCAAACACCCGCGGTCCTGCAATGCAAGGATTCCGCTGGAAGATTCCATGCGGAATATCCTTTTAAAAGACCTTATAATTTACCACGCCAGTATGTGTTGCCCTCTCAAATCGAGATAATGGATTCGGTAGCGGGGTATCACTATATACTCGATACTGTGCATCGAGTGGCTCACCGGGGAATCATAAAAGTCATCCCAAGGCAACCCTCGCAGCATCCAATTACGGACACAACCACAAATCCTCCCATCCAAACGCCCGGTCCAGCCGACGGCACCCGTCCTCAGCGTTCGATGGAATCGCTGGGCGAAAAAGTAATCGAGGGCCTCCCTCTGGAAGGAAAACGCACGACCACTACCTATCCTGCGGGCAGCAGCATGGGCAACGATCGCCCGGGTACGATCACTTCCGAAGAATGGGCTGCCCCGGGATCGGCAATGCCTCCCTTCAGGAAAACAAGTGATCCACGCTCGGGAGATGAGACTGCAGCATCTTTTGACATCGTTCGCGGCGAACCGGATCCGAGCCTGTTTCAAGTGCCCGCAGATTACAGGATAGTGGATGAGCCCGGACCGTTCGCGATCACATTCACATTTATGAACGGAAAGCTCGTCCACTGAAAAGAAACCCTTGGAAGTGCGGGAAGTTTGCGGCTTATAGGGAGCGGTGCGGCATCCGCAACGCCGCAAATTAAGCCGCCGGGACGGCGGCGCTCCCGGCCAAAACCGATTTTGCCACAGTCTTGGACGGTCGTCCCAATATCGGATCCGCTCCGTCACCAGGGTAAATAAAGAGATCTGCCAAAATCACGCACCGGGAGTGGTCTTCTATTTGTAGGTCCCGTATTCGTACGCTGCTTCCATCATGGCGCGAAGGTTTTCGATATTTCCTTTATCGATGCTTGCGCCGCCGGCCAAGATATAGCCGCCGCCCGGAGCACAGATCTCAATGAGCTGGCGGCAATTATCCTTTACCTGTTTCGCTGTTCCGGTCATTACAATCGACGCGGGCACATTGCCGACAATACAGGAGACATTGCCCAGAAATTTCTTTGCCTGGGCCATATCCGTCTGGTCAAAGTACCAGACCACACTGCTTTTGGGGGTGTCCGTGATCTGTGTCAATCGATTGTTGTATCTCCCCTCGGCAAATGGGAACGGCACGAGCCCTTCTTCAATCATAGCCAGGAAAAGCTTCCGGAGAGAAGGCCAGTAAAACTTCTCGAACTGCTTATCCGACATGAACGCGTCATCCCCTTTGTGAAGGGGCATCATGCAAATGGGGCAATTTGTCATTGGGAAATTCTTGATGGTCGTATTGATCGTCAGGTTTAGCTGGATATCAATCGCCTCGAGCAGTTTATCGGGCTGCCGGTACAGATCGGTGACGATGCCCTTGGTCCCCCGTTGCATATCCGCGAAATAATCATAGGGCGCCTGAGCCATTACTCCGCCGAAAAGAGATGGATATCCTCGGGCTATCGAGATGTTGCTCACTTCCATTATGGCCGCCTGATGCTGCTTGAACTCATCCGACAGATCCATCAACGTCTGAAAAACTTTCCGGATTTCAGGATCTGCCAGAAGTGCGACCCAGCTTTGGCCCATGATGAAAAAGCGAAGGGGCGGCAATTTCTTGAAAGGCTCAAAAAGTCCATTGGTGCGCGGCAAGGTAACCCGCAGATTGTAATCGGTGGGATCCATCATCAGCCAATCATATTCATCGGCCTTCATGTACTCGCCTTCGACAATCTGCTGCATCGTGACGTCCTTGCCGACCCCGTGGCCGGGCCATTTCAGGGTCTTGGCGTCAAGGGCTTCGAGGATCCTTCCCGACGGGATCAAGCCGGGCCCCATGAACGTGTCCATGTCTCCAAAGTCATCCATGAACTTGATCCAGGCTCTTTTCAATTCGCCGTAGTCATACATAATCTGGTAGAAGCTGCTTCCGGCGTAGTAGGCCGGGAAGCTGCCGGTTGGCAGCATTACCGGAACACGGTCCGGTTCTTCCATCTTTATCGCTTTGATGAATCGCGTGACTCTTTGCTTATAAAGCTTTTCCGCTTCGGCGCTGACAAATTGAACGCCCGGAGCGGCAAGCCATTGTTTGAACCTCGCCTCGCGTTTTTCCTGCCACGTCATTTCTGCCCAGGTCTTTGCTGCTGGTTGCATCTGCGCGTCCTCCATATCCGCTCATGAACCTTTTGGTTTGCCCTGATGCCGCCCCAAATAAGAGAAAGCCAACAGTGGCGCATCAAATTAGCCTATTCGTGGCAAACGTATTGTCATAAGATGATCGCCGATTGTATCGCAAATAAAAGATTGTTGCATTCTTCTCATATTTTGCGGAAAAGCTGTGACACTTCTGGACCAGGAACACCTGAAATAAAGATATAAGAGATTTGATCGGAAATCTGAATTGGAGCAGCAGCGGCCGGAAAGGCACTGAGTAAAACAGGATCCATCAAACCCGAGGCGAATGTGGAAACATCCAAAATCAAGCTTCGCGTTTTGCTTTTTGCCGCTTCACAGCTGATGAAGCAAAAAGCGCGAACGAGCACCTCATTCAAGACTCGTCTAAAGGAAAAGAATTTCACAGCCCAGATAAAGCTCCTGGACAATTCTGTCGGCAGATACTTTCTTTTTAGCCGCGGCAAAATCATGTCGAAAAGCGGAATTCATTCCAAGCCCGATATCTGCCTGGGCTTCAGCGACGCGGCTCTGGGCTGCAGCCTCCTTCTCCCAGGGTGCGCCCAGCAGAAGAAGACAGACGCGATGAAGCCCTGGATATCGTTGCCGGCGAAATTAAGCGGGTCAAGCGGGACTATGGCCCGGGTTCCATCATGAGCAGCACCGGGTCGCACCACACTTGGGGAAACGTCGGCTACTACCTGAGCGCCCACCGCCGTTTTATGAACGCGATAGGAGCGACTGCGGTCATTCCCAATCCGGATAGCTGGGAAGGATGGTTCTGGGGAGCGGCACACCACTGGGGAAACAGCATGCGCCAGGGGGGCGCTGAGGGTTACGGGACGGTTGAGGACGCTTTGAAAGAATGTGAAATGATGGTTTTCTGGAGCAGTGATCCGGAAACGAATCCGGGTTCCTATGGCGCATTCGAGAGCACCGTCCGTCGCCAGTGGCTGCAGGAGCTGGGCGTCAAAACGGTGCACATCAATCCTTACTTCGATCCCACTGCCGCGCTGATGGGCGGAAAATGGCTCGCGCCCAGGCCGGATACGGGCAACGCGATGGCTCTGGCCATCGCATATGTGTGGATACTGAAAACCTATACGACAAGGAATATGTTGCCACGCGCACAACCGGATTTGACGCGTGGAAGGATTACATCCTGGGCAAGGAAGACGACATTCCCAAAACTCCCGAGTGGCAGGAAAGCGAGACCGGCGTCCCGGCTAAAGACGTCCGGGCGCTGGCCAGGGAATGGGGAACCAAGAAAACCTATCTTGGCGCAGGCGGAGGAGGCAACCAGCTGGGCGGCGCCTGCCGCTGCGCCACCGGCCTGGAATGGGCGCGCTCCATGGTCTGCCTGATGGCGATGCAGGGCCTCGGCAAGCCCGGAATCAACATGGGCAACATGTCCGTCGGGACACCGATGGACACGCGGTTTTACTTCCCAGGCTATGCCGAGGGGGGGATTTCCGGCGATATCGAAGGAACCGCCTCGGCGATTTATCTCTACCAGCGCATGTTTCAACTCCCGGCAATGACCACCGTGCTGCAGAGAGTGCCGCGGCTGAATGTTCCCGAAGCCATCCTGGATGGTCACGCGGAAGGCTATCCCAACAACACCAGGACAATCGAAGGCCAGTTCTTCAAGTTTGCTTACCCCGCTCCCGGCAACTCCCCAGTCAAGATGTACTACAAGTACGGCGGCTCTTATATCGCCACGATGAACAACACAAACCGATACGTAAAGGCTTACCGGACTCCCAAGCTGGAATTCGTGGTGAACCAGTCTATCTGGATGGAAGGGGAAACGAAGTTTGCCGATATTATCTTGCCCGCCTGCACAAATTTCGAGCGCTGGGACATCGGTGAAACGTGCAATGCCGGAGGGCACATTATCCACAACTTCAACAAGCTCAATCACCGCATCATCACCCTTCAGCACAAATGCATCGAACCCCTGGGCGAATCAAAATCCGATTATCAGATCTTCCTCGAGCTCTCGAAGCGGCTGGGTCTGAGTTCCTATTTCTCAGAAGGCTCGACGGAACTCGACTGGTGCAAACGCATATACGATGGATCGGATTTGCCGGGCTCCGGCCGTAGCATGATTGCGAGACTGGCGAGAACTACCAGCGCACATCCCAGCGTAGTAACAGCCCCCGCATAGCTGCCGGTCGCCTGTTTGATATATCCCACGATTGTCGGGCCGACGAACCCACCCAGGTTGCCCACGGAATTGATCCACGCGATTCCCGCAGCCGCGGCGGTCCCGCTCAAGGATGCCGTGCTGAGGGCCCAGAACGGCCCGACCATCCCCTTGACACCCGCGAACGCCAGAGCCAGCGCTGCCAGGGACAGCGCCATATTCGGAGCGTGCGCGCTGGCGATAAACCCGAGAGCTCCGGCGAGAGCAGAAACCGCCACGTGCCAGCGGCGCTCGCCTGTCCGGTCTGAATGACGTCCATTCAAAACCATGACGATTGTGGTGACAATATAGGGAATTCCGTTCAGCAGGCCGATTTTGAATTCAGTCAGATTCGAGAAGCTGCGGATGATCTGCGGCAGCCACATTTCGAAGCCGTATCCCCCGACATTGAGCAGAAAATAGATTGCGCAGAGCAGCCAGATGCGGCCGCTGGCAAATGCGTCGCGCACGCCGAGTCGCCTGCCGGAGCTGATTTTATTTTCTTCCTCCAGCGCGGAAAGAAGCCGGCCCTTTTCCTCCGCGGAGAGCCAGCGCGCCTTCCGCGGTCCGTCAGGCAGCACGCACAGGATTACCATTCCCACGATCACGGCCGGGATCCCCTCGAGGAGGAAAAGCCATTGCCATCCCGCCAATCCCTTGAATCCATCAAATTGCAGCAGCTTGCCGGATATCGGAGAGTTGACGAAGCCGGATAGAGTTGCGGCAGTTGAAAAGAGTGCCACCGTGCGGGCCCGATCACTCGAAGGGAACCAGTAAGTCAGGTACAGGATAATGCCGGGGAAGAAACCCGCCTCCGCGACACCTAATAGGAAGCGCATCAGAAAAAATCCGGCGGGATGTTTGATAAACATCATGGAGGAAGAAACTACTCCCCAGACAACCATGATGCGTGCAATCCATATCCTTGCGCCGATTCGATGGAGAATCAGGTTGCTGGGCACCTCAAACAGGAAATACCCGACGAAGAATAGTCCCGTGCCCCAGCCAAAAATCCTGTAGTACGCGGCCGGGTCCACACCAAAGGCTTTCTGAAGCTGGAGCCCGGCGAAGCTGACATTGATCCGGTCGATGTACGCGATGATATAGCAGAGGAACAGGAGCGGGATAAGCCGCCAGGAAATCTTTTTGAGCGTGCCCTCCAAAGCAGATTGCATCAAGCTTCCTCCGGGTGGGGGCGTTCAATTTCCGCAATTCCTACTCTAGCATGGGGCGTAGTGTTGGCATCGGCGAAATCCATGTAATCCGGCGATTTTTTGTTTTATTCTTGCCCTTCTTACAAGGAGTCCCATGGCAAAACCCAGGATATTTGTAACCCGCATCATTCCGGAAAAAGGATTGGAGATGGCGCGGCAGGAAGCCGATGTCGAAGTGTGGCAGGAACCTCTTCCCCCGCCCTATGAGACCTTAATCCAAAAAGCCAGCGGGGCCGATGCGCTGCTCTGTCTGCTCACCGACAGGATCGACAAAAATTTGATGGATGCGATGGGGCCTCAGGTGAAAGTCATCAGCCAGATGGCGGTCGGGTTTGACAACATAGACATTCCGGCGGCAACCGCGCGCAGCATTCCGGTTGGAAATACCCCGGGAGTGTTGACGGACACTACAGCCGATTTTGCCTGGGCGCTCTTGATGGCCGCGGCGCGTCGCGTGGTGGAAGGAGACAGGTTCACCCGCGCAGGCAAATGGAAGACATGGGGGCCGATCGACTTTCTCGGGCCGGACGTAAGCAGTGCGACTCTTGGTATTGTCGGATTCGGGCGGATCGGGCAAGCGCTGGCCAAGCGGGCACAGGGTTTCGATATGCGCATTCTCTATTTCGATCCCGGGCGCAAACTCGAGGCCGAGCAAAAGTACTGCGCGCAATATGCCGATTTGGAGACATTGCTCCGTGAAGCGGATTTCGTTTCACTCCACACTTCGCTGTCGCAACAGACGTATCATCTCATGAACGATGCGCGCCTCCGGATGATGAAGCGCAGCGGCATTTTAATCAACACCGCGCGCGGACCAGTGGTCGATCCCGAGGCGCTGTACCGTGCCCTCTCGTCCGGTACAATCGCCTATGCCGCGCTGGATGTCACAGAACCGGAGCCGATCAAACCTGACGATCCATTGCTGGCGCTCGATAACATTATCATCGCGCCGCATATCGCAAGCGCCAGCCATCAGACCCGCACTAAGATGGCGGTCATGGCTGCAGTAAATCTGATCGCGGGCTTGAAAGGGGATCGTTTGCCGCATTGTGTGAACCCGCAGGTTTACGACAAGCGGTAAATCCCACGTACTCCCTCATGCAAGGCGCGGTTCTCCGGCCGGTCGCTCGCCAGTGTTTTGAATACCGCATAGCAGGGACGTTCCCCTTTTCACCGGCATATCTTTCGCCGGAGCCGGAAATGCGCTGGCGAAAAGGGGTACGTCCCCGGTTGTCCAGGCACTGTGTTGCGACCGGCGGGGCAGCATTGGGTGTAAATACCTATCAATAAAATGGTATTTCTTCGGATATCAGCCCCAGCCTCCTTGATGCTCTAATGGGCCTGTCTAAATTCAAGTGCGAGGATAAAACGGACCATGATCGAACTGAGACACAACGACCTGCTGGAAGAGACTGACTACGAACCCATCGATTCGGAAACGGAAGCAGTGGACGTCCGTAGAAGATTTTCCTCATCGATGGAGATAGATAACGACAGAATCGGCTTCGAGGAGATTTCCGATGAAAGCCGCCCGGCTCAAGAAGAGACAGGCTCCGCTCCCTATTTGTCCGACCCTCTTTATGTTTATTACAGAAGCATGAGCAGAATTCCGCTTCTTTCGCGAGAACAGGAATTCTCCCTGGCGAAGAGGCTCGAAACGGCAAAGCACAACGTGCTCAGACTTTTATCGCTGACAACCATCGCTTCTTCCGGGATCATGGAAATGGCGGACGATCTGCAACCTGCCGAATCCAAAGTCATCGCATCCGGAATGGAAAAGCGCGGAACAGAGAGCGAGGTTTCCTGTGAAGAACGAGCCCGGGCTCGATTAAAAGCAGTTCACAAAATCATCGTGCAGCTCCAAAAGCTTGAGGGCAAGTACCGGTTTGCATTATGCAAAGCGCACAGTGGCAAAAGGAACAAAGATCTGAACCGGGATGCGGTCTTCGCATGCCTGCAACGCATCGATTTTAGGGAAGACCAGATCAATTGGATAATCGGCAGTATGGAGGACGTCCTGCGCCGGATGGAACAGGCGCAGCGCGCGGCGAAGGGTCTTGCACGGAAGCGTAACGCCGGCCGGAAATCCGCGCGGGATGCTCGCGCCTGTCATCGTGCGCTCGAGGAGCAATATCTCACGAACACCGAAGATCTGCGCGGAATTCTCAAATCCATTGCCGCAAACAAAGCCGAAATGTTCGAGGCCAAAGATCAGTTTGTGCGGTCCAATTTACGGCTGGTCCTCAGCATTGCGAAAAAATATTCCTACCCGGGAATAGATTTTCTGGACTTCGTCCAGGAAGGCAATATCGGTCTGATGAAAGCCGTGGACAGGTTCAATTACCGACTGGGCAACAAATTCTCAACCTATGCGACATGGTGGATTCGGCAAAGCATTGCGCGCGCGATCGCGGATCAGGGGCGGACCATCCGAGTGCCGGTTCATATGGTGGAAGCCATTAACCAGGTCACGAAAGCCACAAACGAACTCAAGAAACGCCTTGGTCGAGAGCCGTCAAAAGTTGAAATCGCCAAAGAATTGAATACCACCGTTTCAAAGGTGGTCCAGATTTTCGAAGCGGCTCAGGAGCCGATGTCGCTTGAGGCATGCATGCCCGCGGACAAGGATTCGGTTCTGAACAATTTCATTGAAGACAAAAACGCGGTGCCGCCGGATGAACCGATCATCGCTAATAGCCTTCGTGAGGTGGCGAGTTCCGCTTTGCGAATGTTATCCCCTCGCGAGCAGGAAATCGTGCGTATGCGGTACGGCATGAATGAAACGGGAAAGGAATACACCCTGCAGGAATGCGGAGAAAAATTCCAGGTTACCCGAGAGCGGATTCGCCAGATCGAAGAGAACGCACTGATGAAGCTCCGGCGGGCTCAATATTCCAGCAGGCTTTCCGAGTATGCGGGTTTCGTAAGCAATTCGTAGGAAAGCGGGAACCGCGGATTTTTATCGATTCACACGGATACGTCGATTGTGGGGCGCGGGGATCAATAATCCCCGCGCTGACAGCACGAAGCGCACAGAACGGTTAAAAAGTGATTCTGATTTTTTTCCCGCTGAATTGAAGACCCTTCAGGACAGGTTTGCCGGAGGGATCCTTCATGATGAGCAGGGAATTCGAATCGTTTTTCTCGTTCAGTTCCTCAATTTTGCCCTGGACTTTGAGCACCGCTTTTCCTTGAGACATGAAAACTACCGACGCTTCCGAGCTGCTGGATTCCCACTTGACGTCGTATGCCCCGGGTTTGAGTACGCTTCCAGCGACCGACACGGTGTCTGTAACGACAAATTTGGCGGTCCCTTCCATTGCCATTACCGGAATGGCAATCAAAAGGAGGATTACAGTTGCGGCCCAAATCAGGTTTTTGCTGTTAAACATGTTTTCTCTCTTCCTTTTAAAGATTTATTGATTCACAACGGGTTCCCTGCCCCTTCGCCTTTGATCACGTACCTGCACGGCGATCCCCGCACTGGATATTTGCTGGGGAAACTGAACCGGAGGAATAAAATGGAGCAGGATACTTCATTCGACCTTGGGATCATTCGCCGCTCGATGTAAAGACCCAGGGCGACCTCAATCCGTCTGGTCCCTTCAATTCACTTCTTCTCCAACCCGCCGGCCTGTACGCCGATTCCGGCTTACGATTTGGTCAAGGGAATCAAAGAAGCCTGCGGAAAGAACGTGCGTGTTCAGGTCCACGTGCACGCCACGACCGGGGTCACCATGGTGAGCCTGATGAAGGCCATTGAAGCCGGTGCGGACGGAGTGGATACCGCAATCAGTTCGCTCAGCCTCGGGCCCGGCCACAATCCAACCGAGAGCCTGGTCGAGATGCTCGAAGGGACCGGCTTCGATACCCGGGTCGACAAGAAGTGTCTTCTGAACCTCAAGAAGTATTTCAACACGATCCGGCCCCGCTATAAGGAATTCCTTTCGAACATCACCGGTGTGGAAACCGAAATTTTCGAGAGCCAGATTCCCGGCGGCATGCTCTCGAACATGGAGACGAATATTACCGCGCCCGGACCAGGCAAGATTGCCGCAATCCATGTGCACGAAGGGGACAGCGTTCAGTCGGGCCAGGTCGTAGTGGAGCTCGACTAAAAAGCCGGATACGGAAAGCCAAAACAAAAAACGCTACTGGTTCCACAGATTTCACAAATCATTATCCGTGAAATCTGTGGAATCTGTGGCGTTTTTCTTTTTTGGGCAGTTATTTTATGCCCGTCATCGTTGCGCCGGCAGGAGTAGTGGACAATAAAGGAAATTTAACAGATTTCTAACGTAAGAGATGTAAGATAAGTCGCACATTTGCAATGCTGATTGTCGAGGACGAATGCCGGATGGCGGGACTCTCCGGCAAGCCGCGGTGGAGTAATGCCGGGGAAGCCTTTCGGCCGATATCAGAATGGAGGCATCGCCATGAACGGAGTTGTGGTTATCGACACCAAAACCCACACGGTGGCTGCCACCTGGCCGATCGCTCCGGGTGAAGGCGCATCCGGAATGGCGATCGATGTTGCAGCGCATCGGCTGTTTCTGGGCGCCGAGAAATTGATGGTGATGATGGACAGCACTTCGGGCAAGGTTGTGACAACTGTGCCAATCGGAGCCGGAGTAGACGCAAATGCCTTCGACCCGGAAGCAAAGCTCGCATTTGCATCCTGCGGGGATGGGACCGTGACCATTGCGCATGAGGACGGCCCGGATAAATTGACGGTCGTCCAGGTTCTCCAGACGGCACGGGGCGCCCGGACGATGGCTCTCGATCCGAAAACCCACAGAATCTATCTGGCGGCAGCCGATTACGAAGCGCCTGCGGCTCAGCCCGGTGCAGGGCAGAGACCGCCGCGTCCCAAGATGGTTCCTAATTCCTTTCGAGTTCTTGTCTACGGACCTGAGGCAAAATAAGCCGTACCGGAACCGGCCGGGCATTCGCATTCCGTTGAAGCAGAGCCTGCCGCTTGGGTGATGAGGGCAGGCTCCGCTTCCGAGCGGCTTGCGCGGAATTCCGGCACGGTTCCCGGCACGGTTGGTTCAATATAGGGGATCTTATGCGTAAAAAATGCGGCGCCAGACCGCCGATCCTGATCAGTATTGCATTGTGGCTGTTCAATACGGCCGTCCTCACAGCGCAGCAAGCGCCGGTCGCAATCGACATCAAGACTGCCATCGAGCGGGCGCGCAGCTACAGCCCGCAATTTCAATCGGCTTCGCTCGCGGTCGATCTCGCCCGCATCGATCGCTACGTTGCAAAGATGGCTCTCTATCCATCGGCGAATTATTTCAACCAGTACATCTATACGCAGGGCAACGGAACGCCGTCGGGGATATTTGTCTCAAACGACGGAGTGCACGTTTACAACAGCCAGGCCACCGTGCACCAGGACGTTTATACGCCAACCAAGATCGCAGAGTACCGACAGGCAGTCGCGGCACAAGCGGTGGCGGCTGCCAAAAAAGACCTCTCGTTGCGCGGGATCGTCGGGACGGTATTTCAAAACTATTACGGGATCATAACCGCGCAGAGGCATCTCACCAATGCGCAGCAGATTTTGAGCGAAGCGCAACGTTTTGTTGCCCTGACCGAGAAACTGCAAAAAGGCGGAGAAGTCGCCCGCGCCGACGTGGTGAAGGCGCAACTGACATCCGAGCAGCGCGAGCGGGATGTGCAGGATGCGCAGTTGGCTGTGGAAAAAAACAAGCTCGCGCTGGCGGCCCTGATTTTTCCCGACCTGACTACAGACTTCACCGTCGTGGATGACCTCAATTCCGCCCCGTCTCTCGCATCCTTCGATCAGATTCAGGCTTTGGCAAGCGAGACAAGTCCCGACCTGCACGTCGCTCAAGCGACTCTGAATCAAGAACAGCAAGGAGTGGCACTCGCGCGCAGCGGATACCTTCCCTCTTTTTCGCTGGACTACTATTTCGGCATCAACGCCAATCAATTTGCCGTTCAGGACGAAGAGGGACATAAACGGTTCGGCTCGGCCGCGCAGGCTACCCTGAATATCCCGGTATTCAACTGGTGGACCACCCGCAGCAAAATCCACCAGGCTGAATTGAGGCGAGAGCAGGCCCAGCTGGATCTTACCCTGACTCGACGGGAACTGAACTCAAGCCTGCGCACCTCGTATTTGGAAGCCACGGCCGCTCAAGCGCAATTAAATTCGCTGAAACGATCGCTCGATCTGGCGACCGAGAGCCTGCGGCTTACCGATTTGCGTTATGAGGCCGGAGAGTCGACTGTTCTGGAGGTCGTTGATGCGCAAAGCACCCTCGCTCAGGCGCGCAACGCCTATGATGACGGGCTGTCCCGGTATCGAATCGCGGTCGCAACCATTCAGACATTGACGGGGAATTACTAATCATGCCAAGCCACAGAATCCATACGGGAACCACAGCGATCATTTTCGCTCTGCTCGTTTTTATCGAAGCCTGTTCAAAGCCGGGGGAGAAGGAGCCGGAGCCGGTCGTGCCGGTTCAGACGGCTGCAGTTCAACGGGATTCGATCCTCAGAATCATCCAGGCGCAGGGCATCCTGTATCCAGGTGACCAAGCCGCCTTAACTCCAAAGATCAATGCGCCAATCCGGCAGTTCTACGTCAATCGCGGAGATCACGTCCGCAAAGGGCAGCTGCTTGCCGACCTGGAAAACAGGGATCTCGCCGCAGCGGCGCTCGAAGCCAAAGGGAATCTCGATCAGGCAAGGGCAAATTTCCGGAACACAACCACTGCGGCTTTGCCGGACGAGGTCGTCAAGTCTGAAAGCGATGTCCAATCGAGTAAGGAAGCCCTCGATGCCGCGCAGAAAGTATATGAAAGCAGGAAGAAGCTTTTCGACGAAGGGGCGGTCCCGCGCAAGCAACTGGATGAAGCACAAGTGGCATACATTCAGGCTCGTGATCAGTATGAGATTGCCCGCAAGCACCTGGAATCTCTCCAGAAGTCCGGCAAGGAGGCTCAAACCCGGGCGGCGGAGGCGCAAGTGGAAGCGGCCAGAGGACATCAGGAAGCAGCCGAAGTGCTGCTGCAGTACTCCAAAATTTACAGCCCCATGAACGGAATTGTCACCGACCGGCCGCTGTATGCCGGCGAGATGGCCGGCACGAATGCGCCTTTGCTCACGGTCATGGATATCTCCAGCCTTGTTGCCAGAGCCAGCATTCCCATCGGCGAGCTCCGGTATCTGAAGGTTGGAAACGATGCAACCATCACCGGAGAGCTCGGCTCCGTCGAACTCCGCGGCAAGGTTACGGTGGTGAGCCCTGCCCTGGATCCAAGCAGCACAACGGCTGAAGTCTGGGTCAAAGGGGCGAACCCCGGCGGGCACCTGCGTCCGGGCGCAACAGTCCAGGTTTCAATCACGGCGGAAACAATCAAAGATGCGCTTGTGATTCCCGCCGCAGCTATCCTCCCCTCGCAGGAAGGAACGGGAGATGCGGTGCTTGTCGTGGGTCCGGATTCCCTGGCTCGCGAACACAAGATCGAGACGGGAATTCGTGAAGGTAGCAAGGTGCAGGTCTTGAACGGACTTGCTGAGGGCGAGCAGGTCATCACGGTCGGCGGATTTGGAATCCAGGACAAGACTAAAGTGAAAGTCGAAAGACCAGGGGCAAAGGATTAGGCCGGGAGCACCGGCGTCCCGGCTCAAACCAACGGAGTTTGATGATGCCAGCAGAACATTGGAGTGCGCGCCATTCGAAGCCGATCATATTTCTTATCCTGACGTGCGTCGGTGTGGGGATTTATCTTGCCTTTTCCATCCCCATTGCGGTCTTCCCCTCTACCGATTTCCCCCGCATCATTGTTGGAGTGGATAACGGAGTGGCGCCGATCGATCAGATGCTGGTCACGGTGACCCGGCCGATCGAGGAGGCGGTGAACACCGTCCCGGGGCTCGAACGCATCCGCTCCCTGACCAGCCGCGGCACCGCCGAGGTAAATCTCTTCTTCAACTGGAACGTGGACATGTTCCAGACTCTCAATCTGGTCAATGCCGCCGTCGCCGAAACACGCTCCGCCCTGCCATCCACGGCCAAAGTCACCGCAAACCGCCTGACGTTCGCCGCTTTCCCGATCATGGGCTACAGCCTCACATCCAAAACCGTTCCGCAAACTACCATGTGGGAGACGGCCAATTACGACCTCAGGCCGCGCCTGAACCGCCTGAGCGGTGTATCCACAGTCGTAGTACAAGGCGGACAGGAGCCGGAATTCGAAATCAAGCCGGACCCAGCAAAACTGGTTCAGACTTCCGTGACCATTCCCGGCCTTCTCGAAGCGATCCGCCGCTCCAACATGATCGATTCGCCGGGAATGATGGAAAGCAGCCATGAACTCGTGCTGGCTCTGGTAAGCGGCCAGGCAAAGAATGCAAAGGAGATTTCCGACATTGTCGTGAAAACCACTGCGGCGGGGATTCCGGTGCGGATCGGCGATATAGCCGCGGTGCAAAGCTCGTACAAGCCTGTGTATACGATCGTCACTGCAAATGGAAATCCCGCGGTGCTGCTGAATATCTACCGGCAGCCGTCCGGAAATACCGTGATGGTTGCCGACCTGGTGCATAAAGAGATCGAAAGTATTCGCAAGAGTCTCCCCTCCACAATCGAACTGAAATCGTGGTACGACCAGTCGGAGATTGTCCAGGATTCGATCAAGAGCGTGCGCGACGCCATCCTAGTCGGGCTCGTATTGGCTTCGCTGATCATGGTGCTGTTCCTGCGCGATTGGGGAACCTCTCTGGTCGCCGGTCTCGTGATTCCCGCGACTGTGGCGCTGACGTTCATCGGCCTAAGGGCAACGGGCGAGAGTTTTAATCTGATGACCCTCGGAGGGCTTGCGGCTGCGGTCGGACTCATTATCGACGATGCGATTGTCGTCGTTGAGAACATAATCATGCATCGCGATTCGGGGCAGACCCGCGGGGAAGCGGTCCGCAGCGCGCTGAGCGAAATCACCACGCCTCTGGTCGGCTCCACCCTGACTCCGATTGTGGTTTTTTTGCCTCTCATATCCATCACCGGCGTGACCGGAGTTTTCTTCCGTTCTCTGGCCCTGACAGTAGGGATGGCTTTGTTGACCTCTCTGGCGCTGGCGCTCACCTGGACCCCGACATTGAGTCATTTCCTGATTCGCGGACGGCGCACGGGATCAAAGCCTGAAAGTGAACGGCCGGACCCCGGAAAGCATGTCGCCGGCAACGGGTTGATGGCTCGTCTGGCGAACTTTTATGGGAAAGCTTTGCGGAGCGCTCTGCGTCACCCCTTGATCACGGCATTGATGTGCCTGATCCTGATCGTAGTGTCGATCATCTGCTATCGCTCGCTCGGATCCGACTTGCTGCCGAGCATGGACGAAGGGGGCTTTATTCTGGATTACCTGATGCCGGCCGGATCATCACTCGAAGAGACCAATCGCGTTCTCACTCAAGTCGAGGGGATGCTGCGGAATACCCCGGAAGTGGAAAGCACGTCGAGGCGCACCGGACTGCAGCTGGGTCTTGCCGCCGTGACAGAAGCGAATACGGGCGATTTTGCCGTGCGCCTCAAAAGGGACCGCGACCGAAGCGTGGACGAAATCGAGGCGGAACTGCGCGAGAAAATTGGGAAACAATTTCCTATGCTGCAGGTGGAATTCGTTCAGCTGCTGCAGGACATGATCGGCGACCTGACAAGCGCGCCGGAGCCGATCGAGATCAAACTCTTCAGCCAGGACAAGGCGTTGCTCCGCGAATGGGCGCCGAAGGTTGCGGACGCGATTAAGAAGACGGAGGGGATTGTCGACATCCTCAATGGCATTGATAACACGATCAGCGGTCCGGCCACGCTTTTCCAGGTCGATCCGACCATTGCGACGCGAGCCGGATTCAGCCCGGAAGAGGTTGAACTGGACGCGAGCGCCATCATGCAGGGTGAGCCGGCGCCGACTCCCGTCGTCATCAACGAGCGCGCATACACAATCCGGGTTCGATTTCCGGAATCGACGCGCTCTTCGCTGCAATCGATGCTCAATACCGTGCTGGGGAGTTCCACCGGACAGAAAGCCACGCTCGGTTCTCTCTCCCGCATCGTCCAGATACCGGGGCAGACCGAGATCAGGCGGGACAATCTGCAGCAGGATGTTGCGGTGACCGCCAGATTGGAAGGGATTGATTTGGGAAGCGGGATGGAGGCGGTCAGGGAGGCGATCGCAAAGCTGAATCTTCCGCCGGCCATTCGCGTGGAGTATGGCGGCGCTTACGAAGAACAGCAGCGCTCGTTCCGCGACCTGGTGGTGGTTCTGATATTTGCGGTTGTGCTGGTGTTCATCGTTCTGCTCTTTGAATTCGGCGATTTCGCAGCGCCGATCGCAATTCTTTCTTCCGCGCTTCTCTCGACCTCGGGAGTTTTCGTGGCACTGTTGATCACGGGCAAGACATTCAATATCTCTTCGTTCATGGGGCTCATCATGGTGATCGGGATTGTCGCCAAAAACGGGATTCTGCTGCTGGATGCAGATAAAAAATACCGAAGGGAAGGGATGAGCGCCGAGGGCGCAATGATCGCAGCCGGGGAGCGCCGGCTGCGTCCGATCATGATGACTGCCCTGGCAACCATTGCCGGAATGATCCCGTTATCGCTGGCGATTGGCGCGGGATCTCAGATGCTGCAGCCGTTGGCGATCGCCGTGATCGGAGGGATTGCGGCCTCTATGGTGCTGTCCCTGATTGTCACTCCGGCCGTGAATTACTACATCACGCGACGGTAAGCCTGTGAGCGCGGCCGTCCCGGCCGCATTTTTTTCCCCTTCAGCCGCTGCGGCCGGGACGGCCGCGCTCCCAGGGAAACTCCGCGCGTATGATTCACAGTGAAATCCGGTGTATCATAACTGTCTGTCGATTCAGGTAAGTTTTATGAAAGTTATTTTTGCTCAGCATTCTTCCACAGGTCCGGTACGCGATAATAATGAAGACTATCTCGCTTTCTTCCAGTCCGAGGAAACAAATGACGCGGCGGAAGAAGGCAGGCCTGGATATTCTGTCGCGATGCTGGCAGACGGCGTGGGCGGACACGGCCAGGGAGAAGTCGCCAGCCGGATGGCGGTCGAGACCGCATTGAAAAAATTTCATGAAGTGAAACCGGCTACGGCGGCAAACGAGATCATTTGGCAAATGTTCAATTCTGCCAATCAGGCGGTTTATGATGCCGGCTTGCAATCAGGAGAAAAAGACCGGATGGCGACCACCCTTACGATCTCGGTATTCTGCAACGATGAGGTCAATATCGGGCATGTCGGTGACTGCAGGGCCTATGTCGTTCAGCAAGGCCGGATACGGAGGATAACCAACGATCATTCCTATGTAGCCATGCAGCTGAAGCTCGGTTTGATTTCGGAACAGGAGGCGATGGTCAGCCAGCTGAAGTCGCTGTTGACCAGGAGCATCGGCCACGATCTCACGATTCAGGTGGATTATTTCAACGTCAAAGTGAATCGGGGAGATTACCTGATCCAATGCACGGATGGATTGTACAGTCACGTGACAGAACGTGAAATGCTGGATATTGTCACCAGCGTTCCCCCCGACGAAGCCTGCAGGCAGATGATTGCACTCGCCGAAGAGCGTAAAACGGAAGATAACCTCTCTGTTCAGGTTGCGCAGATTGAACGGGTCGAGCGGGTTCTTTATCACATGGGAGTTCCCTACTATCGCGAACCGCGTGAAAGCGCGAAGAGCTATGAACTGGAGACCGGCCAGATTTTGGATGAACGGTTCCAAATTACCGAGGTCATCAACCGAAGCGGGATGGCGACCATTTTCAAGGCATTAGACTTGAATACCGGTCAGAACATTGCCGTTAAAGTGCCTCTCATGCAGTTTGAAAGTGATCCCGGCTTTTTTGACCGGTTCGAGAGAGAGGAATTGATCGGCAAGGCCCTCAATCACCCGGGGATTCTGCACGTTGCATCCATTGAGAACAAAAGCAGGCCTTATATGGTGATGGAGTACCTCGAAGGACAAACTCTTCGGCAACGATTGACGGGCGGGCGCATGAGCCTTGCTGAAGCGGTGGGCATCGCAACCAAGATCGCCGACGCTCTCGACTATATGCATTCCTTCAACGTGGTGCACCGGGATCTGAAACCTGAAAACGTAATGCTCTGCGGCGACGGGTCCATTCGGGTTATGGACTTCGGAATTGCCAAGGTGGCGGGACTCCGGCGCCTGACGTTCAGCGGCTTCTCCCCCGCAATGGGGACGCCGGATTACATGGCCCCGGAACAGGTCAAAGGAAAACGTGGAGATGAGCGGACCGACATCTACAGTCTTGGCGCCATGCTGTATGAGATGGCGACCGGATCCGCGCCGTTCGAGGGGACAAGCCCGTACCTGATCATGAACGCCCGCCTGGCCGGCGATCCCAAAGCTCCATGCAAACTCAATCCGGAAATCTCCCCCCGACTGGAAGAAATCATTCTGCATGCCATGGAACGGGATCCCAAAGACCGATATCGCAAAGCGGCTGAAATGAAGGCGGAACTGGAAGCGCCCGAAAAAGTGCAGATGACGGGCCGCTGCGACCGCCTGCAATCAGCTTCGCCATGGAAAGCACGGTTGCATGGGGTTCGGATCGCCCTTTGGACGGCGCTTGTCACCATTCTGGTTTTCGGGCTAATTCTGGTTTTCTTTCGCAGACACTAAGCAGGCAATTTGAGGGCAGCAGGGGCGACCGAGGGCCACCCCTGCCGTTCAGATTTCTACGCCGTTGGTCTCGCTACCGTGCCCAAAACTGTCTTCTGCTTTCGTGCGTTGGTCAACATCACGTAAATGAGGCTGATCGCGCCCCACCCCCCCGTGAGGGCGAAGCATATCAATGCTTCATGCTTTGAATCAGCATTTCCGATGATGTAAAGGTAAAGGATGGATACCAACATTGCTACGTTTGTCAGCACGCCCAACCATGGAATCAAGGAATGCTTCAGCATGCTGCGCTCTTTTCGGCCGTGGAACGCTACGAGCGTCCATATGCAGGTGAGCGCATAGAGAACAAACGTCCCGAAATTCGATGCGAGAGTAATCCCCGTCAATCCAACGACCGACTGCACACCGATAAGAGCTATTCCTGCCGAGACAATAACCAGGACCCAGATGGCCCTGTGCGGAGTCGCGAACCTGCCGTGCATGGCCCCGAGAATTTCCGGCATTTCCTCGTCTTTGGCCATTGCATAACTGATGCGGACCGCAGTATTCAGGCAGCTCAGCGTCGTCCCCAGTATGGCCATTGCCACCGTGACCGCGATCGTGACCATCAGTCCGAACCCGATGCCGTGAAGGACCGTGTTGCCTACCAGGATGGCCATATCGCCGATGGGAGCGCTCGATGCGGCCGCCGCGTCCATGCCTGTGATTACCCCGCCGGCGGCATTCTTGCCGACCAGTTTGTCGCCGACCATGTAACCGGCTGCGAAATACTCGAACAGGTAAGCACACAGACCTTGAATAATGAGAGAAAGCACTACCGCCCTTGGAATGTTCTTTCTCGGGTTTTTCGTTTCTGCGGCAAACGCGGTGCAGCTCTCAAATCCGACCAGAATCAGGATCGCGATCGTGGACTGAATCATGACGCCCACAAAAGAGTGCGGCAGGATCACATCGGAGGCGCTGCTGAAAGTCCACTTGACAGCTCCTGCAGGGATTGTCAGCCTGTAGTAGATTGCAATAGCGCTGAAAACAACCAGCGTTGTCAGCTGCACAATATTGATGACGATCGAGGTCATGGTTGATCCCGTTATGCCCCGAATTGCTATATATCCCGTCAACAGGGCAAACAGAATGGCGATCACGCTCAGCCCCAAGACGGAAATGCTTTTGCCGGTGACCGCGGTATAAATGTAACCGATCAAAGTGGCCATGAACGCAACCATGACGCCCGGATATACCCAGTAAAACAGGTGGGCGGCCCAACCGGTTACGATCTTCGCCAAACGCGCCCATTTATGATGCTCCCGGTTTTCGCGGTCGAGGAACGCTTTTTCCGCAAAGTAATAGCAGCTTCCAAAACCCGCTTCCGGGTAAAGCCGAGCCAGCTGCGCATAGGAGATCGCTGTCAAGAATGCCACAATCAGAGCCAGTCCGATCCCGGCCCAGATGTCGCTGGCCACCGAAGTTCCATTCGGCGCTGTGGCAGCGGCCTGCAACTGGTACGTGATCCACAAAAAAGCGCCGGGAGCGATCAGCGCCATTGCGTTCATCGTAACACCAGTCAACCCGAGGGTAGGGGTGATCCCTCCTACCTCAGCTCTTGATTCTGTTGCAGCCATACGTTTACTCCTTCTTCAGGGCACACATCTCCCTGACGATATTTTTAAATCAGCTCGGCTAAATTTGAATGAGAACGCTCCGTTTCTCCCGCTTAGCCCGACGGAAGAAAAAAGCTACGAAACTGCGCGGAACGTCGTTCTCGCGCTCGGTTGGGAGGACGAATGAATGTCGGGTGCAAGTGCAAAATCCGGGTATCCCACCGCGCCCATCTCTGAGACATCCAAACCTTCATACTCTACATTCGGAGAAACTCGATTTCCTATCCAGAGATCCATCAGTTTAAAAAAGCCGTAAGAAGCACCGAATACAAACAGAATACAGGCCAGGGAGCCGATGCATTCGGCTGCAAACTGGCTGAAATCGCCATACAGCCATCCGCGCACGGGGCCGGCGACTCCATTCAGTCCATCGCCGTAGGTTCCATCCGCGAAGAGCCCGAGTGCCAGAATGCCCCACAGACCGCAGGTTCCGTGCACGGAGATCGCGCCGACCGGATCATCGAGTTTCAGCCCCCGTTCGATAAAAACCACGGAAACCACGACCAGCACACCGGCAACCGCGCCGATGATCGCAGCAGCAATACAGCTCACATAAGCGCAGGAGGCAGTGATCGCAACAAGACCTGCCAGCAAGCCGTTCGCAAGGATGCTCGGCTCGGGCTTGCCATAGCGTTTCCATACAAAAACCATGGCGGAAAATGCACCGGCCGCCGACGCCAGCATGGTGTTGACTGCGATGACCGCGATTTTCAGATCGGTCCCTGCGAGAGTTGAGCCTGCATTGAAACCGAACCAGCCGAATGCGAGGATAAAGGTGCCGGTGATCGCCATAGGAATGTTGTGACCCGGAATGGCAACTGGCTTCCCGCTCCTTGTGAATTTTCCCAGACGCGGACCCAAGACAATGGCGCCCGCCAGCGCAGTTACACCCCCGACCATGTGAACAACGGATGAACCGGCATGATCGACATGACCGTGACCCAGGCCGAAGTTCATTCCGAGCTTCGCCAACCAACCGCCGCCCCAGACCCAGTTGGCAAATAGCGGATAGACAAACATGGCCATGAAAAAACCGAAAATAACAAAGGAAGAAAATTTCCATCGTTCCGCCAGCGTTCCGGTCGGGATTGTCGCTGCGGTATCCATAAAAACCATATTAAAAAGAAAGAGTGCAAAGACGCTGCTCGGATAAGAGCTGCCGGATAAAAAGAAGCCCTTCAGGCCGACCAATCCAAAAACCCTATTGGAAAAATGCAGGGTCAGTTCGTGGTTCAAACCCGCCATGGCTCCTAATGAAGGAATGGAGCCAATGCCTCCCATCTGGAAAGCAAAGCCGCAGATCCAGTAGCCGAGCATTCCAATTCCATAGATCATCAGGTTCATGGACATGGTGTGAGCGACATTTTTGGCCCGGGTGAAACCCGTTTCGACCATTGCGAACCCTGCTTGCATGAACATCACCAGGAAACCGGCGACCAGGATCCAGACGATATTGATCGCAAGATCGTTTTGCCCGGAAAGATGTTCTTCTTTCAGCGAAACGGTCGGATCCGGATTGGCGGCTTGACTGTTTGGGTGGACGATCGCAGAGTCCAGTGCCTGCGCTGCCGCGGCGGGCACGGCAACAAGTCCGGCCAGCGTCAAACCAAACGTCAAAATCAGGATCAACAATCCTATTCTGTGCGACATCGCTTATTGCTCCCGCTTGTTTCAATGCAAAATGTGTTCCAGATTCGCCGGCGAGCCGTGGGACGGGGGATCCATGGGGCCTAACTTGCTGATTTACATGGGAAAAACTGCATCCGATCGAGAGACATCAAGAGAAAATTGAGTGAGGCCTTGCCGACATAATAGTTAATATCGTCGAATCATACTACATTTGTGTATGAATTACGCTTTCGGTCCCAGGGCGCCTACCAGGGCATTGCCGGCGGCGAAGCCCGGCGCACCTTCTCATTCTCACGGCTTTTGCCCGGGGTCGTCGGTTTTACCTGACTTCAAATTTTCACGGAGACCGGTTTGAACGCACACCCTTTCAAAGGTCCGCCGCCGTTTTAAATCCGCCCCTGCTGTTTTGGTGTCCTCCGGCCAGCAGTGTAACATTTGTGTATCCGATACTGATTAATGATACGTTATCGTCGGCCAGGCATGGTGGCGTGCCCCATTCGCTGAAGCGGTGCGCGAAGCGTTCAAGCCTTTCCTTTCAATGGTCTTGCCGTTCCGATGTCAAAAATCCAATTCTGTGCGTCCGGTTGGTGCGATCTTTGCAGAGTCATAGGGGAGTGGACGTTAGTCAAAGACATGTCGTTGCCTTCTGGGAATTACTTTGGTGGGAGAGGTCACGCTATGAAGATGGTTTTGGCAATACTTCGGCCCGAGCGCCTGCAGGAAGTTCAGGCCGCACTCATGGATATCGGCGTTTCAGGGTTCACAATAACCGAAGGACGGGGCGCCGGCAGCCAGGAAGGTTACATCGAATGTTATCGTGGGTTCGAATACAGGGTTGGAATGACGGCCAAGGTGAGAATTGAGGTCGCCGTCTCGGATGATCGGGCCGAAGAGGTTGTCGAGGTCATGCGCAGTGCGGCCTCGACGGGTGAAGTCGGAGACGGCAAAATTTTCGTTTATGCATTGGACAGCTGCACGCGGATTCGGACCGGTGAGATCGGGGAAGCATCCATCTGATCATTCGTTTTCCCGCTAGGAGCGCCGGCGTCTCGCCGGCGGCTTTAAACCACATAGGAAGCAGTGCGGCTTTCGAAACCCTGCAAAAGAGCCCGCGAGACGCCGGCGCTCCCGGGAAACACTAAAAAAAGAGCGCAACGATCTTCTGTTGCGCTCTCCTTTGTTTTGCCCTGCAAAAAATGCTGTCTTCAAGCCCTTTAGAACGTCACGCCGTAGTACAGGAAGATGTACCGGTTTTTGGTTGCATTCGCATTCGCCCAACTGTCATTCCCGATACTGTAGCCTGCGTTCAGCAATCCGGATTTAGGAAGTGTGATTGAAATTCCCGGAGTGAAGTATCCGTACCCGTTTTTCCCGCTGAACCAATCCGCCACAATGCTGACCTTTTTGGAAACCGGCTGCTCATATCCGGCAATTACGCCTGCGCGAGGACCGACAAAGGTTACAGGCCCGCTTTTCGGATCCCGGTTTGCATCTACGACACCGTAGGGGCCGACATGGAAGCGCGGCCCGTAGTCGCCGGCCTTGAATTTTTTGCTGAACAGGCCGTACAACAGCCCCCAGCTGTCCTGGGCACTACGGTTATTGAGCGGCGTATTCCAGACGATGCCTGCAGCCATGGCATAGCTTTCCTTTTCATTGTCGTAGAACTTCCATTTTACATTAGGTTGGATATACACATTGGTCGTCGAGTCTCCTGATGTCCTGATGTTGGTTGCCGGGAAGTTCACTCCAAATTCGATGTTATGGGGCGCGCCCACAACCAGACGGGGATTATAAAGATAGGTCTGGGAATTGTCCGCTCCGGGCACCTGGGGCAGGAAATCGAATTCGGCATAGACTTTGCCTTTTGATACCGTATCGGTTGTAGGAATATTGAAAATAGTCGACTGTGCGATCAATTGGCCTTTGAACGTTGCCAACAGAAGAAAAATCAATAGCCCCGGTACTCTGTAGTTTTTCACTGCTATTCCCTACCTTTCTGTTTTGAATGAACATGCGAACTGGAGCACCAAGCCGGTGTCCAGCCGTGATTCGTTTACGCTGGCGAAAACCCGCCGCCTCAAAGAAAACATTTGTTCCATCAACTCACGCGAATCTGCGTTGCAAACTTCATTCCACAAACGACCGGCAGAAAAAGCAGACGGCGCAATGTTCCTTTGCCTCATTGGGTTTGCCACGTTTCCGCTTGGCTGGAAACCCGAACCCCGGTCCCAACAGATCCTCCTTTATTGTATATTGAATTTATCTTTATTACATGTTTGTATGATCGGCTTCAGTGGGGAGACAAAAGAAAATGCACACCGGGTGCAGCGGTTTCAGCGTTGTTTCGAGGGATCAAGGTTCCAGAGTGGAGATTGAATCGGCGAGAAATGACTGCTGATGACCGCCAACCGATGCGGATCCGCGCTGACTTCGAGATTGCATGGACGACCGGCCGGTCGCCCCAAGTCGCACACCGGTGCAGGGCCCTCGACTTCAATCGGACCCGGCAGACTCAAGCTCCTTGATCTCATGGCGGTGGCGCACTTCTCTCCCTTCGACAAGATAGATCACTTCTTCGGCGATGTTGGTCGCATGGTCTCCCACGCGCTCGAGGTTGCGGGACATCAAAATAAGCGCCAGCGCGCGTTCAATCGTGCCCGGATCGGCCATCATATAGGTCAAAAGCACGCGGAAGATCTGGTCGCGGAACAGATCGACCTCTTTCTCCTCCTCCAGAACAGCCCGGGCCAGATCGCAGTCGCTATTGACCAGCGCTTCAATGCTTTTCCGGACCATCGTCTCCGCCAGCTCGCCCATGCGCGGAAGATCGATCAGTGGTTTCAGCGGCGCCGATTTGAGCACATAGTGCGCATTCTGGCATATGTTCACCGCCTGGTCTCCGATGCGTTCCAGCTCGGTTGCGATCCGGGAGGACATAAAAAGAAACCGGACATCGCTGCCGACGGGCTGCTGCAGGGCGGTCAACTTGACGGCGCGGTCGTCAATCTCCAGCTGCAGGTCATTCACCTCGTTCTCTTTTCGCATGATCTCCTTCGAGAGGGACTCGTTGCGTTCGATCAGAACACGCAAGGAAAGCTGGACCATGGATTCGGCAATCCGTCCCATGAGCACCAGCTTTTCCAGCAGACCTTGGATTTGTTCATCAAAATGACGCTGCATGATTATCCAAACCTCCCTGATATGTACTGCTCGGTTCTCGGGTCGGATTGCAGAGTGAAGAGGGTTTGGGTTTCTCCCACCTCTACAAGCTCGCCGAGCAACATGAACGCGGTGTAATCGGATATCCGGGCCGCCTGTTGCATGTTGTGAGTGACGATGACGATCGTGTACTGTCGCTTGAGATTGATCAGCAATTCCTCGATGCGGGCTGTTGCGATTGGATCCAATGCGGAAGTCGGCTCATCCATGAGCAGCACCTCCGGTTCGACCGCGAGCAGGCGTGAAATGCAAATCCTCTGCTGCTGCTCGGGCGAAAGCGACAAGGCCGAGGCGTTCAGCCGATCCTTCAGGGCATCCCAGAGGGCCGTTTGCACCAAACCCCTCTCCACACGTTCGTCCAGATCTCCTTCGGACAAACCGTGGATCTTGGGACCGTACGCGATATTTTCGAAGACCGACAAGGGAAACGGATTAGGCCGCTGAAAGACCATTCCTACGCGTTTTCGAAGCTGCCTCAGGTCTACCCGATGATCGTAAATCGACTGTCCTTCCAGGAGGACATCTCCGGAAATGCGCATTCCCCGGATCGAATCATTCATCCGGTTGAATACGCGGACGAGAGTGGATTTTCCGCAACCCGACGGACCGATAATGGCGGTGATGGCATTGGGCTTGATTGTCAGAGACACATTGATGAGCGCCTGGAATTTGCCGTACCAGAGGTCCAGATTTCGTGTTTCCAACTTCATCTGAGAAGCAGAATCTGTCATTGCACCTTTCCCGGGAGCGCCGGCGTCTCGCCGGCTCTTTTAATAATCGCTTTGGAAGCTGCGACCTTCTATGCACGCTGTGAAAGAGCCGGCGAGACGCCGGCGCTTCGGCCAAGCTTATCCAAATCGGCCGGAGATGTAATCGGCCGTTTTTTTCTCCCGAGGCGTTGTGAACAGCAGCTCGGTTTTCTGAACCTCAATCATCTCGCCAAAAAGAAAAAACGCCGTTCTATCCGATGCCCGGGCTGCCTGCTTGACATTATTGGTGACCAGAATGACCATAAAATTTTTCTTCAACTGCTGCAAGGCTTCTTCAATTCTCCGCGTTGAGATCGGATCCAAGCCCGAACAGGGCTCGTCGAGCAGCAGCACCGACGGTTCCAGGGTCAGGGTTCGCGCAAGGCAGAGCCGTTGCTGCTGTCCCCCGGAAAGGTTGCGGGCAGGTTCATCCAGGCGATCCTTCACCTCTTCCCAGAGATACGCTTCCCGCAAGGCTTTTTCGACCTTTTCATCACGTTGGCTTCTTCCCTCCCGGTTGAGACTCAGACCAAAGGTGAGGTTCTGATAAATCGTCATCGGCAGGGTGACCGGGACAGAAAAAACCATACCGACTTTACGCCTCAAAACCGCGACCTGGAGTTCCCTGCTATAAATGGATTGACCGTTGAGGAGCACGGTGCCCGATACCTGCCAATCAGGGTCCAGATCGAGCAGGCGGTTGAGACAGCGCAGAAAGCTCGTTTTACCGGCGCCCGCGGGTCCAATGATCGACAAGATCTCCCCGCGGCGTGCCTCGAGCGTTACTCCTTTCAGTATTTCATTGCCTGCATAACTCACGCGCAATTCTTCCGTGCAAATCCCAGCGGAATATTTTCCGGCTTCTCGACTCGGTGCAGCTTCCAGCTTAGCGTCCATCGCGCAGTCTCTTGCGAATCCGGGCCCGAATCATGATCCCGGTAAAATTCAGCAGGAACGTGAGCATCAACAGAACCAGCACTGTCGAATACAGGGCGGGTTTGGTCGCCTCGACATCAAAGGCCTGCGTGCTCATCACGTACACGTGGTATCCGAGCTCCATGAATTGATTGTGAAGCCGGACGGGAAGCTCGGGCAGTGAATAGGCTGCGCCCGTGAACATGACCGGGGCCACTTCGCCGGACCCGCGGCTCACCGCAAGAATTCCGCCGGTAAGAATTCCTCCTGCCGATTGCGGGAGAACGACCCGCCATATCATTTGCCAGCGCGTTGCGCCGAGAGAATAGGCGACCTCCCGATAATTGGCGGGGATTGCCCGCAGCGCCTCTTCCGTGGCCACGACCACCGTCGGAAGTGTAAGCAATGCCATCGTCAAAGCGGACCAGATGATCGCCGGCTGGCCGTAAACCAAGCTGCCTCCGTACAAACCGCGGTCGATTCCTCGCCCGACAAACTCAATAAAGAAACCCACACCGAAAAGCCCAAAAACTATGGCAGGCACCCCTGCCAGGTTTTGAATGGCCAGCCGGACGAAATGCACCAGGCGGGATCGTTTCGGCGCATACTCATGCATGTAGATCGCAGTCGCCACGCCGAGCGGAATCACTGCAATGGTCATCAGAATCACAAGCGCGGCAGTTCCAAAAATTGCCGGGAATATTCCCCCTTTGGTGAAGTGGTCCCTCGGCGGCTCAGAAAGGAACTCCCAGGACAGTTTGCCCGCTCCGTACGTCACGATATTGCCGATAATAATCGCCACGATCGCGATGATGATCAGGCAGGCCAAGGCAGTGAGGGCCTGCATCGCTTTACCCTTCAACTCTGTCCGATCCGACCAGTTCGAAGGCATCAGAAGGCTCCTTGCAGCTTCTTCTGCAGTCTGCCGACCCACCAGCGGCCTATGAGATTGATGACGAAGGTGAGGAGGAAGAGAAATGCTCCGATGAAAAAGAGGACATGATAATGGGGGCTTCCCTGAACGAGTTCGCCCAGTTCCGCTGCAACGGTCGCGGAAAATGTGCGGATGGAATCGACGGGCGACCATGAAAGCACCGCGGCATTCCCGGATGCCATCAACACAATCATGGTTTCGCCGATTGCGCGACCGAACCCGAGAATGCATGCGGCCAAAACTCCGGGCATGGCTGCAGGAAGCACGACTCGAGATGCCGTCTGCCAGGAAGATGCCCCCATCGCAATGGAACCCTCACGAAAAGCCTGCGGCACCGAAGAGAAAGCATCCTCGGAAACGGTATAGACAATCGGGATCACTGCCAGGCTGAGACCGATCCCTGCCGTCAATGCATTCAGCCGGTAGGTCCAGCCGAAAGCGCCCTGCAGCCAGCTGGCGATCACCATCAGACAGAAAAAGCCGACGACCACGCTTGGAATGCCTGCCAGGACCTCGATACAGGGCTTGATGGTCTCACGCGCCCACGAGGGCGCAAATTCCGAGGTATAGAGGGCAGCCGCCACCGCCAGCGGAATTGCAATCAGAGCAGCAATCAGAGTTACTTTCAGCGTGCCGATAAAAAGCGGAAACAACGAGTACTTTGGCACGTCCGAGATCGGCTGCCAGCTGAACTCAGCCGCTTCTCCGGCGTGATGCACCTGCGGGAGAAAAAGCCTTGAGAGGCTCGCCTCGCTCCTGACCTCCGGCGAAGTAAGCACCGGCAGGGCTTCTTTGCCTATAAAAACAAAAATCAGGATGAGCGAAAGGATCGCAACGAAAGCGCTCCCTTTGATTATGAATGCTGCGAACCGGTCGCTGAGAATTCCGATGCGCTGCAGTTTCGGCAGCGGCATCACTTCTGAATGATAGGGTAATACCCCACTGCTTCGCATAGTTTCTGTCCTTCCCGGTCAAGCACCCAATCGATAAAGGATTTCACCTCGCCGGACGGTTCCCCGATTGTGTAGAAAAACAGATTTCGGGAGAGGGGGTACTGGCCTGTCTTTACGGTGGCAAGCGAAGGGGACACGGCTTCGCTTTTTTCATCCTTGCGAACCGGGACGACCCGAATTCCGGATGCATAGGCAATTCCGCCGTAGCCAATCGACGCCGGGTCTTTCGAAACCGCATTCACGATCGCGCCGGTGCCGGGCAGCGTCTGGACTTCCCGCGCAAAATCTTCGTTGTTCAATACATGCTCTTTGAAAAACTGGTATGTGCCGGAACTGTTCTCTCGTCCATAGGCGACAAGGCGCGCATCTTTCCCCCCCAATTCCCGCCAGTTCGTGATTTTGCCGGTGTAGATGGATTTGATCTGCGGCTCGGTCAGGGATTGAATCGGGTTGCTTTCGCTGACATAGATTGCCAGGCCATCCAGTGCGACAGGAATTTCTTTGACGTCTTTTCCATGGCGGCTGCGGACTTGGTTTTTTTCGGCAGGTTTCATGGGCCTCGAGGCATTGCAGATATCGGTGCCGCCATTAATCAGGGCTGCAATTCCCACACCCGACCCGCCCCCAGTTACCTGGATCGTGAGTCCCGGGTGCTCTTTCATATAATTCTCGGCCCAACTCTGAGCCAAAATCACCATGGTGTCCGATCCCTTCACTGTCACCGGCCTGTGCTGCTCGCCGGAATCCGGTCCACGGCCACATCCGCTGAGAGCAACAGCCAGGGCTGAAACAAGCATCAAAACGACGCACCTATTCCTCATGATCTCCTCCCGAATGAGGGCATTCTAAAAACTGAATGTGAGGTAATTACAAAGAATTCGTTAAGATTCGGTTAAGAAACGATTAACCAGTGGAGCTTCTATTGGACATAAATATCTCTGGCTCGGAAGTTGTGATAAGAATTAGACTGATTTCTAAACCATTCGCTGGTACAAAAGAGAAATGGCGATGCAAAAACCAGATCCTTCCGCTTCAAAAAACGTGAAGAACCGGCTTTTCTGGAAAGTGGGGCTTCTTAACCTCCTGACGCTGCTGCTGGTTTTGATTGTTTTGGATATCTATGTTGTTCAAACGCTGAAACGCGAGTATCAGGAAGGGGCTTTTTCGCAGTTGGAATCGCTATCGCGCGTAGCTCTTCGAAAACCTCCTCAATCGTCGGATGCAGCCGAGCTGATGGAATGGGCTCACTGGTGGGCCCGGGGTGGAATACGGGTAACCCTCGTCGCGAACGACGGTACCGTACTTGCCGACTCCGATGAGAATCCCGCAACGATGGAAAACCATCGCGAACGGCCGGAAATCCGGACAGCGTTGTCAGCCGGCTCAGGGCGCGCTGTACGCTATAGCACCACGCTCAAACATAAGCTCGTCTATTACGCAATACGTTTCGATCTGAACAACCAACCACCACTGGTCATGAGGTTTTCTCTGCCTGTTTACCGCCTGGATGAGGGAATCGCCGAGTTTCGCAAGCGGCTTTGGAGCACCTCGCTTTTGATTCTCGTATTGACTGGGGGAGTATCGCTGTATTTCTTTCGCAAGGTCTCCAACCGCATTGGACGCCTGACTGAATTTTCCCGGAGGGTGGCGGAGGGAGATTTTCGCCCGATGTCTCTCGAACGGAGCAATGATGAATTGGCGGACCTGTCGAGCACCCTCAATCAGACGGCATTGCGATTGGATAAAACCATCCGCACCTTGACCGAAGAGCGGAATCAATCGGCAGCGATACTCGCCAGCATGGAAGAAGGAGTGCTCCTGATCAGCACGGACCAGCGAGTCATTTTCTGCAACAGCGCTTTCTGCCAGGCAGCTGGCGTGACGAACGCCCATTGGGAAGGCCGGCCGGTGGTGGAATTGATCCGGAATTCGGACCTGCTCTCCATGATTCAAAAAGCGCTGATCGGCAACGAAGTGATCCATGGGGAAGTGGTCGTCGGATCCATTCGTACCCGGAGCTTTGCCGTAACCTCCGCACCGGTTCAATCCGATGCGCTGATTTCGGGCGCAGTCATGGTGCTGCACGACATCAGCGAAATTCGAAGGCTGGAACGCGCCCGCCGCGACTTCGTGGCAAATGTCTCCCATGAATTCAGAACCCCCTTAACCGCCATTCGCGGCTTTGCCGAGACACTCCTGGAAGGCGCTTTGGAGGATTCCGAGAACAGACGGCGATTCATTGAAATCATTCACGACCATGCATTGCGGCTTGGCCGCCTGACAAACGATCTGCTCAGGTTGGCACAAATCGAGGCGGGGCAACTGCAGCTGGAAATCCAGCCCATTACGGTCGCCAGCATCGTTGAACCCTGCATTGAGACGACCCGTGTCAAGGCGGCGCAGAATGGACTGACGCTGGAAGTTCAATGTGCGCCCGATTCCCCGGTGCTTCTGGGCGACCTCCGCTCGTTACAGGGAGTGTTGCAGGAAATCCTCGATAATGCGATGAGGTATTCGTCCGAAGGAGGCCGGATCCTTGTCAATACGGCTGTCCAGGAATCCGAAGCCGTAATCTCGGTTTCCGATACGGGAATTGGAATTCCCAAGGCAGATCAGGAAAGAATCTTTGAGAGGTTTTACAGAACAGATCCGGCACGGTCGAGAGAATCCGGAGGAACGGGGCTTGGACTCTCGATCGCCAAACACCTGATTGAAGCTCATGGCGGCCGGATCAAAGTGGAAAGCGAAGTCGGCCGGGGATCTACATTTTACGTTTACTTGCCAAGACAGGGCCAACCCGATTAATTGGATAGATTCGATTCAATGCCGGTCTGGCTCCCCTGCTCAGAATCATGGTTCTTACGGGAAGGGGGCAAAGCTCTCTGACGAATCTTTTCAGTGCGCTGATGTTGGTTTCCGTTTCAGGATGCGACGTGGCGGATCCCAGGCATCCAGGACCCGCATTTTCGGCGACCGGCCCGGTGAAGACAATCGGAATGCGCCGGTCTGCGGAAAGCATTTGCTCGATGGTCCCCAACAGCTCGGCTCCGGGCCTTTCGATGCTGAACAGGACCAATGCAGGCGCTTCACTTCGAAAAATCTTCAGGGCGTGTCGAAGACTGCATGCCGTGATCACATCGTACCCTTCGGCTTCAAATTCTCTCCGATATAGATCCCGGCTGCACTGGTACTTGTCAAAAACCAGTATTTTAAGCATAGGATTTCCTGCAGTTCGAGTTCGTGACGCTTTCAAATTGCAAAACTCCAGAAACCTTATACGACACTTCCGATCCGCTTTTTGTTATCAGTTGATTTTGTTTTGATTAAATTGCAAGCAAATGACAAGTTCCGTCCCTCTCAAGACATTCGACACTTAACAGAAACGCTGATTCCCCACCCGCTCACGCCAGCCGCTCATAGACCAAGCATTCGAGAAAAAGCCAGTTAGCCTCTTTTGCATACTGCACGATCTTGCTGCGTTGATCAGTCCTATTTACGGTAGGAAATATCGCCCGGCCGCAGGGCAAGAGGCGGGGATGAATTAGCCGTGGCATATGAATTACGCAGGAAGGAATCAGCACCTGACGGCATAAGACGCATTGCCGAAGAGCTGATCGAGAACTCTTTCACGGCGCTGCTAAGCCAGACACGGTCCCGGGCCGAGGCGGTTCACGCAATCCGCAAGTCACATAAGGAAGTCAGGGCAGCGCTCAGGCTGGTGCGGTACGACTTAGGCGAAAAATACTTCCGTGTGGATGATGCAGCTTTTCGGAGCGCACCGAGCCCCTGTCCCAAGTGCGTGATGCCGACCTGGTAATCGCAACTTCTCCGTCATGCATCAGGCGCGGTCCCGCCGGGATTTTTCGATTTGCTGCGGAGAGCGCTCCAGGAAAGGCGCCGCTGGATTGGCAGGCATGGCGTTAGGCGCGCTCAATGAAGTTATACACTCAACCGCAGATTACAAGGATTTCACAAGAGATCGGTGAAATCCGTGTAATCTGCGGCTAAGTGCGGCTCAGCTTAAGTTATTTGCCGACAACCAGCAGCACAAACGATCCCGCTTTTACACGACGCTGCGGCTTTTTTGTCGGGTCAGTGGCCGGCATTTCTTCGTATTCGGCGGCAGGGAGAAAGATCTTCTTTGTCTTCGAATCGAATGCCATTGTTTTTGCACTCGGTTGAGTTGTGACCGCTCCGGCATCCTCATACTCGTCGGCTGATCTCTGCCGGTAAATGCTCAAAGTTCCGTCACCGCACGAAAAGAAAACCAGGCGAGCATCCGGGTCAAAGGCGGCATTGTCAACACGGCCGCCAATGGGAAAACTGCCAATCACTTTTCCGCTTGCGGCGTCCATGACCACAAACTTCGGCTCAGTCCGGCACCCGATAAACAGCCGATTGTTTTTTGCGTCGTACGCCAAACCCGTCGGAGTCTTTGCCACGCCGATTGGGAACCTCTTTTTGACTTCAAGCGATTTTGGATCGAATACCACGACCTCATTCGTGTTTTCGCTGTTGACATAAATCAGTCCGTCCGATCCAACGATCGCCTGTTCGCCGTCTCCCTCCAGTTTGACTGTACCTGCGAGTAGGCCTGTGGCAGCATCAATAGCGCTGACGTCATGGGAACCATGATTATTTGTGAAAATGCGCTTGGAGCCTTTGTCGTAGTAGATGCCGTCCGGTCCCTTCCCGACATCAACCTTGTTGATAAGCTCGAGCGTGGAGGGATTGAAGATTGAAACCTTGTTTTCTTTGCCATTGCTTGTGAAACCCCGTTTGAACTCGGGTGCAATCGCGATTCCATGAACCCCGGGCGTGTCGGGAATGGTGCCGAGCACTTTCCCGTTGTCGGCATCGAGGACTTCCACTTGGTTCTCATGGGAAACAAAAACTCTTCGGGTCGCATTATCGATTGAGACGTAGTCAAAACCGCCGGTCCCGGGAACAGGGTAACGATTCACGACTTTGTACTCGGTTGCGCCGAACAGCAACAAAGTACCGAAAAAAAGACCAGCCACTGCGCCTGCCATGCATCGCATTGAGTATCTCCTTATAAGTTTTGAATAGCCGTCACACCAACCTAAAACTCAAATCGCAGGGTCATTTGGATCCGCCTGGTCGGCATCGCGGATACCGCATGTCCGAAAAATGGCGAACTCAGGTCACCTTCGAAAGAAGCATAATTCACATGGTTCAATACGTTGAATGCATCCAGCGCGAAGGTCGTCACCAACCCTTTTTCTTTCTCCTTTTTATTCCAGATAAAATTACGAGACAAACGCAGGTCAAGATTGACGGAAGAGGGACCTTCCAGACTGTTGCGAGGAACTCCAGGCGGACGTGCATTCGCAAGTCCCGTGTGGTATGGATCCTGCCCCGTCGTCATAGAATACGGCTTCCCCGAGTTAGCCGTGAAAGCCAGCCCCATTATGAACAACTTGCCTGGAATGAAACTCTCCAGCATCCTCAAGCGATGGCGCTGGTCAAAGTCGGCTCGGGACCATTCTCCCGAGAGATCGTACTGGTTTGCCGGGAGCCACGTTATTCCTCCCGTATTGTTGTCCGTGCGGCTCAATGTATATTGGGCTTGTCCGGAGAGATAATGCGTCACATCCCCCCGGAGCGTAAAGTCGAGAGAATTTCCTACCTGCCGGCCCGATGATTCGATCTGGTATACAGCACCTAACGACGGCACCGGACGCGCCATATAATCCGGTCCTTTGGGAGCATTAATGTCTCGGGAGCGAAACAGGCTGACCCCGCGGGAACCCGTGTACGTGATCGCCACCGTTGTCTTGCGCGCGACTTGCCTCTCCGCGCCAATGCTGTATTGGATCGTGTAAGGTTCGCGCACGTTTGGATCAAGCCTTTCGGTATTGATAGGCAGACCGTCCAGCGAAACCCCCTTCGGAAGCGGATCGGGGTAGCTCGGATCGGAAATCAAATAACTTCGGAGATGCTGCCCGTCATAGAGGAGCAGGTCCAGCAGCGGATTTGCCCCGGTACGGTCGTAAAAAATGCCGACTCCGCCGCGAAGCACGGTCTTTGCCTTCTTGCCGACTCCGTACGCGAATGCGATTCTGGGTGCAAAGTCCGTATTGTCGTGCAGGTAGTTTTGCCAGTTGTAACGCAGGCCTAACGAGAGGGATAGATTGGGACGAACTCGATACTCATCTTGAATGAACCCTCCCAGTTCTTTTTGCAGAAACGTAAGGCTTCCTGAACCTTGCTGTATCCAGAAAGAGTAAGGTTGCTGCGCTTGATATGCCTGTAGGTCGGAAAAGTAAAATGTGCCGCCGAAGCTTTTCCGATTGTCAATTCCTCTGTGGCTCCAGTCCGGAACGTTCAAACCAAACTTCACCAGATGCTTGCCGGAAGACCAGCTCATGATTTCATTCAGTTGGAAGTGGCTTTCCGTGTATAGCACATCCGACTGAGCGCCGCCTCCCGTAAAGGCCCCGTTGACAACGATCTTGGGCGCCGGGCTGACACTGGTTGTTGCATGACGCTCCAAACCAAGCAGGATTTGGAACTGACTCAGCCAATGTGTAGACAACGTGAGCCGGTCATTAAAAATCAGCTCACGTTCCCATTGCCTGGAATTCGCTGCCGCCTCAGGAAGGACAAGGCCGCCGACGCCCTGATTGGAACTGGGATAGTCCCACTCGTTATATTGAATGAAAGCGGTGTGGCTTTCGTTGAACTGATGGATTGCCCGGGATGAAATCTGCGTGTTTCTCTTCGGGCTGGATACACTTTCCTGAACGAGGCCGGAGAGGCTCCTGGCAAAAACAATCGATTGCAGGTCCTCCTCCTGCCGGTTTCCGGAGAGCAGAAAGGACGTGGTCGCACTGCCTCCCAGCGGACCGGTCAGGACGCCCTCAAAGATGCGGCGCTGCTCGGGAGCTCGAACCAGCGAAAACACATCGCGAGCGTTGAGACGGGAATCACGAAAAAGAACATTGAATGTGCCGTGGTATTCGGAGGTTTTGGATTTTGTAATCACCTCGATACTTCCCCTGCCCGGTCGAGAGTATTCAGCCGAATATGGATTCTGATTGATCCGAACCTCCTGAATTGCCGATGCAGAAACTCCTACGTTTTTCGCCTCCATCCCGTCAACGATCAATTGAGCGCCGCTGGTGCCGATTGCTCCGCTATCCAGAAACATCGACATCGTCCCAACATAATCCTGGTCAAAGACAGGCAGCTTTGTGAGAGTGCCTTGGTCCGCCGTAGCAGCATCTCGATTTTCGGCGACTGCGGTTGATACCTGATCAAGCTCCCCGGCAGTGATCGAGACCTCTGAAACCAGCCTCGCTAAAGCCAGCTTTATGGTCAGGGGCAACGGTGGAGTGGTCGAGATTTTAATTCGGCAGGTTGAAACTTCAAATCCCTTGTGCTGAACCTCTATTGAATAATTCCCCGGCGATATCCCTTCGAATCGGAATCCGCCCGATATGTCCGTCGTCGTTTTAGAAACGATTCTGCTGTTTCCCTGCTTGAGCGTGACTGCTGAATCCGGAGCGGAGGCGCCGCTAGGATCCAGAACAGTTCCCGATATCACCACGATACGTGAGGAATTCTGGGCGATCACGTTGTTGATAAAAACTGGACTTGCAGCAACTAAAATACAAAAGAACACGCAGAACTTCATCGTAACCTATCTAATCTGATGTGTTTGATTGGGTAGAATTGATGCTGCCCAGGAAACCAGGCCGCTCTCCGGCAGCAGCGCAAAATTTATCAGCCATAACCTGCGAGCTGATTGTCAGAAAAATCTGAGTCCTCTTGTCATTTACACTTAGCTGCGTGCCTTTAAAACTCTGGCCACCTCCTCGTATTGATCAGTTCCAATGAAGTCGGCGCCGGCCTTCTGCGCGGCCTTCCATCGAGTCTTGGCCACTTCGAGGGAACCGAAGTTGTACTTCGGAGTCCAGCCCTGCTTCTTACATCCTTCGGAATCAATTCCGTCAAGGTTCCAGAAGCTGACGAGGTAGCCCATGCTGTGCGCATATTGCACGATCGCCTTCAGGCGCGCCTCCTTTTCTGCCGTCCATTCACCAGCAGACTCCTTCGGACCCGCCTCAACCATATTCCATGGACTTCCCCACCAACGGCGGTAGTTCGACGCGCGTTCTTTGATCAGATCCTCAGGCTTCATCGTGTACCGCAGTTCTGCAATCTGCTTTTCAGTGAGATTGTTCCCCGCAGGCATCGCAAGTTTAGCGGTTCCAAATACGCGGAGTTTGCCGCCGACCGGCAAGCGGTTGTAGAAGTATTCTTCCTTGATGTCATTATCCTTTTCTTCAGTCATCACCATCAGGGGTTTCAGATCGAGAGGCGATTGGCGTGACGAGTCCTTGGTCTTTACCGCAGTCGTTAACCAATTTTCGTACTCGCCCAGCAGACTCCAAAGATACTCAAGGTGTTCCGGCGGATCGTTCTTTATGTCCAGGTATAGACGGATCAACGGCCAGTTCTTTTTATCGTTTTCCTTCAAAGCCTTTTCAACAATCGGCCGAACACGCTCGAAAAAGAACTGCTTCAAAACCGGTTCATCACCCGTGATCTCCTTAAACCTGCGCTCCGGGTAGTCGCCGACAATGGACCCGTTCTTCCCGGTTTTGGGATTCGGTCCCCAGGTTAGGTCGATTTCTATTGCGAGCGGCATACCGGCCGCCAAAGCCCGATCAAAACGATCCGTATATTGTCCCTTCTCCGGATATGCATTGTGGGCCAGAACCATCGTTTGTTGGCCCGGTGAGAACAACGCGAAGCTTGCAGCAGACATAATGAGCGCAAGCAGTACAGAAGAGCATGCGACAAATTGTTTTTTCATGAGATGTTCTCCGTTTTGGTTTATGTCCTTGCCAATACACAAAATCTTACAGCATAGACAAAACTATCCTGTGTTCGATATATCTAACGTATTATTGGGAGTTCGGGAGCATGTATAAAGTGACTCCCTCTCTTCAACCTGTGCAGACTTCACTATGTTAGGTATATATTGCCCAGCCCGTATGTACTATGCGTCAACTACCAAATACGAATTAATTCCCGTCCAAAGTGCAACAGCAGAACGACTGTTGCACTCTGGTTATTCGGGGAGTGGAGGTATATTTATTATTTGTGGTTTTTGTATGAGGCCCGTAAACAGCCGCTCCACCCTTTTCACTCCGGTATAGATGCATTCAACCCAATCGCATTGTTCTGTAAACCGAATTCCATCGGATGATGTCAGCCTACTCTCAAGCCGTTAGGATTTGATGAGGATCGGATGATATTTCCATGAAATATACGCTAAGAAATTGGAGCTCGGTGCCTCGGGATTTTATTCCCGGTGGAGCTTTCGAATATCACGATATTTCCATGAGTGCGGCCGGTGATCAACTCATTTACCCAAAATTAAGGTATGCCGAAGCGTATACGGCTCTCCCAGTTGTTTCTGCATGAACAGCCCCAGGATGCTCCTGCTACTTCCCTCCCTTAATCACTTTCGCCGCCTCTTCGTACTGATCCGACGTAATAAAATCGGTGCCGGCTTTGGCCGCTGCCTGCCAGCGAACCGTGACTGTTTCGAGCGACCCGAAATTATCTTCGGCAGGGCCCTTCCCAGGTTCGGAGCCATTGAGGTTATAGACGCTGACAAAGTAGCCCAGTTTATGCGCGCGGGCTATGAGAGCTTTCAGACGCGCATTCTTTTCCATGGTCCATTGTCCAGCTGACTTCATCGGCGCCTGCTCGACCATGAGATCCCAGTGAGGTTGGGCCCACCATCGGTGGTAGTTCGACGCGGGCTCCTTGAGCAGTTCTTCGAGCTTCATTTTCGCCTGCTCTTCAAAAATCTTGTTTGAGTTGAGGCCCTCGCTGCCCGGCGGCAGAGTAAGCATGGCCGATCCAAATATACGGAGTTTGCCACCAACGGGTAGTCTGTTATAGAAGTATTCCTCTTTGATGCCCCGGACCGGTCTCGCATCATCAACAAACAACATCATCGGTCTCAGGTTCAGCGGCGATTTCCTGGCTGGGTTGTTTGTCTTCAAGGCCGTTGTCAGCCAAGTCTCGTACTCGCCCACCAGCGCCCAAATGGATTCGAGATGCTCAGGTGTATCATCCTTTATATCCAGATACACCATGATCAACGGCCAGTTCTTCTTGTCATTCGCTTTGAGCGCTCTTTCGACGACAGGTCTTACGTGTTCGAAAAGATATGACTTCAAGGTCGGCTCGTCACCGGTGATGTTTTTGGAATTGCCCGCAATCATTGATTCCTTCTTCCCCGTCTTCGGGTTCGTGACCCAACAGAGGTCGATTTCAACCATCAAAGGTGTGCCCGTCGATAGCGCGCGGTCAAGGAGATCGGCCGGTTGGCCCTTGGTTGGATAGGAATTATGGGCCAGGAGGTAAGTCCGTTGACCCGGCGCAAAGGTCTTCATATCTGCGCCATACAGAGTCAAAGATAAAAGTGCAACAAGTGCAAAGGAACAAGCACCCAATAGCCTCTTCATGCCGTAATCTCCTTTTGCTGAATCAGAAGCTCAGTTTAATGAACCCTATGGAAATCATGCGTTGGTGTATTTCAAAGTAACGATGCTCATGCTTCATGAGCATCGTTCCCTGGGCGGCGTAATTATTGGAGACTTGAATATACCCGATCAATGTGAAGGTGTCGTGAGGATATGATAAAAAAATGATGAATGTGTGTTTGGTTTAAATCTCCCCCATATTCTATGTGGAATTCGGAGATCGATATTCCTGCATACCCTTGATGGATTCTGAGTAGTTATATTTTAACGTTTCTTCATTATATCTTCGCAATACTCTAACGAATCGTCGATATAGTCAGTTTCTGCCAGCAGCTGAGGTACGGGTAACACCTGCAGGCGATCCGAAGCAAAAGCCGAAGAAAGGCATTAAGCATGGACTTCGCTGTTCTGGTGGTCCGCAAATTAGCAAGAAGAAGCAGGAAGAGCACGCCGCCGATCTCGCCGACGCGCTCTTCACCGCTGTCACTCCCGATCTGTCGTTTGTCAGTTAATTTAAATATGAACAGTTAGAGAGGAACTTTGATGAAAGGCTCTTGTATAAGAAATGTGTTGTTAGTATTTTTGTTCACCCTGGCGGCTGTTGTCGTGTCTTCGGCACAGTCATGGAAGTTCGGCGTCATGTCCGACACTCAGTGGGGCATGCCCGATGACGGCAAAAACCCGGGTTCGTGCTCCGTCGACATTGTTAAGGCCATTAACCAACAGTTCATCGATAAGAAGGTAAAGTTTGTCATTGAAGTCGGTGACCTTGTAGATAAGATCGGTGATAAGAAGAACGGCACCACCGCTGAATCCATTGCCAACGCGGAGGACGTCCGTGCTGCCTTTGCCCAGGAACTTTATAACGCCGGAATCGGCTTCTTCCCGCTCCGCGGCAACCACGATTCGCACCGGCTCTCCGGCGCCGAGTTCAAGCGTATCTATCCGCAGACGCAGAACGGCACTATGAATGCCACGCCGTCGAACGTCTTTTCCGTCCCCAATCCGGATGCTGCCAAGCAGCCTTTCCCGAAGCCGACGGGTTCGCCATTCACGATTGGAACGAACTTCAGTACCCCAGCCCCCGACGCGACCAAAAAATTGGACTGGAGCGGACTGACCTATTCTTTCGACTACAACAACACTCGCTTTGTGCTGCTCGACCAGTTCTCACCTCTCAATGCCAAAGAAGGCGACAAAACGGACCTGACCATAGATGAGCAGGTGCCCTGGATCAGCGCCACGCTGGCCGGCAAGCCGGCGGGCGGTCACGCCTTTGTGTTCGGCCACAAGGGCTTGATCAGTGAAAACCACGTTGACACCCTGTTTGGCGAAGACCCTACCGAGAGTGGGCTCAACCAGAACGCTTTCATTACCGCCCTCTACAACAACGGTGTGCGCTACTACATGCAAGGCCACGATCACATGCATGACCGTTCACTCGTATCGGTTACTACCGGCAGTCCGACCGACGGTGTCTCTCCCAAGGTTGAGAACATCATCTGCGCATCCGACAGCGACAAGTTCTACAGGCCCAATACTCCTTCGAACGACGAGAAGTACAACGTGGCGGTATTCGGCCACTCGCGTCAGGCCCAGATTGCGCAGGAATTGCGCAAGGTCGGCTTCTATATATTTACGGTCGATGGACCGAGTGTAACTGGCGAGTATTATGCTGCCGAAGTTCCCAACGCGGCCCCCAATGCGAGATGCAAACAAGACCCCGACATGTGTGAGTTTATGATCCAAACTACGCCTCCCCTTTCCTTTGTGAAGGCTGAGACATTCGGCTACAGCCTGGGCGGAAAGGAATTCCAGGTTTGTCAAGCGGACCAGGAGAAGTGCAATAGCTCTTACACGCAAGTAGTCGATAGCTATAAAGGCACAACCGTGAAAATCCTGAGCGGTACCAACGGCAGCCAAGCTCAGGACAGGAACAAACGTCCATTCTTGAAGACGGTTGATACCGGCTGGACGGACAAAGGTGACGACTCTGCGAGCAACATCCTGACTCTGTGGGGTATGGCTGACCTGAACAGCAAGAACACCGATGTCTATACGCTTTCTCTGACTTATTCAAAGGACAGCGCAGGGAAAGGCGCCTTGGCTTTGGCCTCAAAGAGCAAGGGTAAGTGGGTCAATGCGGTCGACAAGAACCAGGGCGGTACCAAAAAGTATGTTGCCGGGCCGTGGAAGTCGGGTTATGGGCTGGGCACATATGGCTTCGATCCGAAAACGAACACAGCGTGGGCAGTTATCAACTACACGGGCAACTTTGCGGTTGCGAGCGTAGGTCAGGATGCGGTTGCGAGCATAGGTCAGTAAGAGACAGTGTCGCTCGCTTCGTATGCTTGTTCGCATTCGGAGTAGGCAAGTTGTCAAAAGGGACCTCGTGGCCGCAAAGCGCGGGGTCCCGCTCGCGGGTCGAGCACTTAGGGAAGGCCTTTCTTTTCGGCAACAGCCGCATACTTCCCGACAGCAAAATCGCCGTTGTGGTCGATCACTGCCCAGGCAGTTTTTGTTTTTGGATCGATGCCGTAGGTTCCAAGGCCATACTCTGGTTTCCAGGGACCTGCAATAAACTTCGTGGCACCTCCGGAATTCATACCAACTGCCTTCACCCATTTGCCATCCGCACTTCTGGCGACAAGACCGAAAGCGCCATCCGCCAGGTTGATGCGACCGGCTTTCTTTTCATCGTAGGTCATCGAGAGAGTATAGACATCGGTTCGGTCGTCAACCGGAATGGGCTGAACATTGACTGTCTGTTTGGGATTGCAATTCTGGTTATCGGCGCTGCACGCACCAAGATTCTTTGTCATTCCCCAGATAGTAAGAATGTTGCTGGCAAGTGTCTTGCGGCTATCGGCGCTCCAGCCTGTATCAACAACCTTGGTCAAGGGGCGACCATTGAAATCCACCATCTTGCTGCCGTTCGTGCCGCTGAGTATCTTTGCCGTCGTACCTTCGAAACTGTCCTGAATAATGCTGTAGGATTCACCCTGACGAACCAGAAATTCCTTGCCGTTTAAGCTGTACCCAAAGGATTCGCGTTTTGAGAACTTCATTTGTTCCGGCATTCGAACAAGATCGCAGTCGCCGTTGCAGCCATTTGGAGAGGAATAATAATCGACGGTCACTCGCGGGCCGTCCACAGTCACAATATAGTAGCCGATCCTAAATAACTCTTGCGAGATCGGTGTCTCGCGCAGGCTGCCGAACGCAGGGAGATTATATTTTTCATCGTTGGATGTTTCTCGCGGAATGTAGAACTTATAACTATTGGATGAGTTGATAATGTCCTGGACCGTAGAAGCCTTGTCGGGGCTAATCACTATCGACCTGTTATGCATGTGATCGTGCCCGCCCATGTAGTAACGGACTCCGTTTTTCTGAAGCTGTGCCAGAAACAGGTTTTGCCCCACGCTGTCGGAAGAAGGATCTTTGCCGAAAAGAGTGTCCGGATGGTTTTCGGAGATCACGTGCTTATGGCCAAAAACGAAAGCGTGCGTGATCGGAGGCCGGCTGGATAGCCGGGAACCAACCCAATCTACCTCCGAGGTGCTCAGCGTGGAATGCGCAGTGCCTGAAGGCGGCGTGAACTGATCCAGCAGTATGAATCGGGCATTTTGGTAATCGAAAGAATAGGTCAATCCCTCAAAATCACTCGAAAAGCTGGCGAGATTGGAACCAACAGTAAATCCAGCGCCTGCTTTGGGCAAAGGAGTTCCACAGCACTCTGTCTTAACCATTGCGTCTGAAGGTGTCTGGTTGTTTATTCCATTCCGGGTTTGAGGGAAAACTCGCCGAAACTCCACGGCGGCAGCCTGGGATCCATCGTGATTGCCTCTGAGGGGGTAATAGCCGATGCCGGCATTGTAAAGCGCCTGCATGGAAGTGGCTGTCGTATCAAGGGCCAAAGCATCCCCTTTATCCGTAATGTCGCCGGTATGAATGACAAATTTCACCTTATGCCGGATGAACTCTTTATTGAGCTCATTGATTATTCCAACTGCAACCGAGTTGGGGTTTTTCCCATCGCAGTTCTTGGTATCTCCCTTGGGACAATTGACAGGATCGGGAACGCCGATTTTCCACTGGGTGTCGCTCATGACGCCAAATTTCCAGGGTTCCGCAAACGCTTCTGACGCAAACGCGACCAGTCCAATAAAGATGATGGCCAGCGTTGAAAACCGAAGAATGCTTTTTCTCATTAATCGAATCTCCACAACACTTTATTTGATCATCGGAATGGTTTTTCAGCTTGGATGATTTCGCGGATAGAGTTACACTAAATCAGGCAGTCTTCAATAATTTTTGCCCGAGGTGATTCATCTCACGATTTCGAGGAGGCGAGCTTATCCGCAAATGGTTAGAATTTGATGAAGATTGGATGAAACTTCTATGAAGAAGGCAGTAGGCGTTGCGTGCCGGAGGTTCTTGCACATCAGTTGCTATTTTTGCCAGTCGCTTTAGCGGCTTCAAGTGCAACCGTTATCTGGGAATTTCGATTGATGGCATTTCTTGAGGAATGAGCGGGGTTTTTTAGCGAATCGCTTGGGAAGCCAGGCCGATAAACAAAGGTAGCTATGGTTTAAGACCTGTTCCGATAAGGAATTGACCCGGTTCCGGGTGCTTGTCAGTCAAATTGGGGGGAAATATGCAACGGTCATTTTGGCCCAGTCTGATCGCGTTTTCCTTTTTTGCTCTGCCCGGTTATGCGCAAGTCTCTGCCTCTGCCGCTGCAATTTCATATTTCGAACTCGGCAATGCGTTTTATGCCCAGCATGATCTGAAACAGGCAATAACAAAATACAGCGCGGCCATAAGCGCCGATCCGAATTATGCGGATGCATATTACAACAGAGGCAACGTACGCTATCTCAGCGGAGATCTGGATGGAGCGTATGAGGATTACTCGCAGGCAATTCAGCTTAGCCCTGCTTTGGCCGGCGCCTACTCAAATCGCGGGCTCATCCTGAGATTGAATGGCAAGCTGGAGCAGGCGATAGACGATTTCACACACGCCATCAAACTGGATCCGAATCTGGCTGAAGCATACAACGATCGTGGAGTTGCCTTCCGCGAATTGGGAGACCTGAAGACGGCGTTCAATGATTTCAATCAAGCCATTGCCATAAATAGCAAGCTGGCTGAATCCTATGCAAATCTGGGAGTTACCTTCTTCCTGCAGGGAAACTTGAATGCTGCGATAAAAGACTATACCAAGGCAATACACCTTAATCCGCTTCTTCCCGGCGCCTATTGCGGCCGTGGCATTGCCCGGGAAGCCAAAGGCGATCGTGAAGGCGCAATCGACGACTACACGAAGGCGATTGAGATTGACCCGGATTTTTCCGACGCACGTATGCATCTTTCCGAAGCGTCGAAGGCTAAAGCGGGCCATTTCCCAACTGCCGGAATCCAACGCGCTGCTGTATGGAATTAATTCCCGGGCTACAACGCCCAGGCGATCTCAAACTTTGCTTCGGCAGGTGGGACGCGCCGTTTTTCATGCCTTAAACTATTCGATATCAATCCAGGGCTTTGACCACTCCGCGACATCCGCTTGGGGCGGTGCTATGCTGCGTTTTCAGCGATCGAGGCAGCCGATGCCTCCCGAGGCCAACTTGCCGTAAAAGTCCGTTTGGTGCAATCGTCCTGCAAGGCGATCCTTTGCCGAATTTTCATCAAACAATAATTCTGCTCTTATTCAATTTTCACAATCATTCCTTAGCATGACGCCTGAACGGGGTTGAGTTTTCTGTCCACAGAGTCTCGTATTTAGAGTTGATAGAAAACGACAGCCGTTGAGTGTTCTTTACGGCGTTTCAACTGAGAATTTCAAACACCAATGAACAAATCGAGGAGGATTTGTATGCGTCGCCTCATTGCAGCCATCATGCTCTTCCTGCCCATATCGCAGTTAGCGGCTCAGACCGATCGGGCAACTCTGACAGGAGTTGTGATGGACCCAAGCCACAGTGTTATTCCCGGGGCCAAGGTTACGCTGGAGATGTCGGGAACAGGGATTGATTATGTTACAGCAACCAATGCCGCGGGTGTTTATACCTTCAGCGGCTTGCTCGTAGGCCAGTACACGGCATCAATCGCCGCCTCCGGTTTCGAAGCCCAGCAGATTCAAACCTTCACGCTCGAAGTGGGCGAGACGCGCACACTGAATGTGAACCTAAAGCTGGGGACGGTCAGTTCCGAGGTCACGGTAGTGGATGCAGCGTCCGACCTGGACCAGACCACCGCGGAAATTGGCGGGATTATTCACGGCAAGCAGACGGAGGCCCTTCCGGTGAACGGCAGGTATTGGGCAAGTCTGATGGCTCTAATCCCTGGTGCCATCAGTTCCGGAACCGGTACCCAGGACGCGATCCGCTTTGCCGGCCTATCGCAGGAGGACAACAATTTCCGCTTTGACGGCGTAGACGCCACGGGGCTCAACCATCAATTCGTGAAACAGCCTGCACGTTTGCAATTTCCTATGGAGTCTATCGCTGAGTTCAAGGGGAGCAGTGCTGTTTATGCTGCGGATGTTGGGGGCTCGGCCGGGGGGCAGATCAGTATGGTGTCCAAGACCGGCACCAACAATTTCCACGGCTCTCTTTATGAGTACTTTCGCAACGACGTTTTTGATTCAAGGCAATTCCTGGCACCCAGCGTCGCCCCTCTCCGTTTAAACAATTTCGGCGCCAGTTTCAGCGGACCGGTCATCAAAGACAAACTGTTCTTTTTTGTCAACTACGAGGCTGTCCGGCAGATGTTCTACCAGCAGCTCAGCGGATATGTGCCCACCGATACTTACCGGGCGCAGGTGGCGCAGAAGTCCCCCGCGCTTGCTCCGCTTATCAATGAATATCCGGAGGGAAGCATCCCGACTAGCGACCCCAATGCGCTGCTCTGGGAGAGCTTGGGCAGGAACCCGACCAACGAAGATGCCGGCCTGTTCCGCGTAGATTACGCGATCAGCAATAAAACTGCCCTTTCCGTTCGTTTCAACACCAATATGTATCGGATGACCTCGGCGGCGCTGGCGGAAAATACAATCACAACCATGTCAACTCCCAACGCCGTCATCGACCTGCAACATCATTTCACGCCCACCATTTTGAACGATGTGAAACTTGGATTTAACCGTGACGCCTATCAAGACGTCGGCGACGGTCAAACGCCGTACTCGGTCACGATTACCGGATTCACCAGCTATGCGCTGGGCGATCATTCGGCCCGCATCGACAATTCCTACAGCTTCATCGACGATGCCACAATTTATCGGGGGCGCCACACCTTCAAATTCGGCATCGACATTCGCGCCATGCAGGAGAACAAAACGCATCCCCTTGCATTACAAAGTTTGAGCTACCTCAGCGAGAAGAACTTCATCAGCAACATACTGGATTCCTATTCCTACTCGGCGCCCGGAATCGAAACCCAGGCCCGCAAGACCCCGATCCTCAGCTATGTGATGGACGAATTCAAATTACGGCCGAACCTTACATTGAATGCGGGGCTGCGGTACGAATATTTCGGCGTCGATCGTGATGCGCATAATGTCGGCCTGGTATTCGATCTTTTCACGTGCGGGCTGCAATACTGTCCGCCCGGCACTTCCTTTTATAACCCGAACCGGCTGGATTTCTCCCCAAGGATCGGGATCGCCTGGGCGCCTCGGATATTCCATGGAAAAACAGTAATTCGGACGGGCTACGGCATGTATTACGACGATGGGCAATTCGGAGGATTGTATGCGGCGTCAACCAATATCGGCATGAACTTCAGCCTGACGCAGAAGAACACGCCGGGATTGTCGTATCCGATGACCCCGTACCTGGGTGCAGCCGCCTACAATATCAGCTATTCGGCCAAGGACCGGAATCGCAAGGATACTAATGTCAATGAGTGGAGCCTTTCGATCCAGCAGGAGCTTGCCCGCGAAACCGTGCTCCAGGTGACCTATCTCGGCTCAAAAGGAACCCATCTCTTCCGAAAAGGACTGCTGCTCAACCTCATCGATCCGGCTACAGGCAAGCGTCCTTACGCCAGCCTGACAAACTCGACGATCGGCTGGACAACGGATGACGCGAACAGCAACCTCAATGCCCTGCAGGTGGGGTTGCAGCGCAATCTCTCGACCGGACTCCTCATTTCAGCCAATTATCAGTGGTCGCACGGGCTCAGCGACGGCTCCAGTGGCGGCGGCGAATCCGATACCCCGGAGAATATGAACTGCCGGAAATGTGAGTACGCGGATTCTGACTTTGATATCCGCCACAACTTCACGACGAGCGCTGTCTGGACACTGCCGGTTGGCAGAAGTCATCGTCTGCTGGAGAATGCATCGTCATTTGTAAATACTCTACTGGGAGGATGGCAGTTCAGCGGAATCGGCTTAGCGCGGACCGGTTTGCCGGCGAATGTTACTCTGAGCCGCTCCGCCTCGGCTTTGCCTGACGGGAATAACGGCGGTCAAAGACCCGACCGCGTGCCCGAACAGCCTCTGTATCCCGTGAACCAGAGTCCAAGCCTCTGGATCAATCCCTATGCCTTTGCCGTCCCAGCAAATGGCACATGGGGAAATGCTCCCAGAAATGCGGTGCGCGTCCCCGGAATCTGGCAGACAGATCTTTCCCTCGAAAAGCGGTTCCCCGTTCGCGAAAGCAAGGCGATCAGCTTTCGAGCGGATGTGTTCAATGTATTCAACCACGCTCAAATCGGTTCCCCAAACGTAAAGTGGACTGATCCCAAAAGCGGCACCACATTTGGCCAAATCACGAGCGCCTTCACAACCTCAGCCATTGGCTCCGGAACTCCGCGCCAGATGCAATTCATGTTGCGTTTTTCGTACTAAAACCAAGGAAGGGAACATTCTTAGAGGACATATCCGATGAAGCTAAACCGAATCTATTCGGAACTGACCAAAGCTCCGGCTGCAACCGCCGCAGCTGTGAAGCAGTAGGAATTTTCCCAGCGTGTTGAAGAGATTTTCGGCACGCTGGGAGTTCCCTTCAAATGTTTAGTGCCGCAATTTACATATCATCCAATCTCCTGCCTATCTAATGGCGTGTAACCGCTGAATCGACAGCGGCTCAGGAACCCTTGTCCGGAATAAACCTGATGTTGAGCCCTGAGGGGAGACTTAGGGGCGACCGGCCGGTCGCCCCTACCGGCGCTTTTATCAGTTAGAAGCATTCATCAATTCTTTAACTAAACTTTACGTTATCATCATCATTCCATAACAAACCCGCACCATACTGCCGCCTCACCATTACTTCAGCAAAGGACACCATAGTTTTACATGTACCGAGAGCAAGCTAGGAGGCATATGATTCAACGTTGTCGATGGTTTTTGTTGTTATTGCTTGTTTCACTTTTTGCATTCCTGATCACATCCCTTCCGGCCGCCGCGCAGAGTGACGAAGTCTCGATCAGCGGCACTGTTATCGATCAGTCGGGCGCCAGAGTTACAGGAGCCAAAATTGATTTGTTATCCAATGCCACCGGTCTGCACCGAAATACGGTGACAGACTCGGATGGGATTTATCATTTCCCTGCACTTCCCATTGGGAACTATCAAATCTCGATCTCGAAAGAAGGATTCAGCTCTATCCAGATTCCCAATCTTGAACTGGCAATCGGTCAGCCGCGCGTCGTTGATGTCCGACTGAAAGTCGGGGAGATTTCAAATACCGTTCAGGTCAGTGAGACGGTTGACTACCTTAATCGCAGTACTGCCGAAGTTGGCGGTTTGGTTGAGAGCGAACAGATCAAAGAGATTCCGATCAGCGGGCGCAACTGGGCGAGCCTGATGTTGCTTGCGCCGGGTGCGATTAATTACGGCGACGGCGCTCAGCGATCCATCCGATTTTCCGGCCACTCACTCGACGACAGCAATTTTACTTTTGACGGCATCGATTCCAGCGGCGTTCAGGAGCAGACCCAGAAGGCGGACACTCGCCTCAACATAGCGCTGGATGCAATTTCGGAATTCCGCGTAAGCACAGGGGTCTATACCGCAGAGAGCGGAACGGCCGGCGGAGCGCAGATCAACGTGATTTCGAAGGCTGGGACAAACCAGTTCAAAGGCAGTACATTTTACGCCCTGCGTAACGACGCCCTGGACGCACGCTCTCCGTTCGATGATCCGGCTGCGGGGCTTCCTCCATTCACTCTGCACCAGTTCGGCGGGAGTTTCGGCGGGCCCATTATCAAGAACAAGGCGTTCTTCTTCGCTAATTATGAGGGGCTGCGCCAGAGCTTAGGAGAGACGCTCATCAACGTCGTTCCAAATGATGCATTCCGGGCGCAGGTTCTCGCCACATCGCCGGTATTGAAGCCTATACTCGATGCATACCCTACGGGAGGAACCCCGGTAAGCAGCATTGCCAATCAGATCACAAAGGTGGCAACCGATACAGTCCAGGAAGACGCCGGAATGCTTCGGTTTGACTACCTGTTTTCCGACAAAACCACCTTTTACGCACGCTACAATATTGACAATGCCTACATCGACAATCCCCAGGATGCATTGGGAACTCACAACGTAATTCCTCATGTTCCCACGAATGTCGTGTTTCAATTGCAGCATTCCTTTACTCCACGTACCCTCAACGAGTGGAAATTCGGATTTAATCGGGCCAATTATCACAATTACACTTACGGGAGCGCGCCATTAGATGTGAGTGTGGGAGGAGATTTCGACGGAGTGAGCGGAACGTCGTTGGACACCGAGGTTGGAAACACATTTTCCTTTATCGATAATCTGACGATGGTGCGGGGCCGCCATACGCTCAAAGCGGGCGTCGATATTCGTCGGATTCAGCTGAATAACTCCGGAAATACACTGACGACTTCGTCAATCAGTTACGCTTCGGCAACCGATTTCATGAACAACGCGGCCGACTCGGCAACCTACCTGCAAGGGGAAGGAGTGGTTGGCAACCGCCGGACTTTCTCTCAGGGCTATTTTCAAGACGAGTTCAAAGCGACCCGAACCTTCACCATGACGATGGGACTGCGGTATGAGTACTATTCGGTCGCGCATGAAATTCTGAATCGCTCGGCTGTTGTGGACATTCAGAATTGCGGAGGCTTTTGCCCGAAAGGCACACCCTACTATGACCCGAACACCCATGATTTTGGCCCTCGTCTGGGTTTAGCTTGGTCTCCTTCGGTCTTTCATGGGAAGACCGTTGTTCGTACCGGCTATGGCATTTATTACGGCGCCAATCAGAATGACGATTTCAGCGACCCGGCGGAAAGCGCCGTTCCACGCTACTCACTCAGTTCGTCGGATTTTCCTGCGCTGTCTTATCCCCTGGTGGCTTTCCTGAATCCCGCGAACCAGCTTTTCAGTCCAAAGGCGATTGACCGTCACCGGAAAGATCTCTCCTATCAGAATTGGGATTTGATGATCCAGCAGCAACTTCCAGGCAATCTGGTTGCGCAGGTGGGATATGTCGGCAGTGCCGGTCACCACCTCTTCGACAAACGTACCGTCAACCTTATAGATCCGACCACGGGTAAGCGTCCGTTGGCCGGATTCGGATCATTTGGCTTGAAAGAGAACCAAGGCAATAACAACTTTAATGCGATGCAGGCTTCCGTTGAGCGCCGCTTTGTCAACGGGCTGCTGTTTCAAATGAATTACATGTGGTCCCACGGCATCACCGACGCATCCATTGGCTCCGGCGAGGCTGTCAGTGTTGAAAACCAAAACTGCCGTGCCTGCGACCGCAGCGATACCAACATAGATGTGCGTCATACCCTAACAACAAATGGCGTTTATCAACTGCCTTTCGGGCCCGGTAAAGCGTTGCTTGGCGGCAACGGTATCGTGTCTCGATTCCTCGGCGGATGGTCATTGGCAGGAATGGCTTCAGCCCGCACGGGTCTTCCTCTCAATGTCACCATCTCACGAAAGGCCTCGGCTCTTCCTGACGGGAACACCTCGGGCCAACGCCCCAATCTGGTGCCCGGCGTATCTCTTTATCCGGCACATCAGACGATTTACAACTGGCTCAATCCCGCAGCCTTCGCTATCCCGGCCAACGGGACCTGGGGAAATCTAGGCCGCTATGCTGCGCGCGGTCCCGGCAATTACGAAATCGACAGCTCGCTCACAAAGAACTTCAAGATAACGGAGACCGTCGGGTTTAATTTCAGGGCTGCAGCATTCAATTTGCTCAACCACCCGATGTGGGGCAATCCTTCAACCAGCCTGGGCTCGTTCAGCGGTGGAAAGCCTTCAGGCAGCTTCGGCACGATCACCTCAATTCTGAACACCGGCGCCACGGGAACCGGCGCCCCTCGGCGTATCGAATTCATGATGCGGCTTGACTTCTAGTTAAACCAACACCGAGTTCACCGTCCAAGAGATTCGCGGTGAACTCGGTGATTTTTTTAGGCAAGTCAAATCAGTCACCTTTCAGAATGCCTTGCTTCCGGTCGGTCCTAACGCAACGAGACCGCGTATGCCAAATAATGTTGAAAGATTCTTTGTAAACAGGTCCAGATAAAGAAGAGAGATAGCTCGTGAACACTGAGAAACCAAACAGACCAGACTTGGCGTGGAGCGCATTGCTGGTTCTGATCTTGGTGGCGGCCACCGTCGGCCAAATCTGGGCGGCCGAATCAGCAGAGGAGGCGAAGGCTGAGCTGCAGCACATCGGCATCTACGATTCGCGTGCGGTGGCGTATGCTTTCTTCTGGACTAATGATCGGCAGGCGAAACGCAACGAACAAGTGAAGGACGCGAATGCTGCCAAAACCGCCGGCGACTCCGCCCGGTTCGAAAAACTGTCCAAGGCGCTAGCCGATGAGCAGCAAAAAATTCAGCGCCAGGTCTTCAGCAATGCGCCAGTGGACGACGCACTGGCGGCAATCCAGCCACGTCTCCCGAAAATCCAGAAGCAAGCCGGTGTCACAGCCTTGGTTTCGATGTGGGACGCGCCAACGCTCCGGAAATACCCAGCGGCCGTGCGGGTAGACGTGACTGATCTACGGACGGCCGAGTTCAAGCCGACGGAAAACCAGTTGAAGGTAATCGAAGAAATCAAGAAACAAAAACCCGTGCCGCTCGATCAGATCGACAAGAGAAAGGACTAGGGGGGAAGTTCATCAGCTAGGTTCTGACCTGGTCTCGGACGCGCCTGAACGCCATGAGTCACTCTTCTTCTGAACCCTGCACTGCCGCCGGATCGTCAAAGCTGTGATGCAAACGATTCGTGTGTCCCGGATACACGGGGCAGCTCCACGTTGGCGCTACTGCACACCGTCAGAACATAATCGAAAGACTCACCGCTGAACTCATCTACATGCTTCGAGCGGTTACCATCGGGATCCATTCTCGAATCTTCTGCTGGATCTGGTCACGCACCTGGCGAAATTTAAGCAAGCGTTCTTCTGCGGTTCCTGTCGCTGCGGCCGGATCGTCAAAGGGCCAGTACCAACGATTCACCGCGCCCAGGAAAACACGGGGGCACTTCTCCTCAGCGTTCGCGCAGACGATGATCAGATGCGTTACCGAAAGTCGCCCAAGGTACTCATCTGTGCCCTTGGGATACTGGTTGCTTATGTCACAGCCGATTTCCCGCATGACCTGTTTGGCGTAAGGGTGGATCTCAGCCTTTGGCTCAAAGCCTGCGCTATAAATATCAAAGCTATTGCCCGCATATTCTCGCAAGAAACCTTCAGCCATCTGGCTCCGGCAAGAGTTGCCGGTGCAAAGGACAAGAATCGTTTTTTTTCGTTCAGGCATGGTTCATTCCTCAAGTGCTAGACCTTCGGGGGGTTTTCCACGAATGCATGAATCTCGTCGCGCACGCCCTCATCCCTTATTGCGCTAACGGCTTCTGCGCGCGGACAAACGCGCTCATGAACTTTCCATCGACAAGCGGACCGATGGCTTCCACGTCGATGCCCTTGTCGATAAGGAACGACAAAGCATCTGCTGTGCGATATATCCGCGTCGGCTCAATCCCAATGTTCGTGAATCCGGCAGTGGTAAGTTTCTCTCGGTATTCGTTCTCATCGAGCGCCCCGGCAACACAACCAACCCACAAAAGGATGTTCTTGCGAATCTCTGCCGGAATCTCACCGCGGGTCACGACATCGGATACGGCGAACCGTCCACCGGGCTTCAGCACTCGGAAAGCTTCCCGCAACACGCGATCCTTGTCAGCCGAGAGATTGATCACACAGTTGGAAATGATGACGTCGACGGAGTTATCCGGCAGCGGAATCTGCTCAATCTCGCCTTTCAAAAACTCGACATTTTCAACACCTGCCTTCTTCTGGTTCTCGCGAGCAAGGCTTAGCATCTCATCCGTCATGTCCAACCCGTAGGCTTTTCCTCCCGGAGCAACGCGTTTGGCCGAGAGCAGCACATCAATCCCGCCACCACTGCCGAGGTCCAGAACGATCTCGCCAGGCTTCAATTCAGCAAGCGCCGTGGGATTCCCACAACCAAGCGACGCCAGGACTGCCGCCTGCGGCAGCTCATCCTTTTGCAATTGGCTGTATAAATCAGAGGTGATAACGTCGCCACCCGAACAGCAGGATGACGGACTGCTCCCGCAGCAGGCACTTCCTTCGCCCGAGACAACGCGCAACGCTGCCTGCCCATACTTCTCTTTGACGACTTCTTTGATGTCGCTCATGGTTTCCGCTCCTATTTACACAAAACGATTTTTCGCGGCGCAATTGCCTTATTGCGCGTGCAGCACTCGGCGAACAGGAAACCGAGGAGTTCCTCCAGCACGCTAGTATTCGCCGTGTAGCGCAAGAACGTTCCTTCCCGCTGCACGCGAACGAGGTCCTCGTTCTTCAGCTTTTCCAGGTGATGCGAGAGCGTGCTTGCCCCCACGTCCAGTTCCGTAGCAATATCGCCGACAACCATGCCTTCCGTGTGAGCGGACAAGAGCAGCCGCATAATCCGGAGTCGTGGTTCGCTCCCCATCGCTGAGAACATGTCCGCGTAACGAATCAGATCCTCGGTTTTTACTTTGGCAGCCATACTTACCCGTCCATTTGAATTATTTCGATTATTGTCGAATAATCGTAGAATATCAACAGCTTTTTGACGCACCATCGCATGATGGGAGCGCTGTTTGTTTGGGACAGTTCCTTGGATTTCTTAAAGTAAGCTGCAAAGAGTGAATCCATCGACTCCCCGGAAGTCCGCGAAATGGGAAGGAATCCGGCCACTACAAATCGCCTGCCGGATCGGTGGGGTTACGTCCAACGCGTATCAGGGGAGTTTGGCAGGATGGGTCACCTGTCCGATAAACTTTACGGCAACATTAGCAGGTTGCGCGATTGTGTTACGGCGCGCGCAGGCAACGGTCGTCCATCGACGCGGTGCAGCAATTTCATCGACGTTTCGGCTTGCCCATATCGTTAGGGCCCTGCTATCTTTTCAATGGAATTGCGGTAAACATGGTTGATTAACCACAATCGCAGCGCAGGGTTGGTCACAGAGCAGGAGTTACCACTATGCATCTTGCCCGGTCAGCACAACCGCACATCGCCACTTCCTCTGCTGCGCGGTCCTGACATCGCTGCCTCTGCACAACGTTTTCAGTATTGGAGCGCCAATGAACATCCCACCGAATCTCGCGAGGTTGGCGCTAATTCTTCTTTCAGTGCTTATTGCTCCCACGCTCCACGCGCAGGGACCGCCATATCAAACCGATGACCCAGTGCCGGTTGAGCTGCACCATTACGAGTTCTACATCTTCGGAGGCGTGGACGGGACACCAGCCGAGATCGACTCCACAGGGCCGGCGTTCGAGTTCAACTGGGGGGCACTTCCCAGGGTGCAAATACACGCTGTTTTGCCATTGGGAGGCGTCTTCCCCTCCAACAATCCAACCTATTTTCCCGGTGGCACCGGTCCCAGCGCTTTCGGCCTCACAGACATGGAGCTAGGCGTGAAGGTCGCTTTGTTCAAAGAGACAAAGCACGTTCCACAGATCGGCACCTTCACCATGTTCGAGATACCCACCGGCAACTATGACAAGGGACTCGGCGTTGGCAACGTCTGGTATAAGATCCCCGTCTGGCTGCAAAAAAACATCGGAAACTGGCTTCTCGACGGGGGCGTCGGGTATCAGATCGTTCCTCAAAAGGGCTACCGGAATTTCCCGTACAGTGGATTCCTGCTGAAATACACGTTCGGCAAGACGCTGGAGTTCGGAGGCGAAGTCTTTTCTCACGGGCGAGAGGGCTTTGCCGCGGCACAGACCCAAGCTTCGACAATGATTGATCTAGGCGGCTACTACCACTTCAAGCATCACCCCGGTATGGAGTTCCTTTTCTGTTACGGCCACTCTGTCGCCGGCCAAACCGAAAACTATGCCTATGTGGGCATCTACTGGACTTGGGGAAAGGGCGACAAAAAAGCAGCAGAGGACAACGCCTGGTCCCAGCGGGCGCTGGACGCATTTGGTACAAAGCGCGCGGGCGCCACACCTTAACCGCGGGCACTGCAGTCAAAACTCCGGCAGATCGCCAACTGATCGTCTACACACCCGCATTCACGGTCCATTGCACAAGGAAATGATTGGTGTATGAGATGATGATTATTCCAGTCGCGATGTGGGAAGTAATCGTGCAAAGAGCGGCTGCTGAAAGATAACTGTCAAGAACTGCCCTTCCTACAAGTAATCCGCATTTTGGGCTTCCAAAACGTCAAACTTAGGTAACATCAAACGACACTTTTGCCTATCTAAATATACGATTGTACTTAACAGCAAGTCTGATATCGTGAAGGCAAGGATATCTAAAGCTGACTCCTATGAAACTGCGTGCGAAATTTATGCCGCCACGCCGAAAGCGTAACCCATGAAAGGAGCCGTCATGAAGTTGCGAAAACTCCTTGCTTCCAATGCTTCCTCTGCCGTTATCCTGATTCGGTTTCTGGCCGGCGGCGTGTTCTTCGCCGAAGGTGTCAAGAAATTCCTGTTTACCGCACAATGGGGCTCGGGACGCTTCGAAAGAATCGGCATCCCCTGGCCGCAGTTCACTGGACCGTTTGTGGGGGTAGTGGAAATCGTCGGCGGGCTTTTGCTAATGGTAGGACTGCTGACGAGGCTGGGAGCCTTCGCGCTGCTGATCGACATCTGCGTAGCCATCGCCACGACCAAGATACCGATCTTGCTGAAGAACGGCTTTTTCGCCATGGAGGACCCGGCCCGCACCGACTACTCGATGCTGATGAGCACGGCGTTCCTGATGATCGTCGGCGGCGGCCGATGGTCCCTGGACAAGCTATTCAGCAAGCGGCATGTAAAATCGGATGAGGTACAGCCAGCCTCGCAACAAGAGAGGCCTTGATGGCAGAGACTCCTTCGAACCATGAGACTGGTTTGCTGTCAGAGGCTGACAGGAAGAGTTCGCTCGGGCAATTAGCGGCGCTGTTTTTGCGTCTCGGCCTCACCGCTTTCGGCGGACCCGCAGCCCACATTGCCATGATGGAGGACGAGGTTGTAAATCGCAAGCGGTGGCTGGACCGTCAGCGATTCCTCGATCTGCTTGGGGTGGCAAATCTCCTGCCGGGCCCCAGTTCAAGCGAACTAGCCATTTATATCGGACAGAGCCAAGCGGGTTGGGCAGGGCTGCTGCTGGGTGGCGCCTGCTTTATTTTGCCTGCGGCCCTACTGACTGCGATGATCGCGTGGGCCTACACGCGGTTTGGCTCGTTGCCCCAGGCCACGGGAATCCTTTATGGAATCCGGCCGGTCGTTGTGGCCATTATTTTTCAAGCCCTTTGGCGTCTTGGCCAAACCGCTTTGAAGACCAAGGTTTTGATGATAATCGCTGTTGGCGCGGCGGCAGCCAGCCTTGCCGGGCTCGGGCCGGTCTGGGTCTTGTTGTGTTGTGGGACCGTGGTTCTCGCGAAGCGTAGTGTGCAACGGCTTCGAAGCCTTCCGGCTGTTTTCGGCTTTGTGCCAACCGCCGCAATCATCACACATTGGAGTTTGGGGAATCTGTTTCTCATCTTCCTGAAAATTGGAGCCGTGGTCTTCGGCAGCGGCTATGTTCTGCTCGCTTTCTTGCGGGCTGATTTGGTGGACCGGCTTCACTGGCTTACCGAGAAGCAACTTCTGGATGCCGTCGCAGTCGGACAAATCACACCGGGACCGGTCTTCTCCACCGCCACGTTTATCGGTTACATCCTCGCTGGGGGAAGAGGAGCGTTCCTGGCAACGGTGGCGATCTTTCTCCCGGCGTTTTTTCTTGTCGCGTTCACCGGACCCTTACTGCCGCGACTCCGAAAATCCAAAAGCGTCTCTGCACTTCTCGATGGAGTGAATGCGGGCTCGCTGGGCCTGATGTTGGCCGTTGTACTTTTCTTGGCCCGTGCCGCGATCTTCGATCTCGCCACAGCGTTGACCGCCATCGGAAGCGCGGTCCTTCTCCTTCGCTTCAAAGTGAATGCAACCTGGGTCATACTTGCCAGCGCGGTTTTCGGGATTATCTATTCGGGTCTGCACATCCGTTGAATTCGGACCTGGCACTATCGAGGTGATTTGCGTCGCGAACGTAGGTTAATACTATGGACAAAACCTCGCAGACCATGGTCTGCGAGGCCGAAACCATTTTCTTTGCAGGCGCGACCGTGGTCCACGTCGTCGTGAAGACAGTCTGAATCACGCAGACCATTTTCTCGATTCCGCAGACCATAGTCTTCTCGAACGAGAAGATGTTCCT